>Ga0302325_10024331_pt1 | contig 12598 bp, 15 predicted proteins | sample Palsa_T0_2_FD_201948 | JGI IMG/M metagenome (GOLD analysis project Ga0302325, IMG submission 201948) | Peat permafrost microbial communities from Stordalen Mire near Abisko, Sweden - Palsa_T0_2 | ecosystem: Environmental > Terrestrial > Soil > Palsa > Peat permafrost | place: Sweden: Abisko...
ATAGGCCACCGCGCTGGCGGACAGAGTCATGCCGTCGGGCACGCTGCCCGCGATCTGATCGCCGCACACAGACAAAGCACACTTGCCTCACTCTGCTCGCTCTGCAATGAGGCATTGTGCTGCGACGACACCGGTGTAAACGCGGCAACGAACGTCTCCGCTTACGATCATGAATATGGAATTATTTCTACAGGCCCGGACGGCATGGCGTCCGTTCGGCAGCGCACAGATGCGTGCCAAAGACGACGCATCGATTCGAGCGCACCGTCAATAGCCGGGTGGGCGGCCCCGGACGTGAGGCCGGTCGTGACATGTCGCTTGTGCACCTACGGCGCGAGGGTTAGACAACACGGGAGGGCAACATGTGGTGGCTTGGCGAATGTCTACTTTGGTGCGTACTTAAAAACAACGAGAACTTCAACCGAAAGTGTGCCAGCGCACAGAGCGTCGCGCCGGTCACGCGCCGCGCATAGTCAAACCTAGGCTCAGATGCCGGCACGCGTGGTGCCCGTTGCTACTGATGTAGCAGGTTCCCGAACCGCGACACGGGCGGCGCAGCCCGCTGACCTGGCTCTGGCCAAGACTCTGATGGTTTTAACGGACGGAGAGTCAAAATGGCTCATGCTTATTGACTGGTATTTCGGCTGGGGCTGGTTTCTTTGGTTCGGTATCGTGTTTCTGTTGTTTTCGAGCATCGGAAACTGGGGCTATACGTACCGGGCGCACCAGAAAAGCGACAAGCTGCCACGCAAGGAGGCATTCGATATTCTCGATGCGCGGTACGCGAAAGGCGAGATAACCCGCGAGGAATATGGCCTGATGAAATCTGAGATTGCCAAGGAATAGCGAAACGACGCTGAGTGAGGCGTTCAAGGCTTAGGGAAGGTCTGATTTACCGACCATTTTTGATGCATGATCGAGCTTCGCGCACAGTTTCTGGCAGAGATGCAGCGCGTGGTGCCGTGGAGCGAACTGCTGGCGGTAATTGAACCGGTTTAGCAGGCGGCTGACCGCCGGTGCCGCTGGAATGGATGCTGCGCATCCACTTCCTTCAAGCCCGGTTCAATCTATCGGATCCGGCCGTGGAAGAGGCACTGTATGACTCGGCGGCGATGCGTGGCTTTGCCGGGGTGGATCTGGGGCAGGAAGCCGCAACTGATGAGACCACTGCGTGCAAGTTTCGCCACCTGCTCGAGCGCCACACGCTGCATGGCAAAAGAGACACGTGTGTAGTCGTGGTGGAAGAGTCTGCGTTTAGGGGTGGCGCTTCATCTCGGATTCCTGAGGATGTGTGGTCGGCCGTTGAGCGTCATGCAGCGGGTTCCACGCGAGTTGCTGCAGCGAATACAGCTTCGTATGCCAGCCCTCGACATCGCGATGCCGTTCGAACACCAGAGTTGGGCCATTGCGAATCTCGGTATGCCACGATTTCAGTTCGCGGATTCAGCGGAGCGTCGCTAACAGTCAGCGATGTCCCCGTTGCACGTTTGGGGTTATGCCGAAGCCGGCAGATTGAAGCAAGCTCGTGCCCGATGAGAATCTGAGCATCGGAAATTTGCTATCCTCGACGCTGGCAAGACAAGTTGTAGTTCGGCGCCGGCGCGATGGCCGCAGGCGTAAATTTGGAAACCGTGTGGCTTGCAGATTATTGGCAGGTTCAAATCCAGGAGTTACAAGGCAACGTCGAGAGGCAGCTCGATACCTTACCGCCCACTTTGAGGAAGCAGGGTTTCGGCGGCGAAGAGAAGATCGAAGCCGAGCTCAAGCTCTCGCAGGCCGGCGTGCAGGTTTTCTTCCAAAAATACCGCGCCCTTGCCAATGTGGCTCAGGCCGTGGCGAATTCGAGGTAGAACGTCCCGTGCTCGTGGGCACGGCGGATATCGGGAGAGGTTGCGATGCGCAAGCTACATAGCACTGCGATCTTATGCTTCATAGCCGCGAGTGCTGTAAGCCACGCCGCAACGCCGTGTGACTTCAAGGGGCTAGCCGTCGGAGACCGGGCGACGCCGCAGCAGATCATGAAGCGCTACGCGATTTCGAACTACGTTAAACACGCTGCTAAGCACTTCGATGACGCTGCCTTTATCAAGAGGGCTGCAAAGGTCAGCCTGATGAATGCGACGGAGGAAGAGGAGTGGAAGGAGGGATCCGCTTGCGACGCTGACTCCTGCAGAATCAGATATGGCGACGTCTCCGTCGGCAGCGAGCCAGTCCCAATTCCGGTGGGCGTGGTGGTTTTCTTCGATCCGTCAACCCACCAGATCACCGCTATCGACGTGACCTTCGATAACACTGCTTGGGACGAGGTCCTGGAGCTGCTGAATACCAAGTACGGGAACAACTGGCGCAAAGACGACACCCAAGGCGTGACTACGGACTATCAAACCCAAGAATATTTCCAGAGCGTGATAACAGTTTTGACACATCGGGAGTCTGGAATTAACCGCGCGGCCGGCGACGCATGCTCTATCGTCGCAACATCCAACGATCGAGTATTACTGCATACCACACCGCCGATAATCCGCGCGGTACTTGAGATCAAACTGATATCGAAGAAGTTCTAGATAGGGGAATATTTACGATTTCTGTCCAACGGTAACCGTATCTTGTTGATGACCTTTCGAAAGCGAAGCCAAATCAGGCATTGGCATGAGCCGGGAATTTCCGGCTCGACGTCGATTTTGAACGCTTGTTGCGCCAATCATTTGCAGGCCGAAACCGTCTCGATCGATTAAGACTCGGCTCTGCCGGCGTGCATTCACGCTCCTTGCATGTAAGCGAAACCCTGCAGGCGCTGGCTCTCGATCCAGCACTGGTCGCACAGAGGTAATTCGAATATCGCTCGCAATCGCCAGTCGGGCCGGAGATCGTCATCTCGGCCAGGTTGTGCGCCGACAACCGCGCCAATGTGGCCAGGTTTAGGCCTTACGAAATGAGCCCAGATTGAGCTCTCGCACCACGGATCTTGCGATCATGAGTTCCTCGTCGGTGCGGATCACCCGCACCTTGACACGCCCGATGTCCGGCGAAATCAGCGTGGCATTCTCCGCATTGCGCTGCGGTTCGAGTTCGATGCCGAGAAAGCCGAGTCCCTCGCAGATGCGCTCGCGGATGAGTGGCGCGTTCTCGCCTATGCCTCCCGCAAACACCAATGTGTCAACCCCGCCCAGCGCCGCAGCGAAGGCACCAATCCACTTCTTTGCCTGATAGCAAAACAGCGCCACAGCTTCGGCCGCCCGCACATCAGCGGCTTCCTGCGCCAGCAGATCACGCACGTCGGAACTGATCTCCGAGACGCCGAGCAGGCCGGATTCGTGATTCACCATTCGGTCGAACTGAGCGGCGTTCATGTGCTCCGCACGCGCGAGGAAGCTGACTAGCCCCGGGTCCAGATCGCCGGAACGGCTGCTCATGGGCAATCCGGAGGCAGGCGTGAAGCCCATGCTGGTGTCAATGCTTTTGCCATCGCGCACGGCGGCCATGCTGGCGCCGTTGCCTAGATGCGCTAGGATCGCGCGGCCGGTGCTTGCCGCGGGATCGCCCCGGTGCGCGAGTTCTTCCATCAGATAGGCATAGGACAAGCCGTGGAAGCCATACCGGTGAACCCCCTTCGCCTCGAAACGCCGCGGGATGGGCAGCAGTTTCGCGACACGCGGCATGTTGAGGTGAAATGTCGTGTCGAAGCAGACCACCTGAGACAGCTTTGGATGGCGCTGTCGGAACGCTTCGATCAGCTCGATCTCGCCCGGCAGATGATCTGGGTCGTAAGCCGTGGCGCTGTGCAGCGCATCCAACAACTCAGGAGTGACAGGTGCAGGCTCGGCGTAGCTCATACCTTGAACCACCCGGTGCCCCACTGCACCGACTACATCGAAATCGGGTTGTCTTTCGAGCCAATCAATCAAAACGTTGGCGGCCGATTGATAATTGCTGGCAGCCACAATGAGGTGCTGCGGCGGATTGCCGGTCGAGTCATGGAACGTCAGCGTGGTCCCACTCCCGCCGATGCGATCCAAGGTTCCGTGAAGCCTTCGCGCCAGCGGTTCTCCCGATTGGTACAGCGCAAACTTGATGCTGGACGAGCCGCCATTGATTGTCAGGATATCTGGCTTAGCAGCTTGCATGGATGAACGCCTTCGTCGGGCTGCGATGTCTGGACATGGCGCGCCCGGTCATCACTCGCCGCATAGCCCGAATGCCGACAGTTTTGCGCGTGTGGTGCTGTAACTCGTGTGACGAATGCCTCGAATCCCCAGACCGTTAGCGACTTCGACGAACATTGGGGTGTTCTCGATGTAGAGGACCTGCCGCGCTTGCACCTGCGCGATGTCCAGCGCCAGCCGAAAGATCTCCGCGTCGGGCTTGCGGACATGGACGAAGCAGGAGGAAACAAAGAAGTCCACAAACCTGTCCAGCCGGAACTTTCGAATCCGATACACGTTGAGTTCGCGCGCCTCGTTGCTGACCACGGCGATCTTGAGCCGGTGCCGGCTCTTGAGCTCTGCCATCAGCGCGATCATCTCGGGGTAAGGTTTGGATTGCGCGAACATGAATCGCCGAAACTGGGCGCGCGTAAACGCTCTCCTTTGGTAGAAGATCAGCTGGCCAAGGTATTCTTCCAGTGTGAGCTTGCCCTCCTCGTAGGTTTCGAACATCAGCAGATGCCGCTCCTCCATCTCAGCCCACTTCAGCTTGAAGGTCCTCGCCGCCCGTTTTCGTGCATGACGATCCCAGCCGTCAGTGAGCAGGACCCCGCCGACATCCACAAACACACAGGCGATTGGCGTCGCCTTTCTCATCGATTACCCATCTGCTGAAGCCCGGAGGCTGGGCGCGAAGGCCAGCGCGACGCTATTGGGCTCATTCTGAGCTTTTCCCTGATACAGATTCGGGCTTCCGGACCAGATATATCGCGCTGGAGCGCTCTGGTACGCGATAAGGCTTTGAATGATCCACGGGCGCCTTCGAGCTGCCGTCAAAGCTCAGCGGTAGCATGATTCCACGACCGACGCATATCCAGAGCAAGCTCTGCGAGGGTGGCAAATCCTTCAACGGACTCGGACACCAAGTGCTGCTTCGGATGACCGACTTGCGCCTGATTCGTCACGGCCTACTATTTAGGTTGGTGCCGGCCGCATCCACTGCCTGCTGCGCGGGCGCTGCTAGCGCGGCATCGACAGTGGCCTGCGCTTCCGCCAGAATGCGGCGCAGATGATCGGCTCCACGGAAGCTCTCGGCATAGATCTTGTAGATGTCTTCGGTGCCGGATGGGCGCGCCGCAAACCATCCGCTCTCGGCCATGACCTTCAAACCGCCGATGGGTGCGTTGTTGCCCGGCGCGCGGGTGAGGATCGACTGAATCTTCTCGCCCGCCAGCTCTGTCAGAGTCACCTGCTTGGGTGAGAGCCCGGCCAGCTGCTTCTTTTGAGCGGACGTCGCGGGCGCCTCGACGCGGTCATAAAGCGGCTCGCCGGACTCGTGCGTGAGATCGCGGTACATCTCACCCGGGTCGCGACCCATGCGCGCAGTCATCTCGGCCGATAGCAGAGCCGGGACAATGCCGTCTTTGTCCGTGGTCCAGACACTGCCATCCAGACGGCTAAAGGACGCGCCCGCACTCTCCTCCCCGCCAAAGCCCAGCGAGCCGCCGAGCAACCCACTCACAAACCACTTGAAACCGACCGGCACCTCGAAGAGCTTGCGACCCAGCTTCGCCGTGACAAGATCGATCATCCGGCTGCTGACAACCGTCTTGCCCACGGCTGCGTCCCTGCTCCACTTCGTTCGATGCTGGAACAGGTAGAGAATAGCGGCTGAAAGATAGTGATTGGGAGCGAGCAATCCTGCGCTGCGGGTCACAATCCCGTGCCGGTCGTGATCGGTGTCGCAGGCGAAGGAAATCTCGAAGCGATCCTTCAGACCGATGAGCCGCTGCATCGCATAGGGCGAGGAAGGATCCATGCGGATCTGGCCATCCCAATCCACCGTCATGAAGCGGAAGGTCGGATCGACCACTTCGTTCACGACGGTGAGATTCAGGCCATAGCGTTCGGCAATCGGCCCCCAGTAGTGCACTCCGGCTCCGCCAAGCGGGTCCACACCCATATGAATGTTCGCCCCGCGAATCGCCTCCATGTCGATCACCTGGTCGAGATCGCCTACGTAGGCATTGAGATAGTCGTGGCGGTGTGTCGTAGAGGCGTGCAGTGCCTGTTTGAAAGCTATTCTCTTCACAGCCTTAAGGCCGCTCTGCAAATGACCATTGGCCCTGGCCTCGATCCACCCTGTGACCTCCTCATCAGCCGGGCCGCCGCTGGGCGGGTTGTACTTGAAGCCGCCATTGTCCGGTGGGTTGTGCGACGGCGTGATGACTATGCCATCCGCCAGTCCCGCACTTCGGCCGCGGTTGTAAGTGAGTATTGCGTGGGAGATCACCGGCGTGGGCGTGTATTCATCGTTCGTCGCGAGCATCACTTGAACGCCGTTCGCCGCCAGCACCTCGAGGGCGCTCGCACAGGCCGGCTCGGAAAGGGCATGCGTATCAATGCCGAGGAATAGCGGCCCGTCGATTGCCTGCCGCTTGCGGTAATCGCATATCGCCTGACTGATAGCCAGAACATGCCATTCGTTGAAGGTTGTCTTAAACGCCGAGCCACGATGTCCTGACGTCCCGAACGCGACGCGCTGCGCCGGTATCGATGAGTCGGGCACATCCGTGTAGTAAGCCGTGATCAGCTTTGGCACGTCGACCAGCATGGCTGGTGTCGCCGGCTTGCCCGCCATGGGGCTTATCTTGACGGACCCGTCGGTGGCATCGTTCATCTGGCACCTGCAATCACCCAATGTGACGGCATGCGATTGAGTGGGTAGCGGATATTCATCGATGTCCTTTCTTTAACCTGCGATAGCGCCGGATCAGCGCGTTGGTTGAACTGTCGTGCCGGAGCTGCGGCTCAACATCGCTCTCAAGCTCAGGAATGGTCCGCTCCGCCAGTACTATGCCCAATTCAACGCCCCACTGATCGAATGAATCGATATCCCATGTCTCGTCATTGACGCGGTTCTTTGACTTGTCGAGGTAAATCCCGGCGGCCTCCGCCGTCAGGCGCTCACCCCGGCGCGGATCTTCAGCGAACAGCTGGCGCAAATGCAGGCCGCGGACCGTCTGGTAATGCTCGGTAAGCGACTTCCACGCGGGACGCTGTGTGAGCGCAGGCGCCGCTGCGGGTGAATTGATGCTCACCTTCGTGCTGCTCATGCCCGACTGGCCTTTCTCGGCATTTCACATTCTGAGGCGATGGGTTTCATCAGCTCGCTCCATGATGCGGCGAAGGCCTCTGCGCGACCTGCATGCTCAGGCTTCAGCAAGTTTGGGGTTGTGCCAACCGCCGTCGGCCGCGATGAGCGCATCAGCCTCCTTGGGCCCCCAACCGCGGCGCCGGTAATGGCATGCCCGATGGTGGTTCTTGAGGACTGGGTCGACCACCGCCCAGGCGGCTTCCACCGCGTCCTCGCGAGTAAAGAGCGCTCCATCGCCGACCATTGCATCACCCAAAAGTCGCTCGTAAGGCGCCTCTTCTCCGGGTTGTTCGTCAATCAGGTAGAGCTCTCGCTGCTCGCCAACAAACTCCTGACCTGCGCGCTTGACGCGAGCGGCAAGCGCGACTGCACAATTGGGAGAAAGCCGAAACCGAAGATAATTAGCGTGGCCAACCGCCGGCGCCGAGTCGGCGAACAGCCGCTGCGGCGGGGGTTTCAGCTGCACTATCACCTCTGTGGCCGTCGTGGCCAGATACTTACCGGAGCGCAGGTACCAGGGCACCCCTTCCCATCGCCACGAGTCAATGAAAAGACGCAGGGCGCAAAAAGTCTCGACGTCGGACTGCCTCGCTACGCCGGGTTCGCGACGGTAGCCGGCGTACTGACCACGAACCAGATCGCCCCGCTTCATCGGGCGCATTGCTTGGAACACATCAGCCGTTTCGCCGTGCACCGCTCCAAAACCTCTACAGGCCGGGGGCTCCATGGCCAGCAAGGCGACGACCTGGAAGAGATGGTTCTGGATGACGTCGCGCAGACAGCCAGCGGTCTCGTAGAACGCCCCCCGGCCCTCGATTCCGAAGTCCTCGGATAAGGTGATCTGGACGCTAGCCACGTAGTTGCGGTTCCAGATCGGTTCCAAAAACGTGTTGGCGAAGCGAAAATACAGGATATTCATGATCGCCTCCTTTGCCAGAAAGTGATCGATGCGGAATATCGAGTCCTCCGTGAATACCGCGCGTGCCACGCGATTGAGCTTGCGCGCCGAGCTCAGGTCGCGACCGAAGGGCTTCTCGACGACAACGCGCGCTTGATCGGCCAAGCCGGCGGCGCCGAGTCCCTTGATGACTGTGGCGAACAGCGCGGGTGGAATAGCCAAGTAGTGCGCGGGGTGACGGGCATCGCCCAGCGCTGTCTTGAGTGCATGGAACGTAGCCGGGTCGTTGTAGTCACCGCTCACATATCTGAACAGCGAGAGTAAATGGTGCAGAGCTCGGCGATCGCTAGCTCCGCCAAACTTTCTTATGCTGTCCGTTGCCCGCTTGCGAAGCTGCGCCACACTCCACTTCGAGGAGGCAACACCGATCACCGGCACGTTAAGAGCGCCCCGCTTTGCCATCGCGAAAAGCGCCGGAAAGATCATCTTGTGTGCCAGATCGCCGCTCACGCCGAAGATAACCAGTGCGTCGGACCGCGCTGCGCCGGCCGCGGCGCCCGGCATCTCAGGCGTTCCCTGTCTTTAACTGCGCAATCGGCATCCCCGCCGAACCAGAGCCTGTCGAGTGATCCGGCGATTTTCTTGGTTTTGGTTCAGGATCGATTGACTCCTGACCCTCAACGTGGCCACCGAAGCCAAAGCGCATCGCCGATAGCATCTTCTCGCCAAAGGTATGCTCGTGCCTGGAGCGGAATCGCGCGTAAAGCGCTGTGGAGAGCACATCCGCCGGGACCGCCTCCTCCAGCGCCGCCTCGACCGTCCAGCGACCTTCGCCCGAATCCTGGACGAAGCCGGAGAAATCCTTGAGCTGCGGATCCTGTGCAAGCGCGGCGGCGCCCAGATCGAGCAGCCAGGATGAGATGACGCTGCCGCGCCGCCAGACCTCGGCGATATCCGGCATGTTCAGCACGAAGCGCTCACCTTCGGGCAGATCCTTCGAATCCTTGTTACGCAGAATATCGAAACCCTCGGCGTAGGCCTGCATCAATCCGTACTCGATGCCGTTATGCACCATCTTGACGAAGTGCCCGGCCCCGGACGGGCCGGCGTGAATGTAGCCGCGCTCAGCGGAGGAATCGCTGTTCTTGCGTCCCGGAGTGCGCGGGATATCGCCCAGACCGGGGGCGAGTGCGGAGAAGATCGGATCAAGATGATTCACCGCCTCCTTAGGCCCGCCAATCATCATGCAGTAGCCACGCTCGATGCCCCAGACGCCGCCGGATGTGCCGCAGTCGACATAGCGGATGCGTCTTTCGGCTAGTTTCCTGGCGCGACGAATATCGTCTTTATAGAAGGAATTGCCGCCATCGATAATCATGTCGTCCGGCTGCAGCAGGCCGCCCAATTGCTCGACCGTCTCATCGGTGATTCGGCCAGCCGGCAACATCACCCAAACGGCACGCGGTTTCTCCCCGAGCGCCTTTACGACGTCCGAAAGCGACCCAGCGGCTGTGGCACCTTCCTTGGCGAGGCCCTCGCGCAGCTTGGCGTCCACATCGAACACCACGCAGTGGTGTCCTGCCTTCATCAAGCGGCGAGAGATGTTGCCGCCCATGCGGCCGAGCCCGATTACACCGATCTGCATTGGATTCGCTCCTCAATTATCCATCGTTATCGCGGTTTCGTGCTGCCTGCTTCCCGGGCTTTGGGGACTGCTCCGCAGCATCGTAATTCAAGGACTGCGCGCAAGCTTCGCCTCATCAGCCCAGTAGCCGGCACGCTCATAATGTTTGTGCAAGCCAATTTCCTCGTCTCTTTCCAGCGTCACCGCTGAGTCATACGGCGGAGCATCCTTTACAGCCTGCCGGGTCAGATTGACCAAGACGGTGTTGTCGGGCCAGCTCACGTTTTTGATCCATTTTGGCGCGATCAGCACCTGGTGCCCGAGCCACCAGTTGCTGGTGTCCACAATGAGGTATCGAATGGCCCAGGTTTGCTCGTCCAGGAGTAACCCCTGAACGTGGCCGATGTCACCATCGCTCGCCACGATGTCATACTTCATCACCGCTTTGCCACCGCGCAGGTGAGGATCGTCATTCTGGTGCTGAGCGGCGTGTCGCGCTGCCCGAGCCGGGTCTGCTTGTGCTCCAAGCCGATCGGCGGCACCAGCAAAGCCAATGCCCATTACCATCATGCTGGGATATACGCCCGCGCCCCAAAATCCGGCTCCGCCCCAATAATAGGGGTAGCCGTAGTAGCCGAGATATTCCATTTCGTGCTGTCGCGATACCGGCTTGTCGGTGTCTATGTCGGGACTGTTCTTGACCTGCTCCTTGGTAAGGGACACGGACAGAGTCTTATCAGCCCAGCCCGACTGCCCGATGGCCATCGGCGAGATCAGCACCTTTCGACTCGACAGCCAGCTGCCGGTGTCGACAATGAGATAGCGCACGACCCACGCCTCGTCATCGAAGTATAAATCCTTGACGTGGCCAATAGTCCCATCGGTGGCGCGGATGGAATATCCCTCTAGATCGCTCAAGCTGCGTAACATGGTTCTTCCTCCTTCGAGAGCATTCAATGGCGGACGGTCAACGAATTCTGGATACTGGGTGCGTTTGCCGCGACGCCCGGACTTTATAGTCCGAGCTCGTACACCGGCGATGCTCCAACGCTACGCGCTGTTGCGAGACGGATCAGTGCGCTGCCGCACCGATATGGCGCTGCATTCAGACCATTGATCCGCCGGGCGAGCGGCTATTGGCTTCTGTATGCCATTGAATATACCGCCATCTCCTTAAGGATCGGTGTTCGGACCGTCCCGCTTAGCGGCTGTCGCTCGACCCGGGATGAGATAGAGAACGATCGACAAGTTCACAAGCAGCAGGGCAAGCCGTATCGCGCTGAGACGGCGGAAAAGTGCAATTAATTCGACCGGCAAGAGAATCGAGGTAGCGCAGACGACGAGCCACCGGCCCCAGCGATAGCGATGGTAGAGCGCCCAACTCTCAACGAAGGACAGTGTACCGTCGAGGAATAGAGCGCATACCACGACTAGCAAGTTGCGCGCGGTTGCAACGTGAATCACTCGCTCAGCGAGCGAGATGCTCCAAGCTTCAGCCACATGGCGTCGAATGATAGTCGCAGCGGCGTTCAGCTCCTCAGTCAAGTCCGTCGAACCGATGAGCCATAGCGAGGCGCCAACTATAAATTCGGTCACTGCTGTCGCTAGTTTGTAGGCGATGATGAGCCCGACGCCCCGCGAGTGCTCGTGCGGCCGGCTTGCCGAATCGACTTCAGCGGGGGTCGTCATGGCTTCACATTTGGTGGCGCACTTCCTGGATCGTACTCAGCACTTTAGTCTATCGGCTGCGGAAGCCGCCAAGCTCCTCCGGGTGGACGTCACTCGGGTGCGCCAACGGCTGCGCGAGCGCTCCCTGTACGGCCTTGAGTATGAAGGGACTTGGCGCCTGCCTCGCTTGCAATTCGAGCGTCGCCTCGTCATTCCCGGTCTCGCCCAGGTTCTCAAGGCCCTGCCGCCGGATCTATTCCCGCTGGATGTCGTCGACTGGTTTCTGCTACCGGAACCTGAGCTGCAACTTGAGAGTGACGCGGCTCCCCTGAGCCCCCGCGCATGGCTCCTATCAGGTCGCCCCATCGACGCTGTCGTGAAGGTGGCGCGCGACTTGACCCGCACCTAAAGTCGGGTGAGCAAGTTCCCGGAGCCGCCCGGCGTCGATGTGCTACGCCGGATAACAGCGCAGACCATCGCGCTACCCGCCGGAGCACTTCTTGCGCGAATTTACTTTGCCGCAGGCCCGCATCCGTCACGCTGGAATCAGTTTCGCCGTTTCGGACCCACAGCAGCACGTTGGGACCATCACCTTCCCGACGCCGACGGCCACCCAACGGAACAGGACCGCGCCGTCCTCTACTGCGCGCCGGACGTGGACACCTGCGCGGCGGAGGTATTCCAGGCCACTCGCCGCATCGATCGGATCCGTGACGCACCGGCCGTTGCCATCTTCGCCTTGGAAGCGCCCTTGACCCTGCTCGACCTCCGCGGCGCATTCGCGACAGCCATCGGAGCCTCCACTGCGATCCATTCCGGCCCGCGCTCCCGTGCACGCACGTGGGCCCGCAAGCTATACGAGGCCTATCCTCATGTCCAAGGCATCCACTACGGCTCGTCGATGAACGGTCACGCACCTGAGATGGTGCTCAATGAGCGCGCGGCGCACGCAACGCCGGATCGTCCGCAGTTTCACCGGGCTCTCAACGATGACCTGCTCTTGGAAGTGCTGCAACGGATCGCCTTCCGTCTCTCCTACGCATTGCGCTGAGGAACCACATAAGGCTTCCATCAACGAAGATCTAACGGCGGGGCACACTCTTCCCGGT
>Ga0302325_10024333_pt1 | contig 12597 bp, 15 predicted proteins | sample Palsa_T0_2_FD_201948 | JGI IMG/M metagenome (GOLD analysis project Ga0302325, IMG submission 201948) | Peat permafrost microbial communities from Stordalen Mire near Abisko, Sweden - Palsa_T0_2 | ecosystem: Environmental > Terrestrial > Soil > Palsa > Peat permafrost | place: Sweden: Abisko...
TGAGCTGACGCCTCGATTTGCTCAGCCCAAGCTGGCTGGCGATGCCATCGGCCACTTCTGTAACTCCAAGCGAGTGCCGATAGGTATAAGAGGACTTCGCATCCACAACATCGGCGAAGGCCTCACAAACGCGGTCCACCTGGTCGGCGGCAATCATCCGCATCGTTCCGGGCTCCATGTCCATCACGACGTCCCGCTCGTAGGCGGTTCCGCATCCGCTCCAAAGTTCTCCGTATCGATCCAGCGACTCAGCAATTCGCACCAGCTCCGGATCGAACCATTTGCCGCTTCGCTCCCTGAGCGTCTCCATGGCTCGCTCCCGGCCCTGTTCCCCGGCAAAAACATCCAGGTGTTGCGCAATCCCCAGAATTCGAGCGAGAATCGGAATCGATTTGTCCCGGGAACGTGCCGGATATCCGCTGCCGTTCCAATGCTCGTCCAACGAATGAATTGCGTCGGCGCATCGTTCGCTCAAGCCAATTTTGCGCACGATATCCGCGCCGCGTTCACAGCGCAGCCCGATCATTTCGGCGTTATGGCGGTTCTGTGTAATTGCCAGCCACGCCAGCTTTTGCACTCTTCTCCAGGGACTCGAACCTGGCAGCGCATTACGCCACGCCATCCTCACTCCGTCGAGAGTCGGATGCGTCCAATCTACAGTCTTGACTTCCCTCTTGGCCTTGCGGTCATCGCCGCCGAGAATCTGGCACATGCGCGCCGCGTTGCTGCTGCAGCCAATGTCTTTGAGGAGCAGCGCATAGTAGAGGTCGCAAAGCTGCGTTTCTCCCAATCCAAGCCCGATCCCGATTCGCATGCCGATGAGGCAACTGCGCACCGCATGTCCGGGCACAGCATCCTCTGTCAGATCCAGCGCAAAGGAGAGCGCTGAAACGATCTCCGAGAGCGCAATGCGTCCATCCTTCTCTGTCGATGGCAGGTCGTTCTCTCTCTCAAATCTGCAGAGCCCAGTCTGTTCCGTCATGCCGACCTCCGGCCAACTGTCCTTGGTTACCTTAATGGTCACCGCTGGACAAATGCCATGGTACTTTCCGGCAGCCTGCTGACACTTTCGCCTCACCTTTCGCGCAATCGGCATCAGCGGAGACTCCTCCGCGGAACCGATGACACGTTGGTCCATTGATTCATTGATCCGTCCGACACAGGCAACATCGAATCTCCTGAAACTCAGCTCCCTATCCCCTGGCCCTCTTCCAGAGAGCCTCTAGCCCAGATTGACTCGCTGGCGGCCGCTCTGCGAGACTCCGGCTGTATGCGTTATAGCGGAAAACTGGAATATGCCCATGAGCGAAAGATTCGAGAGCGGAACACACCGCGCTACCGGCTGGCACACTGGCCCCTTTGGATTACCGTCTTCTTCCTGGCTCCAGGCCCTCTGACATTTTCGCTATTCGCACACGGGTTTGGCTGGGCAAACGCCACCTGGCTGGCGCTCGTCCTCCTCGGGACCGGCATCGCGGGCTGGCGCGCCCAGTTGCCTGGCGTGGAACTTCGCCCCTACATCCTGCGATTTGACGAAGACAAGCCAAATCCGCTGTACCGGCGAGTTTGCTACACTTTTGCCTGGAACGCAACCGTCAACTTCGCCCTGATGAACCTCACTGGTCTGCTGATCGCGGCAGTCACAGGTCACTGGTATATGAGTCAGATTTACCAGTACGCTTACTTCCCTGTCTGCGCGATCATCCTGCTCCTGGGCATCGCAGGATTGCTGCCCCGCGTCGGCCATTCGACCAAAGGCGAAGGCACAGAAAGACGCTATTTCTACGGAACCGTCTGGGCCGTAACCATCGCGCAGACCGTGCTTCTGATCCTCTGGCAGACCCTGCCGAAAACACAATCAGCCAGCATCGTAAAGCTTGTCGTTTTCACCGCCGTTCTGCTCTTCATGGGCATAGCGACCTACCAGGGCAAGCTGCCGAGAACACGGCCCATTGTCGCCGGCGAACTCATGGTCGACTGATGGCCGACTGATCCTTGGCTTGCTCGTCTCACTGACCGGAACCCTTCAATACGAATGCTCTGCGTCTCCGCGCGCGACGAAAAGCTATCTTAGCGATTCGCTTTTATGTTCCTCTCTCGAGGAGTGCTGACCCCTATTTTCCACCCGCGAAAACCAGGAGAAATTATCACCTTTACGCGCGACGAACATTTGTCGCATCATTGACTGCGTTAAAAGATGAAGCTACTGAGGTACGCTATCAATTTGCTGATCGCTTGTAAAACGGAGTAATCACCATGAATTGCCTCGTCGCTCACTGTCCCACATCCGGCTGCTACATGCGGGTTCCAATCTGCACCCTCAAAGCGGACACCATGCCGGACTTCGACCCAACTTTGCACGTGGTCGTCACCTGCCATAATTGCGGCAAGGAATTCCGTGAGTCCGCATCACTCCTTGAGTTGTCCCCGCAGGCGCTCGTCACCGGGAAATTTCAAGTGATACGAAAGCAACCGGCTCTTTAAATCCCTGGCGACCAGACCATCAATCGAGGATGACGCCCTTGCGAACCCTCGGTGGCTATCCGCCAAACTGAAATCAGTCGATTTTCTGCAACGGTTTTGACCCATCCTGCACTATTCCGCAGACGAGTTCGCGAAACTCGTACTTTAGCCCAGGATGAACAAAACCATGATTCCCTCGCTCACATCCACGGAGTGGCAAACGTCCGGCAATCTTTGGCGCAGTCTTCGCATGATCCCGACGATTGGCCTCGCGCTTGGCTTCGCACTTTCCACTTCGCCAGTCACTCACGCACAAGACGCCACGGCCCTTGCACCCGGCGAGTCCGCAGCCACCAACGCGATCGTGTTCGCAGGACCGCCGGCTGAATTCAACGCCCTTACCGCATCTCGTACTGAGTTGGAACAATATGGAATTCCGCCTCGTCCCGACCCATCCGACACAGTTCCCTTTGCTCGCTGGAAGAAGCTGGTAATGTCGCCGCAGACACGCCTGAGCGACGTGACTGTCACGGCAACAAAGATATTCCACGGCCCCGCCAGGAACGCCAAAGTGAAGGGCGTCGTTGAAAACACAACCCTTGCCACATCCGACAACTGGAGCGCCTACGCGATCACCGATGCTAAGGGGACATTTACTGCAAACAACAGCTATGTGTACGGCGAATGGTCCGTGCCCGCAGTCGGCGTTGAAAACTGCAATGATGCGCCCTACCTGTCCTCACAGTGGATCGGCTTTGACGGAGCGTTCGTTTCAGGAGACGTCTTGCAAGCCGGCACTGAAGTCGATGGCTGCCCCTCATCCTACTCGGCCTGGTACGAGTGGTACACCACGGGTTGCACAGTGAACTCCGCCTCGCAACCCTGCTACTCCTATAACCTGAGCCTTGCCATCAATCCGGGCGATCTCGTTGTAGGAGAAGTCTGGTACACCACCGCCGCTCCGCATGGTCACGCGTACATCTACAACTACTCCACGCAGAAATCTGCGTCGGTTGCATTCAACCAACCAACAAGTCCATCTGCAAACTATGTGGGCAACAGTGTTGAGTGGGTTGTCGAACGCCCCGATGGTGGCGCCTACAATCTGACCAACTACGTATCCGACCAATTCAACTGGACCCTTGGTTGGAATGGCACCAGCTACTTCTATCCCGGCTCAAGCCCTTCCACTGCTACCGTCTATGACATCAGCATGACCTGCCCTGGATGGACGCCCAGCTCTTCCTGCACCTCCACCACTGACATTTCCACTGTGGACCTGTTCTCTTACGGTACATTGTGGTTTTACGCCGATGGGCCTGCGTACCAGTAGCGCCCTTCAAGTAAATGCTGAAAGTGGAAGCCCGCTGCAACCACAGCGCGCTTCCACCTTTTTGTAACTGAAGATATTGGCGCTTCTGAGGTGCATCACCCGGCAAATAACTCTCAAGGTGTCTCATCTGATTTGCTCACGAAGGCTTATTGCCTTTCGTATGCACAATGGAAATCCGAGTCTTGCCGCCGTCTTGAGAGGAATTCGCACTTATCGTAACCATGACAGATTCCTCGTTGCCTTTGTTGAGCGTAAGTAAGGCACCAGTAGCGGTATCGTAAACCGAAGCTCCGCTACCAAATCTGCTCTTGTAGAAATCAATGACCTGGTCTTTGGAATCCGAAGTGATGAATATGCCGGTCACCATCGAACCAGTCGGCAGATCCATCTTCATACCGCCGTGTGCACCTTGTGCTCCCGGATAAATATCCGTGCCGAGTTCGGAAGCGGAGTAAGACTTCGACTGGTCAGCCGTAATCCTTCCGCCAGGTGTGTTCACTGTTACCTGGCCATTCGGCCCCTCCACATGAATGGCATGTGCAACGCGCCATACCGTAAATGCAAAGATCGCTGAACCTAGAATTCCCAGAGCAAATACGACACCAACAACGATCAGAATGATTTTGATCGCGCTGCCACCAGAATTCGGTTGCGCTGTGCCCGCTTGAGGATACCCGACAGGAACACCAGTCGCGGGCATCATCGGCATGGCCGCTGCTGTGGATACCGGGGCTCCGCAAGCCGTGCAGAATTGCGTATCGGGGGACAATGCTGCTCCACATTTCGTACAGAAGCTAGCCACTGGGATCTCCTTATCGTCGAATCCGCTTTAGATCGCCAAATTCTCTTTGGGGGGATTCGAGCCAATATACCTCATGCAGAGCCCGTTAGTGACTTTATTCTGCTGCTTGAGCAGCTGATAACGTACGCCTATCGCTCAAGTCTCCTGCATCGAAATGAATTGGCCGGTCACGATAGGAATCAGCAGCTCCAGTCCTCAGGCCAACCAATCCATCACAACCCCTCATGATTGGACATCGCCAGCCACAAGATTCTGATTAGTCGACGACCAGGTGTACTCACCACCTTCGAGGTCAAGTATCCAGACCAGATAGAAAACATCCGGAAATGGATTGGGAATTGCCGTGTAATTCGAGATAGGAACCTTGCTGTTAATGGCCCCCATAATGTTAGGCATGATATTGTCATGTTCCCAGCAGATAAGCACCACTCCGCTCTGGACAAGTGCGCTTTCCACCATGTGCGGTTCCCCGCCCCCGATTGTGTAAGTAACGTTGAACTGCGCGCTCCCTTGCGTATAACCCATCCATGCGGCCAGTGGTGTCACGGTCTCGCACGGTCGCTGCGATTCACTATTCGGACTGGCAGCATAAATGTAGTCTGGCCTGGCAATAACCGTATTGGAGGGCGTTGACTGGTAGGGAGCAAAGAACCCATTCAGTGCGCCCGCGCGCTGCCAGCCCGTCACAAGCAGCGATTTGCCGTTGCCCGGCTCTCCATTTTCTTGCACGTCAAACAGTCCGTGTTTGCCGGGATTCTTAGACGGCTTTTCGCCATGTCGGATAATCATGATCTTGGTCGGAGGCGGTGCTGTCTGCATTGGATTCTCCTTTACTTTCTGATGCCGCTAATGTAGCTCGCGCGCGGCGAGTCCAAGCCACTCTATACCTGACACGGGAGGTAAGTCATCTGATAACTTTAAGGATTGACTATGGATTGACTCCTGCAAACTGCCGCCTCGCTTTCCTGCGCGGTTGCGGCGGGAACTCGCGAGAAAAGACTATAATCAGCCAATCCTTATCGGAGTCGCAGCGGAGCAATGGTGATGACGGCAGGCACGAGCACAGCGACTGAGCAACAAACACCGCTCGAACTTGCGGACGCTTTGCGGGAGTTTCACACCGAATCAGGACGCACATTGCTCGAACTGGTCGACGAATCCCCTGTCCTCTTGATCTTTCTACGTCATTTTGCCTGCGCTTTTTGTGCCCAGACAATCGACCAAGTCTCGCAAATACGCCACCAGATTGAGGCGAAAGGCGTAAGGCCTGTTTTCGTCCATCTCGGATCGCCGGAACGGGCCAGGCCTTATTTTGATTACTACAATCTCTCTGACATCGAACGGATAAGTAATCCGCAGGCGACCCTATACCAGCTTCCCGCGTTTCAACTCGGCCGCACAAATCCTTATCTCCATTTTCTGAACCTGACAGTCTGGAGAGGTTGGCTCAAGGGCGCGATGCGCAAGTACGGCATCGGCATGATCAAGGAAGATGCGGAGCAGATGCCCGGCGTATTCTTCCTCAAAGACAGAAAGATTGTGCGCGCCTTTCGACACCGAACGATCGCCGACGAACCGGATTATCTGAAGCTTGTCGGAGCAGGTTAGTCGCTGAGTTCCACGATCTGGGGTTGGAAGAGATTATGAATCACGCTGGTTTACTGGAAGAGCTCCGCGGCCTGGAGACGGAGATGCATCTGGGCCCCACGCGGCGTAATCGGGAGCGCATGTTGGCGCTGCTTCATCCGGATTTTGTGGAGTTTGGGCGATCAGGTCGTCGGTACTCCCTCGAAGAAATCCTGACTGAGCTAACTGGTGATTCAGGAATTGCATTTCCGGCGATTCGGTCTTGGGGGTTCGAGCTGGCGGCACTGGCTGAGGGTGTGGCTTTGTTGACCTATGTCTCGGCGCATGAGCATGCGGATGGAAAGCTGCACCGGCATAGCCTGCGCTCGTCAGTCTGGGTTCGCACCGATTCTGGTTGGCAGGTCCGCTTTCATCAGGGAACGCCGACTTCGGACTGAGAAGTGGACGCAAAATTGCGTGGACATTTGAAAATGCGTTGACTTCGCCGCCGTTATCCACTATCAATGGTCGCCATGAATCTTTCGCCAGTTACTTGGGACTCGATCGTTATCACGATCCTGTACAGCACCCTGCTTTTGGCGGGAATGTGGGTTGGCGTCCGTCAGGTATATCAGGGGTTTTGCAAGCCCCAGGAACTGCTGAATCCGCTCTTCGGAAACCGGCAGGCAATCAAGATCTTCACCTTCCATCTGATCGTAGTTTCGCTTGATCTCTTCGTCTGCGGACCGGTATCGCTGCATTACAAGAGTCGGCTCTGGTATTGGGGCGGACGAATCGCGCTGTTATCGTCTTCACTGCCTGTTGCCTCATACTTCAATCGCAATCCACAGTCTTTCGGTAAGCTGATCGGGTATTGGGTGCGCTTTCGCAACTACTTTGAGATTTCGCTGCACGTGCTGGTCGCGTCGCTGGCCCTCAACTGGTTTTACTACTACGGGCTGCTTTTCTGGCTGGTCGCGTATCGATATCTCGATGTCGGTCCGCGTCGGCTCATCCAAACCCTGTACAACACTCCTGAAAAGAAAGCCGCCCGGCCGTGGGCGCCGATTCTAAACTGGGCCGTCATTACCACGATCTACGTCCTCACAGCGATTGCTATCTATCACCGCAAAGTGATCTTCGCCGCGCCGCCCGATCCGGACTTGCCAGTACACATTGCGCAGATGTGGGAAGTGATCCTGGTGGGCGCGATCAATGTGGGCGTCGCACTGACGGCCTGGAACATGATGCGCACTTACACGGGACCGGGCCCGGCAGCGGCGCTGATTCCCCCCAACGAAGAACCGTAAGCCTAGGAAAGAGAACCTATGCCTCCTTATGACATCACCAAGTCCCTGCAGCCGGTCGAACAGCTTATCGCTGTGACTACGAATCCGCGCCATCGTTACCTGCTTCTGGCCTATACCCGCCATCTTTATCTGGAAATGTCTGGCCGGTATGAGGAAGTCCTGGGCGACGACATGATGGTCGAGAATCCTGTCTATAACCTTCACGCGCTTGGCTTCAACACAACGATCAGCGGCAAGGACAATGTTCGCAATCTCTACAAATTCTGGGCCGATACAAACCAGAGTGTTTTCTATGGCGAGAATGTGCAGGTAGCTGTCGCGGATAACTTCATTGCGCTTACCGTGCTGGCTCATCAGCAGGTCTGGGGAGGTTCGATCCTGTCTTCGAAGGCGCTGGGATTGCTGCCGAAGGGACTCTCTGCGGATGTGCTGATCGAAATGCTGAAGCTGAAAGGCGCGAAGGCCGATCCGAATTGCATGTATCTCTACACGAACTTTGAAGAGACGATCTGGCCCTATGACGACCGCGGACGGCTTGTCCGTGAAGATGTCCTGGAGCCTGATCCATCGGCGGCGCAGATTACCAAGCTCGATCCGTCAGAGGTGCTTACGACTGCTCAGGCGGCAGCGTTGCTGGCTCCGCTGATTCAGCCTTTGCCGGATTTTGATTCGTATGTGCTGGGGAAGACAGCCATCTAAAGGGTTCAGGAGCCTTTTGGGGATCGGATATTCAAATGTATATCCGCGCGTGGAGAGCCTCTGCTGGCGTGGGGCTCGTTTGAACAGAAATAGGCGCGATCCCAGGTCTCAAATGCGAGACCTGGGGCACCCAGTTTTAAGATATAGGCCATCCGCCGAACTCTACGGGATTACCACTTGCCGCTATGCGAACCACCGTCGACGTGCAGCACTTCGCCGGTCACATTGCGAGCTTCCGTGAGATACACCGTAGCATCCGCAATTTCCTCCGCACTCGAAATGGTGCCCATTGGCGCCAGCGTCTTCAGGAAGTCCTTGGGATTGGTTGCGTGCATCGGGGTGTCGACGATGCCAGGCGCGACGGCGTTGAAGCGGATGTGCTCCTTCGCGTATTCGCTTGCGAGGCTGCGGGTCACTGCCTCAAGGCCGCCCTTGGTGATCATCGGCACAGAAGCCGTGACGCCGGCAATCGGATTCACGACGAGCGATGTCGTGATGGTCACAACGCTGCCGCCTGACTTCTGTGCGAGCATCTGCTTGACCGCACCCTGGGTGACATACAGGAAGCCTTCGAGGTTGACGGAAGACAGCGCTTTGAAGTCCTCGGTGGTGTAGTCGGTGAATGGCTTGGGGAAGAAGATGCCCGCGTTGTTCACGACACCGTCGATCGAGCCAAACTTGGCGATTGCGGTCTCGACGACCTTGGCGGCTACGGCGCTGTCGCCGATGTTGCCGTCGACGAGCGCGAGGTTGTCCGACGCCTTGAATGTTTCCGACTTGCTGATGTTGCGTGAGTTCGCGACTACGTTATATCCGCGATCGAGGAATGCCTGCGCTACGCTCGCTCCGATACCCTGTGAAGCGCCCGTTACGATGATTGTTTTCTGCTTGCTTGCCATTTTCTTTCTCCTGCCTGCGACGGCTTCTGCCGCCGTACACAAGAAGAGACTCACCGCATGCCGATAGGGATGCGTCGCATGTTTCTATCGCCCGATAGGTGATAACTATCACTCGGCAAACTTCATTCTTTCCCGGATCACGGGCAGTTCCGCGTCGAGCAGTTCGAGAAATGATTTGAGGGCGATTGACGGTTCCTTCTTCTGCCATGCGGCGACGAAGTCGATCCGGACTTCGTCGGGTTGGAGGCGGTAGAAGGAGATATTGTCCGGGCGCAGGGTTTCGGCTGTGGCGGGAACGATGGCGACTCCTTCGCCAGCTTCCACTGTGGCGAGGACCGAGTTCATGTTGTTCAGTTCGTGGTAGAGGCGCGGAGAGAAGCCGTTGTCATTGCACACTCGGACGATGGTGTCGAAGGTCTCGGGCGAACTGGTGCGCTGAAACGTTACGAACCGCTCTCCCGCGAGATCGGAGATGCGGACGCGTTCTGTTGTCACTTTGCGGGACTTAGGAAGAGCTGCGACCAGCGGTTCGCGAAAAAGCAGGCGCGACTCATAGGACGAGCTTCGATCTGCAGACGGGGGGCGGGTGAATGCGATGTCGATCTCGCCGCGATCAAAAGCTACATCCTGTCCGTGGGGTATGTCTTCGACTAGACGCAATGCGACGCCGGGATGACGGGCCTTGTATTTCCGCATGAGATTGGGAAGGAAGGGAGAACTGGAGAATCCCATGAAGCCGATGCCGAGTCTTCCGAACTCGCCTCTGGCTGCGCGCTGCGCTGTGGCGACCGTCCTTGCTGCCTGGGCCAGGGTCTTGATCGCTTCCTCGTGAAATGCTTCGCCTTCGGGGGTGAGCCGTGCGGCTCTTCCTTCTCGCGAGAAGAGCTTGATGCCCAGTTCGCTCTCCAGATCAGACACAGCCTGGCTGATCGATGGTTGAGCGACATAGAGGTGTTTTGAGGCTTCGCGATAGCCTTTCCACTGCACGACGGCGGCAAAGTAGCGAAGATGTCTTAATTCCATCCGATAGCCCCTCCCTATCGGTCGATTAGAACATGTGACTGTGCCCTATACGCCAAAGAGGCCAACTATCCGCGCGATGGCGAATGAATGGAGAATCTTTGGGGGGGGTAGGGGGTATTTATTTTCTCGTTATCAGGTGTTTGCAAAGTTGCAAACAGGCTGTGATCCGCTATTTCTATTGTGCCTGAATCGACCATAATTCACCGCAATTTGCGGGAAGGTTTTTTGCAATTGCTCGTGAGAAGGCCGTGGGCTACTCGCATCAGTCGACGAGGGAGGCGATTTCGCTCATGGCTACCTGGAATGCTGTGCCGGGAAGCTCGAAGGTAGTGGCCGGGGTCAACTGGCCGCTGGAATAGAGATAGTAAGACGGCTTTTTGGGCCCAGATTCTGGATTGATAAGCCAGATTGCTGGGATGCCCATCTGCTGGTAGTCGGCAAGTCGCTCGAGCATATCGATCATGGTATCTGTCGGGGAAAGGATTTCGAAGACGGCGAGAGGTGGTTGCGTAACGATCTGCTCTCGGGGAGCGTTCCGGCTCAGGATGGTTACGTCGGGGACGCGGAAGTTGTCGTCGGCTACCTGAACGCGTAGTTCGGGGTATACGCGGATATTCCAGGCTGAGTTACGTTCGCTGAACCAGCGGATGAGGGCCGCCTGCCAGGCTGCATGATCGAGTTCGCCCACGGCGCGCTCCTTGATTACTCCGCGGACGTATTCGCAGTCGGGACTGGTGGAGGTTTTCAGGTACTCCTCGATGGAGATCAGGGTCGTCGCCATGCTCAGCCTCCGTAGAATGATTGTATGCGAGAATCCGATCTCAAGAGCCATCGTCCGGGTGCGCAGGCGTCGGCTCTGGTCCACCTTTGAGGAATCCAGTCACCTTCGAGTTGACTGCTGTATCGTCTAGCGATACAGTGATTGACTGATCAGATCGTTCAGGCATGCGGGGCTTGAAAAGCTATTCAAGGAAGGTTCAAAGGCTGGCATCAATCCCGCGCATGCTGGGAAGCTGACGAATCAAATGGCTGTCCTGAACCGTTCGACGAGCCCCAGTGGTATGAACGTACCTGGTTGGAATCTCCATCCATTGAGCAAGGAATTGACGGGGCATTGGGCCGTTAAGGTCAACGGGAACTGGCGGCTGACTTTCCGATTCGAGGGCGAGGACGCGATTCTGGTGGATTATCAGGATTATCACTAAGGGGGAGCGAGCGTTCCCTCCGGGGGCTAAAGCCCTGTGTAGTTTTAGGACGTTGCGGCGCGGCTAAAGCCGCGCCCTTTCAAAGCGGCTTCGCGTTTGTCGCGATCTGAAGGAGGAAAAGATGCAGATGCACAATCCACCCCATCCTGGACGGATTATCAAGGAAGCAGTCGAGGCTCTGCCGATGAGCGTTACTGGGTTTGCTGCGCATATTGGAGTTTCGAGGGTTGCGCTGTCGCGCGTATTGAATGAGAAGGCTGGTGTTACGCCGGAGATGTCGATCAAGATCAGCGAGGCGTTTGGACAGGGTTCGCCGGATATCTGGTTCAAGCTGCAGAATGATTACGATTTCTGGCAGGCGGCCCATGCGAAGGGTCGTCGGAAGAAGATTGCGCCGCTGCGGTCGGCGGCTTGATTTGAGTTTTGCGGTTGAATCTGGCGGTTAACCCAGGTCTCAAGAGCGAAACCTGGGGCACCCGATTTTGGATGTGGGCCACCCGCCAAAAGCACGAAGGTTGGGCACCCAGTTTTGTGGTTGGGAAGGGAAAGCTAAAGGCTGGTCCCACCCGCCCGACCCGGGGCCTACATGGTGCGTTATTCTTTCAACTCTCTGAGGGAGCGAGGGCCGCTAAGACGGCTGCGCTGATTGCTTTTGTGACGAGGCCGTAGCCTGCGGTGCTGACCAGGGTTGCGAGGATTCCCGGGTTGGCGCGGCGGCCATAGTAGACCAGACCAGCGCCCAGAAGTCCGAAGGCTAGTGTCGATGCGATGGATTGTTCCTGCTTGGCTGTCAATGCGGTCTCTCCGTCTTGATTCTCAGATTTCGTGTCAGATGGTTAGATGCGGCAATGCAGCGAGGTGGATAGGAGGTCGCGCAATTGCTGCAGTCCAGATCTCAGAAGCAAGTGCTGGGGCACCGGCATTTCAGATGTGTGACAGCCTCCCCGATCCCGCACTTCGCAAATGCACTAAGGGCGTGGCATTCTGTTTTGTGATTGAGAAGCGAAAACTGAAGGCTCGGCCACCCGCCATCGTGAGATGGAGTCATACCGATCTTTCGGGGGTTAGTTAGCCCCAACACTCCTACTTTATTTCGCGACACTATTTTCTCTTTTATTTTCTAAAAATGGACTTTACTTTGTTGCTCAACTAATTCCAGAGGAAATGATTCGTGAGCTACGGTTTTGCAAAATATTGGGGCACGCTTCGTAGACTAGTCGCTGTATAGATTCAGACACTGGCTAACGCCAACAGATCAATTGACATCGAGGGTAGCTACATTGCTAGTGTAGTGTCT
>Ga0302325_10024334_pt1 | contig 12597 bp, 7 predicted proteins | sample Palsa_T0_2_FD_201948 | JGI IMG/M metagenome (GOLD analysis project Ga0302325, IMG submission 201948) | Peat permafrost microbial communities from Stordalen Mire near Abisko, Sweden - Palsa_T0_2 | ecosystem: Environmental > Terrestrial > Soil > Palsa > Peat permafrost | place: Sweden: Abisko...
ATATAGATCACCGGGCGGTCCGCATTTCCATCGGGCTTTGGCTGACCGTCGCCGGCGGTCCAATGCAGGGCTTCTTCTACCCACGCGCGCGGTTGGATCGCCGTTGAAATGTAGCTGCGCCGCGTTCCCAGACGATCGGCAGGCAGGTGCGTCTTACCTCGCGGTATGGACACCGTGAAAGTTGACCCGCGCCCCAACTTGCTCTCAACCTCAATCGTCCCGCCGTGCTCGCGAACGATCTCCTGTACCAACGCCAGTCCAATTCCTGTCCCCTCGTGGGTTCGCCCAACGGCCCCCACTACGCGATGGAACCGCTGGAAGATCTGCGAAAGCTCGCCTTCCGGGATGCCGGTTCCCGTGTCGCTCACCGCAAGCTTGAAAGCCGATTCATCCACCCTGGTTGCGACCCTGATCTTACCTTCGAACGTGAATTTGAAAGCGTTCGAAATAAGATTCAGGACAACCTTCTCCCACAACTCCGTATCGACATACGCTGGTTCCGGAAGAGTGGGGCAATCGATCTCAAGCTGGATTCCAGCCTGTTCCGCAACGCTTCCAAAGGAGCTCGCCAATGCCGCCGTAAGCTCAGCCAGAGCCGCTTCCTGATAAAGGGCGGTGGCGCGGCCGGATTCGATGCGGGCGAAATCGAGAAGGCTGTTCACAAGCTTCAACAGCCTCAGACCATTTCGATGAACTACCTCAACCAGCCTCGCGCAACTCGCCGGCAGATCGGATGACGGCTTCGCCAGCAACTCTTCGAGCGGTCCCAGCATGAGAGTCAGCGGCGTACGAAACTCATGGCTCACATTACTGAAGAATTCTGTTTTCGCGCGGTCCAGTTCCGCCAGCGCCTCAGCTCGCTTCCTCTCAACCTCGTAGGCGCGCGCATTGGCCACCGCGGCGGCAATCTGACCCGCGATCAGCCCGATAAAGGCCTCGTAGGCCGCATCGTACTTCCGGAAAGGATTGATGCCTGCCACGAGAAATCCAGCCGGCCGCTCCTGGCCCTGGCGCTTGATCGGAACCACCACGGCCTGTTCCGGCGCCTTGCCCAGCGAACCCGCCGGAATTTCCCCCAGTGCACTTTGCTCGGACAAATTCTCTAACCAATACGGCGACGGGCGGCCCAGGATCTGAGCCGAAGGCCACGGGAACGATTCGCCCACCTCGATTCGATGCGGCGCAAGCGGATCGCCGATTCCAACTCCGCTGCTAAGCGCTAGTTCAGCAGTTCCGCAGTCGTCAAATAGATAGGTCAAGGTGAAAGGAAGGTCCGCTCGGTTCCCGCCAAGCTGAGCTCCGATTGCGATGTGAACTTCTTTCTCAACGTTCGTACCCGCCCAGGCCGACGCCACATCCCGTAGCGTCTCAATTCGCCGTTCGCCAATTACCCTTTCCGTTTCTTCCGTAACTACGCACAGCATGCCCGCGACCTCTCCGCCGTCGTTCGTCAGAGGACTATAGGAAAAGGTGTGATATGTTTCTTCGCGAAAACCGCTGCGCTCCAAGAAAAGAAGAAGCGCCTCATCGTAAGTTGCCGTAGCGGTAGTCAGCACCGTTTCGATGCGCGGTCCGATATCCGGCCAAATCTCCGCCCAGACGCGTTCTGCAGGCGAGCCGAGCGCCCAGGATCCTTTAATCCCAAGCGTTGGGAGGTAAGAGTCGTTACAAAGAAACGTCAGCTCGGGTCCCCATGCCATCCACATGGCAAACCTCGAGGACAGCACCACATCGACGATAGCGCGAAGGCTTTGAGGCCATTGCTCCATCGCCCCAAGCGGCGTCCCGGACCAATCGTAGGAAAGGACACGCCCCCGCATGACCCCGTCTTCTTTCATATTCTCTGTATTCCGAAGCACGGTGATTGCAAGAACAATGCCAACTTACTTTCCGTCGTTATCCAGTAGCTCCCACTTCTCGCCGAAGAATCCCGCCGCCGCAATCTTCCCCGGCCAGCGCGCGTCTGGCGGCGTAGTCAGATCCACCACCGCATAGTCCGGAAGGTAAGCTACCTGCAGCGAGTTATTCGGCTCCGCGTATTCCCGGAATGTAATTCCGCTATTAATTACCACGTACTTCTTGGGATTCAGCGGATTCGGATAGATCATCACCGGTGCATTCGTTGCACTCGGGAATCTACGTGCCCCAAGCAGGACCGCATCCGCTGTCCACTTGACCGGTAGTTTGTCGATGATTCGGGCGAGTATCTTGTTGCTCTGCGGATCTCCCCACAGCACCAGGTTATTCGCCGCGATATCGGCATCGGTCACTGCGGAATCGTCTTTCACTGGGGCATCCCCGCGCATCTGCGTGCGCCACAACTTCATCGCATGATCCTGTTCGGACTTCACCCAATTCCCCACAACCTCGTTCATCGGCGCACCAGTCGGGCGCACCATCAGAAAGCTATCCATATAGGCGTCGTCGATCGGCCCCTGCAAATCGTGGCGCTTGCTCAAGGTCTTGGAGTCTTCGCTCGCGACCGACCACTTCGTCCCGTTCTTCCAGAAATGCGCGCTCCATGCGCCGCTCGTTTGCGCGCCCGGAACACTAATGCTCTGGCCATCCAGCACTACAGTCGCCTTCATTGCCGGATTGATCAGTTCCGCCCCAGGCTCCATCACGAAGCTGACCGCCGAAACATTGGATGTTGTCGCCTTCACAGTATGGTCGCTCTCGATCACGGCATTCACCCGAGCCGCGTTCCAATGCTTCTCAAGGCCGTCCACCACCACCCAGCGCATTCTGTTGTACTTCAGCGTCCACGTGGTGAAGCGCACTTCGCGCGGGTACTGAACGCGCCCCTTGCCGGCGATGGCGTCCATCGTCTCGTTGATTTCGACAATCGCGTCCGGCGTGTAAGCGTGCCCGATATTCTTGCCGATGACGCGCGAAAGCGTCAGTCCTTCCTTCTCCATGCTCGACTCCATCACATCGGCGGCCTGTTTCTGCCCGTCCTTATCGCCGTTGTAAGCCACCACCGGGACATTAAAGAAGTTAACTGCGTAATCCGTAGCGTTCGTCAAGTGCAGTAGTTTGTCTTCGAACCAGGTCAACTTCACGTTGCGCTTCGTGTAGCCGAAGAAGTCCACTGTTTCCGCAAACCCCGCCCCGGGCGCCACCGCCGCGAAGTCCGTCCCGTAATGCGCGCCGATGTGCCATGCCGAAGCACCGCCCATGCTGAACCCTCGCACCAGAATCCGGTTCGCATCGACGCTGAAATTCTTTTTCACATCGTTCAACGCCTCGAAGAAATCCACCTCACCGGCAAACGTGCTGGCATTGCAATAGCGGCCATAGAGATGCAAAACAATCGTGTCCCGCGGCGTGAACTGGCCCGGATTGTGAATGCGATCCCACAGGAAGCTAATTTCGCTCAGCGTCTCGCCGCGCCCATGAAACCAGGCGTCGACCCGCCATTTGTGTGGACGGTCCGGCGCAAATGAATCCGGCACCACCAAACCGTAAGGCTGTACACTGCCGTCAATCTTCGAGACATACCCGCGCACCACAAGCCCCGTCGCGCGCGTCCAGGGCGCATCGCCATGTTCCAGGCTCGTCATCCGCTCGTTGCCCATGCGAAGCAATTCCTTTCCGCGGAAGACATCCTCCTGGGTAAAGAACTCGTTGCCCTCAAGCGCGTATTGAACCGCTTTGTGAAAGATCTTTACATCGGCGATGTGCGGATTCGTTTTATATGCTTCTATCCGCGTTGCCAAGCGCGCAAGTCCGCTGCGCAACTGCCGCGCATCCGCGTCCGCCACCGCAACCCCCGGTGGAGGAATCAAATGCGGTTGCTGCCCGAACGCCGTCACCGCAAAGAACAAGAACAACGAAAGCCGATTCATCATCACGCTCGCTATCATAGTCTTCTGACTGGCCCGTGTATACAATGTCGGCATGAGATTCCCGCTTGCCCTGTTCCTCCCATTAGCCGCGCTCGCTCAACCTCCCGCTCAAAATGTCATCCCCCCGCAGCTGCGCCAGGCCGCAAGTCTGATTAACGATTTCGGCAATACGCATCGCTACGCAGCTGAAGACGCGGAAACCAAACCCCCGGGCGCGAGTGAACAGCGTGTGGTGTTCATGGGCGATTCCATCACTGACAACATGCACAACGCCAACCGCTTCGGCCCGTTCTTCCCAGGCAAGCCCTATTTGAATCGCGGCATTGGCGGACAGGTCACAGGCCAGATGCTGTTACGCTTCTACCCGGACGTAATCCTGATGAAACCGAAAGCCGTCATTATCTTCGGCGGCACGAACGACATCGGCGGCAATATCGGCCCCACGCCCCTGGAAGCCACCGAGAACAATATCGCCGCCATGGCAGATATGGCCAGCGCCCATGGCATCAAAGTCATCCTTGCTTCCCTGACGCCGGTGTGTGACCTTCCGGGCAAGTCTGCAATGACGCCCGGCCGGCCGCCGGAAAAGATTCTCGAACTCAACCGCTGGATCAAGAGCTATGCGGCGACCCACAGCATGGTCTTTCTCGACTATTTTTCAGTGACGGTCGACGAAAAAGGATTCTTCCGCTCCGATATGACCGAAGACGGTCTGCATCCTACCGCCAAAGGCTACGAGGTCATGAATCCGCTAGCCGAAAAAGCGATCGCTCAAGCGCTAGGCAAATAGAAGCCTAACCCGCGATACACGCCTTGGCGTAATCCATGCACTTCTTCACTTCCTCGACGGAAGTCCCCTCGCCGCGGTACTCATACTCCACCAGCGCCGGAATGCTCCACTGATTCTTCTTCAGCATCTGTAGCACCGCCTTAATCGGCGTGTTCCCTTCGCCCCAAGGCTTGTTCTCGCCCACGCCGACCGGCAGCTTATTCCGATCCTTCAGATGCAGAATCACGATCTTGTCATGATGCGCCTGCAAATACTCCACCGGATCGTAGCCCGCCGTCCAGAAGTGCCCAATATCCAGGTTGATCCGGTAATACTTCGACATCTCCAGCGCCTTGGCAAAGTTCTCCGGTTTGGCGAACTGGATCGGGTCATCGATCTGAGCATGCCCATGCATCGCCACTATCATCTTGTGCTTCTCCGCGAAAGGAGCCACTTTTTCTGCAACCGGAATCGTCGTCGACGCTGTGATGATGTCCACGCCCAGCGCCTTCGCGAATGCAAACCCGCGGTCGATCTCGTCGTCCGTGTAATCCGCGGCGAAACTATAGTTGTAGCCCACCAGCGTAATGCCGGCGTCATCGAACTTCTTCTTGACATCGGAGAAGTAGCTCAGCGGAACATTGAGACGCCACTCCCGCACATCTTCTCTCGCTTTCTTTCGGGCCGCGATCATCTCCGGCGTAGCGGGCCCACGGCCTCTGCCGCCTCCCGGTGCGCCACCGCCGGGTCCACGCCCACCGCCACGATTCGGAATCGCGGCCGCCTTCCCTAGCGCCGGGGGCTCGATGTGGCCCGCGAACAACTCGCATACGCCGCATCCATCCTGCACCATTCCGGCAATCGCGTCATCCAACGGCACATCGCGGAAACTGTAAGACTGGCAGCCCAGCTGAACGCCGTCTATCTTCGAGTTAATCTTCGCGGCCAAAGCCGCTGACACTGGCACGGCAGCCAGAGCCAACTTGCCGAAATCTCTTCGTGTGTACATGGAAAGGTTCCTCACGGTTTTATCACTGTTGGAGGTGGCGTGCTTGGTCCGCCCCGCCCGCCGCCCATCCGAGGCGGATTCTTCACGTAGTCCGCCACGTCCTTCGACGCCTTAGTTTCGACCCCCGGCTTGCCCAAGAAACCCAAATCGCGGAACCAGTCGATGAAGCGGAACTGCCACGTCCCGTATGGGATAAAGTTGCGATCCGTCAACCCGCCCGTCATATGACTTCCATCCGGAAGCGCATCTCCCGGATGCCGCCCATTCCCGTAAATATGCATCTCGACGTTCGGCACGCGTTTCGCCAGCATCGCCGCAAAATAGTCGTCCGCCCAAACCGCATGGCCCGCGTCATTCGCGCCCGCACAAGCGATAAAGGCCGGCGGAACATTCGCCGGGATCGGCGGAGCCGTCCGGTTCCGCGCAAATGGCGACGGACCCGGATAGATGATCCCCACAAAATCCGGCCGCGACGAAGTCCCCGCCAGGGGATCGCTGGGGTCACTGTTCTTCTTGTCGAAATCGTCGAAGAGCACAGCCGCCGGCGCCGAGAGTTCCGCACCCGCCGAGAAGCCCATGATGCCGATCTTCTTAGGATCGATATTCAACTCCTTCGCATGTGCACGCACCAGGCGAATCGCCTGCATTGCATCATAGACCTCGTCAGTCTGCGGATTGTACCCATCCCGCCGCAGCCGATTCCGAAGAATCACGGTAGTCACGCCGTAGTTATAGAAGAATGGCACGAAGTCCGCCGCTTCCGACCCCACGTTTAAGGTATTGTGCCCGCCCCCGGCAGCCAGAATCACCGCTGCTCCGGTATTCATCCCCTTATCCACCGTATGAATCTCGATGGACGGATTATGGATGTTCACAATGCTGCTGATCCGCCCCGCGACGCTGCCGCTCATGTTGTACACTTCCGGCTCGCGAATCTTCTCCATCTTCAGGTAGGGAGACCCCGGCGGATACAGCGGAATCACGATCCCGCCCTGCAGAATCGGCTGCGGAGCGTAAGGCGCATCGGTCGCCGGCCCGGGCTTCGGAACATTCAAAGGAGCAGGTAGCGGAGGCAGCCCCTGCGCGAAAATCGCACCGATCGACAAGGTCCACGGCAACAACGGAGTAATCTTCATAAGGAAGTTGTGGTTCCCCCAATATCCCGCCTTTTCAACGAAAATGGAACGACTACACGGTGTAAAACGGTGTTACACGTTCAAATCGGCCAGCCATGACGCGACAATCGTATAACATGCGAATCGTTCTGCTAGCCGGGGTGTGCCTTTTCCAAACGGCGGCCCTAGCGCAGACTTTTGACCAGTCCGTCCGGCCCCTCCTCACGCAAACCTGTCGTGGCTGCCACAACGAAAAGCTCGCATCGGGCGGCTTGGACGTCGCCGCGTTTCTCGACCCGGCGTCCGTAGCGGCCAAGCGCGAAGGCTGGGAACTGATCCTCGACAAACTACGCTCCGGCGAAATGCCCCCGCCCGGCATTCCCAAGCCCTCGCCCGAAAAGGTCGACGCCCTCGTAACCTATGTAGAGGGTCAATTCGAGAAGGCCGACAAGAACACCAAGCCCGACCCCGGCCGCATCGTCGCCCACCGCCTCAACCGCAACGAATACTCCAACACCATTCGCGATCTGCTCGGCGTCTCCTTCCACGCCGAGGAAGAGTTCCCGGCCGACGACGCCAGTTTCGGCTTCGACAACATCGGCGCTGCCCTTACTGTCTCGCCGACCCTGATGCAAAAGTATCTCCAGGCCGCCGAGCAAATTGCATCCCGAGCCGTCGGCGGCGACCCACTCCCCAAACCCGGTCTCTTCGACAAACGCAGCCGCATCAAGCGCCTCGACGCCGATACCATCGAATTCAAAGACCGAGTAGATTTCGACGCCGATTACACCTTCCGCACCCTACTCGTAGGCCACCGCGGCGATACCGATAAGGCCCTGACCCTGGTCCTCTCGATCGATGGCAAACCCCTGAAAACAGTGGAAGTTCTCGTGCAGATCAGCGCCGTGAATAAGCAAGGCGGCGCCACCCAGCGATCAAACGTGGAGCTCCAAACCTTCATCCCCCAAGGCGAACACACATTCCGCGCAGCTTTTATCAATGACGCTCAAATAAAGGATATCCCCGCCGCCGTCCAGCGCAACGCCAACCGGAACATCTTCCCGGACACCGTCGAAATCGCTGGGCCTTTCCCCTCCACCGCACAGCACGCATCGCAAAAGCGCTTTCTCATTTGTGACTTAGCTGCCGGCCGTGCCTGCGCCGGCCGGATCATGGCAAATCTCGCGCACCACGCCTACCGTCGCCCGGTCGCAAAGCCCGAAGTGGCGGAACTGATGGCCGTTTACGACAAAGCCAAGTCCGGCGGCTATACAGCCCAACAAAGCCTGCAATTCGCTATCACCGCGATGCTCGTATCGCCCAAATTCCTCTACCGCATCGAGGCTGACCCCAAGCCCGGAATCTACAGCAGAGTTTCGGATCTGGAACTCGCCTCCCGCCTCAGCTATTTCCTTTGGAGTTCCGCGCCCGACGACGAACTCCTCCGCCTCGCCGAAGCCAACCGCCTACACCAGCCCGAAATCTTCGACGCCCAAGTAAAGCGCCTCATCGCCGACCAGAAATCCACCGCCTTCGCCGAGAACTTCCCCGGCCAGTGGCTGGAAATTCGCAGCCTCGACGCGATTCACCCCGACGCCAAGAAGTTCCCCGAGTGGACGCCCGACCTGAAAGAAGCGATGCGCACGGAAACCAGCATGTTCTTCGCCTCCGTGCTCCGCGACAACCGCCCCATTAGCGACCTGATCGACGGCAACTACACCTTCCTGAACGAAACGCTCGCCAAATACTACGGCATTGACGACGTCACCGGCCCCGAATTCCGTCGAGTAGATCTAAAAACCGACCAGCGCAGCGGCGTCCTCACGCAGGCCAGCATCCTCACCGTCACCAGCTATCCCAACCGCACCTCCGTCGTTCTCCGCGGAAAATATCTGCTCGAAAACGTCTTCGGCGCACCACCCCCGCCGCCTCCGCCCGACGTCCCCAAACTCGACGAAGCCACCGTGGGAGTAGCGAAATCTCTCCGCCAGCAAATGGAACAACACCGCGCCGACCCCGTCTGCGCCTCCTGCCACTCCAAGATGGATGTACTCGGCTTCGGCATGGAGAACTACGACGCCATCGGCCGTTGGCGCACCACGGACGGCAAGTTCCCCATCGATTCCACCGGCTCCTTCCCCAACGGGAAATCCTTCGCGGGCCCGGCGCAGATGAAAGCTCTCCTCCACGACAACATGCCCGAATTCACGCAAACCATCGCCACCAAAGTTCTAACTTACGCTCTCGGCCGCGGCATCGAACCGTTCGACCGCCGCACCATCAAAGACATCGTGAAACAGACCGCCGCGCAGGATTATAAGTTCCAATCTCTGATCCTGGCCGTAACCCACAGCCCAGCCTTCCAGCAGCGCCGCGGGGAACTAATGCAGACCACCAAAGCTACCCAGGAGATCGCCAGCAAATGATCATCAGCCAAAAGAAACTCTCACGCAGAACCCTTCTGCGCGGAATCGGCGCCGCCCTCAGCCTGCCGTTCCTCGACGCGATGACCCCGGCATTTGCGGGCAGCACGGTCCCCGGTGGCAAACCCATCCGCGCTGCATGGTTCTACGTCCCGAACGGCATCGACATGCGCCATTGGACGCCCGGAGATGAAGGTCCTTTGGGCCAGATGCCGAGCATCCTCGCTCCCCTGCAACCGGTCAAAGACGACCTGATGGTCCTCTCGAACTTGACCGCCAACTGGGGACGCCCGCTCCTCGTGGGCGCGGGTGACCATGGCCGCGCTCTAGGCGCTTATATGACCGGAATGCAGGTTTATCGCACCGCCGGCGCCGATCTACGCCTGGGCGTATCGGCCGATCAAGTAGCCGCCAGCGCTGTCGCCCAACACACCAAACTCCCGTCGCTAGAAATCGGTCTCGAAGAGACCCGTCAGGCTGGCAACTGCGACAACGGATACTCCTGCGCCTACGCCTACAACATGGCTTGGCGCACCGAAAGCCAGCCACTTCCCCCCATCTCCGACCCACGCCAACTATTCGAACGCCTCTTCGGCACCGACGTCGCCGAACCCCCCGCCCTCCACGCCCGGCGCCTCGCCATGCGCGCGAGCATTCTCGACCAGGTCTCCGGCGATACCAAGAAGCTCGAAACAACCCTCGGCAACTCCGACCGCCGCAAGCTCGATGAATACCTCAGCTCCGTCCGTGAGATCGAACAACAGGTCCAGCGCGCCGAAAAGGACGGCCTCATCATCGACCCCGGGATGGACAAGCCCTACGGCGTGCCCCCCGAGTTCCCCGACTACTTCCGCCTGATGACCGACATCATGATCGCCGCCTTCAAGACCGATTCCACCCGCGTCGCGACCCTCATGATTGGCCGCGAAGGTTCCACCCGCGCCTACCCCGAAATCGGCATCGCCGATGGCCACCATCCCTTGACCCACCATATGGGCAACCTCGAAATGCTCGAAAAGGTCAGCCAGATCAACTCTCTCCACCTGCGCCTGTTCTCCGAATTCCTTGTCAAGCTCAAAGCCACCAAGGAAGGCGATTCGAACCTGCTCGATCAATCCATGATCGTCTACGGCAGCGGCATCTCGGACGGCAACGTTCACACGCACGACCAACTTCCGACGATCCTCGCGGGCCGAGGCGGCGGCTTCATCAACCCGGGCCGCCACGTCATCTATCAACGCGAAACCCCGATCTGCAACCTCTTCGCCACCATGGTGGAGCAGATGGGAGTGCGCCCCGAACATCTCGGCGATTCCACAGGCCGCCTCCAAGGCCTCTCGCTGAGCTAACAGATGCAGTCTCCGTTCGAAGGAAAGCAGCCGCTCGGGGTCGTCTACAACACTTCGATGGACCGCCCCGACGCGGCTCTAGCTCTAGCCCTGCTATACGGCTTCCAAGGCAAACGCGAATCCCGCATCGGGTCGATTTCCATCAACGGCGCCGGCTTAGGAGCGGCGATTTTCTGCGACCTGGTCCAGCGCTTCTATACTCCCGGTCCACTCCGCAACGGCAATCAAGTGCTCATGCCCGGCCTCGCGGCGGACGGGCCTCTCCCCGCCGACCTCGCCATGGTTCAAGCCGTCATATCTCGTACGGAATACGTTCGCAGCATCAAGCGCGTCGGCGACACGTCCTTGCCCGAGGCAGTAATCCGCAACGGCGTAATCTTCAATGCCGAGGCCGTGATGATCCTAAGCGCCCGCGCTACATACTTGGCCAAGACTCTAGACCTGGACGGCGTAAAGGAACTCTACAAGGACCGTGTAAAAATGCTCGTCATCGTAGATAGCGGCAATCCGCAAGACGCCCCTGCGATGCGCAAGGTCCTAGCCGAATTCCCCTCCCCCGTTATCTTTTGTGGACGTGAAATCGGCGAATCCTTGCCGTTTCCCGGCGCTGCCATTGACAAAGATTTCGCCTGGACCCCAGCCCACCCGATCGCTGACGCCTATCACGCGTTCCGTTCCGGCACCTACGACTTTCCTTCCTACGACTTGGCCGCCGCTCTCTACGCCGTCCACTCGGACAAGAACTTTTTCCAACTCTCCGAGCCCGGCGCTATCGCCCTGAATGACGACGCCACAATGAAGTTCGCTCCTGGCCCCGGCAAAGTCCGTTCGCTAATCCCCGACCCCACCCGCAAACAAGACATCCTCCAGCTCTTCGTAGAAGTCTCAAGCGCGAAGCCCGTAATCCCGACCCCCCGAGTACGCCGCCCAGACGCAGGAAAAGCTTCACCCGCCCCGGCGGCCATCACAAAAAAGCCCGGCAGCTAGACTTACCAGACATGCCATGCAACCAGTTCCGGTTGCGCAGGCGTATTACCGATCACCTTCATATGCAGCACCACCTGGAGGTTCTTGTCCTCCCAACCCGCCGGCAGCTTATTCAATATAGTTCCCAGCGCAATAGGATCCGCCAATATCCGCCCAGCTGCATCCGTTCCGAACTGCTTAATCCCCGCCGACACAATCAGCAGCTTCCCCGTAGGCGAATTCCGTATCCGGCAGATCAAGCTGTAGTCGTCGGAGGTCGACCCATCATCCTTAGAAGGAATCCTCCACTCCCTCTTCGACCCCGGCATTGTATCGATAAACTCCGGCTGCAATTCCTCATTCCACCCAAACCGGAAACGCCAGTTCTGCCCCAACTCCATCGTCCAGTGATTGCTCACCGCTCCGATCAGGTAAGCCTGCGACTGCTTCAGATCAGCAAACGGAATACTGCTAGCCAGCATCAGCCGCACGCTCCGTGAACGGTGCGCCAACATCTGGCTAACTTCGTTAGCCGCCACCATGTCGCCGAATCCAACGAACTGGTTAAACACCGGGACCATGTCAGCGCCATTCAGTTCTTCCGGCGGAACATCGATCGGACGCTGCACGGGAAACGGTGAAGCTGGCGACCGTAGCGCGCTGAGCATCGCCGCGCGATGCGATGGCTGATACACAATCGGATGCCCCACGCCAATCAATAGCGGTTCGGAAGCGTGAAACACCGGAGCCCAGAAGCGTTGAAACGCCGCGGTCCGCACATCCTCCGTACTCCACATCGCAACGGCAACAGTGGCAACGACCGCAACGGCAACACCAGCCGCCATTACAGCCAATCGAACGCGGCTCGCAGCTACTGGCGCAGGGGACGCAACCGGCGGGGCCGCCGTCTCCACAACAACCGCGGCCTTCGGCTCCGGCGGCTTGGAGTAATGAAACTCTGGCGCGTAGGAGCCCGAGGGCAACTCGATCACCACAGCCGAAGCAGCCCCCTCCGGCGTCACATAGTACTGCGCCAGACGCTTCCGCACCTCGCGCGCACTCACTCGCACAATCGTGTCTTCTGAATGTCCCGCGGTATCCAGGTGCCGCCCGAACAC
>Ga0302325_10024335_pt1 | contig 12597 bp, 14 predicted proteins | sample Palsa_T0_2_FD_201948 | JGI IMG/M metagenome (GOLD analysis project Ga0302325, IMG submission 201948) | Peat permafrost microbial communities from Stordalen Mire near Abisko, Sweden - Palsa_T0_2 | ecosystem: Environmental > Terrestrial > Soil > Palsa > Peat permafrost | place: Sweden: Abisko...
ATCAAGTGGGAGGGCTTGAGTAGAGAGCAGAAGGAGAAGTGGAAGGGGAAATTGAAAGCGGCGGGGCATTGGACTGAGGATATGGGGGAGACGGTTCTGAAGGGGGTTTTGTTCTCGGAACTTGCGGGGGCGATTGGTCATGCTGTTGCGGAGGGGATGTGAGAGCGATAAATGAGAAGAGAAGGAAAAGTTTGTAAACTATAAAATGTAGAATATAATAAGATATTCAAGCACACCATGATCATCACAAAGTCGGAGAATTCGATCTTCCGGTTTCCATCGAAAGCACATTATTTCGACCCCAGACGATCTCAACCCAACCTTCCCCAATCTTAGAACTACCGCACCAATCAATACCCCCCAACAATCTTTCAATCATACTGCACTGTATGAAGGAACAAAGAGAGCTACAGTAGCCTCATCGCCTCTACTTCTTCCCTGCCAAAAATGCGGAGTTTCCTAAGACCTCACCCCTGTAAAGAGGGGAGCCGAATCAAGCGGGGCGGGGTTTACTGGCAACAAATACGTCAACGGTCAATATCCCGGCAGTAGCGTTCCCTCTTTGCTGCAAACAACCAAGATCTTCATCCATGAAAGATTCCTTGGATGTAGGTTTCTACGAGGATTCTCCCGACACTGCATGGACTAGATATCAAGGCAGTGGCTGATAATTGACCGGGGCAGTCGGGCCGTCAAAGAGGAGGTGGAGCTTCCTTGAATTGGAATGCCGATGGGAGATGAGAGGGAAGGTGGAGTACGGTAGTTTCAGCGAGAGATCTTAAGAAGATATGCAGTGTTCGCCCGCTGTGGGGAAGAGAAAAAGTTTCTTGTGCCTGTGAAGTCATGGGTTGAGGTGCCGGGTAATGTTGTATGTCAATGGCGGGGGTGGGATGATCTACCGTTTATATTCTAGCAATGTCCCGCTCCAGTTCGGACTCTCTATTCTGATTTTAAAGTAGAGAAAGGAAGGGTTTGAGTGCTCAGGACTCAGGAGGCGAAACAAGATGGCTTTTAAGAATCTATGGAGTGGAGCTGCTGTGGCGGTATTGCTTACTTCAAGAGCGGGAGCTGTGGATAATGGCCTTGCTATTACGCCTCAGATGGGCTGTGAGTTTCCCCGTTTGAGAAAGATTGGAGGATACACTGACAAAACCAGGGGATAACTGGAATTCTTTCGGCTGCGAGGTCTCAGAAACCCTCCTGCTCCAGACCGCACAACTGATCGTCGACTATGGGCTTAAAGATCTAGGTTACCGTAGGTGTTGGGGGAGAAATCCCTTTCCAATTCTAGACAGTCTCACGACTTCCTCCCGAGACAATGACCCAAATCTCCTTAAACAATCTTTATTAAGCAATTACTAACTTCCCCGTTACTCAGACTACGTGATCCTCGACGACTGCTGGTCCGTCGGCCGCAATGCCAGCAACAACTCTCTGATCGCCGACCCTACCAAATTCCCAAACGGCATGGCGTCCGTGGCAGATCATTTGCATGCGATGGGGTTGGGATTTGGCATGTATTCAGACGCGGGAAAGTATACATGTGGTGGGTATGCAGGGAGTCTTGGGTATGAGACTGTGGATGCGAATACGTTTGCGAGCTGGGGCGTGGATTATTTGAAGTATGATAATTGTTTTAATATGGGGCAGGCGGGGAATCAAATGATCAGTTCTGCTAGGTAAGTCTCTCATAATTGCGGGGTTTGGTGATTTTGCTGATGATGAGCTAGGTATGAGGTTATGGCAAATGCTCTCAATGCTACGGGGAGACCGATTCTGTATTCGCTCTGCAACTGGGGAGAGGACTACCCTTGGAATTGGGGCTCTACGATTGCGAATAGTTGGAGAATTTCGGGCGATGTGTATGATTCTTGGGATCAACCGGATTCGAGATGTCCCTGGTACGGTGATGCTTCAACGTTCTTCAAGGATGCAAGCTGACGGTTAGCAGTGATGGACCTGATGCATGGAACTGCGGCATCCCAGGCTTCCACTGTTCAGTCACAAACATCATGAATAAAGCCTCTTTCATTGTCTCAAAAGCTCAACCTGGAGCTTGGAACGACTTAGATATGCTCGAAGTCGGAAACGGCGCCATGACAGACGCTGAATATGTAGCTCACTTCAGCATGTGTAAGTTCCCTTCCATGCCCCCAAGCCGCCTTACTAAACCATAAACAGGGGCGGCAGTAAAAAGTCCACTGATCCTCGGGAACGACATCCGCAAAGTCCCCGCCAAAGATCTTGCCATCCTCTCCAACACAGCCGTCATAGCCGTGAACCAAGATCCCGCCGGCTCCAGCGCTGCTCGCCGCTGGATGTACTCCACAAGCAGCAGCGATGCCTACGGCGGCTCGGCCCTGCAACTCTGGTCCGGAAGCCTGACATCCACAACCGGCGGCACCTACAACGACATGGTTGTCCTCCTCATCAACGGTGCCGACGAAACGATGGTCATGAATGCCACGCTCGCGGACATATTCGTGGACTCTGGTCCCTCCGGCACCGCGCCTCAAGTCCAATTGTCGTGGGAAGTGCGCGACTTGTGGGCAAATAGGATGAGTGAGAGCGAGGCACAAGCTATCATCGACGCCTCTTCTGCAATGGGGAACGCAACGAATGGGTATAACGCTACGACTGTGGGGAGTGGCAGGTATAATGCTACGAAGACGAGCTATGCGCAGGGGTTGGAGAATAATGATGCGTTATTGTTAGGGAATGTGACAACGACTGTGACGCCGTCGGGCACGATTACGGCGACGGTGGATTCGCATGGGGCGGCGTTGTTTAGGTTGAGGGCGCTGCCGACGGGGAGGAAGAGGGATGAGTTGTGAAATGTTCTGCTGGAAGGCGGAAGTTGGGTCTTGAAGTAGATTATTCATTATAATTAATTTAAATGGTGCTGGAAACCGTGGTTTGTGTGTGCGGGGTAGTTGACAACTATGGCAACCAGTCGTCCGAGATCTCTGTGTGTGATGGGTTCAGAATATGTGGAATGTGCGCTGCTGAGTGTTGGCTTCTTGAACCAATGAATCTAAATTTTGTTATTGGTTAAGAACTAGTAAGTAAAGTTCTGTTCCTTATAGTCATTTCGTAGTACCTAGAAAAGGGGGTCACCGCTTTAAGTTTAGAGACCTTTATGAGTGTCAAAAGAGGACGATAACTCGAAATGAGATTTATAGAGTGATAAAAATTTTTCTTATAAAATAGAGTTTGAAATACAGAAGAAATCACTGGATATATCGCACTGTCTCATAAGGATCATCATGAAAAGGTGCCCAGAAGGGAAAGCCTAGCCCGAGGCCCCGATTTCCTTTACTTAGACCTTAGCCCAGTCGATGGGGAGAGGGAGAAACAGTTTGCAGCGCCAAACCCCGCAGCAAATCTGGAGTCATTTCCAAGCTTTTGTCCCCTAACTCAATCCGGCACCAGTCTCTCTATCAATCTTCTCTTCATCCCCAGCAGGTCCACGATATCCACTCATCTCCTCCTTCTCCTTCTGCCCCTCTTGCTGCCGCTGCTTCTCCAAAGCCTTCTCTCTATCCTCCAAACTTCGATACACGCCCTTGTATGCGTAGTGGTTCTTGAAATACGTGCGATGATTGATCTCACAAACACCGTCCTCTTTTCCTCTGTGTGTTTCGCAAAAAGGACGCGCGCACAGGAGACACATCTCTGATGGTCCTTTCTGGTAGACTGGTGCCAGGGTTTGCGCTCTTGCATACGATCACACACGTGGCACATCCCGATGTCTTCGTCGAGTTGGGAGTTGCCGAATGGCTTCTTCAAGGACTGGGCTGAAAACTGCAAAATAGTCAGTGAACAATTCGCTGATGATAGTTAGGGGAAATTTTACCATTTGGGCTGTTCTTCTATCTGCCAACTTCGGTTGCTTAACTTGCTTGGCAGAGCTTATGATGGAGCCAGAACAGTGGTGTGAGATAAAAGTTTAATGGGACTATTTGAAGTCCAGGTTAATGTAAGGATTTTAAATGTGGCAAAGGATTAGTTTCATACTAGACAGCAAAGACCTCTTTCACAGCTCCGCTTCCATTGCAGCACAGACCAGTTGCAAGTCGAATTTTCGATGCAATTGGTGAAGTTAGAACACATAAGAGATGTTGTTGTACTAGGGGTGATTGTGTATGTTTACACGGCATTCGCCTCAGAGAGAGTTTGGGGAACCTCGTTCACGACTTCGCGGACTGTCTTGACTCGACTCCACTTTGCGCTTGAATCACAGAAAACTAAAGGGCTCCGTTCAGGAGATGATCGCAAGTTGCATTATTGGAGGACGTGGTTGTTTTGGCCTTAACATTCGAGGAATCTTTTCCGTTAGTAAGTGATGGTGTGCGGAAACTTTGCTGGTAAAGAGCAACGTCTCCCTCGATATGTCCAAGAGACTCACAGGAAGTCCTCCGTTTCTATTAATTCCTCTTTCTTAATGCCTTCATATAACTCAATCGAGAGGGGTAGAAATAGCTTAACGTCTGAACCTACCTCTGGCATCAACGCCCCCCTCTCGCCTCCTTACGATATCGAAATTCACCCCAAATCACCACCGGGTCTCATATATTCAAATAAGCGATTTCCCTCCATGCCAACACCGACGATGCCCCACAGAAAGCCAGATTGGCTCCTTTAATTGGTAAGTCTAACAACTGTCCGTTGAAAAACAAAAATGGTTAACTAACAAACTAAAGACTTTATCCACACTGGTGGACGGTCATAGGAGCAATCGTATACGTAAAAACTCCCTCTAGATCGACAGAGCCGGGTTCTGTGACTCCCTCCGTATGCTATATGCATACGGGAGGGAGTTACAATTTTGTTGGTGGGGTTTATTTTTCGTGAGACGCCTTTTTAAGGGGAAGGTTGCTAGGCGAGGCGAGGCGAGGTTATTTTGAATGAGGGCAAGAAAGTGAATATCCAGTGTATCAAGGATTACTCTGATTACTCAATTACTCTGAGTCATAACTCAGTAAGTAATGAGTAAAGTTAGAGTAATAGGCAGTAAGATTAGACTAAGTAGAGTAGAGTTATTACTAAGTTACTCAGAGTAGTGTGTCACGTGGCATAATTTATTAATTTCTTGTCTTTTTTCTTGTCTATCTTTCTTTTTAAGTCTCTTTTTTACTTAATTATTATATTAAATAAAATATTATAAATTTTATTAAAATATAATAATTCACGTGTTATATGTTACGGTTTGCTCTATTTGCACTATTTACACTGTTTGCACTAGTGCATCACATGACTACTAAGCGAGCGCCATATAAAGCCTCCGACTTCTTGTATAACTCGACTTTTACTCCTTAGCTTAGAATTCTCGCAATAGAAGCACCTTAACCTTCGCCTTTTAGGCCCTAAGTGTCACAAGCGCCAGCTTCAAGGCCTGGAAAGGAAGGCAAAGTAGAAGGGTCTCAATTACGACTATACAAAGCTAAGGAAGGAAGGAATGAAGGAATGCGGGAAGCTTCCTAAATATCCTAGGTTCGCCAACCTAGCCTGATCGGGAATAGCGCTGCACGTGCCAGCGCAGAACCGTAACACTAAGGCTGTGTTCGTGACACTTTCCTTGCGGCTATAGAGCTTACGAATACTTTATGAGTTATAAGAGCTATTAGCTACTCTCTAAATCTATATAGAGCCCTTAGAACACTCCTAAAGTATCCCTTAAGCTTCTCAAATTGATTTGATATATCACATGATTATCACATGACTTATTCACTCTACACTTTTTACATTGAATTGAGCCATTATTTCAGTGTTCATTCCATTTGAACTGACATAAATCCTCTATTCTATCTAGTATCTAAAAAGCTAAGATTATGAAATGTCCATATTTGCCATTAATGCCTCAAGATCTTCGGCTTCCTTCGATTGGCCCTGCTGGTAGTATGTCGCTGCGAGAGACGCCATGCTATCAATCGTATCGGGATGCCGCTCGCCGAGCACTTCCTTCCGCAGCGTGAGCACGTCGACCTCCATCCCCCCAGCCTCTTTCCATCGGCCCCGCTGGTAGTACGTCGTAGCGAAATACGCCATGCTATCGATCGTGTCGGGATGCCGCTCGCCAAGCACTTTCCTCCCGGAGCAACTTACTATAATCTAGAGCACACACTGGGTCTGTAGGTCCTAGCGCAGCCGCGAAATAGTAGCATGTTAGGAGGCTAAGACTCAGATAAGGCTGAATGAGACTGAACTTTGTGTACGAAGAGATATCTTCTACACTGAGATTTGTTCTACGCACTTTTTCGCCAACGGTTTAGAAATATATACTTCAACTGCGGACGATACAATACTCTTGTCAGATGCTTTAGAAGCTTCAAGCAGACCATATTAGGGTTGTAAACGATTGAATTAAAACTGTCTGAAGAATATGAAGTCTCTGAGACTTCGTGGGATTATATAGACCTCGTATAGAGCTAGTCCATAATTAGTAGGTGGATGTGAGTCACGTGACTTTTATCTGACAACTCTTCCCAGTGTGGACCACAATATCGAAAGGCCTCCGGCCTTCGTGCCAAGGTAATTTAAAAGCGTAGCTTTTTTCTTTTTCTTGATCCTTAAATACAAGAAGATTAAACTAAAGAAGAAAGGAAGGAAGAGGAGCGTTTCTAGGGATAAGGCCTTTGTACGGAAGTCGGCATAGCAACCGAAGCGAATCGCACGTGCCAAAGCACTAAGACCAACCTAAGGTCTAAACCCTCACATAGAAAGCGTCAATCCCTGACTCTTATGGACCGTAATTGTATACGCTAACCGTACAGGAAACTGCGTACGAGAACACGTTGCCCCCTTAAACTCAAACGTACGGGTCTCTGGAAAGACAGGAATTACACCGAGGGGGCAATTAGGGAAGACTGGCCCAGTATACCCATCCACCTTAATAAGTAGCAAAGAAGGTATTGAAGAAGAAGGATCCCGACCTGTATCCCATGCAATATCACAATAGAACCCATGGAACCGTTTACCATCTCCATTTCGGTCCACAGGTTACTAGTGAGCATGACCCGAGCCCCAATACAAACGTGAAGTTCCGGGGATAAGTTCTCGGCCTCCTCATTGGTCACCTTAACAGCATCCGGCCCGTATGCTTAGCTTTGACGACTATTATAGGCTTGTTTGCGGCCAATAACTTATCTACGTTGGTTGCTTTAACCTTTAGCTGTAAAATACAGCCGTAAAGCGTCACCAAAAGTTGTAACCTCATCTGGAGGAAGCTGGTTCTCAACACGCGAACATAAGAGCTCTCAGCTCTCCTTAGATAATTGCGATACTTAGAGCTCACTCAGGGCTTGACGGAACCTAATTGAGACCTCATCCTCCCCCTGCTGCCGCATAACCTCGAGTAACCGAATAGTACGGTCAAACGCCCGGTAAAACTGATGGCCTTTGATTGCATTGATATTTGAGTCAGATGTCGACGCAACGACGCACCTGTAACGCACGGACTTAGTAAAACGAACTCACGTGCCCTTAAATTTTTTATCTCGCATGAGGACCTCCGTGCAGGGGGGTCTGAGTTTAAAAAAAGCTACGCTTTTAATAAACAATATGATATAACCCAATATAAAGGCTAACGATATGAATCGCGATATATTAACCCAATATGACGATACTAAAGCTATATTTCCAACCATGACTTCAAGTACTTCAAACCTTGAATTGTAGATATTGTTGAGAATTAGGATTTAACGTAAAATGATCTCTTGTATTCTCTAATGAAGAGACAAGCTCCTAAAGCTATAGAGTATAGGAATGGACTAGAATGTAGTCACATGATAATGAGTCACGTGAGTAAGTCACACAGTCTTAGTCATGTGAACGGGTTGTTGTTGGAACGAATTAGGATTAGCGTAAAATTAAAGGCTCAATAGCCAATTAAATTGCAAGGGATTTAGATGTAATCAAGAACCCCCCACATTGTTTATATTGCCAAAAATATGGGAATATGATACTCTTATATCGTATCGTAGGCAATATGGATTTTCTATATCCTATTGGATATATCGCCATATTGTGGTCCACACTGACTCTTCCCAAACCCCATGTCGAGTTGTAAGGCTGCCATTCTGCCATGTTTTAATCTTGAAAGTTCATCCTACAGTACTTGTAGCCTCCGTAGAGTCGGCCATATGGCTTTTCACAAACAATGAGTTCCAACGCAAGGTATTTGTAGATAACAACTCATATTCGATTGCGCAGCGCCGAGTCAATCTTCAAATTTTGCGCTACATTTAAATTAACAATTTATCAAATGACTCGGGAAGCCTTATCGAAGAGCGACTGGGACGTGTGGGGCATTAGGGACCTTTCCCTGTACGCGGCCGTTTTCGTCTCGGGCTCGATGACAAGCGCACTACCAGAAAGCGTAGATGTTTAATATGTTTTCCCTTCGGAAAAGACAGGACAGGAATTATCTTTTAGTGTTACAGGCGGATAGAATCATTGACATGTTAGCTAGGCCGATGTATTCTACAGATGGGGAGTTGAAGTAAACTCTAGCTCAAGGGGTTATTAGGAGTATTATTAAGTACTATCAAATGCTCGTGATTTGGCCTCGAACGTGTCTCTTCCATCTCCCAGCGGAAGTTTAAGTGAACTGCGCATTAACACAAGCAGATCCCGCAGTGCAAGCCTGGTAGAGACTCAACCACGAAGCGCCACCGCAGAATTGTGTCGGACTGCCCCCGCATGGGTAGTTACAGTTCGCCAGACTCGCGATCGTCTTCTGCGGCTCTCTACCAGGGGCAACGGAATTGCCACACCAACATTCCCGGGTATACTCCGTTCCGGCAAACGCGTACCCCTGCGAGCTGCAGAAGGCCATACACTCCCCATCCGTCATGGCGTTATCCGCGTAGAGAGCCCCAGTAAGAGTACGTCCTGGGCCATCGTTGGCGTTACTTGCCTCCGGGGCGCAGCCCACAAAGGAAAAGCCGTTGGCCGTCATGTCGGTGTATGGAAGGGGAATACTACCAATAGCAGATCCAAGCTCATACATCTCAAGTCTGGAACCAGCACCACAGTACTCATAAGGATTTCCAGGACAGATAAAGCTACAATCGGTGAGAGCTGCTAAAACGGAACCAGCATTAATAATGTTGCCGCAGTAACCTATCTTCTGTGTAAGTGTAAGGACTTTAAACTAGAGGGGTAACAAACATTCTCCTCCATACTCAACACCAAAATAGGTATAACCAGCACAGTCAGCCTCACACTCTTCTATTGTCATTTTAGGGTAATCATAAAAGGACTTGGCAGAAAGAGCACGCCCGGTAGTAGCTTCTGTATAGCAACCTATAAATGAATACGGTCCAACAACAGGCTTGTGCTGTAGCGTTAAGGATGCCGTGGTAGAACTTGAGGCGCTGCTGCTGGTGGTGCTTGATGTCGACGTGCTAATGGTGGATGATGAGGATGAGGGCGATGAAGATGAGGACGATGAGGATGAGGACGACGAAGACGTTAAGGATGCCGTGGCAGAGCTCGAGGCGCTGCTGCTGGTGGTGCTTGACGTCGACGTGCTAATGATGGATGATGAGGATGACGATGACGACGAAGAAGTCGTTGAGACAAGAGCAGATCCAAGCTTATACATCTCAAGTCTAAGACCAGCACCACAATACTCGTAGGGATTTCCAGGACAGATAAAGCTGCAATCGGTGAGAGCTGCTAAGACAGATCCAGCATTAATAGTGTTGCCGCAATAACCTATCTTCTATGTAAGTATAAAGACTTTAAAACTATTAGAAGGGTAACAAACATTCTCCTCCGTATTCAACACCAAAATAGGTATAACCAACACAGTCAGCCTCACACTCTTCTATTGTCATTCCAGGGTAATCATAAAAGGACTTGGCAGAAAGAGCACGCTCGTTAGTAGCTTCTGTATAGCAACCTATAAATGAATACGGTCCAACGACAGGCTTATGCTGTAGCGTTGAGGATGCTGTGGCAGAGCTTGAGGTGCTGCTGCTGGTGGAGGTACCACTGGTGGCGGAGGTAGTGCTGGTGGCGAAGGTAGTGCTGGTGGTGCTAGTTGTGCTGGGAGTGCTTTGTGCAAGGCTGGAGGTTGAGGAGGAGGGGCTGCTGGTAGGGTAAGTGCTCGCCGCAGCCGCAGGTACCACAACCATTGTCACCGGAATGCATTGACCAGGGTCAATCGCTAAACGCAAAATTGACTTAGCAACGCGATACGAGCATTTCGTTCACCCTGGTTAAGGTGACTTACCAGTATTACCCGGAGGCGAATATCGAAACTCATAACTATTGTCGTAGGACGGTCGTACGCAGATCAGCCCACCATCCCCAAAGTCTTCACGACCCTGAAACGCAAGTACGACCTGTACCTCGTCGTTGTCTGGATCACAGGCGTACACTGGACTAAAGTAGGCCAGATAATCCGTTCGTTCCGTCATGAATATCTTGGTCGTGTTGGCGACTGGGTCATACTATAAATCAATCCTTACTTGAGCCTGGTTTCTTCGTATGGTTAAGGAATACCGGCAATCTTACCTCGCCATCGATGACCGCGTGGATGACACCCTGTTCGAGTACACCGTCGACGAGCACTAGGTTGAATGCAGAATTGCCGACTGGCGGCGATCCACCAACGAACCAATGCATGTCGCCACCTCCAGCGGGTTCTAGCATTATATATTGGTCATGGATGGCAGGAAACTCAGGATTCTGGATCAGGATCCCGAAGCCATTAGGGATGTTGTTGGAGAGGGTGTCAGTAGGGAGTACGCATGCTGTAGTAACAGCTGCACCTGCCAGCAAAGCTGAGATAAACAAGTGTTGCATCTTTACTGTCCTATTGAGACTTCTGGCTGCGAGTTGCTAGTTTCGGGCAGACAGTCACTTATTATTATACGTCTAGTAACCCCCTTCTGAATGCACAAGCAAAAGTTGGGGCATATCGTTCTTGGGTTTACTCATTTCCACGGTGCAACGCCACAACGCCCCAACCAAAAATTGACAATTTAAATGCGAACTACAATTCCCATCGAAAACAATCGCGTTTTAATGTAAATAACATTTAAAAATGTCATCGAAAGTAGTAGGGTATTTCGATAGCTTGCGACGACTCAACACCTCCACACAGTGCAAGCTGGGAACCTTTAGCCCTCTCAGGAGAGTCTAGAGAGCTAAGATTGAGTCACGTCGACACCTACGGGAGCTTTCACGCAATCGCGGCACGGTCGACACGAAGACGGATCTCACGAGAACGCAGCCACCGCGGTAGTTAGCCTACGCAAAGGCGGACGGCAGTGATATGGAATCGCTACTTCAACCTAGTCTTCCATACACTACTCAAGCCATACGAAACCGACGACTAGCGGCCAGGAAGGGTGTATTCACAAGGGCGCAGAGAGAGAGGATACCGTGGCCTCGCCGACCTTCAATACGCTCGTGATAGCTATACGATAGAGGAACCCTCGCAGAAAGGCGAGCTTGAGGACGCAGCCACTCTGGATACAAGGGACGGTTGTTACTTGTTCGGCGGACGTGATGTTGAGCGTACGGACGGGCCTTAGTCCCTATTAAAAAGCAAAGGACCCTCGACCAGTGGAGGGGACCGCACTCGACGACAGCGTACGAGTATTCAAGGGCACTGAGACACCGCGGGATCAGGGACCCGGGGCTGTGTATAGAGGAGCCTTTTCTTTTTTTCCCCCTTGTGGTTATTTGGCTCCTTTACGCATAGGACTTTGATATACAGCAGAAACTCGATATAACGATTGCCACGGGACCGAGAAATATTAACGATATCGCGAGGTTATTGTTATTTTTTTGGTGTGATCGAGGTTTGGGACCGAAAATATCTAACGATACAGCGAGGTTTTTGTATGGGGTGCACACGAACCAATCGTTATAACGAGTATCGTTGTGGGGAAGTTTTGCTGTAAATCCTTAGCTTGGCAAGTCTTCATACCCTTCGGGAGGTCGGCCAACCATAGCCCTAAGACGTAAATAACTATCAAATCAAATCAAGGATATTTCAATAAAAGGATTGGACCGTTGGATTATAATAATATTGGAAGTTTAAACTAATCCTAGCTCTCCTTTGCCTTAATCTCTCACTTTTGTGCTGAAATATCCTCCCCCTCTAACTTAAATGTCTGACTACCTTACCTCCACCATTATCCCTTCGTCCAGGCATCGCAGCTAAGCGGTACCGCCGGTACGTACGTGCCTGACGATTTTAGCGGTGATGCCTGGCGTGGACTATGTCTCACCGGACGAAGGGGGTAGCCTTTAGTTTTTCAATTACTTCTGCTCTAATGCTGCTTTTCCTTTTTGTTTTATTGGTTTTAGAGGTCATGCGGGCAGTTGGATGTGAGGGGAGTTGACCCGTGGAAATGAGTAGTCGCGAGGCTTCCGCCAGTTTCGCCTATTTTATCTAAAATAGATAAAATAGGCGAAACTGGCGGGCGGCACTGAAATCCGTCCATTTTCAAAATCCAAAGAACATCAAAATCTCTACATTCGCGCGACTTTATCTTAACCTTAAACATTCTCAGAATCCTTTGTTCTTAAAGCGATGCGAAAGAACAGAAGCATATCTATCTTTTCAGTCACTTT
>Ga0302325_10024336_pt1 | contig 12596 bp, 10 predicted proteins | sample Palsa_T0_2_FD_201948 | JGI IMG/M metagenome (GOLD analysis project Ga0302325, IMG submission 201948) | Peat permafrost microbial communities from Stordalen Mire near Abisko, Sweden - Palsa_T0_2 | ecosystem: Environmental > Terrestrial > Soil > Palsa > Peat permafrost | place: Sweden: Abisko...
CTGGCCCCCACGGTCAGGTCGCTGGTCGGCCGGGACACCGCTGAGCAGGTGTGGCGGTCCACCCACAGCAAGTTCTTCTGGGTCTACGCGCTGGCCGACATCCTGGTGATGGCCGCGATCGGGCTGGCGTTCTGGGGTGCGGCGCCGGAGGCGCGGCGGCGGCGGGCGCGATGGTGGCGGGTCGCCGGGGTGTTCGCCGTCTCGGTGCCGGTGGGCACGTTCCTGGCCAACCTGGTGCCGTGGTGGCAGTTCGCCCATCCCGCGGTGTGGCTGTACGCGGTCGCGGCGGCGTGGGCCGCGGTCATCGGCGCGGTCGCCCTGCTCGGTCCGTGGCGGCGTGATCCGCTCGGGCCGTTCGGCGTCATCTGCCTGCTGACGGTGGTCGTTCTTGGCGTCGACGTGATGACCGGGTCCCGGCTGCAGCTGGAGACGCCGTTCGGGCTGTCTGTGCTCCAGGCCGGCCGGTTCTACGGCATCGGCAACGAGGCGCTGGGCATCTACGGCACCACCGGGTTGCTCGCCGCGGCCTGGCTGGCGCTGCTGGCGCTGCGCCGGTACCCGTCGTCCCGGCGCCCGGCGGTGGCCGTGGTGGCCGTGGTCGCGCTGTTCGCGGTGTTCGCGTCGGGCTGGCCCGGGTTCGGCGGCAAGGTCGGCGGCACGATCGCGATGGTGCCGTGCTTCCTGCTGCTGGCCGGGGCCGTGGCCGGGCTCAAGCTGAACTGGCGGCTGGTGCTGCTGGTCGCGGTCAGCGGGCTCGCCCTGTTCGCGATCTTCGCGCTGATCAGCTACTTCACGCCGTTCACCGGCAAGTCGGACATCGGCTCGTTCGCCGGCAGCTCGCTGCACGGTCACTCCGGCGGCTTGCTGCTCCGGAAGATCAACTCGAACATCGGCTCGCTGTCGGTCAACGCGCTCAGCCCGCTGAGCCCCATCGTGGTCGTGGTCGCCGGGCTGATGCTGTGGCGTCCGTCCTGGTTCCGGCTCAAGACCGTGCCGCTGGCCTATGCGGCCCAGCCACTGCTGCGCCCCATCATGGGCGTGTTGTGGCTGATGCTGGTGCTCGGCTGGTTCGCCGACGACTCCGGCATCATCGTGCCGGCCGCCGCGCTGCCGCTGGCCCTGCCGCTCGGCATCGCGATCCTCGCCGCGACCTCGCACTTTGACGGCCAGTCGCGCTATCGTAATACTGCCGTAACCGGACCTTCCGGGCCGAGGACCGCCGACCAGCCCGCGTAAAGCAGAAAGTCATCCGTGCAATACCAAGTATCGCGCATTCTCGCCGGGCCGTTCCTGCACACGATCTGGCGGCCGAAGGTGACCGGCGAGGAACACGTGCCCGCCTCCGGCGGCGCCATCCTGGCGGCCAACCACCTGTCGATGCTCGATTCCATCTTCCTGCCGCTGATGCTCGACCGGCCGGTGACGTTCTCGGCCAAGGCCGAGTACTTCAGCGCCTCCGGCCCCGCCGCCCGGCTGTGGGCCTGGTACCTGAAGCACACGAACCAGCTCCGGATGGACCGGGAGGGTGCGCGCGCCGCCCAGGAGACACTGGAGGCGGCGCTGGCCCTGCTGCGCGATGGTGGCCTGTTCGGCATCTACCCGGAGGGCACCAGGTCACCGGACGGCCGGCTGTACCGGGGCCGGACGGGCGTCGGCTGGCTCGCGCTCAAGTCCGGCCTGCCGGTCCTGCCGGTCGCGATGATCGGCACCCGGCGGGTGCTGCCCCCGGGCCGCGCGGTGCCCCGGCCGGGCCGGGTCGAGATCAGGATCGGCGCGCCGCTGAAGTTCGGCCCCGAGATCACCGAGCGTCCCGCGGGCAAGGCCAGGCAGCTGATCGCCGAGCAGGTGATGGTCGCGATCAGGGACCTGTCCGGCCAGGAGTACGTGCACATGTACGCCTCCGACCGCAAGGCCGAACTGGCCGAGGCCGCCCAGAAGGCCAAGGCCAAATAAGCTGCCCGCCTGCCGGGCCGCGCACTCGGGGCACAGGCCGAATAGCTCGAACGTGTGGCCCACGTCGGTGAAGCCTGCCTCGGCGGCGACCCGTTCCGCCCATTGCTCGGCGGCCCGGCCTTCCACCTCGACGCTGCGTCCGCAGCTGCGGCAGGTCAGGTGGTGGTGGTGCACGCTCGTCTCGCACTGCCGGTAGAGGATCTCGCCGCTGTCGTCGCGGATGGCGTCGATGCTGCCCTGCTCGCTGAGGGCCTGCAGGTGCCGGTAGACGGTGGCGAGCCCGACGTGCTCGCCCTTGCGCCGCAGCTCAGCGTGAATCTCCTGGGCACTGCAGAAGCCGGGCAGGCTATCGAGTGCGACGGCCAGCGCGTGCGCCTGCTTGGTCCCGCGCACCCGGGTACCGCGGGCGGGAGCCGGGGCGGCCTGGTCCCGCACGTCCTGTTCGGGCTGCGGCGTACTCACAGTCGCACGGTACATCGTCGGCGGCGTTCCGGCTAACGGACGCGACCAGGCGCCCGTGCCTCTGCCCGGGCCGGTCAGATCCGGCGTCCGTGTTGCAGACGGAATTGGGAATCATTATCATTAAGCCGAAGACCGACCCTCCGACTCCCTGAGGAGTGCCCGACATGTGGAGTCGCTACCTGACCTTGGCTGTGGTCGTGCCGCTCGGCGCGGTGCTGCTGGCCAGTGGCTGCTCAGGCGCCGCGGCCGGCGCGTCCGACCCGGGCGGCAAGATCGTCGCGGTCGGCGCGGAGAACGAGTACGCCAACGTCATCCAGCAGGTCGGCGGGAAGTACGTCCAGGTCAGCGCGATTATGAGCAACCCGAACACGGACCCGCACACCTTCGAGGCCAGTGCGTCCATCGCCCGGCTGGTGAGCTCGGCTCAGCTCGTGGTGCAGAACGGCGTCGGCTACGACGGGTTCATGAACACGATCGAGAACGCGGCCCCGAATTCCGCGCGCAAGCTCATCGTGGTGCAGAACCTGCTCGGCCTGCCGGACAGCACCCCGAACCCGCACCTGTGGTACAAGCCGAGCACGATGCCGGCCGTGGCGAACGCCATCGCCGCCGATCTGGCCGCGCTGCAGCCCGCCCACGCCTCGTTCTTCAAGGCCCAGGCGGCCGCCTTCGTCAGCTTGCTGAGCGCCTGGAACAACGCGATCGCCGCGTTGGCGGCGAAGTACCCGGACACCCCGGTGGCGACCACCGAGCCGGTGGCGGACTACATGCTCCAGGCGGTGGGCGCCGACAACCTGACCCCCTGGGCCCTCCAGGCCGACATCATGAACGGCACCGACCCGTCGGCCCAGGACGTGGCGACGCAGCGGAGCCTGTTCACGCAGCACAAGGTGAAGGTCTTTCTCTACAATCAGCAAGTGACGGATTCGCTGACAGAATCGTTCATTTCCCTGGCCCGGGCGAACGGCATTCCGGTGGTGGGCGTGTACGAGACGATGCCGGAGCCTGGGTACGACTACCAGTCGTGGATGCTGGCCGAAGTGCAGGACCTGCAAAAGGCCGTGGCCGATAAGGTCTCGAGCGAGCACCTGTGAGCGCCAGCCTGCTCCGGCTGGACGGGGTCGGGGTCCGGCTGGGCGGCCGGGAAATCCTCGACGACGTCTCGTTCAGCATCGAGGCCGGCGAGTTCACCGGCCTCATCGGGCCGAACGGCGCGGGTAAGACCACCCTGCTCAGGGTCATCCTCGGCCTGCAGCCGGTCACCCATGGCTCGGTGCTCATCGACGGCGCGCCGCGGGCCGCCCGTGACGCCTCGATCGGGTACGTGCCGCAGAAGCTGTCCATCGAGCCGGACATGCCGCTGCGGGTCAGGGACGTGGTGTCCCTCGGGGTGGACGGAAACAAGTTCGGCATCCGGCTGCCGTCCCGGGCCCGCCGCGAGATCGTCGACGACATGCTGACCGCCGTCGGCGCGCAGCGTTACGCCAACGCGCGGGTCGGCGAGCTCTCCGGCGGCGAGCAGCAACGGGTCATGATCGCGCACGCCCTGATCAGCCGGCCGCGACTGCTGCTGCTCGACGAGCCGCTGGCCAACCTCGACATCTCCAGCGAGCAGGGGATCGTTTCCGTGCTGGCCCGGCTGGCCCGGGCCGAGCGGATCGCGGTGCTGCTCTCGGCGCACGACATGAATCCGCTGATGCCGGTGATGGACCGGATCGTCTACGTGGCCGCGGGGCGGGTGGCGGTCGGCCGCACCGACGAGGTCGTCCAGCCCGAGGTCCTGTCCCGGCTGTACGGGCAGCACGTCGACGTGATCCGGGTGCACGGGAGGATCCTGGTGGTGGCGGCGCCGCAGGGCCCGACCGGGAGCGAAGAGGTCGAAGGGATCGACGACGAGCAGGCCCCCGCCGAGGGCGCCGACGAGCAGGCCCCTGTCGAGGGCGCAAGCGTCGTGAGGTGACCGTGCTCAGGTACCTCTTCGAGCCGGGTTTCTTCGGCAGCGGCCCGGTGCACGTCGCCCTGGCCGTCGGGACCGTCATCGCCCTCACCTCGGCCGTGGTGGGCGTGTTCACGGTGACCCGCGGTCAGTCGTTCGCTGGCCACGCCCTCGCCGACATCGGCACCACCGGCGGTTCCGGCGCCTTCCTGATCGGCGTCAACCAGTTCTGGGGCTACCTCGCGTTCGGCGCGGGCGCGGCCGCGATCATGGAGCTGATCGGCATCCAGCGCCGCCGGGGCCGGGACGTGGCCACCGGCGTGGTGCTCGGCGCCGGCCTCGGCCTGGCCGCGCTCTTCCTGTACCTCGGCACCCAGTACAGCTCCACCACCGGCGCTTCGTTCACGCTTCTGTTCGGCTCAATGTTCGTCATCACCTCCTCCACGGTCCCCATCCTGATCACTTCCGCGCTGCTCGCGCTGGCCACGGTCGTGGTGCTGGCCCGGGTGCTGCTGCTGACCTCGCTGAGCCCCGACATCGCCGCGGCGCGCGGCGTGCCGGTGCGGGCGGTGGGGGCGGCCTACCTGATGGCGCTGGCCGTCTCGGTGGCGCTTTCCGCCGTGATCATCGGCGCGGTGCTGAGCACCGCGCTGCTGATCGGGCCCGCCGCGACCGCCCTGCGCGTCGCGAAGGGGCCGGTCCGGGCGATGGCCGTGGCGGCCGGCATCGGCGTCGCGGCCACCTGGCTCGGCATCGTGCTCGCCTACGACAGTTTCTACTGGCCGCCCGCCCACCGCGGCTGGCCGGTCAGCTTCTTTGTGGTGACCCTGATCGTCGGCTGCTACCTGGTCACCTACCTGCGCCCGCGGCGGGAACGCCAGGATGTGGTGCGGCAAGCTCCCGATACGGAGCAGGTATGTTCTCCGGCCTGATGCTGAACACCTGGGTCGCGGCGACCGCCGTCGCGGTGATCGCCGGGGTGACGGGTTTCTTCGCGGTGCTGCGCGGGTCCACGTTCGCGGCTCACGCGATACCCAACGGGGCCTTCGCCGGCGCGGCCGGGGCCAGCCTGCTCGGGCTGAACGCGTTCGTCGGCCTGGCCGTGTTCTCGGTGGCGGGCGCGCTCGGCATCGCCGGGCTGAGCCGCCGCGCCCGGCCCGATGTGGCCACCGCGCTGACGTTCGTGATGATGCTGGGCATCGGCGCGCTCTTCGTCAGCTGGAGCACGGAATACGCGCAGGAAGCGTACTCCCTGCTGTTCGGTGAGGTGTTCGGCGTCAGCACGGACGAGGTGCTGCCCATCGTGGTGCTCGGCGCGACCTCGATCGTCGCGATCATCGTCATGTTCCGCCCGCTGATGCTGGCCTCGGCCATGCCGGAGGTCGCCGAGGCCCGCGGCGTCTCCCCCCGGCGGATGGAACTCGGGTTCCTCCTCGTGATGGCCCTGGCCACCAGCATGACCGTGCCCGTGGTAGGCGCGCTGCTGATGTTCAGCCTGATGATCGGCCCCGCCGCCGCGGCCAGGTCGCTGACCGCCAGGCCGATGCTGGCGATGGCCCTGTCCGTCGTCATCGCCTTGATCACCGTCTGGATCGGCATCGCCGTCTCCTACCAGTCCAACTGGCCCCTCGGCTTCTTCGTCGGCGTCATAGGCGCCGCCTTCTTCCTCTTCGCCCGTGTTTACGCCGCCATCGCGCGGTCCGCGAGGGGCCTTCAGGCCCCTCCGGCCGCGTGATACTACGGCGAGCACCGCAGCCAGGCGCGAAGCGCACCGGGGGGTTCCGGGGGTCGTCCCCCCGGGCTAACACCTCCCCCCGGGCCAACACCTCCCCCCCGGGCTAACACCTCCCCCCCCGGTTAACGCCTCCCCCCGGGCCAGCACCGCCAACCCTTACCTTTGAACAATGAACCGCCTGCGGAATTCGACAAGTCCCTATTTGCTCCAGCACGCGGACAACCCGGTGGACTGGTGGCCATGGTGCGAGCAGGCCTTCGCCGAGGCGGCCCGGCGCGACGTTCCGGTCCTGCTCTCGGTGGGCTACGCCGCCTGCCACTGGTGCCACGTCATGGCCCACGAATCGTTCGAGGACCCGCAGACCGCGGCGCTGGTCAACTCCCGCGTGGTCGCGATCAAGGTGGACCGGGAGGAACGGCCCGACGTCGACGCCGTCTACATGACCGCGACGCAGGCGATGACCGGCCAGGGCGGCTGGCCGATGACGGTCTTCATGACACCGGACCGAGAGCCGTTCTTCTGCGGCACCTACTTGCCGCGGAATCACTTCAGGCGGCTGGTCCTGGACCTCTCGCGCGCCTGGCGTGATCATCGCGAAGATGTGGCGGACCGGGCGAAGCAGATCGTCGCCGTACTGGCCGAGAACGCGTCGGCCACCACCCGCGCGCTGCGTGACGGCGGGCCCGGCGGCGCCGGCCTGACGCTAGTCGGCCCTGGGTTCGGTGACGGGTTGGGTGACGATCCGACCGGTGCGCGGTTCCGCGAGGTCGCGGATGCGGCGGTGACGGCGCTCGACCGCGAACACGACGGCGCCGAGGGTGGCTTCGGCGGGGCGCCGAAGTTCCCGCCGTCGATGGTGCTGGAGTTCCTGCTGCGTCACCACCAGCGGACCGGATCGCCCGACGCCCTGCGGATGGCCGACGGCAGCTGCGAGGCGATGGCCCGCGGCGGCATATACGACCAGCTAGGCGGCGGGTTCGCCCGGTATTCGGTCGACGCCGCCTGGGTGGTGCCGCACTTCGAGAAGATGCTCTACGACAACGCGCTGCTCGCTCGCGTCTACCTGAACCTGTGGCGCCGCACCGGATCGGAGCTGGCCCGCCGGGTGGCCGAAGAGACGTGCGACTGGATGCTGCGCGAGCTGCGGACGGCCGAGGGCGGATTCGCGGCGTCCCTGGACGCCGACAGCGGGGGCGAAGAAGGAAAGTTCTACGTCTGGCGTCCCGCCGAACTGCGCGCCGTGCTCGGACCCGAGGATGCCGAGTTCGCCGCCCGGGTGTTCGGCGTCACCGAGACCGGCACGTTCGAACGCGGCGCCTCGGTGCTGCAGCGGCGCGCGGACCCCGAGGACCCCGAGGACGCCGCCCGTCTCGCCCGGGTGCGGAGCGCACTGCTGACCGCCCGGGCCGGCCGGGTCCGGCCGGCCCGCGACGATAAGGTAGTGGCCGCCTGGAACGGGCTGGCCATCTCCGCCTTCGCCGAAAGCGGGCTGCTGCTCGGGCGGCCCGACTTCATCGCGGCCGCGCGCGACGCCGCCGCCCTGCTGGCTGCGGTCCACCTCGCGGACGGAAGGCTCATCCGCACCTCCCGAGACGGCACCGCCGGGCCCGCCGAAAGCACGGCGGGCGTGCTTGAGGACTACGCCTGCGTGGCCGCGGGATTCCTCACGCTGTCCGGGGTGACCGGGCAGGCACGCTGGATGACCCTGGCCGGCGAGCTGCTCGAGGTCGCGCTCGCCGCCTTCGGCGACGGCGCGGGTGGCTTCTACGACACCGCGGCCGACGGCGAGCCGCTGATCTTCCGCCCGGCCGACCCCGCCGATAACGCGACCCCGTCCGGCACGTTCGCCGTGGCGGGCGCGCTGCTCAGCTACTCCGCGCTCGCGGGTTCGACCCGGCACCGCGAAGCCGCGGCGGCCGCGCTTGGCGTGCTGCCCGCCATCGCGGCCCGGTACCCGCGCGCGGCCGGCATGGGCCTGGCGGTCGCCGAAGCCTGGCTGGCCGGGCCGGCCGAGATCGCCGTCGTGGGCAGTCCCGCCGATGAGCGAACCCGGGCCCTGCACGAGACCGCGTTGCACGCCGCCACGCCCGGCGCGGTACTCGCCCTCGGGGACGGTACCCAGGCCGCCGTGCCGCTACTCACCGGCCGGGCGTTGGTCAACGGAGAGCCCGCCGCCTATGTCTGCCGCCAGTTCACCTGCCTGGCCCCGGTCACCACACCGGAGCAGCTCAGGAAGGCGCTCGCGGTTTCGTCCTAGGGCACGGGGAGCCGCTCACCGTTCCGCCCTGGTAAGCCAGCCGGGCCAGGCTTCCTCGTGTCACCGAGGAAGCCTGGCCCAGGCAGGCCGTCAGGCGGTTACCGTTACGGCGTCGTCAGCACCGCGCTGAGGAGGAAGGTCTCGATCGCACCCTTGGCCAGTTCCGGCGCGTTGTTGCTGGTGTTGCACTGGCCCTTGTGCGGGCCGGACGTGTACCTCGGCACGTCCCCCGCGCCGTAGACCTCCACCGCGCCCGGACCCGAGGTCCCGGCGAACTTGCCCGTGCTCTTGCTGCCTACGGCGGCGAAGACCACGTCGGTCGTGAACGAGAAGCGGCAGGCTTTGGCGTTGAAGCTCTGGCTGTTGGTCGGCGCGGCGGTGACCACCACCGTCAGGTTCCCGGCCGAGGTGGTGAAGGTGTGGTCCTGGCCCTTCTTCGGCGGGCCGCTGCCGCCGGTGGAGAAGATGCCGTGGGCGTACACCAGCCCCCGCCAGGCCAGCGGGATGATGGGGTTGTTGGCGGTCGCGGCCTTGCCGTACACCGCGCCGAGGGCGCTCTCCGGTGCTGTGATGGCCTTGGTGGCCGCGTGGCTGTTCGCCAGGGCCGGTGTCGCGGCCAATGCGAGTGCGGCCGTGGCGCCCGCAATGCTCAGCGCCGCAAGTTTCTTTGTGAACTGCATTGTTTCCCCTCATTGGATAATGTTCGTTTTTCGATGTGACGGGCGAAGCTGCACCGCGGAACGGGAGTGGCAGAAGCCATTGGCGGCTACCGGGCAACGATGATCTTGATCGGTAAGTCGGCCCGGCTCGCATACCGGCATCTGGGCCTGCGACCGTAGTTAATAGGAGTCCCACCAACACCACGCCAATCAGCGGTGCGCTCCTGTTTCATGGGTCGGACGTCAGCAATCCTTTATAACCTCAATCCGCCGCCGTACTTCTTTCTCCAGGCCCGGCGGCCGCGCCCCCCGGCTACTCTGGGCTTGACTAAACCGGCTGACGCGGGCATTGTCTATACGCAGTTTGCGCACCAAGCGCGTCGTGGGGATTTGTTGGCTGGCCTATGCACGTCTCGTTGAGCGCGTTGGAAAAGGCGCTTCAGCTTGTCGGGGACCTCACAGAAACTGAGCACCCGGCAGACTTCGGCGAGCGAGCCCTTCCCGGCCTCGCCCAGCTTCCGGCACTTCCCGGTGGAGCACCAGCTTGCCTTCAGCCTGCCCAGTCCGGCCCCGCAGGTCATCGGCATTGCCCTCAACCGTTCCAGCGGCGACTTCACCGATGCCGACCGCGATCTGCTCGCCGTGCTGCGCGGGCCGCTGATCACTGCCCGGGAGCGGGCGACCGCCCGCGAGCAGGCGCGCCGGGCACTGACCGCGGTTGCCGACAGCACGCTAGCGGACCTGACCGACCGTGAGCTGCGCGTCCTCCAGCTCGTGGCCCTGGGCCGGACGAACAGCGCCATCGCGCACGTCCTGGACGTCAGCCCCCGCACGGTGGCCAAGCATCTTCAGCACATCTACCGCAAGCTCGGCGTCTCCAGTCGTGCTGCCGCCGTGTACTGCGCTAGTGCCCTGCCATCATCGTCGCCCTGAACTGGCCCCCGCGCCCGCCCGTCCCATGCCCGGTTTTCTCCGAACATAGGGTGATGGAGATGCATTCTCTCGCGGACGCCGGACGCCGTCTTAGACGGCGGCTCATGGGCGGGGATCCGGAGGTGACCCCGGCCCGTAAGCGCCTGGTGCCTGTGGGGATCTGCGTGCTGGTGGTGCTCGGGGTCGTGGCGGGTGTGGTGCTGGCCACGGCGGGTGCCAAGCCGGCCGGGGTGAGCGGGCGGAACGCCGCCCTGCCGAGCTCCAGGCCGGCCCCGGCCAGGGGCAGCGGACCGGTAGTCCCGTTGCTCGGCGGGAACACCGAGGGCCGCGGGAAGCCGATGGCGGTACCGGTAGCCCGCGCTTCGGCCGCGAGCACCAAGCCGGCCCCGTCCGCGCGGGTCGCCCCGCTGCGCGGCCTGCGTCAGGCGGACCTGCTGGTGGTCGCGCCGTTCTCGCTCTCGGGGCAGGTCCTGGCCACGGTGTCGCGGCTGCCCGCGGTCACCAGCGCCGAGCCGATCGAAGCCGCCAAGATCAAGATCAACGGGGTGTATACCGCCGTGCTCGGCGTGAACCCGTCCACCTTCCGCGGCTACGCCCCCCGGGCCATGGCGACCTCCAGCCCGCTGTGGCAAGGGGTAGCCAACGGCGGCGTCGCGGTGTCCTACACCATGGGCACCCTGGACCGGCTCTCGCTGGGCGGCACGGTGACCGCCGCGGGGCACACCAAGCAGCGGCTGCCGGTGGTCGCCTTCGGCACGGTGGGCATCGGCGGGGTCGACGCCGTGGTGTCGGACTCGACCGCCAGGTCACTGGGCGTGCCCGCCGCGAACGCGATCGTCATCAGCGCCTCGCCGGCGGACGTGACATCGCTGGCGGCCCGGATTAAGAAGATCCTGCCGTCAGGTGCCGGGGTCGAGCCCCTGGTAACCCTGGTCGCCGGGACATCCGCGGGAGTGGCGCCGTCGGCTGCCGACGGTGCGGGGATGACGACGACCCAGCTGACGACCGCTCTGCGCGCCGCCGAGAGCAGGAAAGGCCTTCCGTATGTGTGGGGCGCCGCCGGCCCGGCGTCGTTCGACTGCTCAGGTCTCGTCCAGTGGTCATTCGCCCAGGCCGGCGTCAGCATGCCCCGGGTGGCCGCGGACCAGGCCAGGACCGGCCCGGCCGTGCCCGTCAGCCAGCTCCAGCCCGGTGACCTGCTCTTTTACCACACCGACCCCACCGACCCCGGCTACATTTCCCACGTCGCTATCTACCTGGGCAACGGCTGGATGATTCAGGCGCCCCAGCCCGGCCTGAGTGTCCAGCTGGTTCCGGCCGACCTCGGCTCCCAGTTCGCCGGCGCCATCCGCGTCAACCCCCGCCTCGCCGCCGAAGTAGCGGCCGGCCTCGCCTGAAACTACCCACACGCCGAAGCTTCGCCCTGGGCGGACACCAGATGATTGACCCCGTCAGACCAGGGATGTAATCATAATTACATGAGTACAGAGCAAGCAGAACCCAGCCCAGCCAACGAAACGAACACCAGCGACGAGACGAACGCCAGCGATGAGACAGGCCACGCCGGACGGACCAGCAAGGCGGACGAGGTGCGCGCCTGGTTCATCGGCCGGCTGCCAGGTGACTGGTTTACCGAGGCGCCCGGTATCCTCCTCGACCGCGAGGAGATTACCGTCGTCGGGGCCCTGGCCGCCCCGGACCCGGCCGGAACGTCGGACGCCGAGCGGGCCGCCGCCGCCGAGGGCCGGATCCGCCGGTTCCGCGAGGAGACCAGGGGCCGCCGGATCGAGATCGCGCGCGAAGCCGAGCACAAGTTCCGGCGCAAGGTGTCCTGGGGCGTTACCTGCGCAGGCACCGAGGAGCTGTTCACCACCTTGTCCGTTCCGGTCATGACCAGGCTGCGCCAGCCCGAACGTCAGGTCCTCGACACCCTGGTCAAGGCGGGCGTGGCCCGCAGCCGGAGCGACGCGCTGGCCTGGTGCGTCCGGCTGACCGGCGAGAACGCCGATGCCTGGCTGGCCCAGCTGCGCTCGGCCCTGAAGCACGTCGAGGAAGTTCGGGATCAGGGGCCGGCCAGCGCCTGAACCCCGCCATCTAGGTCTCAACAGGATAACGATTCCCTGCTCCTAGGGGATCGGGGCGGGACCCACCGGGGGAGCACGGGAGTCCCTGAGCGCCTGTCCCGGGCGGGACGAGCCCCCCGCCGCGTCGCTCCGCTGACGTGCGCCGGGTTGTCTCGGAACCTCAGTCACCGGCCGAAGCGTTCCATTCGTTGGATACGTTTGGTTGATCATCACGGTGATGAGGAAGGCCGCAGCATGGGACTTCGTGACCTCGGCTACCGGCTGTACGAGCGCCGGCTCGCGGTTTCCCTGTCGCCGGACGCCATCCCGCGCCACGTCGGGGTGATGTGCGACGGAAACCGGCGCTGGGCCAAGTCAGCCGGGTTCCGCGACGTCAGCAGCGGGCACCGCAAGGGCGCCGACAAGATATTCGAGCTGCTCGACTGGTGCCGGGAATCCGGCGTCGAGGTGGTCACCCTGTGGCTGCTTTCGACCGACAACCTGACCCGGTCGGCGGACGAGCTGGTGCCGCTGCTGAAGATCATCGAAGACACCGTGCAGGGCCTGGTCGCCGAGCACTGGCACGTCAACCCGGTCG
>Ga0302325_10024337_pt1 | contig 12595 bp, 17 predicted proteins | sample Palsa_T0_2_FD_201948 | JGI IMG/M metagenome (GOLD analysis project Ga0302325, IMG submission 201948) | Peat permafrost microbial communities from Stordalen Mire near Abisko, Sweden - Palsa_T0_2 | ecosystem: Environmental > Terrestrial > Soil > Palsa > Peat permafrost | place: Sweden: Abisko...
CATCATCAACCCTGCCCGCGGGCCCGCTGGCCTGTCCAAGACCTGACGTGATAACTGATGGTTATGGATGTGCACGGGAGGGATCTGCGGTACTTCGTCGCCGTGGCCGATGAGCTGCACTTCACGCGGGCCGCCGAGCGGTTGTTCGTGTCCCAGCCAGCATTGAGCAAGCAGATCAGGATGCTGGAACGACAGCTCGGCGCGCCGCTGTTCGAGCGTGATCGCCAGGGCGTGAGTCTCACGCAGGTGGGGACGGCACTACTGCCGCACGCCCGCCGGATGCTGGCCGAATGGGACGCAGCCTGGCAAGCGGCTGAGCGTGCCAAGAGCCAGCAGCGGGCCACCCTCGTCGTGGGGATGAGCACCAGCCCCGGCCGCGGTGGCCTGCTGCCAGCGATCAGATCCCGGTTCACCGCCGCGCACCCTGAGGCCCGGGTCAGCCTGCACCAGGTCGGCTGGGACGACGCGACCGCCGGGCTCGCGGACGGCACAGCTGACGTGGCTTTCGTATGGCTGCCGGTGCCCGATCCCGGCCGCTACACGTGGGTAGTGGTCGCCGAAGAACCACGCCTGGTTGCCATGCCGCTCACCCACCCGTTGGCCAGCCGCGAGGTGATCGACTTTGCCGAACTGCTGGACGAGCCGTTCCTCGCGCTGCCGCACAGCGCGGGCCCGTTGCGCGACTACTGGCTGGCCCTCGATGCCCGTGACGGCAGGCCGCCACGCATCGGCGCCGAGATCGCCAGCACAGACGAAACCTACGAGGCCCTGATGGACGGTCAGGGTATCTGCCTGCTGGCCGCCGGGAACACGCCCCTGATTGCCCTGGAAGGCGTGATCACCCGCCCCGTCCGCGGCCTATCATCCAGCCAGCTGGCACTAGCCCGGCGCGCAGGCGACCACCGCCCGCTCGTCCTGGACTACGCACGCGCCTGCCAGCAGGCCGCCCAGCGCAACAGATGAAGCTTGTGGCCTGCTCATTCACCAGAACGCGTCGGATGTGGGTCTTCCCCGGCCAGTTCCTCAACGGTGGTCACATGAATGGCGATGACCGTCGGCTTCCTCCCTGGTGAGCCCCTCCGAAGTAAACGAGAGCCATGCCAAGGGGTCCCTCTCTGCCAAGGCGCGTCGCGCAGACCGCGTCCTACTCCTACCTCTTGGCGGCTGTGCGGGGCGTCCGACCCCGGTGGATGCACCTGGCGCTCGCCGGGACGAGCTGACCGCAGTCGATCGGTTTCATCTTCCAGACCTTCAACCTGGTGCGTGCTCCACCGCTCGATGATCCGCGACAGGTTGGTCTTCGCGTCGTGGATATTGAACTGCGCACCAGCGTCAGCCGACATAGGCCCTCCTTAGCTAAGACCCATGGGTTGATCGTCGACTACCTCGGCATCTTCGACGACGTCGCCAAGTCGCTGGCCTTCGACGAGAAGTCGGTCCAGCAGGTCATCTCCAACATCGAGGAACTCAAGAACCAGCTCGAGCCGGCCATCGCCGCTGCCCTGGCGTTCTTTCCCGGTGTCGACCGAACGGTCGGCGGCTACGAGGGCCTCGTGCAGGCACAGTCGGCGATCGCCGATGACGCAGCGAAGGACGCCTTCGGCCTGGCGTATAGCGTGGTCTCCCAGCTGTGGGAAGCGCTCAGCCCCGACCCGATGCTCGCGCCGTATCGCGACGACTACCGCTGGCTCACCGACGTCTACGAGTCGGTTCGGCCCTCCGACATAACCGGTCGGCTTGTGTGGCACGCGCTCGGCGCCAAGACTATCGACCTGATCAACGAGCATGTCCAGGTCGAGATTCCACAGAGCGCGGAGACGATCGTGCTGGATGCCCAGACGATCGAGGATCTCATGCTCGGCAAGCGCAAGGACATCCCGCCGGAGGAGATCGAGAAGCAGATCACCGCTCGGATCGCCCGCCACCTCAGCAACCCCGTCTTCGTCGAACTCGGCAAGCGCCTCAACGCGCTGCGCGAGAAGTACGCTGACATCCAGCAGTCCAGCCTGGACTTCCTGCGAGAACTCTTGGAGCTGGCCCGGGACACGGTTGCGGCCGAGAAGACCGTCAACGAGATCCCCCGTGAAGAGCAGGGCAAGGCAGCTTTGACCGAGCTCTTCGAAGCCCTCAAGACCGACGACACTCCGATCATCGTCGACAACATCGTCAGCCGGATCGATGAGGTAGTCCGCGGCGTCCGCTTCGAGGGCTGGCAATCGACGATTCGCGGTGACCAGGAGGTACGGCAGGCCCTCCGCAAGACGCTCTATGTCCAGTTCAAGATCCGCGACAACGACGTCTTCGAAAAGGCCCTCGGCTACGTTCGGGAGTACTACTGATGGCCAACGGTGGCGCCGAAGAGCTTCTTCGACAGAACAGGTAGTTCTGCCGGACAGGTCACACACCCGTAGCTCATTAACTATCTGCGCGCTCAGGGCCGACCCGATCGGCGGCTGCGCTTCATGAAGGACCGCCAGGCTGACGGGCTGAACGCCAATATGGGGCCGTTTGGGTCCTTGGAGTCACGGACGGCGACGAGGGGCTTGCCGGTGGAGGCTACCTCGACGCAGTTGCCGCCGTTGCCGCCGCTGTAGCTGGACTTACGCCAGGTCACGTGGCTGTTGTCCATGACTTCGCTGCTTCCTCCAGTAGTGCCTGGGAGGCAGCCCATGGGAGCGCCTCGCGGACCAGGGTATCCCAGCAATCCACGAGTGTTTCGACGTCTTCACGGCGGTCGACGAACTGTCCCTGACACGCTGTCTCCTGGTAGCCGACGGCCGGTGCGTCCTCGAAGTTCGCGATGATGAAGGCACCGGCCCACAAACCCCGATGAGCGCCCACGCTGGAGGAGATGACCTGCACGGACACGTGCGGGCGCCGACATGCCTCGATCAGTCGGCCGATCTGCTCTCGCATGACATAGCGACCGCCTACCGGGCGGCGCAGCACGGACTCGTCCAAAATCACCCACAAGGTCGGCGGCTCATCGCGCACCAGGATCTCCTGTCGCTTCAACCGGGCTGCGACCTGCTCGTCGATCTCCTCGTTGGTTATTCCGAAGCGCGCACCGAACACTGCCCGCGCATAGTCCTCAGTCTGTAGCAGACCGGGGACCAGCATCGGCTCGAACGTGCGGAGCTTCTTCGCCTCCCGCTCGCTGGCTAGCCAGTCCTGGAACCAGGAAGGGTAGGCACCGTACCCGAGCCCGTCGCCGATCTCCTCCCGCAGCCGTGCCAGCGCCCCGTCCGCTGGGAGGACTCGCTCCAGGTCTTCGGTGACGTCGGCGGTGGCGGCGCGCTGGCCTAGCTCGATGGCCTGGATTAATGAGACGGACTTGCTGATCTGGCGGGCCAGTTCGGTGCGGCTGAGGCCGGCTCGTTCGCGGTAGTAGCGGAGCATGGCACCGAACACCTGGCGAGGGGTGCGGCCGGTCTCTCGTGACGACATTTTTCCTCCGCATACACGAGGCACACAATTCTGGGCTGGCACATACACAGGCCCGGCGTCCCCTACGGTTGGCCGGCAATGCTCTGTGTAGCTATTACGAATGTACTCCGCGGCAGCGATAGTCAGATGAGCATCAGTGACGAGTCGTTAGGGACAGCGAGGACACTCGAATGTGCAATCAGGTGATGCCGGGATGCGTCGCGCCTGCGCAGCCGCGCGCTTGTGCCTTCTCCTTTCCCGGGCGCCGTGATCAGGTCCGCTATGCACGTGCTTTTGTTGCCCGGTTCCTGGACGGGCACCCGGCCGTCGATGATGTGGTCCTCCTGATCAGTGAGCTGGCGGCCAATGCGTGCGCGCACAGCGACAGCGGCCGGCCGGGCGGTAGCTACATAGTCCGCATTGAGGTCCGTCAAGGCGGGGGCGTGCACGCCGAGGTCGAGGACCAGGGAAGCTGCTGGAAAGGTTCGTTCACGGAAACCGAGAGCCCGCACGGGCTGTTCCTCGTTCGCTCACTAGCGGCCGAGTGCGGTACCCGCCCGGGTGCCCGCGGATGGGTGATCTGGTTTGTGCTCGGACGGCCGTGACCGGGCTGGCATCAGCTTGGAGACCGCGCTCGTTACGGCCCGGCAGACGCTGGCTTCGGTGACGGAACGGGCCAAGCAGCCGGGCTACTACTCCGGTGCCCGCACCGACATCATCAACGCGCACGCCGACTTGCGCGCCGCCCTGGACATGCTGGTCAAGGCCGCTGGGCCGGACGGCCCTAGCGTAGCCGAAATAGCGGAGGTACGGGATTATCCGCCGGGCGATTCCCGGCTTCCTCCGGCTACGCAGGAGAAAGGCGGGGCACCCGTTGCTCGTGACTGATCTGGCCGCCCAGCACGCTGAGAATAGGGCAGACCGCTGCTCCTGGGTCGACGTCGGCTCGGCAGGTGAAAATGTCGATGTGAGCGAGCTGGTGTTCGGGCCAGGTCGACACGGTGATGTGCGATTCACTGAGGACCAGGACGCATGTCGCTCCGTGCGGTTGGAAAGGCTCAATCAGCTCGGCGCGCACGGTGCAGCCGAGCAGGCCTGCGGTCTTCCGCATAGCGGTCATGATCTGTTCAGGCGCTGCTGTGGCGTGAGCGCATTGGGTTACGTCGAAGATTGCATGGATCATCGGCTGGCCATCTCAGGCAATCCGCCGCTGCCGGACGGCGGGGATTCCGGCTTGGATAAGGCTGATGATGTAGCCGATGGTGTAGGTCCGGTGCAGTCGCCTAGGTTCAGCGGCCCACCTGGTGACTTCGGTCCAAATAACGTCGAGGATCCCCTCGCCATATTCGGCAAGGAGAATATCCAGGTTGAGAAAGGCCTCAGGCAATCCGGCGTAGGTACCGCGCGCGACGTAAAGAGTCTTCGAGAGCTTCCCTCCCGTCTGGTCGGTGATCAGGGGTGTGAAGACCGATATCGGCCAGCGGGCGGGCGGGACACCAAGCGCGGCCAGGGCAGGGGCCAGCACGTGGGCGTGCCAGGCGCCGCCCCAGTCGGCACCATCGACCGAGACAGAGCACGCGTCGTACAGGTCACGTTCGACGGATAGCAAGTACCCCTTCTGAATGGAGCGGACGGGGGTGTTGGCGTCGTACCAACCCCGGCCATCCATATGCACCAGCTCTATATAGGGGCCGTGGCGCGGGCAGCGGCTGCCCAGCCTGACCGAGCCCGGCAGAGCGGTGATGCGCAGATCCCGAGCGGATTTCTGCATGAGCCGACAGCTGGGGCAACGGGGCCGTATCCGGATAATCCGGTCCCGGGGCGCGACGATGGGGGCGAAATCCATCGGCCGGGAAGCGATTTGGTGCAGGCATTCACGGACGGGCCGCAGGCTTTGATAGATGCTGTAGGTCCGGAACTCGTAGCTGATACCGGACCGGCGCTGCGCCCAGGAGAGCAGCTGCTCAAATCCCGCCGTGCGCTCGCGGGAGTCGATCTGGCCAGTGTCAATGAGATCGCCAACGCTGTGTGCGTAAACCTCGCCATCAAATTCCAGGTGTTCGGCCGGCGCGTTCTCCAGAGCATCGAAGACGATGAGAGCGGGCAGACCGAGCACTTCGGAACAGTGCGCTGCGAACGCGAACACAGTCAGCATGGTGACAACGGTGCCCAGGTGGGGAACCCCGTTCAGCTGGGCAGCGGTGGTGATCCTCAGCTGGGAGCGCCTAGCTGCCGCGGATCGAATCAGATCGGCGTTGTCGCCGGTCAGGTGACTGATCCCGGCCGGGGCGAAGATCAATTCGTCACTGGGATTTGATGGGGAGCCGGTCACGTCTTCCTCCCGAGATAGATCCAGACCGAATCAAAATCGGCGTCACCATCGACAGGGACGCGCTTAATCAGCGAGGGGGCGATCCCCGATCCGGCGAATGCAGCCGCATAGAGCTGCCTGGAGAGCCCGACTCGGTTGCAGGCCGTAACCGCGCTCCAGTTGGCCCCGGCGCACCAGCCGCCACTGGACAGTGGTTGATGCGCGGAGTTCCAGCAGGCGAGGAAGTCCCGATGGTCACTGGTGAGGCCAAGGAGCCCGAACTGGGTCACCAGGCTGACGGTGCTGTCCCGGAAAGGCACGGGTTGCTCGGTGAGGCAATCAGCCACGACGGTGGCCGTCAGGCGCCTGCAGCGCGCAGCAAAGTCAGTATCGGTGCGGAGGCATAGCTTGAGGACCGTGCGATAGGCCCCGCGAGGCTGCTCGGCGGCAGCGTATCGGCGCAAGAGGGCCAGGCGGTCAGGGTCAAGGTCAGCAGCTATCAGCTGGCCGACGTCCAGCGGGATGGACCACAGCAGAGATTCCGAACCCGCACCCAGGTCCAGCCAGACTGCGGCCGGTGGCAGGCCGGCGAGCATGGTGAGAATGTCCTCGGTGCCCCGCCCAAACGTGAAACTGGCTGCGTAGTACCGGTCCCAGTAAGGCTGTGCGTTGGCAATTGTCTCTGAGGTCATGACGCTGATCCCGCGCACGCCAGCACTTCAGTCAGCCTGCCAGCCTCGTAGTAGGCGTGGATGTTTCCGAAACCGGCTACGGACAATGCGGCCCGCACGTCATCGACCCCGAGTAGGCGCAACTCAACACTGTGTCGATAGCAAGCTCGGTCATTCCGGAGAAATTGGAACCGCAGATGCAGTATCCGCCCAGCACATGATTGCTGGCGACGACGGACCAGCAGGCTGCCGTCATCGTCAGTGAATTTCCGGTCGGTGACCAGTTCCCGCTCGCCGGTGCCCGGAGTGTAAAAATTACAGGCGCCGATGGTGCCGTCGTCGTGGAGATCAAGAATCTGCAGGAGAAGCAGCCCCCCTGGTTTTAGCACTTGGGCTACAGCGGTGAGCAACGTCACCAGGTGAGTCCCGGCCGCCAATTGGTTCAGTGCTGCGTTCGGGATCACAACCAGGTCGACCGGGCCGGTTTCGCTGGCCAGGTTCTGTATCGGATTGAGCACCAGGCGGAATCCCTGTAGCCCGATGCCCTCCGCCCGCCGCCCGGCGGCGCTCAGCATTTCCTGGCAGCAATCAACCAGGGTGACCTGGGCCTGGCAGGCGGCGTAAGCGGAAAGGAAATGCCCGGTCGCGCTGGGCATCTCGGCAACCCGTAGTCCCGGGCGCAATAGCCGAGTCAGGAGACGCGGCTCGGGAACTGCGGCGATCTCGGCCGCATAGAAACGTGCCCGGCCCTCGTACCCGATGGTCCTGTTCACGGCTGCATCCCGTAGATCCGCGCATGCTGAATCAGGACGGGGTGCAGCAAGCGCCCGTCGTGGGCAATGCACGCAGACTCGATCGCAGGGTCCGGAACACCGAGCAGAGCCGACCGGGCCAAACGTACGAGATAGGGAAGGGCATTACCCGTGTAGGCGGTGGTGGCGGTCACTGGTACGAGCGCCGGCAGCATGTCGAGCTTGACGTGCACAACTCCAGCCACCACACGGGGAGGATCGCCAGGTTGCTGGACCGGGCCGGCGGCTGGAAGGTAGCCGGGCCCATAGCCGCACGTCGCGTCGACTATCACTGCACCTGGCCGCATCAGCGCAAGATCTTGCTCGGTGACCATCGGCGGGGTGTCGTAGGTCGACACCAGAATCGCCCCGATCATCAGATCTGCATTGTGCAGGCACTCCAGAAGCACCGCCCGGGTGTTGACGAGGACCCGCACTCCGGAAGGCGCATGCTCTTCGTACCTGGCGCGAGAGTGCTCACTGCGGGTCAGCACCGTTACCCGCGCCCCGAGCGCGGCAGCCGTCTTCGCGGCTGACCCGCCGACGTTCCCCGATCCGATGATCAACACATCCGTGGGCGCTGCTCCTTCCACATTGGCCAGCAGTACGCCACGCCCGGGCGGGGCCTGCAGGGCATGCGCCCCGGCGAGGACAGCCTGGGCACCAGCGATCTGGCCCCCGGGCCGCCCGAGCGGGAAACGTCCATCCTGTGCGACGAACTCGTAACTCCAGGCCGTCGACCGGGATGCCTTCAGCGCGGCGAGAAGATCGGGGTCACCTTCCGCATGGAACAATGCGGCGACATACTGGTTTCGGTCCAGGCGCCCAAGATCTGCGGCCGCCGGGAATTTGTAGCGCAGGACAAGCGGCGCCGCCCACACCTCGTCAGTTTCCGCAAGACGGACTCCCGCTGCGTCGTACACGTCGTCGCCGATGAATACCCCGGAGCCGATCCCGCTCTCGGCGATAACGTTGAACCCAGCTCCGGCAAGTGCCCGTGCGACAGCGGGGGTGAGGATGGTGCGGCGTTCCGAGCCGGACTCGGCCGGGAACCCCACAATGCGTTCGGTGGGACGGATCTGCATGACTGGTCCCCTCCGCAGAGGCAATGGCTGGTACTTGAACCATCACCTCGCGCTGAGTGCCCGGCCAGCGCATCACCTTCCGCGGCATTGATGCTTATTTGTCCACGCCCTGGCAACGTTAGAGGCGTTTCGCCAGCTCAGGAGCCACGAAGCAGGGTGAGCAGCGCCTGATGGTAGGCGGCCTGCACCGGCGGTATGGAGTCCAGGCGAATGCCCTCGTCTGTGCCGTGAAGGCCCTGATAGTTGACACCAAATCCAGCAGTAGCAGGGATACCCAGCCCGGCCAGATAATTGCCAATGTTGGAGGGGCCCGCGACTTTCGCCGTGGGGGCAAGGCCTACTGACTCTGCCGCACCCAGCAGCGCGTTACGGAGTGGTGAACCTGGCGGCAGCGCATAGGGAGGCCACCGAGTCGTGATCTCGACATGGGTTGGCTGGGTACCGGACCACGCACCGTCAATGGATGTTGCCGCCGACCGAAGCAGATTCAGAGCGGCCTCGTCACCGAAAGCCGGAGTGAGCCGTACGTCGACGTTGATGGTGCATAGGTCCGGGACGGTGGAATAGCCCTCACCGCCGCTGATAGCGGTGACGGTCAGTTTCGCGGGCAGGGGAAAGTCCGGCCCGGACGGCCCAGGCAACTGGGCCTGGTGCAGTTTCTCAATGAGCCCCGCAGCCTTAGCGATAGCACCTGGAGTTTCTTTGGAACCTCCCGAGTGCCCGCTGATGCCGTGGACATGCAGCCGGGCACGCAGTACGCCACGTCCGCCAGTAATCACATGGTCCAGGCCCGGATACCCAATCATCACGCCATCGACCCGGCCCGGAGCGTCGGGACCTTCGAAGTATGCTTTCGCGCCGCCGAAGCCGCCCGTGTGCTCGTCGATGTCGAACAGCAGCACCACGCTGCCTTGGAAGCCGCCCGCTTCTTGCTGGAGACGGGCGGCAACGTGGGCGAAGATCGCCGCCCCGGCCTTGGAATCCGATGAGCCGCGTCCATACAGCCAGCCGCCGGCTATAAGACCAGAGGCGGGCAGATGGGCCCAGGTACGCTCATCCCCGAACGGGGCAGTATCCAGGCAGGCGTCCAGCACATACCTCGGTCCCGGCCCGGCTCCGGTCACCTCGCAGGTCAGCGCCGCCGTCGCGCCCCCTGGTCCTGGCAGGCGGTGACATTTCAGCCCATTGTTACTCAGCCAGGCGGCCATATGATCGAGCACAGGGTCGTAGCCGTCGATCCCACTGCGGCTGGGGATTCGCACCAGCGCCTGAGTCAGCTGGACCACAGCGTCATGGTCATCTCGAGCCGCCTGCAGGGTGTCTATGACGGCTTCCTTTCCTGATCTCATGCCGGTGTTCTCCGTTCCCGTAGGACCTCCAGCCGGCTGATTTCTTCAGCGGTTTCGATCCGGCTGGCTGCGGCATAAGCCTGCCGCCCGTGGTCCAGCAGCCGGGCTGCCGCGGCAGCACCAAGCACTACGGCGGAATCGAACGCCTCGTGTGACGTCAGAGACGGGATTGGCACAACCGCCATCTGCTCGCTGGCGCAGAAGAACCGCTCGGGTGATCCCTCAGTATCCTCGACCAAGCCCAGATGCAGAGTCTTGAACCCTTGGGTTCGATCGTCAGGGTCCCGCAGTTCAAGCACCCGGATCAGATGATCTTTCAGCACCTGATGATGGGGCAGGCCGAACAGTACCCGGTAACAGACCAGGGCAGGCCGCTCGGCCAGGACCAACTCGATCGCCTTGAGGTAAGCAATATCGCGGGAACGAGATCCCATTACGACCAGGCATTCGCGCGCCCCGTTCACCGTGGCCAGCATCGCGCGCTGCATGTCGGGATGACCAGCAAGCAGCCGCGGTACCGAGCTGGCCGTCAAGTTCTCGTCCTGGTAGGCAAACAGCACATCTGGCGGCTGCCGGTAAATATCACACAGAACCTTGCGATAATTGATACTCGTGGTGTGTCGGCCTAATTCCCACCCTGACACCATGCTGGGGGTGACCCCGGAATGGCCTCCTGGCGTACGGAGATCGATTTCCTCGACCAGCTGCTCCAGCGTCCAGTTGCGGGCCATTCGAGCTCGCCGCAGCGGCGAGGCCTCGTTGGCTGGACCAGACGGGCGGCGTGGCATGAGGGTACCTCCCCGGCCTGCGGCGAACCTTGCGGTAAGAACGCAGTCATCATCAATGATCCACGCTTAGCTGACGAACGGGCGTTTCCGTGGCTGCTTTCTCGCAGACGGCCAGCATTTGGGGGTGCTGGCTCAGCCGGATGTAGCCCTGGGGTGGGTGGAACTGGCCGAGCTGGGCGCGCAAGTCGGCGGCTGACATGCCGGGATACTCGGCCACGCGCAGGATGGGGATGGCGAAAGCACGCTTTAGATCTTCGGTGTACTCCAGCACACTGGCCCCGTTCCCCGGCCGGGCGCGTTCAGCGATCGCCGCGATCTGCTCAGGGGCGCCAACAATCGATGGCCCGAGGTCGATTACCGCTGCAAGGCGGGAAACGGGGGCGTTCAAGTAGACGAACCAGCGGGCTGGGCGGCCTTCCAGGAACCGGCGGCGGAACTCATGCGTCTTCTGCCGCTGCCAGATCAGCTCGTAATACCGGGCATCCAGGGCCATCAGCACCGGTTCCGGGCTGAGTGCCCACTCATCAGCGCCGAACAGTTCGTCCTGCCCCGCGCTCGTCTCCCCGCCATCTGTCACGAGTCTCATGCTGCACGCCCGCGCTCGCCCTCGGGGAGATGTTTCGGCGTGTCGCATCCCGCAAGTTACCGACATCATCAACGCGCGTGCCAATCTGCGCACTGCTCTCGACCTGCTGATCAAGGCAGCCTGCGGGCTGGACGGCTTGCCGCGGCCAGAAGGCCAGAACCAGAGAGATTCGGAGGGTCCGCGCGAGCCCAGCTAAACCGGGTAAATGCTCCTCCAGCCTCTCGGTCACGCCTCACGTTGCAGGCAATACAAGGTCGGCCCGTCGCCAGACAGGGCCGGGCGTCGCTGGAAATGGCGGCTGCCAGCGACAACTTTGGCTGGACGTAGCCTGCTACCGACAGGTGCCCAGTGACGTTGGCTCCCAACTTGGCTCCCAGCAGAGTCGCCAGCCAGCTAACTAATGTTCGGATGACCGCACGGCATACTTTGCCTCGGATCTTGAGGTTGCCACCACGACACAGGACGGCCGCCGTGGCCGGCGTCATGTCGATAAGCCAGGAAGCCTGCCAGGATAGGTAGCAGGCACTCGCCGATCACGACAGGAGGCAACGGGATGACTGCCCAGCCCCCCGCGCCCAGCCCGGATACCGGTTCGTATGAGGTGATCCACTTGGGCGGCCAGGCTGCGGTCGTCGTGCCGGTGACCGATTTCTTGCGCCTGCGGGCTCTGGAGCAGGTCGGCGCCCCGCACGAGCTCGAGGACGCCGAAGACACGGCAGCGATGCTGGAGTGGAAGGCCCGGGATGCCGCAGGCCAGACAACGCTCGTGTCCGCCGAGGAGGCAAGGCGCCGGCTGGGCATGCCCCGGTGAGCCTGAGCCTTGAGCGAGAGAAGCAGGTTGCCGCGGAAGCGGCCGCGGATCTGGTCGAGAACGGCATGACCGTCGGCCTTGGCACCGGCTCGACCGTGGCGTACCTGCTCCCGGCCTTGGCCAAGCGATCCCTCGACATCGTCTGCGCCGCCACGTCGCCGCGCACCGAGCACGCCGCGCGCGAACTGGGCCTGCGGATCGAGGACGTCACGAGCATCGACCGGTTCGACATCACCATCGACGGCGCGGACCAGATCGCTCCGGGCGGCTGGCTGGTCAAGGGGGGCGGCGGCGCCCACACCCGGGAGAAGATCGTGGCCGGGGCCGCGGACCGGTTCGTTGTCATCGCCGACTCCTCCAAGCCGGTCCCGGCCCTGCACGCCCCTGTCCCCCTTGAGCTGCTGTCCTTCGGGCTGCGCGGCACCCTGCGCCGGGTCGGCCCGGCTTCGCTGCGTGACGTCCCGCTGAGCCCGGACGGCGGCGTGATCGCCGATTACCACGGGCCGGTCGAGGACCCGGCGGCGCTAGCCGTCTGGTTGTCATCGACGCCCGGGGTCGTGGCTCACGGCCTGTTCCCGCCGCAGATGGTGGCCACGGTCCTAGTCGGCCAGGGCGAGTCGGCCGACCGGATCGACTTCACACCGGGCAATTGACCGGATGGGGCAGAATCTCCCGTTCAGATACGCACGTAATCACCGGGCCGGACCTTGCCGGTCGCCGCGCCTGCTCGCGATCAGCGCAGGTCCTCCTCATCGAAGAACATGATCGTCCTCCAAC
>Ga0302325_10024341_pt1 | contig 12593 bp, 9 predicted proteins | sample Palsa_T0_2_FD_201948 | JGI IMG/M metagenome (GOLD analysis project Ga0302325, IMG submission 201948) | Peat permafrost microbial communities from Stordalen Mire near Abisko, Sweden - Palsa_T0_2 | ecosystem: Environmental > Terrestrial > Soil > Palsa > Peat permafrost | place: Sweden: Abisko...
CCACCTCACCTGCCACCCGTCCACCGAGAAACTCGGTCCCTCAGGCTGCGAGATATGCAGCGGTTTCAGATCTTCGCGCGGCTTGCCCAGCGACTCCGGATCGTAGTTATGTTTCTTCTTAGGAACCGGCACCACCACTTCATCGTCCACCAGTTGCAGCACCTGTTTGCCGATTAGGTCGACCACCGCCACCACGCCTTCAATCGGGTGAGAGTATGCATTGTCCTTGAGGCTTTCGCGGTAATAGCTCACCGCCCTTACCACCCGCTTTCCCGCTTCGAGTGGAAAGCCGAAGTTGCCGGCAGAAAACGGATCCACCTGCACCAGCTTGATATCTTCATCCGACAAGCCCCGGCGTTTGACCGCATTGCGCCAGCCTTCATCCGCCTTCACGATCTGGTCGCAGTTCATGAAGTCCTCGACCAGTACTGGCGGCTGTCCATAAGGAGGAGTGTCGGTAACATGCTGCACCCACGAAACCAGCTCTCCGCGCGTCAGGTTCACCACCGCCTCGTGCGTCTCCCCCGTCCCAGAGTCGAACACCATCAGGAAGGCCGAGCGCTCGATAGGATCTCCCGCCTGATAGGCCAGCACCTCCGCCTTAGGTGGCTCGTGCAGATGGACCATGGCGAAGCGCAGCTCCGCCCCCAGCTTCTTAGTCGCTTTCAGCAGCTCGCAAGCGCTAAGAATCTCTGCCCCACTCAAAGGGTCCAGCGGATGCGCATGATTACCTGACGGCAACTGCGAACCATTCACAGCCGGTGTAGCCAAAACAACGCTCATAACCTTCCTCCGAACCTCAAGCCTCATCCGCAACCGGAGCCATCGGTACGACAACACCGCGTCGCGCAATCCCCAGGGAAACCCCGATACCCAACACCATCACTCCCAACATGATCCAGGGAAAGCTGCGCACGAATCCATCATCGCTCCCGCTCAGCGCCGGCAGGTTGGTGATCAGCAGGTACAGTGCGTAACCCAGGCCTACCATGCCCAGCACTGGCGCAACTACGGTGTTCCAAACCCGCTTATCCAGCCCATTCCGTCGAAAGAACACGATCACCGCCATACTCACCAGGAACTGCAGCCCCACGATGCCGATGGTGGCGAACGCAGACGTCCAGCTAAACACCACCGTAAGCGGATCCGCCCCGCTCATCACCGAGGCAGCGACCCCTGCCACTGCACACCCAGTCTGCACATAACTGGCCTTATAAGGAGACTGGAATCGGGGATGCACGTCGGCCAGAAATCCCCACAGCAGCCGTTCCCGTCCCAGCGCATACAAGTACCGTGTGATGGTGTTATGGAAAGCCAGCAGGCAGGCAAAGATGCTGCTCAGCAGCAGCGCCCGCATAATTCCGGTGCCCACGCGGCCAAGATAAGCATCGCTCTTGGCAAACCAGAAATTCCCTGGATCTGCGAACGCGGCTGCGACTACGTGATCCACTCCATAGGAGCTGATAATCGCCCAGGTAACAAACGCGAAGAAAATCATGATGATCGAAACCGCCGCATAAGTCGCCAGCGGAACCGTCCGTGTCGGGTTTCTGCTTTCTTCTCCGTAGATCGCCGTAGCCTCAAACCCCACAAACGACGCCAGTGCGAACATGATGGCGATGCCCGGATGCCCGCTGACCACCTCGTGCCACCCAAACGGACGCGCATTAAATCCCTGCGGCCCGCCACCGTGCAGAACGATAGACAGGCTGAGCGCCAGCAGAATCCCCATCTCCAGCGTGATGAACAGGCCGAGCAAAAAGCCGCTCAGGTCGAGCTTGCGCATTCCCAGAAACTGCACCAGCGCAATGGCCACCGCGCTGTACGCGTACCACGGCACGGGCAGAGAAAGCAGCGGGTTAAGAATCACTGTGGCGAAGAATCCGAACAGTGCATACACCCCGACCTGCATGGTGGTGTAGGAAACGATGGCGACGAACGCGCCGCCCACGCCAAAGCTGCGTCCCAGTCCCTGCGCCAGGTAGGCATAGAAGGCGCCTGCGTTCACCACATGCCGGCTCATCGCCGCATAACCCACGCTGAAAACCAGCAGAATCAAACCCGCGGCGACGAAGGCGCCCGGAACGCCCGCCCCATTGCCCAACCGGATCGCAACCGGAATGATCCCCAGCATGCCGGTCAGCGGCGCGGCGGCAGCGATCACGAAAAACACAATCTGCCACATCCCGATCGCGTTCTTCTTCAGTGCGGGCGAAGAAGCTGGCACTCATCCCTCATAGGCTGGTCTGTAGACTCATAGTCGCCCCATCCGGCAATTTTTGTCATTGCTATCGATGCCACTTTGTTGATAAATTACGCCAACGGCCAAGTCGCCCGACTTCCAGGTTCCTGTTCGTAGCCGTCTCTCGTTCGCAGCACAAAACCTTGAGGTATTCGATCATGCAGCATTCCCCAATGATCCGGGCGAATCTATTAGCGCCCATCCTCGACGCCTTAAGCGCGCACGGCCACGATACGATCGCGTTGCTCCGCGCCCATGCTCTGCCGTCCACTCATCCCATCGATCCCTATCAGCTCATACCGCTCGCCGGCTATGTCGCGCTTTTTGAGCAAGCCGCGACCATATTAGGCGACCCATTCCTCGGCCTCCGGCTGGGCCAGGGCTTTAAGCCAGAGCTGCTAGGCCCGCTGGGGTTTATGTTTCAAGCTTCGGTCGATCTGCGCGCCGCCCTGCAGCAGTTATCGTCCTATGTCAGCGTCTGGCAAAGCGGAACCCATATGGAGCTGGTCCCCGGGGAAATCACTGCCGACTACATCTACCAGATAGACGACCCCATGCTACGTCCCCGCCGGCAGGATGCCGAGTATTCCCTGTCTTCCATCTGCAGTCTTATACGCAACCTTCTGAGCGACAAATGGGCTCCTCTCGAAATCCATTTTGAGCACGCCCATCCAGGCGCAGACCACCGCACCGCCAGGGCGTACACCCACGCCTTCCACGCGCCCGTCTTCTTCGGCCAAAATCTGAATCGCCTGGTGATCAAGAACTCCGATCTATGCCGAGCCGCCGTCTCCTCTGATCGTTCGATGTTGCCCTTCATGGAGCGTCATCTCCACGATCTAGCTCGCGAGAGCAGGGAACCGGAAAGCTTTTCCCGTCAGGTGAACCACCTCATAGCCCGCCGCATCGGCCACGGTCCCATCGGTCTACCGGCCATAGCTGCGGAGCTGGGACTACCGCCCCGCTCCTTCCAGCGCCGGCTCGCTGAAGAGCGAACCAGCTTTCGCCGCCTGGTCCGAGACCAACGTCGCTCCATTGCAGAATCGCTGATAAAGAATCGCGCAACGACCGTGACCTCGGTAGCCCACACAGTAGGTTACGCAGAAACCGCGGTGCTCTCGCGAGCCTTTAAGATCTGGACCGGCACATCGCCAAGAACCTTCGCGAGAGCAACCAGGGCAGCAGGCTAGAGGACCAAAGGGATGTACGGGGACCGGGACGGGTGCCCCAGGTTCGCCAAACCCGCCCCGGCGTGCCGTGGGGCGTACCTGGGCCGAAAAAGACGGGGCGACCCCGATTTCCTGTACGCTGCACTGGACAGGACCGCGTGTGCGGCTTTCATTAAGGAAAGCCGCATGAAGTGCACCGAAGCTGACGAGCTGCACAGGAAATCGGGGGGAAGCCCCAACCAAAGAATTCCGCAGGTCAAGTAGCAAAATAAGGGGAAGGACCAAACGTGGCGAGACCCATAGCACTAGGAAAGAAACCCGGCCTCGATCGCGTACTCGGTCGTCGCGATCTGGTGTTGTTATTCGTAGTAGCCGTAGCCAACCTGAACCTGATCCCAGCGATCTCCGCCTCAGGTCCGGTGACCCTCTGGCTCTGGCTCCTGGCCCTCTCCTGTTTCTTCTGGCCGCAGGGCGCAGCGGTAACAGAGCTGGCGCAGAAGTGGCCTGGCGAAGGCGGCATCTATCTCTGGGCCAAGCGCAGCTTCGGGGAAGAGCACGGCTTCCTGGCCGGCTGGTGTTATTGGCTTTCCAACGTAGTCTACTTACCCACCGTCGTACTCTCCTGCGTCGGCGTAGGCGTCTACGTTTTCGGGCCCACGATCCAGAAGCTCGCCGACAGCCAGGCCTTCACCGGAATCTCCGCCTTGCTGATCATCCTTTTTCTCCTCGCGCTCAACGTGCGCGGTCTCTCGCTCGGCAAATGGATCAGCAATCTAGGCGCCCTGGGCACCATCGGGGGCGCCGCCATGATCTGTCTGCTCGCCGTCCTGACCCTGCGCCATCACGGCAGCGCGCTTCACCTCACCGACCTCCATCCGGACTTCCACGACTGGCGTCTCTTCGCCGCCTTCGGCACCATCTGCTACAGCCTGATCGGGCTCGACCTGGCCTCCGTCATGGGCGACGAAATCCGTGACCCGAAACGCAATCTTCCCATCTCCATCCTGGTTGGCGGTGTCATAGCCGGGTTGATCTACTTCGGCACCACCCTCTCCATGCTCATCGCCATGCCCCAGAAGGAGATCGGTGTCCTCTCCGGCATTCTCCAGGCCATCAACATCATGACCACGCGCACCGGATTGATCGGTGTCGTCGCTCCGCTGGCGCTCCTGGAATGCATCGCCATCCTGGGTACCGCCTCCGCCTGGTTCAGCGGCGCCGCCCGCCTCCCCTTTGTCGCCGGCGTGGACCGTTATCTCCCTCCCATCATCGGCCGTGTCCATCCTCGTTATCACACCCCCTACGTCAGCCTGATCCTCTTTGCCATACTGTCATCGTTACTGATCGCGACCAGCTTTCTCGGCGTCTCGGTAGGCGAAGCCTATCTCACCATGCTTGATTTGGCCGTCATCCTGCAGCTCGTGCCTTCCACTTATATGTTTCTCGCGCTGCTCAAGCACACCTGGGGCAAGAACAGCCAGCTCAATGCCAACAAGTATTACCTCACGGCCAACGCGAGCGCCGGCCTGGCGGCTACCGGCGTAGGTCTGGTCGTAGCCTTTATCCCCTCGCGCCAGGTCAACTCCATTTGGATCTTTGAAGCCAAACTGATCGCCGCATGCCTCATCGTCTTTGGCGCCGCCCTGTTCTTCTATCAACGAGCGCTGCGCAAGGCGCGCACCAGCCCCGCGGACGAGTTAGTTCCGGGCGTGGAATACGGCGCTTAACCTCATGGTCCGTCGCCTCCTCCAGCACGCAATTCTCTTCACTCTGGCGCTCTCCGCCTCCCTTGCGCAAACAGCCCAGAAGAGCAATTACCGCGTACAGGAATTTATGGTGCCCATGCGCGACGGTGTGCACCTGCAGACCGTCGTCATCAGCAAAGCCAATCAGACCCAGCCACTGCCCATCCTCATGACCCGCACGCCCTACGGCGTTCCCACCCAGGAGGACTTTGACAAGAACGCAGCTAAGGAAGGCGCCGACTGGGTCCCCGATAGTTGGAAGGAGCTGGCCGCCGACGGCTACCTCTTCGTCGTGCAGAATCTCCGCGGTCGTTTCAAATCCGAAGGTGTGTTCCTCCTTACCTCGCAGTACGACCCCAAAGATCCGAAGCAGACCAACGAAACCAATGACGCTTATGACACCGTAGACTGGCTCATCAAAAACATACCCAACAACAACGGCAACGTCGGGATTTACGGAATTTCCTACAACGGCCTCACCGCCGCTCTGACGCTGCTTCATCCTCACCCCGCGCTCAAGGCCATCAGCGAGCAGGCATCCCCGGTCGATGAATGGATGAACGATGACGATCACCACTACGGAGCCTTGCGGGAAAGTTATACCTTCGAGTACTCCGTGTTGGAGCAGGCCGATAAAAACAAGAACACCAACTTCGACTTCGATACCTACGACACCTACGACTGGTATCTGAAGGTGGGTCCACTTACCAATCTGAATGATCGCTACGTGCACGGAACCCTCCCCTACTGGAACGACGTCATGAAGCATCCCGACTATGACGAGTTCTGGCGCAAGGAAGCCTGGGTGAACCAGTTGCACAGCTCCACCGTGCCCAATTTGAACGTCTCTGGATTCTGGGATCAGGAAGATCCCTGGGGACCCTGGCAAATCTTCCGCCATGCCCAGGAGCACGACCCGGACAACACCAACTTCATGGTCGCGGGGCCCTGGTTTCACGGAGGGTGGGCGGCCAAGGTGGGAGACAGCATCGGTCCCGTCTCCTTCAATGGCCACCAGACCGCGCTCGAGTTCCGGCAAAACATCGAAGCGCCATTCTTTCGTTATTACCTTCACGGCCAGGGCGAAAAGCCTGCATGGAAGGTCAGCACCTTCCAATCCGGATCGAACACCTGGCGCACCTATAACGCCTGGCCACCGAAGCAGGCAAAGCCCACGAACCTCTATTTGCACGCCGACGGAACCCTGTCCTTTTCACCCCCTGCGGCGGACACGGCGCAGTATCGCCAATACATCTCGGATCCGGCGAACCCCGTGCCCTATCGCATGCGTCCCATTTCGCCGACATATCCATTACCGGAGTGGAGGTTCTGGGAGGTGGCCGATCAGCGCTTTGTCGACCACCGGCCGGATGTGCTGACCTTTGTCAGCGCGCCGCTCGACCATGACGTCGTGATCACGGGAGAGATCGCAGCCACTCTCTTCGCCTCAACTTCCGGCACCGACTCGGACTTTATTGTCAAGTTAATCGACGTCTATCCGGAGAGCGGACAGAAGAGCGCCATCGACACCAAGACCGATCCCTCGTATGCCAACTCCATGAATGGATACGAGCTACCGATCGCCATGGAGGTGCGCCGTGGCCGCTATCTGCGCAGTTACGAGCACCCTGAGCCGCTGACCGCGAATCAGCCGCAGCCATGGCAGATTCCCTTGCGCGATCACGACCATGCTTTTCTTAAGGGCCACCGGTTGATGGTGCAGGTGCAATCCACCTGGTTTCCCGTTATCGATCGCAACCCGCAGAAGTTCGTGCCCAGCATCTACCAGGCGGTCGCCACGGATTACGTTCCGGCCACGCAACGCATCTATTGCACTCCCGGCATGCCTTCCCATTTGGTGCTGCCGGTAATGCCGTAAACAAGAAAATGTTTTCCCGCGGCCCGCGCACTGACGGTATCATGACATTCTCCGAGAACAGGTGATAATGGATGACGCAGTCCTATGAGGCAACCGACGCGAGTCGTGTCCTAACGATGGAAGAAATCACCAACCTTACCGAGGAGGGTTCCAAGCCCGCGGATACCCTCATGAACGTGGTTGCTTTGATCGCCACGCGTTTCCGCACCGATGTCTGCTCCGCCTATCTACTGGAGCCTGATCGATCGAACCTGGTCCTGGCTGCTACCCTCGGCCTTCACCCGCGATGCATCGGCACCCTGCGCATGCCCATCAACGAGGGCCTCAGCGGCCTGGTCGCGGAACAGGTATTGCCGGTAGCGGTCGAAGACGTCAGCAAGCATCCCCGCTTTAAGTACTTCAAGGAGTCCGGTGAGGAGGTATACCACTCGTTTCTCGGCGTGCCTCTCGTCGATCGCGGCATTCTGCAGGGAGTTCTCGTCGTTCAGACCAAAAACCCCAGAAAATTCCGCGAAGAGGAAATTCGCATGCTGGGCGAAGCGGCCAGCCAGGTCGCCCCCGTGGTCAGCGAGGCCCGTACTCTGGACCGTTTCATCGCCCCTGCCCAGGAGCGCCTTTGGTCGGTCGCCCACAATCTCTCCTGGTGTTGGGACTACGATTGCATCAGCCTGTTTCGCGATCTCAATCCCACCCGCTGGTCGCAGCTGAATCAAAATCCCATCGCCCTGCTCAATGAAATCCCATTAGGAGAGCTGGAACGCCGCGCCACCGAACTGGGTCTGCACAGCCGCATCAACTACGTCTACCGCCGCCAGCAGGAGTACCTACGGGCAGACCGCACCTGGGGCTCCATGAATGCAGGTGTCCTCCGCCCCCGGCCCGTCGCCTATTTTTCTGCTGAATTCGGCCTGCACGAGTCCCTGCCCATTTATTCCGGTGGCCTGGGCGTGCTTGCCGGGGACCACATCAAGAGCGCCTCCGATCTCGGCATTCCCCTCATCGGCATCGGCCTGTTTTACGGCCAGGGCTACTTCCGCCAATACCTGGACGAGAAGGGCTGGCAACGGGAAGAGTACCTCCGCACCGACGTCGATCAACTTCCCATGGAGCTCGCCATCGGCAAGAAGGGCGAACCGGTCGTCGTAGAAATTCAAACCCGCGGCGTCGCCATACGCGCCAAGGTCTGGCGCGTCCAGGTCGGCCGTTGCACCCTCCTCCTGCTTGATTCGAATGTGCAAGGCAATGCGCCTGAGGATCTGGAGCTTACCTCTCGCCTCTACGGCGGCGACGGACGCACCCGCATTCGTCAGGAGCTGCTCCTCGGCATCGGCGGTTTCCGGGCCCTCAAGGCTATGGGCATTTCCCCGGGCGTTCTCCATCTCAACGAGGGGCACAGCGGTTTCGCCGTGCTGGAGGCGATCCGCGATCGCATGCAGGAAGAGGGCCTGGACTTCGACACCGCTGCCCATGAGATTCCCCGGGAAGTGGTCTTCACCACCCACACCCCGGTGCCCGCAGGTCACGACCGCTTCCACGGCGATCTCGTTGAGGAGCACCTGGGCCCTCTGCGTGAGCAACTCGGTATTTCCCACGAGCGGCTCATGGGCTTTGGCCGTGAGCATCCCCACAATCAACATGAACCATTCTGCATGACCGTTCTCGGGCTTTTGCTTTCCCGCCGTGCCAATGCGGTTTCTTCTCTGCATGGCGAGGTTTCGCGCGCCATGTGGAAGGGCCTCTATCCCGGCAAACCGGAAGACGCGGTGCCCATCGGGCATATCACCAATGGCGTCCATGTCCCGTCCTGGCTGGCGCCGCAGATGTCCCGTCTCTACGACCGCCATCTTGGGGTCGGATGGCAGGGCAAGAGCTCCTGGCTGCGCACCTGGGAGCCCATTGAGAACCTGGACGATGGCGAACTTTGGGAAACCCACCTCAGCCTCAAATCGCAGCTCATCGAGTTCGTGCGCCGTCGCGCCCGTGAGCAGGCCGAGCGGCGTGGTGAGCCGGAGGAGACTTTGCAGCGGCTCGGCAAAGTGCTCTCGCCGGATGCCTTGACCATCGGCTTCGCCCGCCGCTTCGCCACCTACAAGCGAGCCAATCTCATCCTGGCCGATATCCAAAGGCTAGCCTCCATGGTCAACGATCCTAAGCGTCCGGTGCAGTTCCTCTTTGCCGGCAAGGCTCACCCCCACGACGAGCCGGGAAAGACGGTGTTGCAGCAGATTGCCGAATTGATGCGCGACTCCAAATTTGGAGACAAGTTTGTCTTCATCGAGAACTACGACATCAATGTCGGCCGTTATCTGGTGCAGGGTGTGGATGTCTGGTTGAACAATCCGCGCCGCCCCCTGGAGGCCTCCGGCACCAGCGGGCAAAAAGTGGTGCTCAATGGAGGCTTGAATCTATCGGTGTTGGATGGCTGGTGGGCCGAAGCCTACGACGGTCTCAACGGCTTTGCCATTGGGGGCGGCAAAACCCATTCCAACATGGATGTGCATGACAAGCGCGACGGGGAAGACCTGTATCGCGTTCTCCAGGAAGAAGTGATTCCTCTCTACTATCAGCGGGACAAAGACGGGCTGCCGCGGGGCTGGATCACCCGCATGAAGCGGACCATCCGCACCCTGGGCTGGCGCTTCAGCGCCGACCGCATGGTAATGGATTACACCCGGAACTGTTATGTTCCCGCAGCCGGCGGCACCTCGAGCGAAATGAAGCTGCCCTCCTAGCATTTTTGTGGCGTTCTCCGCTACCCGAAGGCATAAATGGGGCATTCGTCCGCCCGTTTAGCTGCCGAACCCCCATAATCATTTTTCATGGAGTGCCACCTTCCATAACCGTTCTTCATGGAGAACCGGCTTCGGTAGCCTTTTTTCATAGAAAACCATCTTCCGTAACCGGTTTTCACGGATTCTCTAAAGAAGAGCTTGGCACCAGCGTCCAATTGGGGCTGATAAGGCATTTGCAAAACGGAGGAATCCGATGAAGACGCTTCTACTGTTCGCCCTCTTGAGCACGGCCACCATGCACGCGCAGGACGAGGGCCTTTGGGAAGGCTACGGCGGCGAATGGGGTCACACCTCCCGGCAATTGCTGGCGCTTGCCCAGGCCACTCCGGCTGAGAAATTCTCCTGGCGTCCAGCCCCGCGAGTCCGCTCGATTGGCGAAGTCTACATGCATATCGCCGTCGCCAATTTCTATCTATTGAGCGTGACCGGTCTCAAGGAGCCGGAAGTGGCGGTCAGTATGGAAAAGACCGTGACCGCCAAAGCCGACGTCATCGACTGGCTGAAGCGCTCGCTCGATGCGGTAGCCACGGCTCGCGCCCAGTTGAAGCCCGGAGACCTCCAGCGCAAGGTCAGCATCGACGGCAAGACGGTCACCGTCGATGGCATGTACCTGCGCATTATCGTTCACGCCAACGAACACATGGGACAATCGATCGCCTACGCCCGCATGAACGGCCTCGTGCCCCCATGGTCCAAACCCTAGCCAGGGAACGCAGACGCCATCTGGTCTTGCTCAGATTTCCGGATGCCCAGAGCCTCGGCCTCCTTCCGCCACGTCTTCACGGCGGTGAGCACCTCCGCGATCAAGCGATCCGCCTCCTCCAGGCTAAGCGCATACATCTTGTGAGCACCGCGGGCGATATCCACATCGCACGCGGTTTCCGTTTCGTTAATAGCCAGAACAAGGTCATCCCGATCCACCGACGGATTGATGTCATACGCGGGCGAGAGGCGAATCCCGCGATCCTCCACAAAGAATCCGTGGTTGCGCAGGTGGTCATCCGTATTGTGGATGAGGATACTGAAAACGATCCGGCGATAAAGCTGATGCGTATCCGCCCGGGTGTTTGCGCCTTGCCGCTGCAGCAGCTCCACTAACTCCAGGTAGCTCGCTCCACCGTCTCCGTCCTGCCGCTGGGTAAGCGTCATCGCCGACACGAAAGCCAGCCGCCCCCCCTTCGCCGTCCGGTCGAACCGGTTCACCAGGAAGGTCGATTGCTCGCGCTCGCCGTTATCCAACAACCTCGCCTTGGGCAATTGGATGCCGCACTTCTCCGCCAGTCGATGCGCCAGCATCTCCCACGCGGCCATATCCCTGGTATCCGCGCGGCTGGGAAATTTCGCGATGCAAAGCAAGCCTTTTTCGTCGCGCACCGAGGCCTTCGGGCGAGCGCCGCCCAGCGATGATCCAGGCGCGATGAGCTGGTTCAGCCAGCGCGCATATTCGGGATTGTCTTCCTCGTCGATATGCCGCTCAAACCCCCGGCTGGCCGCTTCCAGTTCGCGAACCGAAGTGATGGGTGGTGCAGCCAATTGGCGATCGCTGTCAAGAAACTCTCCCCCCTCGAGTGAGCGGAGTCGCAGTGCGCCCAGCCGGGTTTCATCATGAACACCCAGCAGGTAGTCCCAATCAGTCAATCGTTTTGCTTTGCGTCCGTCCTGCCGTGCACGAAGATTCTCCCGCCGCTGCATCAGCAAGCGCCCCCAGCGGTCGGGCGATGAGTCGAGAAAGATACCGAAGTTGTTGCGAGATTGCGCTGGATATTGCGGGCCCCTCAGCAGCTGCAAATCGGGATCGAAAGCGAATGCTTGCTCTCTTCCCAGCCACTCCGGGTCATACTCGAAGGAAAAGATCTCCTGGCTGCCGCCGCCCTGCGCATGCAAGGTCCCCATCAGCACAGGCCCAGCCGTCTCTGCGGAATCGACGTAGACCTGCACGGATTTTTGTTTGCCGCTCATGATCTTCGATCGGCCCCTTGGGGCGGAGATTTACGTCGCGGAGCCCGCGCCCGCGTTCCGATCTCGGCATCCTGCAGCTTACGTCCCAGTTCATCATCGACGGCAAGCCGTTTCAGGTCCTCCTCCAGGCGGAGTACCTGCATCACGCGCGCAAAGTTGCCCAGCGAAACTCCAGGATCACCCAGCTCGATGCGGTGCAACGTGGCTCGTGCGATGCCTGCGCGCTGCGCGACCATATCGGCCGACAAGCGGCGGCGCAGGCGCGCAACCTTGAGCCTGGCCCCCAATCCGCTGAGGATCCGGGAAAGTCCCGGCAAAATGCTGTCTGCGCGTTCCTTCATAATGTCTCATATTATATACGTAATATCCATTTATCGTTTGTTTTATAAGACATTAACTCGGAGTCGTGAGCAAAAACCTACCCTCTCCCAGAGCCCGTCTGCCGACGGCCCGAGGAGAGGGTAGGGTGAAGGAATTGCGGGCTCGGATCTAGCGCGGATTCCGGTCTTGCTGTGGTGGCCTCTGTTGCTGGTTCGGGGGCCGGTTCTGGTTGCCCGGTGGCCTGTTCTGCTGAGGCGGACGCGCCGCGGTCGGCCGGTTCTGCGGTGCAGGCCTGATCTGTGGCGTAGGTCTGACCTGCGGCGCAGGCCTGGTCTGTGGCGGCCTTTGCGGGGCCGGTTTGGTGGTGGGCAGCCGATTAGGCCGTCCCGGTTGGGTTGTGGGCGGTCGGTTCTGCGGCGGACGATATCCCGGCGTCCCCGGTTTCACCGGTTGGATCGTCGGCCTACCTCCGTTGGGAGGACGTAC
>Ga0302325_10024342_pt1 | contig 12593 bp, 12 predicted proteins | sample Palsa_T0_2_FD_201948 | JGI IMG/M metagenome (GOLD analysis project Ga0302325, IMG submission 201948) | Peat permafrost microbial communities from Stordalen Mire near Abisko, Sweden - Palsa_T0_2 | ecosystem: Environmental > Terrestrial > Soil > Palsa > Peat permafrost | place: Sweden: Abisko...
ACCGGCGCTCCGTAAAGACGTCACGATGTTGGAACGGGATCGGCGCATCTGCGTCTAGATCCGTCACATTTCCTTGGGCACCATGGCCAGATGGCATCGCTCAAGGAACAAATAGACGCTGAGCTCAAGATACGTGAGCTCCTCGACGAGGCAGGCCTGCCTGAACCTGACCGCGTTGAGTATGGCTACACGTGCATCAGGCTCTTTTGGGACGACACCAAGACGGTGGTTGTGGTCGAGATTGACGAGCCCGACGCGCCGGTGGGACGACGGTCGAGGGCCGCGAGGGAGGGAAGGCGGGCCTCCCCGGGGTAGGTCTCACACTTGGGGGGACCGCCGCCAGGAAGCAACAAGCAGACAACGAGCACAACGATGCCGCCGCGGAAACCTCAGGACGTGTTGTGGACGAAACTCCACTCCCCGCCCGACGACCTGTGGGATGATCCGTCCGTGAGGAAGCCGGAGGGCACCGGCTCGCTCGGGTGACGGACGGTAGGAGCGAGCGCAAAGAGTCGGTCGCCGACGTCGTCGGCGCCACTGTCGCCGCCCAAGGCGTCCGCGACGCGTTCGGCATCCTAGGGAGCGGCAACCTCGTGGTCACCAACGCGCTCTGTGCGGGTGGCGTGCGCTTTCATCATGCCCGCCATGAGGAAGGCGCGGTCTGCATGACCGACGGTTACTCGCGCGTCACGGGACGAGTCGGAGTCTGCAGTGTTCACCAGGGCCCGGGGCTGACGAACACGATGACGGCGCTGGCTGAGGCGGCGAAGAGCCGCACGCCGCTGCTTGTCCTCGCCGGTGAGACCCCTGCGGCGGCGCTGACATCGAACTTCCGCATCAACCAGCATGGCCTCGTCGAGTCGGTCGGGGCGATCGCCGATCGGGTTCACAGCCCGGCAACGGCCGCTGATGATGCTCAGCGCGCCTACCAGCGCGCGCAGGTCGAGCGCCGACCTGTTGTCCTCATGCTCCCGATCGACATACAGCCGCAACCGGCCGTGCAGACACATCCCTCCCGGCCACCGATGCCGACGCTCGCCCCACCCGCGCCCGCCGCCGACGCGATCGCGGCGGTCGCCGACCTGATCCAGGACGCCGAGCGGCCCGCGATCATCGCCGGTCGTGGCGCCGTCCTCGCTGGCGCCGGAGATGAGCTCGAACGACTCGGTGCTCGCGTCGGCGCGCTCCTCGCCACCTCTGCTCCCGCGAACGGACTGTTTGCCGGTCTCCCCTATGCGCTCGGCATCTCCGGCGGCTTCGCCCCGCCTTTCGCCGCCGAGCTTCTGCCCCAGGCCGACGTCGTCCTTGTCGTGGGAGCCTCGGTCAACCATTGGACGACGAAGCACGGGGCACTGATCGCCAAAGACGCAAAAGTCGCGCAGATCGACAGCGAGGCCCTGGCGATCGGCCGCAACCGACCCGCTGACATCGCGGTACTGGGCGACGCGAAGGTCGCCGTCGAACAGCTCGATGATGAGCTCGAGCGCCGTGGACATGTCTCCACCGGCTTGCGCACCCCTGAGCTCGCGCAAGAGATAGCTCAGCGTCGCTGGGCCAACGAGACCTACACCGACGAGTCGACCGAAGAATGGATCGACCCCCGGACCCTGTCGCTGGCGCTCAACGATCTCCTCCCCCCGGACCGCGCGGTCGCCGTCGACTCGGGGCACTTCCTCGGCTACCCGTCGATGTACCTCGACGTCCCTGACGCCCACGCGTGGATCTTCCCAAACGGCTTCCAAGCCGTCGGGCTCGGCCTGGGCAACGCGATCGGAGCCGCGATCGCGCGTCCGGATCGCCCGACTCTGGCCGCGATCGGGGATGGCGGGGCGTTCATGGCGCTGGCCGAACTCGAGACTGCCGCCCGTCTGAGCCTGAAGCTGCTCGTCCTGATCTACGACGACGCCGCCTACGGCGCCGAGGTGCACCACTTCGAGCCGATGGGGCACGACGTCGCGCTGGTGCGCTTCCCGCCCGCCGATCTGGCAGCAATCGCCCGAGCCGCCGGAGCGGCCGGGGCGACGGTCAGGAACACGGACGACCTGGACGTCGTTGGGCCGTGGCTCGCGGAAACGGACCCCAGGCCGCTCGTGCTCGACGCCAAGGTCAACCCCACGATCGTTGCCGAATGGCTCGAGGAGGCCTTCCGCGCTGGTTGAGCGCACCCGCCTTCCGAACGCCACGCCGACCCCGACCGACCCACCCGCGAAGCACCCGACGCACGAGCACCAAACCAAGGAGCAGAGAAATGTCAAGCACCCAGATCAGCCAAGTCGCCGGCCTCCTCGACGGACTGGCCTCCGGCTCGGTCGAGATCGTCGACCTCACGCAGCCGCTCACCGAGACGACACCGGTGATCCAGTTGCCGCCGCCATTCGCGAATACCCCCGGCCTGTCGCGGACCGAGATCAGCCATTACGACGAGCGCGGGCCAGCCTGGGCGTGGTACACACTGACGATCGGCGAGCACGTCGGCACGCACCTCGACGCTCCGATCCATTGGGTGACCGGCAAGGACGGTGCCGATGTCGGCTCGATCCCGCCGCAGACGCTCGTCGGCCCCGCGTGCGTGATCGACAAGACAGCCGAGACCGGGGCCGACCACGGCACTCTGTTGACGGTCGCTGACCTGGAGGGATGGGAGGCCGATAACGGCCGCATCCCAGATGGCGCGTGGGTCCTGTTCCGTACCGGCTGGGGCTCACGGGCACAGGATCAAGAGGCATTCCTGAATGTCGGCGAGAACGGCCCGGAGACGCCGGGCCCCGATGTCGACGCGTCACGCTGGCTGGCCAATGAGCGCGCGATCTCGGGCTTCGGGGTCGAGACGGTCGGCATCGACGCCGGCGCGGCCGGCGGCTTTGACCCGCCGTTCCCGCTCCACAACTTCCTCCTCGGCGCCGGGCGCCTCGGCCTCACCCAGCTCGCGAACCTCGAGCGTCTGCCGCTCACCGGCGCGCTGCTCGTGGTCGCGCCGCTGCGGTTGGTCGGGGGGACCGGAAGCCCGAGCCGCGTTTATGCGTTCGTGCCCAAGGGATAGACGGGGGGAACTTCGGCTTAGACGACCGCCTCGTAGCGAGTGGTGACCGCCTCAAAATGGCGCTGTGACGCATCGGCCAGCAGGGCGTACAACTCGTGGAATGTGGCGACGGCCTGGTCGCGCGGTCCGGACATCGGCGCGAGATCCTCGGGCAGCTCGGGGTCGAGGAGGGGGAAGCCGCGGAACTGGTGCACGAGGCGCGTGCGCACGAGGAAGGTTTCGGCGTCGCTGAGCCCCGCCCGGATGCGCCCCGCCAGATAAGGCGAGAAGTCAGACCGGAACGCCTCGTAGCGGTCGACCAGCCCGCTGAGGTCCCAGGCGCGCGAGACCAGGGCGCTGAGGCCGGCGACGGATCCCACTCGGGCCAGGAATGACGTGGCGTGTTGTGCGACGTCGAGCTCGGCCAGCAGTTCGTCGACCTCCCGCGAGTGATCGTGAGGCGAGACCCAGACGCTGTCCTGCACCGATCCGAAGCCGAGGAAACGCAGCCGGCGCGCCAGCCGGATGCGCTCGAGTCGCCGGTTCTCGGGGATCTGATGCCAGAGCAGGGTCCAGGTACTGCCGTCATCGCGCGGGTGACCGAGTGAGAAGATCCGCCCGTCGCCCTCGGCGAGCAGCCGCTCGGCGCGGGGAGTGACGCGGTAGTGGACGAGGCGCCCCTCGCGCACGCGCGCGATCAGGCCGCGCCGCACCAGTCGGGTCAGGGCCACGCGCGCGGCGCCATGCGAGAAACCGAGCTCTCCGAGCAACACCACCAGGCCGCCGGACCAGACCCGATCGCCGTAGGGCCGCACGTACGTCCCCAGCATCGTGATCACGAGATCCTGTGGCTGCAGCTGCTCGCTCGCCGGCAGCGCCCCCGGCGCCGGCGACTCCCCTACGACCACGGCCTCGGCGGCGGGATGAGCTCCGGTCTGGGCAACTCGCCGTTGCCGTCGGCCGCCGGCGCGACCGCAGCCTCGAATGTCCGTTGCAGCTCCTTGCGCACCTCGTCGCCCCGCCCGGTTGGCGGCTTGCGCGACCCCGCCTGGTACTGAGGCACCCACTCGGCCTCCGCGAACCCCTGCTCGGCGGCGGCGTGCAGGGTCCAATTCGGGTCGTACAGGTGCGGGCGCGCCAGCGCGCAGAGGTCGGCCCGCCCGGCCAGGACGATCGTGTTCACATCGTCGTAGCTGGCGATGGCCCCCACCGCGATCGTCGGGATCCCCGCCTCGTTACGGATCCGGTCGGCGAACGGGGTCTGGAAACTGCGTCCGTATGCCGGCCGCTCGAGTGGCGACACCTGCCCGGTTGAGACATCGACGATGTCGCAGCCATGCTCGCGGAGCAACCGCGCGAACTCGACCGCCTGATCGCCATCGAACCCGCCCTCCACCCAGTCGGTGGCGGACAGCCGTACGCTCATCGGCTTCTCCGCCGGCCACACCGCCCGGCAGGCGTCGAACACCTCGAGCGGATAGCGCGCCCGGGCCTCCAACGACCCTCCGTACTCATCCTGGCGGTGATTGGTCAACGGCGAGAGGAAACTCGAGAGCAGATACCCGTGCGCGCAATGGAGCTCCAGCAGATCGAAGCCGGCCGCCACGGCAGCCTCGGTGCTGGCGATGAATTGGCCGAGCACGGTGTCCATGTCCTCACGCGTCATCTCGCGGGGCACCTGATTGGCATCGCTGTAGGGGATCGGTGAGGGCCCCATCACCGGCCAGTTGCCCTCCGGCAGCGGCTCGTCGATCCCGTCCCACATCAGCTTCGTCGAGCCCTTGCGACCGGAGTGGCCGATCTGTGCCCCGATTGCCGAGAGACCGTAACCGTGGACGAAGGAGACGATCCGCCGCCACGCCTCCGTGTGCTCGTCGCTATACATCCCCGCGCACCCCGGCGTGATCCGCCCGACGTCCGACACGCAGATCATCTCGGTCATCACCAGCCCGGCGCCGCCCAGTGCGCGCGAGCCCAGATGCACCAGGTGGAAATCGCTCGGGGTGCCCTCGACGGCCGAGTACATGTCCATCGGTGAGACGACCACGCGGTTGCGAAGCTCGAGCGAACCGAGCCGCAGGGGCATGAACATCGGCGGGCGCACCGACCCGCCCGCCGCATCGGACCGCCCGGCGGCAACGGAGCCCCCGGCGGCAGCCGACCCCGCGACCGCATCCGACCCCGCGATGGCGGAGGACCCCGGAACGGCAGATGAACCGTTGACGGCCGCCGGCCCGGCGCCCGCAAACGACTCCTCGACGGCGAGGGCGAACCTCTCATCGACCGCCTCGACGAACGCGGGATCGCGCAGGCGCAGGTTGTCGTAGGTGACCCGGCGGCTGCGCGTGAGCAGGTTGAACGCGAACTGCATCCGCTCCTGATTGACGTAACGTCCGATGCCCTCGAACCACTCCAGGGAGGCCTGGGCGGCGCGCTGGGTGCTCTCGACGATCGGCCGTCGCTCGGCCTCGTAGGCACTCAAACCCGCAGACACGTCCCCCCCACAGCAGCGGAACGCCCAGGCGAGCGCGACCGCGTCCTCCATCGCGAGCTTGGTCCCTGAGCCGATCGAGAAGTGGGCGGTGTGCGCCGCATCGCCGAGCAGCGCCACGTTGTCGGCGCACCAGCGCTGGTTGGCCACGGTGACGAAGTTGAGCCACTTCGAGTTGTTCGCCACCAGCGCGTGGCCCCGAAGCGCGTCCGCGAAAAGGTCGGCGCAGAACCTCAGGCTGGCCATGTCGCTTTCACCCGGCGCCAGGGGGCCCGGGGCCAACCGGTCGAGCCCGGCCGCGCGCCAGATGGTCTCGTGCGTCTCGACGATGAAGGTGCTCATCCGGTTGTCGTAGGGGTAGGCGTGGGCCTGGAAGACACCGTGGGGCGTCTCGAGGATGAAGAACTTGAACGCGTCGAACACGAGGTCGGTGCCGAACCAGACGTACCGCGCGTGCCGGTGATCGAGCGAGGGACCGAAGTCGGTCTGGCGCGCTGCGCGGACGGCGCTCGATGCGCCGTCGGCGCCCACGATCAGGTCCGCCCAACCGAGCTCAGCCAACGGCGGCGCCTCGCACTCAAACCTGATCTCCACCCCGAGCGACACAGCCCGAGCCTGCAGGATTCCCAGCAGCTCGCGGCGTCCCAGGGCCGAGAAACCGTGCCCGCCGGATCGCGTCCGCGTCCCCCGGTGGTGGATGTCGATGTCGGTCCAGTGCGTGAACCGATCGGTGATCGCCCGGTAGCTCTCGGGGTCGGCGTGCTCGAACACCGTCAGCGTCTCGTCGGAGAACACCACCCCGAAGCCGAACGCGTCGGTGGCCCGGTTGCGCTCGAACACGGTCACCGAGCAATCCGGCGCGACCTTGCGCATCAGGATCGCGAAGTAAAGGCCTCCCGGACCGCCGCCGATTACCGCAATTCGCATGCGACCCTAGCCCGGCCGGGGCCCTGGACAGCGGATGGAAACCTCACACGCCGAGATCGCTCAGGTGCTCGTACCGAAGCGCGAGCCCGTTCACGACGTTGTGCATCAGTGCCAGCGCGGCGCGAACATTGGCGTGCGCGAGCGGCGGCAGATCCTCCGCGCACAGCGCCTTGAGCTCGTCGTACACGGCGAGCAGGCGTTCCTCGGACGGGGTCAGCTCCGACCCGAGTAGATCGACAGTCATGGCGCCGCCCCAATCGGAGCGTCGCGCGTGTCAACCGTGCGCTTGGCCTTGAGCTCAAACCGAGGCAGCTCGCCTTCCCCGGCCTGCTCGACCCTGAAGTTCAGCCCTTCGTGGGCGAGCGCCAGGCGGTTGTGGAGCGCCTCGGACAGCGCCTCCCAACCGTCTGAGCCCCAAGCTGGCTTCATCTCCACCCGGAGGGTGATCTCGTCGCGGACGCCCTCGCGGGTGATCAAGGTCTGGAACTCGTCCACCTCGGCGAACTCGCGCACGATCGCCTCGATTGCGCGCGGGTAGACGTTCGTGCCGCGGATGATCTTCATGTCGTCGACCCGGCCGAGGATTCCGCCCTCGTAGATGTCAAAGCCCCGCCCGCACGAGCACCGGTGGGCCGGTATGCGGGACACCAGGTCGCCCGTGCGGTAGCGAATGAGCGGGATCGTGCCCCGCCCGAACGAGGTCACCACCCGTTCGCCGCGCACGCCATACGCCACCGGCTCGAGGGTCGCCGGGTCGAGCACCTCCTCGATCAGGTGATCCTCGATGATGTGCGTGCCGCCCGGCTGGTGCTCGCACTCGAACACCATGATCGTGCCGATCTCGGTCATCCCGGCGGTGTCGAAGGCCTTCGCCCCCCATTGCTGTTCGATCAGCGCCTTGGTCTGCGGGATCGAGCCCGCCGGCTCGCCCGAGAGGATCAGGCGCCGCACGCTCGAGCCCGGCAGGTCGATGCCGAGCTGCTCGGCCTCCTGCGCGAGCCGCAACGCGTAGGTCGGTGTCGAGGCGACCACCGTGACGCCGAAGTCGACGATCTGCCGCACCCGCGCCTCGGTGCTCTGCGCGCCGCCGGGCACGTTGAGGACGCCGATCTTCTCCATCGCGTAGTGCAGGCCCCAGAAGCCGATGAACGAGCCATAGCCGAACGCGATGTAGGCGGTGTCGGTGGGCCGCACGCCGCAGCCCCAGATCCCATAGGCCCACATCTCCGCGATCCATGCCCAGTCCTTGCGTGAGTCGAGCGCTCGCAGGGGCCCACGCCCGGTGGTGCCCGAGGTCGTGTGCACGCGGATCGCGCCTTCGCCGCCGATCGTCGGCAGCTCGCCGTAGGGTGGCTCGGCGAACTGTGACTCCATCCAATCGTCGCGGGTCAACGGCGGCACCCGCCTCAGGTCGGCCAGCGAGTGCAACTGCGAGGCATCGAATCCCTCCGCGGCGAACAGCCGCCGGTACCATGGACTGCGCGCACCGGCCCACTCACACTGGACACGGAGTTTCGCCAGCTGTAAGGCCTCGAGTCGCCCGCGCTCGAGCGTCTCGGTCTTCGGGTTCCAGTACGGACTGTCGCCGGCCACTGCGCCTCCGAATCGATATTACCTAACGTTGCTGCGTCGTTATATGTCGACTATTGTCGCCTCGCGATGAGCCCGTTCCGCGCCAGCGTGCCGATAACGCAGGAGTGGAAGCACTTCGACTTCAGCGTGAGCAACGGTGTCGCGACGGTGACGCTCAACCGTCCCCGGAAGCTTAACGCGCTCACCTTCGAGGCCTACGCTGACCTGCGCGACCTGCTCGCCGAGTTGCCCCACCGCGGCGACACGCGTGTGCTGGTGATCACCGGCGAGGGCCGGGGTTTCTGCTCCGGGGGCGATGTCGAGGAGATCATCGGGCCACTGCAGGAGCTCGAGACCGCGGAGCTGCTCGAGTTCACTCGCATGACCGGCGCAGTGGTCAAGGCGCTGCGCGAGTGTCCGCTGCCGGTGATCGCGGCCGTCAACGGCATCGCCGCCGGCGCCGGTTCGGTGATCGCGCTCGCCAGCGACTTTCGTCTGCTCGCGCAATCGGCGTCGTTCGCGTTCCTGTTCACGCGCGTGGGCCTGGCCGGGGCCGACATGGGCTCCGCCTACCTGCTGCCTCGCGTGGTTGGCCTGGGGCGGGCGACTGAGCTGCTGATCCTGGGCGACAAGGTGACCTCCCAGCGGGCGTATGAGATCGGCCTGGCCAGCGAGGTGGTGCCCGACGACGATCTGGCCGCGGCCGCCGAGACCCTGGCTCGCCGCCTGGCCGACGGGCCCGCGTTTGCCTATTCGACCACCAAAACCCTGCTGACCCGCGAGCTTGACATGGATCTCGGTAGCTCGATCGAGCTCGAGGCGATCACCCAGGCGCTATTGATGCAGAGCCACGACCACGCCGAGTTCTACCGCGCCTGGAGCGAGAGCCGCGGCCCGGAGTGGCAGGGCCGATGAAACGGATCCTCAACGGGCCCGGAGTGGCAGGGCCGGTGAACCGGATCGTCAACGCGCCCGAGCTCGGTGAGCCGGTCGGCTTCTCGCACGCGGTGGTGGCGGGCGACACGATCTACCTGGGCGGCCAGACCGCCGAGGCGCCGGACGGCTCGATCGTCGGGGACACGTTCGTCGAGCAGTTCGACCGCGCCGCCGCGAACCTGATGGTCGCGCTGCGGGCCGCCGGCGGCGAGCCCGATGACCTGGTCACCCTGCAGGTGTTCGTCACCGATGTCGCGGAGTATCACCAGTCGGTGATGGCCCTAGCGCGCGTCTGGCGCAAGCACTTTGGCCGGCGCTATCCGGCCATGGGCCTGTTCGGTGTCCGCGAGCTGTTCGATCCCCAGGCCAAGGTCGAGCTGATGGGTGTCGCGGTGCGGCAGACGTGAGCGACGCGCTCGATCTGCACCTGACCCCGCAGCAGCGCGAGCTCTACCAACGCACCTGGCGCCTGGCCGCGCAGGCGCTGAAGCCGATCGCCGACGCCGGCCGGCCGGACCGGGTCAACCGCCCGCTGGTCCGGGCGCTCGCCGACCACGGCCTGCTGGCGCGGCTGTTCAACGATGACGCCGGAGTGCCCGCGATCGACCTGTGCCTGATCCGCGAGGCCCTCGCGCGCGCGTGCACCGAGGCCGAGACCGCGTTTGCGCTCCAGGGCCTGGGCGCCTACCCGATCGCCCAGGCCGGTAGCCCCGCGATCCGAGCCGAATGGATCCCGCGGGTGGCCGCCGGAACCGCGGTGGCCGCCTTCGCGCTGACCGAGCCCGACGCCGGCTCGGACGTCTCGGCCATCTCACTGCGCGCCGAGCCCAACGGCGACGGCGACGGGTACCGCCTGACCGGCGAGAAGCTGTGGATCTCCAACGCCCCGGAGGCGGACATCTACACGGTGTTCGCGCGCACCCCAGACGGCGGCGACGGGCACCCCGCCCGCAGCCTCACCGCGTTCGCCGTGCCGGGCGACAGCGACGGGCTGAGCGGGGAGCCCAAGCAGCTGCTCGCCCCGCACGCGATCGGCTCGCTCACCTTCGACGCAGTGCCGGTCTCACGCGGTCAGGTGCTCGGCGAGCCCGGCGCCGGCTTCCGCGTAGCCATGCGCACGCTTGACCTGTTCCGCCCCAGCGTCGGAGCGTTCGCGATCGGGATGGCCAGGACGGCGCTCGCACTGGCGACCGAATGGGCGCTGCAGCGCCACACGTTTGGCAAACCGCTGCGCGAGCATCAGGCCGTCTCCCACCGCCTAGCCGACATCAGCACCCGCCTCGAGGCCGCCCGCCTGCTCGTGCACCAGGCCGCCGCCGCGCACGACGCTGGCACTCCGGACCCTGCTCTGGCGGCGATGGCCAAGCTGCTGGCCACCGAGACCGCCCAGGAGGCGGTCGACGCCGCCGTCCAATTCCACGGCGCCCGGGCGCTCGAGCAGGGCCACCCGCTCGAGCGCCTCTACCGCGAGGTCCGTGCGCCGCGCATCTATGAGGGAGCCACCGAGATCCAGCGCGAGATCATCGCGCGGCAGCTGTTCCGCACCGCTGAGGAGGGTCAGAAGTTGCGCTAGACGGCCAGACTCGACACACTAAAGAGGCGAGGTGTTGGCTATGCCCCCCAGCGCGACCGGCTAGCAATGGACTTCGGAGTGTTCCTCCCCGTCTCCGGTGGCGCGTGCACTCGCGCCGGCCTGCGTCACGCGGCCGAGACGGCGGAGCGGCTCGGCTTCACCACCGTGTGGGCGGCCGACCGGATCATCATCCCCTGGCAGATCGAGTCCGACTACGCCTACAGCTGGTCGGACAAATTCATCGTCCCGCCTGACAAGCCGTTTCTGGAGTCGATGACCGCGCTGGCGTTCCTCGCCGGGGCGACCGAATCGGTCCGGCTCGGCGTCAGCGTGCTGGTCACCACGTACCGCGACCCGGTCCACTTCGCCAAGGTGGCTGCGACGATCGACTGGCTCTCGGAGGGCCGCTTCATCCTCGGCGTCGGGATCGGCTGGATGGCGGAGGAGTTCGCCGCGCTCGGGCGCGCCGACATCTACCCCTCCCGCGGCCGGGTGGCCGACGAGCAGCTGCGCGTCGCCCGCAACCTGTTCAGCCAGGAGCACTGCAGCTTCGACGGCGACTACTACAGCTACGACGACATCGCGTTCTATCCGAAGGCCTACGAAACGCCCATCCCGATCTGGTGCGGGGGCGAGAGCCGCGGCGCCCAGCGGCGCGCCGGGGTCCACGGCGACGCCTGGTTCCCGTATTTCCCCCGCGTGACGCCGGAGGAGCTCGCGGCCCGCTACGACAACGTCCGCCGCTGCGCGCAGGCGGCCGGACGCGATCCCGACCAGGTCCGGCTCAACTGCTGCCTGTCGGCCGAGGTCACCGACGTGCCGGTGGCCCAGGAGCCCGATCGCCTGCGGGGCACGCCTGAGCAGGTGGCCGAACGCCTCGAGCGCTTCGCGGCGATCGGGGTCGAGCATGTGGCGCTGCAGTTCCTGGTCGGGCGCTACCCCGAGCGGCTGCATCAGATGGAGCAGCTCGCGCCGGTGATCGCCCAGTGAGCCGCACGGTCGTCGTCACCGGGGGCGCGAAGGGCATCGGCCGTGCGGTGGTGGCGCGGTTCGCCGCGCTGGGCGATCAGGTGGTCGCGCTCGGACGCGACCGCGCGGCCCTCGCGCAGCTCGAGGTCGAGGTCGACGTCGAGGTCGAGCAAGCGGTGCGAACGATGGCCTGCGATGTCACCGACGAGCGGGCGGTGACGGCAACCTTCGCGCAGCTCGACGAGGTGGATGTGCTGGTCAACAACGCCGGCTTCGGCGAGAGCGCCTCGCTGGCCAAGACCACGCCCGAGTCCTGGGCCCGTCACTTCGATGTCAACGTGACCGGCCCGTTCCTGTGCATGCGTGCGGTGGTCCCGGGGATGCGCGCCCGCCAACGGGGCTCGATCGTCACCGTGGCCTCGACCGCCGGCCGCGTCGGCACCCCCTATACCTGCGCCTACACCGCCTCCAAGCACGCCGCGGTCGGGCTGACGCGCGCCGTGGCCAGCGAGCTGGCCGGCAGCGGCGTGCGCGTCAACGCGGTCTGCCCGACCTTCGTGCGTACAGACCTGACCGCACGGGCAATCGCGCGGATCGTCGAGCTGACGGGGCGCTCGGAGGCCGACAGCGAAGCGGCGATCACGCGCAGCTCGCCCCTCGGTCGACTGCTCGAGCCCGACGAGGTGGCCGACGCGATCGTGTTCCTCGCCTCGCCCGCCGCGGCGACGATCAACGGCCAGGCGCTCGTGATCGATGGGGGCGGGATCCAGGCCTGATTTCTTTATGGCCCCGCTGGCGCGGGGTTTTTTGTCCCGCGACGGATGTGCTCGCAACCAGGTACGTTCAATCGACGGCGTGAACGAATCTGGTTCGCAGGGATTGCCTAGCTCCTCGCCCCACCGGCGCGTGTGGATACCCGCAACGCTGCTTCTCGTCGCGGTGCTCGCCGGCGCAGCGGTGGTGATCGCGTCGGGGCGGTCGAGCGGCGCAGGCGCGAGCGGCGGGCCGGCCGCAGATCCGCCCCCCGCCAGCGTGCTCACCGTCGGCAGCGCTCCGGTCGGCCACCCGATCCCGCCCTCATTCGTTGGTCTGTCGATCGAGTTCCC
>Ga0302325_10024343_pt1 | contig 12593 bp, 14 predicted proteins | sample Palsa_T0_2_FD_201948 | JGI IMG/M metagenome (GOLD analysis project Ga0302325, IMG submission 201948) | Peat permafrost microbial communities from Stordalen Mire near Abisko, Sweden - Palsa_T0_2 | ecosystem: Environmental > Terrestrial > Soil > Palsa > Peat permafrost | place: Sweden: Abisko...
CGTCGATCCTCGCAAAGAATACTTCTCATCATCAACAGCAAGAACACTCCTCCATAAGTTCTCTAATCATCATCATCATCCTCCGCGGTAATTACAGCAGCAACCTGGCTTTGTTCCGTTGGTCTCTCCGCAGAAGCTTTCGAAGCGGGCTCAACAGGTGGTTTGTAGAAAACGTCCTCATTTTCTTCAGCATCGAGTTGCATCAGGAAAGTTTCCCAAAGTTCGATCAACTACGATAATTAGTCATGTGTTTAGGTAGAATGAAAGGGAAAGAGATCAGTGAGCATACTTCTTTCTGAGCCTCCACAGCACTCTCCAAGAAAGTTTCCACAGCGCTCTTGAAATCCTCTACCTTCTCCCTTTCAAATCGCTCCAGCTCACCCCTCATTAAACGTCCCATATCTTCAAACAATAATCTTGCTTGATGCACCTTCCTCTCTGCGTCTGCCACTTCGCCATGCATTTGAGTCAATCTATCCTGCTGAGTCTTTCCCTGCCTAAGAAGCTTCTCTTGCGTCGATTTCCGCTTCTGCAGTTCCTGTTCAGCGCTATGCCAAGAATGGAAAGCTTTTTGGCGGGATGAGAAAGCTTGTTTAATGCTGCCAATTAATCGAATGTATTCATCGATTGTAATTCCGAGGGTTAGGACGTCCTGCTGGGCTTGACGGTCGTAGAGTTCTTTGATGCGGAGTTGAAGGTCTGAAAGTCCTTCCAAGGGTCCAGCTAAAGATGGAGATAGCTCAACTGCGGAGAGTTGATGTAGAGACGTGGAGAATTCGCCGGCTGCCTCAGCAAGACCCTTGCGCTGGCTTACGACCACGTCCATGGCTTTGAGGAGGGCCTTGAGCTGATTCTCGAGCGCATCAAGGTATATCCGTCGATCATGGAACCACTTCCAAGGTCAGTAGAGGGTATTTAATTGGGAAAATAACTCACATCATCCTGTTCAATGAACTTGCCGCCACCTCCCACAGATATGCTAAGTCCACTAAACATGCCTTTGCTCTCTCCAAGACCAGGCTCTTTGCGTTCCTTATGCTTAACATCAACATTGAAAGCTTCACTCTCGAGAAACAATTTCAAATCGCTATCGTGTTGAAGCGTAGGGTGGGCTGCTGTCTTATTCAACATCCTTTCCAAAGCAGCTCGTCTCGATTCAACAAAATTGGTATCAAATCGTCCCACAGCTTGTTTTTCCGGGGGTGGTGGCACAACAATGCCAGGATTGTTCGAGTGCAGCGAATTGTAAAGCCATAGAAAGTCTCTGTATCTCCTCGTAACTTCGAATTCGGGTTGGCGATAAGCTTTGGAAGTGGTCTATAAAATCAGCATATGTTACTTGATATCGGAATTAACGGGGTTTTACCTTTGTCCGGACAAGATATACAATATGTGAGCTAGTCAAGTCCCCAACTTTATGCGGGTCTCCCACAGTGATATAGAAATTCGGCTTCGCAGCTTGCTCAATGCTGACGCTAGGTTGCGTGTCCCTCCTCACCGGGGCTCCTTGGGCAGGTTGCACAGGAGGCGGCACTCTCGGTCCAGAAGTGGGCTCAACATCGTCGTTCAAATCGACAGAGTCCAACATACTCCTGCTAATCGAGCTCTGCGATGAAGCCATTGGTTGCCTGATGTTGTGCGTAACCACCTGTTCCTTCTGCGGCGGCGCCGGGGGTTGATCGACTTGGGGAACTGGCGCATTGTCACCGAGCGGTCCTAAAGGACCCAGGGAATCGTCGAGAGCTTCAAGGCGAACTGGTTGCGTGCCTGGTCGGCGAGGTGTGCGTGGATTGCGTCCAGCAGGTGATTTAAGTGGTTGTGAAGAGGATGCTTCGAGGGATGGCTTTGACTTTGTAGATGATTCTATGACAGATGTTAGATATGTCGGGAGTCCACGATTGATTGATTGATTAACTGACCTGACAGCTCTCCAAAGCCCGATGTATCTTGAGATTGGGATATAGTTGCGCTCGATGGGACATCTGCGCAAGTAAGCTTCTAGATCCGATTGTTATGCCGGCGATGGACATTGACTTACCACCCCAAGGTGAGTCTCCCCCGTCCAAATCCATTTTCGCAGGTGGTCTTGATGGATCTTGGAGTTGCGCTGCGGTAAACTCTTGAAGGCTGGAGCTGTTGTTTGTCGGCATGGCGGAGGCTACGGTAACCTTGCGTGGTGCCGCTTTTGCCAAGGCTTTGGGGAGGCTGCGAAAATCGCGGATTGGAGCTGCACAGCAACCAAACAACCCGGACAATTCTTAGAAAATTCGATTGCAAAATTATTATCTTCTTTTTATATAGAATAGTTTCCGAATCTCACTATAGTACTTGCTTCGCTCGACGTGCCTTCATTTTTGACTAGCTTTCCATAGTGCAGACGCGGCTTCGTCGATCAGGCTGCAGCTCAAATGTCCAGCCCGTTGAGGATCAATGGCCCTCCAATCTTACGCCGCAACCCTGTTTACTACCGAGATAGTAGTCATGAAGAAATGTGTATGCCTGCCTAATGGACAGCATGGTACATGCACCATATAAACACGACTCCAAATATGTTCAAAGCCAACTCCGCTCAGATTCATGTGCCCATATCCTCGTCGTGATCAATATCTGCTTGCTGCCCAGCACCATTACTCTTTTCCTTCTCCAATCCCTCCAGGAACATTTTGGCTTTCTCCCACAGCTCTGCCTCCATATCTCTGCCCACTCTCCCACTCCTGCTATTCAACCACCCAATATCCAGCTTCCCCATGCCGCCATCTGCGATTGTCGGCTCAGCCATAGGTGCGGCCTTCCCAAAACCTGTGGGTCCGTCGTGGCCCTCCTTCGCCTTCTTCGACTTCTCCAGCGTCAGGATATCAGCCTCTTCCAGTCCATATATCTGTCTGCGGAGACCGACATCAACAGTTTGCAGTGTCTTGAGGTAGGAATTTGACGCGGACTCAAAGGCTTTTTTACGCTCTTCAACTGGAACATCTGAGGGAGATTGAGAGGCCGAGAGGGTTTTGAGTGCGAGACCAGCGGACTTGAGGAGTTCCGTTATGCTCTGCAGATCGTTAGGAACTTGATAGCACGGCCTCATCAATTAAGCTCACCTTGTCAATTTCATTGAGCTGCTGGATTCGTTCCGCCTTTGTGAAGGGCTGGAAAGGGGGAGATTCGGCATCTCCATTCGATGGGGAAGACATTGTTCTTGATTGTTGGATGCAAGCAAATTACTATGTGTTGCATTGAGAGGCAGGCTCGACAAGGGGGATCAACTTATGTCTTTGTAATACTTGGATTCACCCTCGAGGACGGGCTGATCAAATGGGGAATTATGCGGCTCTGCGGGAAGGGCGCATTAGCGCAGGCCTAGCTCAATCGCAAAACATCAGACAGAATACATCTTCACTCTTCATCCAAATTTCTTTAGTTTCAAAATTATTCACCCACCACAATATATTATCATCTCGATAACTTGTGGCACGAGGGTATCACGGTATTAGGGTATGTGGACGGGCTTCTGTGCTGGCTGAAGGGTGTGAGTGGAGAGGAGTGTCAACAGAAGCAATCATGTCGAGTCATCAGCCGCAGGGTCCTGGCAATGGACCACCGAGTGCGGGAATTCCGATGCAGCATCAGCAGGGGGTCCAACAGCCGCCGGCGCCGGCACAGAGCATGTCGCAACAAAACTTGAATCAAATTGTAAGACCCTATTTGCTTGAATTTGCTATTTTGTCGGGGGGTGGGGGTTATGTATGGAATTTGTACAATGTTTGAAACGCAGAACCCAATGCAAAATCAACGGCAAAGCTTGAGATTGCACCTGATCTAGTGATTATTTGGTGGTGGAAGGTGCTTTCATGCCAGGCGCAAGGCATGACTTAGTTGTCCATTGTACATTCCGATCGAGCATGTCTATCTGGTCTATCTTGGTTGCAAAGCTGAAGCCCTACATCTTCGCACCGAGGCTTTTCAGAGCAAGAGGCAAAATCCCAGCAAATATTGTAGCCTCTATTTATTTGAGAAGTGTCAAATCCTGTTTAGTCTTTGCAGTAGCAGTTCTAGACCACTACCTCAAGAAGGCTCAGGAACAAGATCTCAAAGCAGTATGTCTTGACATATCTTCTCTTCATAAATTGATAGTATAATACTTCACCTTTGGCAGTGCTCACATTGGGTTTAACTATCTAACTTTCATTGACTTCATTGTTCTGAAGTTGGACCGAAATGTCTGGGCTACCAAACATCCTCCAGTGAGACGGTTCCCGAAGAGCAGTATCCAGTTTTCCCGACAGCCTAACTTGTTTGATTCACTGTACTCGAAGTGAATTGGGTCTTTGTCCCTTGGTCACCGCCCTGTCAAGCAGCGGCTGCTGTGCCTTATTCACCAAACACCAAAACATAAACGTTTGCAAGACTTCTCAGCCACCTTTCCAACACAAGTTTCCCTTACAAGTTCCTTCAACTCTTTAACATCAACGCATTTCTATCAACCGCGCCACTTTTATTCCTGCTCCATCAACCTTCTATACCAACCAGATGGCTTCATCGTCGGACTTTTCAAGAAGTTCATCACCCCCGATCAGAGAAGCTGACATAACCAAAAAGGTCATCGAATACCTCGTCAAGAAGGGCTACAACAGAACCGAGCAGACTCTTCGTCAAGAATCAGCACACCTTGATAAAGATGGCAGACCCATCCACAATCGTATTGAGGAACTGGGCAACGTCAAATACTCCCGTGGCTACAACCTGCTAAGCAATTGGATCGATCAGAATCTTGACGTCTACAAGGCAAGTTTCATTATTTAGAAATCTTTTATGCTACTAACTCGCCATATAGTTTGAGCTAAGACGCCTGTTATGGCCAATATTTGTCTACTCCTATCTGGATCTCATTATCAACGATGCAGTAGACGACAGCCAGATGTTTTTCCGCGAATTCTGCCCACAGTTTGAAAAAGTCCACGCGGATGAACTTCGGATCTTTGAGACAATCAAGCTTCGCTCACAGGTCTTTGAAAACTCCGTCGCTAAGCTCTACCGAAACACAAAATATCGCTTGCCTTTGAACACCCACGTCTACTTCAACCTTCTCACCTTCCTCGAATCGAATGCAAATTCAGGTGGCTCTGTCATCATCTACTTGCTACAGACTTATTGCGAGGTGCGGGAGACCGAACGAGGCCCAATCGATCAATACAGTTTCGAGGCGATTATCAATCAGGCTCGTGGTGTTGAAGGTGACGACGCTGATCTTCAAGAAGGAATACCCGGCGCATTCACTGGAGTAAGCAACAAAGATATCATGGATAACACAGCAACCCTGAAGTTGGGCATGATGACCATGGAGCCGGACCTTGCTAGTGATGTTAGAGCTGAGCTCGAGGAGGAAGACCTTAGGCACCCACCCGAGAACGGCAAGAGCTCCTTGGTTGAAGAGTTCGAGCAGAACATTAAGCGAGAGGACAGCGCCGACGCCCCTTCCCGCAACGAAATCCCTTTACCACCTTCCCGTGCTCGAGACGTCACCATGGAAGTCCAGAAGATCAAGGAGAACCGAGATCGATTCAGAATCGACAAAGCGGATAAGCGCACGGGTGGAATCGGTCCTGGTGTCTCTGTTTGCATGTTCACCTTCCACAACACCCTTGACGCGTAAGTTTCTTTTCTGCTAATACCCACAATACTCACACGTTTACAGCATCACCTGCATCGAATTTTCGGATGATACGAATCTCGTCGCCGTCGGAACTGAGGAGTCTTACATTCGCGTCTGGAACTTACACGGCGACCCTCTTCCCACGCTTGTCAGATCCGCTCAGAATAATCCGCCAACCAGCTCTCGTCGCCTCATCGGACATTCCGCATCCGTCTATAGCGTTTCCTTCTCTCCCTCCATCGAAGGCCCTGAAAATGCTGACGCATCGACTCCCTCTACAGCCCCTAGGCTTCTCGTCTCCTGCTCGTCCGACAAGACAATTCGGCTCTGGTCCCTCGAGACATGGACTTGCCTTGTCGTCTACAAAGGCCATGAAGGTCCTGTCTGGAATGTTGAATGGGGTCCCTTCGGCCACTACTTCGCAACCTGTGGCTGGGACAGAACCGTCCGCGTATGGGCCCAAGATCACATCTCGCCTCTCCGACTGATGGTTGGCCACGATACAAGTGCCAATCAAGTCGCCTGGCACCCGAACGGCGCGTACGTCTTCTCCGCCAGCGATCAAGCCGATAAGAGTGTCCGCATGTGGTCCTTCACAACTGGCGAATGTGTCCGGGTCTTCACTGGCCATACAGAAACGATCAGCGCCCTCCAATGCAGCCCCAGCGGCAAGATCCTCGCGTCAGCCGATCACGGCGGCAGCATCATCCTCTGGGATATCAAAGAAGGCAGACAGATAAAGCGCTGCCGCGGTCACGGTAAAGGCGGTATCTGGTCGCTCTCCTTCAGCGTCGAATCGACCGTTCTCTGCTCCGGTGGTGAGGATGGCACTGTTCGTGTCTGGGATGTAGATGTTCCTACCAATCCCCAGAAAAGCAATGATGGCGAGATTATCGCTGCAGGCGGACAGGCAGATGCAACTCGTATCACCAATCCCACCGGACCTCAGCCTAGTACCGCGGCCGCACCTGGAGGCAAGAAGAAGGGCAAAGACACAATGATTACCCCTGATCAGATCAGTGCTTTCCCGACGAAGAAGTCACCAGTCTACAAAGTCAAGTTCACTCGTATGAATCTGATTATGGCTGGCGGTTGCTACTTGCCATAATCATATCATCGTGTGCATATCTCTAATCGTCTTAAGCTCGTACTCGTACTCGCTACTAGTTTCGCCTAGATCACGGAATAATTTTTGGCTGTCTGGCAGCTTGAGTTGGATGATGAGGATGCATTTCTTTTCATCGGATCATTGCAGCTCGCTTTTGGACTGGGCTGAGCGCAAAGCATATTTCCGTCATCACATCGCTGCTGCGGCAGCTGTTATTGGAATTGGTGGGGGGCATATTTCCTTTCAACATTGTATTCAGACATGAAAATGGGGTTGGTCTTTTCCTGAGGTGGGAGCGTAGTATGGGTTGATATCATGGCGGGCGTACAGAAATCGGGCAATCAGTGGATCATTACGGTTGCGATACCAGTGGGAAGGGTGGAAGCATGGTTCGTAGTCTGCTGCAGATCCTGAATACAGATTTCATTTACAATCCGTTTGATTCGTGCTTACTCAATGTTTAAATCATGATTGAGGTCCCATCGCGGCTAGGCCTGCCATCAATCACTTCGTTGCCTTTTCTTTTGATAGTAACATTTCTCATCCCCCTAATCTTCGCTATGAATTGCGCATTCATTTACTTGATGTGATTCGACTCATGTCGCGTTCTGTTGGGTCCTTCGGTTTGTGACTTCAACGCACCTTCAATATTGAAGTATCTGGTGACGGAAGAGCGGCTCCCTTGCATTTATTCGTGTGCTCATACCTCGAACGCCTCAACCTCATCAACGTAACATTTATCATCTCTTTGCACAAATTATCGTGATGGGGCAGGGATCTGCAGTGCCGCTGCATGTAATGAGCGCCGGACAGGGGTTCGAGAGAGGGCGCCCTTCTCAGCCTCGTGGGAGCCGATTGGGAGATACAAGAATACGCCTTTCGCCCACCATGAAATTCAAGACTTCACGCCAAAATTCAGCGGGCTTTCCCACCGCAAGATCTACCAAACCACTCTCGACAGCCTCGCTTTGCAAGCCACCAACGATACAACGAATCATGGACATGCACCCAACAACACCCTTCACACCGCTTTTCGATGATCAGCCAATGACTATGAACACCAGTTTCGACTTGCCGATTGATGATTGGGCTGAAGCCGACTGGTGAGCGCCCTGTTTTTTTTTTTTAGCTCATGAGAAATCAGGGCGCCCCTTGACACAAACATACCTCTTCACTTTTACGACGTCAATTTCGCCTCAGATCCTACTGAAAATACGGCGCCACACCTTGTCCCGGATGAGAATCTGTGCTGGCACCATCCTGAAGGTGGTGGGATCTCTTTGACCCGCCGCGATTTGGAATTGGTGTCTCCATTGAATAATGTTGCGTTGACCGATGCAGGTAAGTTTAATGTAGTTCGTGGTTCATGCATAGAGCTCGGGATTCACTGTTGCTGGCTGAGAGGGTTGTTTCGGGTGGAGAGACACATTAGAGCTCATGATGGAAATGCAATTCGTTCCGGCAGACGATCCGCATTTCTAGAATGCATTGCTAATCAAAGATTTACGACACAGTCTCCCAGTCCATTTCTAGTCCTCGCTTTGGCTCCACAAACGCAAACCACACCAGAGATCATGAAGCGGCACCCGAGGGATTCTGGAATCTCGTATCTTCCGGAGACTGGGAGCGTTGCTCAATGTCCATTGAGGATAACAATGCAACTTTCATGTCTTCTTCGGTTCCGACGTCTACAATGCAGAACCTCTCTTCCACTTCCGAGCAACCCTATGGTAGAAATATAGTGCCATCTATCAATACACTTGGACAAAGTCAGAATGAGGGCAACGACCTCTCTCAGCTCGCAGACAAAGACTATCTCGCAAGCCTGCCTCCTTCGGTGCTACAGAAGCTATTTAGCAATGTGGGTGAGGCTCTGCGGATTTCTACGGAGAAAACGCAAGAACCTCTTGAACCAGGAGTCCCCTCGGCCGTTCAAATAGACAAAGAGAAACGTCAAACAGTTGCAACCAGGTCTAGTTTTAGCAATGAAGTCCTCAAATGCGAACACCCGGGATGCAAAACAACCTTCCGCCGAAACAAGGATCGTTTGAGGCATGTCCGTCATAAACACACTGCGAATTCCGACGAGTTTTCCTGTCCAGTTGTCGATTGTCCTAAGAGCTTCGGGCATAAGTTCCATCGAAGCGACAAACTCCGTGATCATTTGCGTGGAGAAAAGATCTCTTCCCTCCAGTGGACCTGCATCCTACCTGGATGTTGTGAGGTGGCGCCAAACCGGGCTCGCCTGCTTGACCATCTCGGACAGCATGACTATTGTACGAGACTAAGTAATTACAGGCTACTCGTAGACTACGATTTTGCCTCTCGGGGGCGGCAGCATCTGATGGCAGCTTACGTTTGTACAATCCAGGGATGTCCATTCAGTACGAATAATAAAGCGACTATGTCCAGCCATGCATCAACCCCTCACAATGGTCCTTATTGTCCTTGCCCTATCCCAACGTGTGCCGTTGTCTTTCAGGACGAGCAGTCAGCTCAGAAGCATCTTGCTCGAGAGCACGATTATACTACCAGACATCTCTTCGGGAATCAGATACGCGACCAATGCCTTGATAAACTTGAAGGGACGTTTGTTTGCCCAATCTGCCACCATGAAATACAATGCCCCTACCACAGGCGTGCTCGCGATCACTGTCAGAAGCATGATCCTCAGCAACTTCTTCAGGCCTCGGAGGCACTTTTGAAGACCTGGATTTTCTCGCATGGACCAAACCTTCATTTCTGGTTTGTGGTAACTCCTTATACTATTCCAGTGACTGGAGAAAATATCCTTGCATACATCTTTATGCCAAACGAAGAGCTGAAACGCCCTCGCAACAAGCAAGAGTTTGAGCAAACATCCGCAAAATTCAGGGCTTCAATCGAGCTCGGCAAAGTCGTGCCACATAAATGATGGGACGGACTGGTGTTGGATTTCTTTTCTTTTTGTCAAGTTTGGAAGTGTTTGTTTTCGCCGTTTCGATTTGCGGTTAAAAGTTGGGATCTTGAAGTGCTTTGCGTTTTTGACCACTGCGATCCCCCAAAACACCTACTGAGGCACTGTTGGGCGGTAAAATGGTTTAACTTCCCCGAAAAGGCCTCAACGCCATAGTTTTGAAGGAGGTTGTACCTTCGAATTTCTTGGATTAGTCTATTGTCGCGTCAAAATTTTGTTTTTGTTAGCCAGCTACACTTTTCAAGCTAGCTTTGTGATACTTCTACCTGAGCTTCTGGTCCTGGTTCGTTCTATGAAATTAAACATATTTATATAAAAGAACCGCAGATCATCATATCTTTTTAGAATTTGCTAGGAATGATTAATCGCGACTAGTGATCAACATTGGTAATACCTCTCAGAGTAGGTAGACAAATACTAATCATCTGTTACTTTGCGGCCGACATCCCGCTTCACGGAATACTTCTTGCAAGATAAGCAGGTATAGGTTTGTCCACGATTGGTTGAAACACAAATTAGATTGTTTGTAATGTTTAACTAATTATTATGTGAATTGTTCAAGGCGAAGGAATGTTTTGTAGACTTTGGCTATTGCAATAACTTCCGAAAGGCAGTAAGGTGGCTTTCAAACGCGAGCACAAAAAATATAATATGGCTATAATTAAACGTTTTACTTAATGCATTATTCGTTGACCAAGACATTCCTTACAATTTTCACAATCCGGGAAAATCTCGTACTCAAATGGTTCCACGTAAAGTGCTCCTTGCGGGAGCTTCATGCACGAACCTCAATCTTTTTTGCGAAGCCCAAGCTTCAATAATGATGAGCTTGCAGTGGTGGCTCTGTTCTGACAGAGATCCTCTCTCCGCAGAACAGGGAAATCTAGGTCTCGACTTTCGTTTGGTCGGCTGAACACCGCGATGCCCTTCACAACATGGGTTTGACTCCAATCCATTGGGAGGGCCTTAGCCTGCGCGCGAAGACTGTTGGTACTGACTTGTTTATATTCATGTATGTATCGTCACATTTTCGTCAGCTCGAGCGAGAATTAATATATAGATTAGCTGCATTGGCATCCGGCACAACAAACTTCCGAGACCATCCGATCAGTGGCACGGAGTGAACCTGTCCGTTCACTCTGATGAAAATGATATCTGCAGCTGGGAGAAGGAAAATGCTGCTGGCTAGAGTCTACGTAGCCGTGAGGTAGACGTTACGATCGCAGAAAAAGGAAAGCGGTTGCGTGTCAAGACGACTATCATCAATCCTCCGCTGATCTGTGTCTCATGGGCCATTCCTACCTGCTTCTATAACGAGTGTACCAACAGGTTCGCAGATGGTACTGGAACGGGTCCCTTCAACAAGCGCTCCGTCCAAATTCCAACCCTGATCAAGCTCGCACTCCACGGAGGACATGCAATGGCCCTAGGTGAAGGAAAGAGAATCTGGGATATCTGCCATATATGGCTTCATACTCAAAAGATCCTGTCTGATGAGCTACGGACTTTTGGGAAGAATGCGAACTACTTTCTCGAAACCGGCAAGACGAGCTGGCTTCAGATCTCGGGCGGTATTGCGGGAGCGGGGTATAAGATGGGGTTGCTGGGCCAGGATGTGGTGGGGTCAATTACTTTGGGGGAGATGGAGAAGCTGCCGGGAGCCCCGATGTTGGATCAGGGGCGGTGGAGGCTATTTTGGGGGTCGAAGTGAGTTAAAGTCTTCCTTGGGTTAGTGAGTGGGCGTGAACAAATGCTGATAATGTGTAGTGCGAAGATTGTGGGGAAGAGAATTAGGGAGGTGGAGTGACGAGGTTTGGGGTAGATTTTTTTTTTTTTGGTGTCGTTTGAGGGGCTGGGGTTGTTACTGCCTCGTTGTGAGGGACATGGCTGGAAATGTCTGCTGCCATTTCCAGCTTCAATAAGCCCAAAACAAAGAAAAGCGCGAATAAAAGATCAAATTATCCGAACTTGGCTTCACTTGAAGGATCTTTCTTAAAAGCAATAAGAAATGCTAATTATGAAAGCTGCACTGAGGAGGAAGTGTATCGAGTTATACAACCAAATGTAACTCGCATACTAGCAAGCTTGCAAGGGGAGGCTTTGAATTCAACGAAAATCGAGAATTTAGAACCACTGATTGATATCCTACCGCCACCCGGCATTCTGCAGCACAACCCGATATCCATCAGGATCTTCGAACGTAGCCCCACATACGTCCCAATAAGGATTCTCACTTTCTACTTTCACTCCACCCGCATCTTCCACCTTCTTAACAGCTCTCTCCCACTCTTCCTTCTCATTTACATAGAAAACCAAAAGGTGCTCTTTACTCGGCGCTCTCTCCACAGTCTCACCGTGCCGATGCGTGAACTCTAGATGCCAGCTGCAATCCGGGTGACCGAGCATCACACCATCAAAGCTTGCGTGATCTTCAAATGAACCGATGACGGCGAGCCCAAGAGCGGTGGTGTAGAATTTGACGAGGGCGGAGAGATCGTTGGTTGGGCGGGCGATGCGAAGGGTGCAGGATGGCATTTTGAGATGATTCAAGAAGTGGTCGAGGAAGAGGTCTTTGAGTTTGACGAGCTTTGAAGACAAAGAGCGGTTCAAGGCTATTGCTTAACCTAAATTCTAACTTGACCCAGATTTGTGTCGGTTTGGAAGCAGGAGCAGATCTGCGCGCTTTGTCCGCAATATCCAAGGTGGGCAATGGTGAGGGGAGGATGGAGGAAGGGACAGCCAATGAGAGCCCTTATTTCTGCCCCTAGTTGCTTCTAGGCGGTGAAAGTAATGTAAGATACGTAGCGGTTCGATATTTTCTCAACGTCACCTCTCTCTTCACCCAACCAACATCAAAGTTCATTATGCCCAAGAGTGATGGGATC
>Ga0302325_10024344_pt1 | contig 12592 bp, 14 predicted proteins | sample Palsa_T0_2_FD_201948 | JGI IMG/M metagenome (GOLD analysis project Ga0302325, IMG submission 201948) | Peat permafrost microbial communities from Stordalen Mire near Abisko, Sweden - Palsa_T0_2 | ecosystem: Environmental > Terrestrial > Soil > Palsa > Peat permafrost | place: Sweden: Abisko...
AGGAAAGCTTCGGCGCTCATGCTTTGAGTATCTCAGTAGAGCGTAAGGCATAATAGTGGACGGAGGAATGGCAGAGTGGTTTAATGCGGCGGTCTTGAAAACCGTTGATGGGGAAACTCATCCGGGGGTTCGAATCCCTCTTCCTCCGCCAGATAAAACGATGTCCAAACTTAGCAGACGGCAATTGGTCGCCGGCGCGGGAGCGTTGTGTGCGGCAGTTTCGACCCCTTCTACCGGAAGCGCGCAGCTTGTTTACCGCAAGACCGATTGGAAGGCGGAAGAGTTTCAGGACTTGCTCAAAGCGCCCGCGCGTGTCAAGCAACTCTTCGAAGTCACAGTCGTCAACGATGGCAAGTTCCTCAACAACATCAAGAACTCCTTGAACGGCCTAGAGTTCGGTTTTGGCATAGCGCCGAAACAGGTGCAGATTGTGGCCGCGCTCCACGGACCGCCGAACATGATCAATTTCGATGACAGTATGTGGTCGAAATATCGCATCGGCGAGGTGTTCGCGGTGATCGACCCGTCGACCGGACAGTCGGCGGTTCGAAACATCTTCTATCCGAGCAAATTTACCAAGGCGCCGGAACCGACCGCCGATCCGAGCGATGAGAAATCCGGCTTTCAGGACAAGAGCGTGCAAGGCCTGCAGCGGCGCGGCGTGAGGTTCCTGTCCTGCCACACCGCTACCGAGGAACAGGCCCGCATCATCGTCAGCAAGCTGAAATTGACCGATGAGCCGGAGGTTGTCGTCAAGGATCTGCAGGCGCACACAGTGCCGAGTGTGTTGATCGTTCCGGCCATGGTTGCGGCCGTGGCTCTCCTACAGATCGATGGCCACTATTCTTACGTCACTGTTTAGGGTTGTAGCCCTGCTTGCTGCTACGGTCACAAGCGCGCAGGTATTTCCGCCGTGGACCAAAGGTGCGAACAATCCTGCAATCGACAAGGGCACCGAGTTTCAGGTGCCCGATATCGACAATGTCCCCGACTTGCATGGCAATCCGAATCAGGCGCAGTTGGTGCTGTTCGTCGGTGGCAACCAGTTTATGGTGATGCCCGCCCTGATCCGCGCATTTGAAGCTGAGCACCCGGCCTTGCGAGGGCACATCTTCTACGAGACGCTCCCGCCCGGAATCCTACGCCGGCAGATCGCCTCGAACGGCGTCATCACCCTGGGAAATTTCACCCTCCAGGTTCATGCCGATGTGTACGAGGCGGGCCTGGACGCGGTTCGCGACATGGAGAAAGCCCAGATCGTCGAGAAGCCGGTTCCCTACGCTACAAATGACCTTGCCATCATGGTGCGGAAGGGAAATCCGCTGAACATCCATTACTTGGCCGATCTAGCGTCGGCTAAGGTTCGGCTCGCAATGCCCAACCCTGAGTGGGAAGGTGTCGCTCGCCAGATCTCGATCGCCCTCGAAAAAGCGGGGGGGCCGGAACTGGTTGACAGAGTGATGAAGCAAAAGACAATAGACGGCCTGACATTCTTAACCCAGATTCACCACCGGCAAACCCCCATGCGCATTCTCAACGGCCAGTCTGACGCCGGTGTGACCTGGAAATCGGAAGTCGTCTTCCAGGAGCAGATTGGCAACGCTATCGAAGGCGTGCCCATTCCCGCCGCCCAAAATCAAACCGGTACTTATGCTGCCGCGATGTTGAGGAACTCGCCGCATCGCGAGGCTGCTTCCGCGTGGCTTGCGTTCCTGGGTTCCGCCGCCGCACAAAAAGCTTACGCAGCTTACGGATTCAAAGTACCCTCCAAGTGATGGATTACGACGCGCTGCGTGGTTTTGGCCGGTTGTCGACAGGCTGAACCGGAACGCGCTCCACATAAAACGAACGAGGATCCTGGCCGCCGGCGCGCTGCACCGGAGTTGCTGTGCCTTGCGAACTATACCCGGCCGTAAGATTCTTCAGGCCGAATAACGCGAGTTCGAAGCGATCCTTCAACCCCAGCTTCTTGAAGAGCCGCGAAAGGTAAACTTTCACGGTGCCTTCCGAAATATTTAGAGCGACGCCGAGCTCTTTGTTCTTCAACCCTTGTGCAACCAGGCTGACGATTTGGCCTTCTCGCCGCGTGAGCGTATAACGCCGGGCGGTAAGAATGCTATCCGTAAGAGCCTTCTCAAACCACAGTTCGCCGCCGTGAATCTTGCGTAGCCCGCTGGCGAGCACTTCGGCCGGGAGCGTCTTGCTCAGAATTCCGCGGACGCCCAGGCCCATCGCCTGGAGCGCCATCTCCGTCGAGATGAAATGCACCCAAAGCACTATCTTCGCGGCGGGTGCGGCCCGGTGAACTGACGTAAGGAAATCCAATGTGAAATGGCTCGTCAAGTCCAGAAACAGCAAGTCGGGCGGCCAGCCGGTTATCGATTCGAGCAACTTCTCCACTGTTGGCGCGTGATCGAGAAGTTCCAGGCCGTCTTCACCCGCGAGAATCTCTTGAAGGCCACGAGCCAACACGGGTTGGTCACTAAAGAATAGGATGCTTGCCATATGACTTGTTGTTAACCCTGGATGAGTTAACACATTTAATATAACCGTAGTTGCGAGTGTTTCCGGATAAATTTCTACTGCCGTCTGTAACAACGAGAACTGGTAACTTTTGGATGATTAGGGTGGATAGTATTTGGGCCGTTTCCAAGACAGACGGCCTCGGGAGTTACTTACACCTTACAATAAACGGCTTGCGAGCCGTGATTATACTAAATCCGCGAGCGGGTGCGGGAGGCGCGGGTGGGGCGCGAGCGCTCGAACTCCTGCGATCGAGTGGTTGGGAGGTCCAGCGAGTAGAAGCTCTCGAAGGGCTGACCATGAGTTCCGCGGCGAGGAAGGCCATCGACCAGGGCGCGGAAGTGGTTATCGCGGCCGGCGGGGATGGAACCGTCAGCGCGGTTGCCGCGGTAGTGGCCGGCACGCGGGCCATACTGGGTGTACTCCCATTGGGTACGCTGAACCATTTCGCCCGTGACCTGCATATCCCGCTCGATCCGCGGGAGGCAGCCAAAGTTCTGTTGCGAGGGAACGTGGGTAAGGTCGATGTCGGCGAGGTGAACGGCCACCGCTTCATCAACAACTCGAGCCTGGGACTTTACCCCAGCATCGTTCGCTACCGCGAAAGCCGTGAGAAGACGGGCTGGAGCAGGCTGCTGGCTTTCGGAGCCGGTTGCCTGGTCGCGCTTCGCAGATACCGGTTCCTGCGGCTCCACATGGAGATCGATGGAACAGTCTATGACCGGCGCAGCCCGTTCCTCTTCGTCGGAAATAACCAGTATGAGGTCGAAGGGCTGCGGCTGGGCCAGCGTAACAAGCTGGACGGAGGCAAACTCTCTCTCTACCTTTCGGACCGCACCGGGCGTTTCGGTCTGATCCGCATCGCGGTCTCGGCTTTGCTAAAGCGGCTGAAGATGCGGCGCGACTTCATCGTGCTGCCGGCCGAAGCGGTAGTGGTGCAGGCCCATCGCAAGCGGGTCCACGTAGCGCTCGATGGAGAGGTGATCAAAATGCACCCCCCGTTGCGATATTCGATCAGGCCCGGAATCCTACAGGTGTTCCGGCCGTAGCCCATGCGCACGCTCGTGCATCTTTCGGACATTCACTTCGGCCATGTGGACTGGGCGACGCTCAAGCCTCTGATCGCCGCCGTACACCACGCGAAGCCCGACCTGGTGGCGATATCCGGCGATCTGACTCAGCGGGCTCGAACAGTCGAGTTTCGCGAGGCGCGGGCTTTTCTGGATTCGCTGCCAACCCCTCAGATCGTGGTACCCGGCAACCACGACATCCCGCTGCACAACCTCTACGCGCGCCTCGTGGGCCGCTTCGATCAATACAAGACGTTCATCTCGGAGGACCTGGAACCTTTCTTTGTCGATGACGAGATTGCGGTGGCCGGAATCAACACGGCCCGGCCAACCACATGGAAGGGCGGGCGGATCAATTCCGGACAACTCCATCGCGCCCACGACCGCCTTTGCAGCGCTGAGCGCGGACAACTGAAGGTGGTGGTAACACACCATCCGTTCGAATTGCCGGAAGGGATGGCGGCTTCAGCGCTGGTTGGCCGTGCCCACATGGCGATGAACCGCTTGGCTGAGTGCGGCGCCGATATCTTTCTCGCTGGACATCTGCACCTGGGATACACGGCGCATACGGCGAGGCGCTACAACATCGATGGGCACTCGGCCCTGGTGATTCAAGCCGGCACCGCCACCTCCACCAGAGGCCGCGGAGAGGCCAACTCCTTCAACATCATTCGTATTGACGGCGCGGATATTGCGGTCGAGAGAATGCGCTGGATTCCGGCTGCGCATGTGTTCCGGCGGGCAAGCCTGGAACATTTTCGTAGGCTAGATGGCATATGGAGCATTGCGGCCACGGGGACGGTATGATATTCATTAACAAACGAAACGCGAGGTATTCGGGTAGTTGGCCGAGGCCTGTAAGACGTGTCCCCGCTAGGGAAGGAATTTGTGGAGTCAGCAAACCGTAAATTAATCCGGCCGTCCTTCAACGAGTTCAAGGAACAGGCGCAAGCGCAGGCCCCGGCGCCTCGAAAAGTTCAGAAGAAACCGGTTCCACCAGACCAGACCAACGCCGAGAATTTTTACTACGTCAAGCAGATGCAGACCAAGACGCCTATGGTCTTCGTGCTGAAAGACGGCGAGGTCTTACACGGCATCATTGAGTGGTACGACAAGACGTGCCTCAAGGTGAATCGGACCGAAGGTCCGAATCTGCTGCTTTACAAGCCCAACATCAAGTACATGTACAAGGACGAATAGCGCAGGCTCAGCGCTTGCGCAGGCTGAGGCGATACTTTCGCCGCTCGCCTGCGGCTTCGTACCGTTCCTTTTCAAGATCTGTCTCCGGAATCACGGGTGGAACCGCGACCGGATTACCGCTCGCATCGAGAGCGACAAACGTCAGATAAGCGGAAGAGGTGTGCAGGATTTCCCCCTTCACAAGGTCTTCGACCCAAACCTTCACACCCACTTCCATGGAAGTTCGGAACACTCTGTTCACAGCAGACTTGAGCCGCACCCACTGGCCGATTTTGACCGGATGCAGGAAGTGCATCTGATCCACCGAGGCCGTTACAACCACGTGACGCGAGTGCCGCATCGCGGCCATCGCTCCGGCAAGATCGACCAGATGCATGACCTTTCCGCCGAGCAGATTGCCGAGACTGTTAGCATCGTTTGGAAGAGCCAGTTCAGTGTATTCGGAGTAGGACGAGCTTACGGGTTTGCCTTCCATCGGATGCCAGTCGGGTATAGTAGCACATGAATGACAACAGACCGTTTGGAGATCCTTAAGAGCATGCTGCAGGCGCGGCCCGAGGATAAATTGGCGCGTTATGGTCTCGCCATGGAGTACAAGAATCTGGGGCAATTTGGGCCCGCGGTAGAAGAGTTTCGGACCCTTTTAACCGCGCATCCGGACTACGCGGCGGCTTACTTTCACGGCGGCCAGACCCTCGAAAAAGCGGGTCGGATAGATGAGGCCCGCGAGATGTATGAACAGGGCATTGCGGTGACCGCCCGGACCGGCGACGGTCATACGCGGTCTGAGTTGCAGGCGGCGCTCGATATTCTCTAACGCGACTGCAGCCTGAAGTAGCCGAAGACAGCTACACCGGCGAGCAGTGCGGCGCTGGCGAAGAACAGATTCCGGATGCCGATCGCCTGCGCAATCGTTCCTGAAATCATCAGCCCGAAGACCTGAGAACAGGTAAGAACCGACATGAAGCTGCTGCTCACACGGCCCACCATAGCCACCGGCGTTTCCTGTTGGAATAGCGCCTGGGCCGGCGCGATAATGAACGCCACGCCGAAGCCGACGCCGAACATCCCAAGAGCCGTAACGGCGGCCACTTGCACCAGAGCCGTAATGACGATCGCCAGGGCAATCATGAGCAGGCCGGCAAGCACGACCATCTCCTTGCGGCGTCCTTTCGTTAAGCGCGGAAGCAGGAACGAGCCTCCCATCATCCCGACGCCGATCAGCGAACTCAGAACGCCATACAGCCCGTTGCCCTGCTTCAGAAGATCACGCACGTAGATGGCGATCAATGGACCGAAGCAGCTCATCGCGAACATGCCGGCGCCCATCGCGACCACAACAAATGAAATCGCCGCATGCGTAAAGATGAACTTCATGCCGCTGAAAAGCTGATCGAGTACCGATCTCACTCCCCCCGCCGCGGGGGCCGCAACCGCCCGATTGATGACGATCCCGGAGAGCATGAACGCCGAAAAGAGAAAGCTCGTAGCATCCAGGTAATAGCACGCACTGGTTCCTAACGCGGCGACTATCGCGCTCGCAGCCGAAGGACTCAGGATGCGGGTAATCTGGAACGCCTGCATCAGCAAAGCGTTCGCGGACATCAGCCCCTCTTTCGGCACGATCGCGCGTACCGTGACCGATTGCGCGGGCGAGAAGAAACTCGACAGCATGCTGATCCCGAAGAATGTCGCGTAAATGCCCCAGATGTTGTGCATGAAGACCAGCGAGAGGGCGAGAATTCCGCGCGTCAGGTCGCTCGCTATCATCGTGGCTTTTACGTGCCATCGATCCACGAACACTCCGGCAAGCGGTCCGAACAGAGCGAGCGGAATCAGGTAAGCGATAGAGATTCCGGTGACCTGTTCGGGAGTTCCGTGGAGCTTGAACGATACATAGCCAATCACGGCGAACAGAGCGAGGAAGTCCCCGAAGACGCTGATCAGCTGGCCGAACCAAAGACGGCGCAATCCGGCGATCCGGAAGACCTCCTTGAAAGACAGTTGTTCCGCGGAGGGCGCCATCCAGATATTCTAGCTTCATGAAGTTCGTCGTTGCGTTGTTGTTTGGAACGGTCGCCATGGCGCAGCCGTTGACACTTTGGTACACGCAGCCCGCGAAGCTTTGGACAGATGCGCTGCCTGTGGGCAACGGGCGCCTCGGCGCGATGGATTTCGGCGGCGTGGAACACGAGCGGATCCAGTTCAACGAGAGCACCGTCTGGACCGGAGAGCCGCATGACTACGCGCATGTGGGAGCGGTGAAATACTTGCCGCAGATTCGGGAGCTGCTGTTCGCGGGCAAGCAGGCGGAAGCCGAGAAACTGGCCATGCAGGAGTTCATGAGCGTGCCGGTGAGGCAGAAGGCTTACCAGGCATTCGGCGATCTTTGGATCGACCAGAAAGGTGTCGCGGCTGTTTCGAACTACCGCCGGAGTTTGGATCTGGATACAGCGATTGCGGCCACACATTATGAGACCGGCGGCGTGACCTATACCCGCGAAGTCTTGGCGAGTTGGCCCGCACAGCTGATTGTCGTGCGGCTAACCGCGTCGCAGCCGGGCAAGTTGGATTTCCACGCCGGGCTGACGAGCGCGCATGCGGGATCTTCGACTGAGGCGCATGGAAATGCGATCTCGATGAAGGGTGGCGTCGCGGATTCGGCCATCCGCTTTGAGGCACGCCTCGTCGTGAAGACGGAAGGCGGCAAGCAGGCTGCGGAAATGGATGGGATCTCCGTAACCGGAGCCACGTCGGCGACGCTGTTCCTCTCCGGAGCTACCAACTTCAAGAACTTCCGGGATGTGACTGCCGACCCGGTTAAGAGGAACAGCGACTATCTGGCAGCGCTTCCTGAATATTCAGTTGTCAAAGATCAACACATCGCCGATTACCGGAAGCTATTCGGCCGCGTGAAGCTGGATCTGGGCACGAGCGCCGCAGCGGCGCTCCCCACGGATGAACGCATTCGAGCCTTCGCAAAAGGCGGCGACCCTCAACTGGTGGCGTTGCTGTTTCAGTTTGGCCGTTATCTGATGATCGAAGCCAGCCGGCCGGGCGGGCAGCCGTCAACTTTGCAAGGCCTTTGGAATAATTCGAACACGCCCCCGTGGGACAGCAAATATACCGTCAACATCAACACCGAGATGAACTACTGGCCGGCGGAGGACACCAATCTGGCCGAGTGCCAGACAGCGCTGTTCGATGTGCTCAAGGAAGTGGCAGAATCGGGCGCCATAACCGCGAAGGAGATGTACGGCGCGCGCGGCTGGGTGCTGCATCATAATTTCGATCTATGGCGCGGAACGGCGCCCATCAATGCCTCCAACCACGGCATTTGGGAGACGGGAGGCGCGTGGCTCTCCACGCATCTCTGGGAGCACTATCTGTTCAGTGACGATAAGACCTTCCTGCGCGAGACGGCCTATCCATTGATGCGGGGCGCGGCGCTATTCTTTGTGGACGCGCTGGTGACGGATCCGAAATCGGGCAAGCTAATTACGGGTCCGAGCAACTCGCCAGAGCATGGAGGCCTGGTGATGGGACCCACGATGGACCGGCAGATTGTGCGGTCGTTATTTGGAGAGGTCATCGCGGCTAGCGAAATCCTCAATGTCGATGCCGAGCTTAGGAAGCACCTGGCAGATATGCGCGGCCGGATATTGCCGAACGAGGTCGGCCAGTACGGTCAGCTAAAGGAGTGGATGTGGGATGTGGACGATCGCAAGGACGACCACCGGCATGTGTCACATCTATGGGGTGTGTTCCCCGGTTCCGACATCACAGCTTATGGAACGCAGGATACGTTCGCGGCGGCGCGGCAATCGCTGATGTTTCGCGGCGATGCGGCGACCGGGTGGTCGATGGGCTGGAAGATCAACCTGTGGGCGCGGTTCCTGGATGGCGACCACGCTTACAAGATCCTGCAGAATTTGATTGAGCCAGCGGCAGACAAAGCCCCTGGCGTGGCGGCGCACGCAGGTCTCTTCAAGAATATGTTCGATGCGCATCCGCCATTCCAGATCGACGGGAACTTCGGCGCGACATCCGGAATCACCGAAATGCTACTGCAAAGTCATGACCCGCATGCGACATCGACAAGCAATGTGCAGGATGGTCAGACCGCCTTCATCCACCTGTTGCCGGCGCTGCCTTCCGCCTTTCCCACGGGTAGCGTGACCGGGCTGAGGGCGCGCGGCGGCGTGGACGTAGCAATCCAGTGGAAGAACGGAAAGCTGGAACGCGCCGTCCTAACCGCCCGTGAGGACAAAGCGGTCAAGGTCCGGTACGCGGGTAGCGAGAAGATCTTTCAGGCAAAAAAGGGCGTGAGCTTTGAGGTCACCACTGATGCGTTTCGGAAATCCTCTTAATCGCGATGCCGAGCGCGGCTGCGCCGAGCGACTTGATGAGGGTCGGGTGCTCGGAATACACTTCGCTGACGCGGTCGACAATGGATGGGTTGTTGCTGTGAACGTGTTCCGCCAACGCCTGAACTTCCTCGGGCGGGATCGCGGCTGCTTCATCCGGCGAGACTGAGGTCTGACCATTCTGGATCAGAGATCCGATCGCTCCGCCTCCGGCGCTGCCGCCGAGGAAGCTTTGCAGAATCTCCGGGCCGGCGGTCGACATCAGCGTGTTGATCATGCTGGCCTGCTGGCCGCCATTGCCGTTCGCGAATAACTGAGTCGCCATTTGGGCGAACCCGGACGAACCACCGCCGCCTAGCGCTGCCGCCAAGCCGGTGGCCAGGGATGAGCAGGGTACGTTTTGCGCGACCTGGTCAAAATGCTCCTCGACGTTACCGGCAGGCGCCGCAGCGGCCCCGCTGCCTGCATATTGCTCCAAAATGCCGCCAATGCTGGATAAGAAGCCCATGGTTTCTCCTTAGTCGGCGGCGGGGATGACGAGTTCCTGGCCGATCTGAATCGTGTTGGGATCGTCGAGCTGATCTTTATTGGCTTCGAAGATCTTCATATACTTGTTGCCATCGCCATAGAAGTGCTTGGCGATTTTCGAGAGCGAATCTCCGGAGACGACAGTGTACTTTTGCTCCGCTGGCGCGGGCGGTTCCGGCTGGGGCAGGCTGGAATCGACGGTGAATTCGGCAGCAAGATCGCTATAGGTGGCGTCGACCGCTTTGATCTCAGTCCAAATTTCATTAATGATGTCCTGATTCGGCGCTGCGCCGGTGAGGACTAGCTTGTCGTCCTGTACATGCTCGTGGGTGAGGCTGACGCCGCGGTTCTGAATCAGTTCGAGAACGCTGGCGTATTTGCTCTTCAACTCTTCTAAATCCATAAGGCTCCTTAGGCGACTCTGATTATAGCTTCGAACTGTCAAATTCCAGTGACAGCGGCGCCTACTTTACTGGGTGTTCGGGCTTTAAATACTGGGCCAGGAAGATATATACATCGTGACGTGACTCCTTGGCGAGCTTGGTGTCGAGACGGCCGAATTCGTGGCCCCCGGGAGCGTTTTCGTAGATCTTGTACTGGAACTTCTTGCCCGCGGCTTTGAGGGCGGTGACGAACCGCTCGATCTCGATCACGTTGACGTCCTCATCGTTGGTGTTGCCGTGGATGAGGAGCGGGGTTTCCAGCTTATCGGCGTAAGTGATCGGGGAACGCTTCAGATATTCCTGCAGGTCGCCGGCGACGGTTTTGCCGATGTGGGTGGGAGCGGAGAAGGTGGCCAGGTATCCGGGCTCGTGGTAACCGAGGCGCAGAACGAGGTCGGTCACGGGGACTCCCGCGTAGGCGGCGGCGTAGGAACCAGGGTGGAGCAGGATGTTCATGAGGGTGATCATGCCGCCGTGGCTCCAGCCGATCATGCCGGCGCGCTTCTCGTCGAGGAATTCGTAATTTTCGAGCATCCAGGCGCGGGCGCGGAAGACGTCTTCGACCTCGGAGCCGCCGTAATCGATCTGGTTATAGAAGCCCTGGCCGTAGCCGGTGCTGCCGCGGTAATCGGGAGCGATGATGGAGTAGCCCTGTAGGAGGAGTTCGCGGACAGGGCCGTATTCGTAGTCGGCGCCGAAGTTACTGTGGATGCCTTGGTGGGCGAAGACGAGGAAGGGCTGCTTCTTGGTGCGGTCGATGTTTTTGGGCACGAAGGTCATGGCGCGGATGATCAGGGGATTCTTAGCGCCGAGGCCGGTGGGGTTGGGGGTGCGATGAGGGGGAAGGCTGGTGTAGCGGATCTCATGGACCTCAGCAATGTCGCCCATCTCCATGTACCACTTCTGGATCTCCAGGGCTTTCATGACCACGTCGGAGGCGTTATCGCGGGCGGGTGCTTCCGCGCCGGCTGCGCCCGCTGCGGGGGTAGCGGCTCCTGCGGCTGCTGGCGTGGCGGTTGTTGCGGCTCCGCCGCCCCGGCCTTGGGCGAATAGGGAGAGTGAGAGCGCCAGCGAGAGGGCGCAGATGCGGGAAAGCATCTATATCTTATAGCACCCACGGACGGCCAAGGCGGGACGTTACAATCCGACTGTGAATCGAGTGCATGTTGATCAGCCGTCAGCGGGGCGCTTTGAGAATGCGAATCCATCGCTTACCGGATGGTTTGCAACCGACGCAGACTTGGACGTCAGCCGCGTCGTGCTTCGGGGGCGACAAGGCGATATCGCGTTCCGGCGTGTAGCGCGGATGGATGTCGAGGCGGTGTATCCAGGGCAGGCCGTGTTCGGCTTCAGCTGCTACCTACCCGCCGGGGAGCTAAGTCACGAAGAACCGCGGGTCCAGCTTGAACTCGGCGGGGAAGTGCTTGCGGAATTGGTCCTCTCGGTTGCTCCCGAGGCGGTTGCGGTAATTAAGGCCTTAAGGACGGCTCGTTTGGCCAAGCGGGAATGGTGTCTTGCTCATGCGCGGTGTCCCTCCTGTAAGCATCCTCAGCTCGCTGTTTCGGACCGGAAGATTGAGTGCCTGCGATGCTTCACTGTCTATGAGCAGCCGGGGGAACCGGTCAATTTCCTGAGTCCCGAGCTTTATCGGGCGGCTGGGTTGGAGGAAACGCCGAATGTCTCCATGAACGCCTACGATTACACCGGCTGGCAATTGATCCATCGCGCGACCGCAGCGGGGGGTAAGGTGCTGGACTGCGGGGCGGGGTTGCGGACGCTCGCCAACGAGACAGTGGTCAATCTGGAGATCATCGATGTGCCCTCGACCGATGTTCTGGGGGTGGGGCAGTCCCTGCCGTTTCGGGATGGGTGCTTCGACGCGGTCCTGTCTTATGCCGTCCTGGAACATGTGGCCGACCCCTTTGCGTGTGCCCGGGAGATGGTACGAGTGCTGAAGCCAGGGGGCCAACTCTATTGCCATGTGCCGTTCTTGCAGCCGGAACATGGGTATCCGAACCACTTCTACAACATGACGCGGTCAGGGTTGAGGAACCTGTTCCCGGACCTGCTGGAGGTGGAGCATGTGGTGCCCGACTCGGGGTTGCCGATTCTCGCATTGCACTGGATCGTGAGCCACTATGCGTCGCACCTTGAGGGAGCCGCCAGGGAGAAGTTCCTCGGGATGACGATGAGCGAACTGATCGGCCGGACTGCCGACGGGTGGAGCGCCGATAGGATTGTTACAGGGCTTGCCGAGCGGGGCAAATGGGAGCTGGCTTGTACGACAGCCTTGTTAATGGAGAAGGCCAAATAAGATTAACCGTTCGACCCGTCAACCCCGTGTGCTTGCCGCGGGGATCTTCTTGAGGAGATCCTCCATCTCGGTGCGGTTTTCGCTGCCTATGGTGAAGCAGTCGACGGACTGTTGCGCCAGGGCGAACTGGAGGGACTCGTCGACCTT
>Ga0302325_10024348_pt1 | contig 12590 bp, 4 predicted proteins | sample Palsa_T0_2_FD_201948 | JGI IMG/M metagenome (GOLD analysis project Ga0302325, IMG submission 201948) | Peat permafrost microbial communities from Stordalen Mire near Abisko, Sweden - Palsa_T0_2 | ecosystem: Environmental > Terrestrial > Soil > Palsa > Peat permafrost | place: Sweden: Abisko...
GCGCCACATCTCCGGCAGCAGCATAAAGGCTGGCCTCAAGCTGCACAAACTCGATGTCGGCGTCGAGTTGCTTGCGCACCGGAGCGGGAATCAGCGCAATTTCCTCCAGCGCCTCGTTGCTGCGATTGGTGGCTTGTAACGTGGCGATCAAGCCCTTCCATGCATCCACCCTGTCAGGGTTATTCTTGAGCACCTGTTGGTAGATTCCGTACGCCTGCGCCGTGTCATTGCGTTGCAGATAAATTCCCGCCAGTTGCAACTGCAACGCCACGCTGGGCTGTCCACCGGCCGCAATCTGCAGCTTCGCCGAGCGTTCCAGCAGTCCCTGTGCCACTTCATATTGGTTGGCCTGCTGATAGATTGCGCCCAGCATCGACAAAAACCCTGCGTCGGCCAATGCAGCCTCATACGTCGCCGGCGGCATCTTTTGCACGTCTGCGATGGCCTCCGCGTCCTGGCCCAATTCGTGATGCGCACTCACCATTCCCATCCATGCGGCAAGATTCCCCGCGTCGTCGGTCAGCACCTGCGAGTAGAGCGCCGCGGCCTGGTCGTAGCGCTTGGCCTCCATCAGGATTCCCGCATATTCGAGCTTGGTGTCCGCTTGCAATGTAGTCCCGTTGCTGGGGAACGGCAGCGCCAGCGCCTGCGCCAGCACGCGTTGCGCATCCGCAGGACGATTTTCAGCTCGATACAGCGTCGCCAGCGTGCGCAGATATTCGGGGTCCTTGGCCAGCGCGACTTTCACTGATGCCGGGAAGCGAGCCTGCACAGCAGTCGCCTTCTGACTCTGGTTATCCCGCGCATAGGCCAGGAACAGTCCGCGCCATCCGCCCACTGAAACTGGCTGCACTTTGACCAACTGCTCGTAGACGCCGGCGGCCGCGCTGAATTGCTGCTGTTTGGTCAGCAGGCCTGCCAGCCCATTCAGGGCCTCCGGCGAGCGCGGACGCATAACCAGCGCCTGCCGGTACTTATCCGAGGCTAGGTCGAATTGATTTTCATCGAAGGCCTGCGAACCCTCGCCCATCACATACCAGAAACGCGAAGTGGCCAGTGCATCCTCGACCGCACGCGCCTTGTAGCCATTCGACTCGGCCTGCGATAAATAGCTGATTGCCCCGCCAAAGTTGTTTTGCTGCATGCGAAGGAAACCCATCCCGGCGGCGACGCGCCCATTGTTCGGGTCCTCCGCAAGAAGATCGGTAAAGCGCTTCTCCGCATCTTCAAGATGATGTCCGTTGAGGGCCGCAAACGCAGCGCGTTCGGCGGGCGTGCGCGCAATGCCGGAGTTCATCTGTGCAAGCTTCGATTCATCCACCTTCAGGCGGCCGGCAAGATCCGTATCCTGGGGATGCTCTTTCAGATATTCGCGCAACTCGGCAGCCGAAGCTGGATTGTCCGAGTCCCAGACAAGAGCCTGGCGCAAAGCGGCCTGCGCGTTCGCGTCTTTGGGAAACCCTCTGAGCTGTCGAATGCCCTCGGCGCGGGTCTTCTGGTCGTAGGTAAGCATGATGCCCAGTTCCACGGCGAAGCGTGGATCGCCGGGATTGCGTTCCGCCAGCGCGCGCATGGCGGTCAACGCCTCCTGCTTTCCGGCGCCGGTGCCATAAAGAGTCTGGTAGTAAGCCAGCGCGATATCCCCGTCCGGAGGGCGATCGCCGTACAGTTGCTTATAGATGCGCATGGCATCCTCGACCCTGCCTTGCCGTGCCAGCTCGCCGGCCTTTGTCAACTGCGCACTCTCGGCGCGCGTGCTGGCCAGAGCCTCAATCTTGGCAATGTTCGGATCATTCGGATTCGCCTTGCGCAGCCGGTCCAGCGCTTCCGTTGCCTTGTCAGAGCCGATCAGCTTCAGATCCCTGGCCAGGCCTTCAAGCGATTCCGCGTTGTTAGGGTCCGAGAGCAGAATCTGCTGCCACAGTTGAATGGCCATGTCCGGACGGCCGCGCGCTTCCAAAGCATGGGCCTTTTGCACCAGCATGTTTCGCGTGGCTTGCGGAGAGTTTGCCGCCGGCTTTTGCATCGTAGTTTGGGCGAGGCTCAGATGTGCCGCCAAACACAGGCAGATCACAACCATCGAACTTGTTCTGAATGCCCTGCAGCCCACGCTCATCGGCGTTCCCATTGTACGTGCAGTTCCCCACCCGAACCAAACCTGAATCTATCATCTAAAAAACCGGTGGAAAACAGGGCAAGATTCTGATCGTAATATGCCAAGTCCTTTCCATATAATCCAGTGCGCTGGTCTCGCATTTTGCTCATGCGGACCGTCTGTTGCGCGCTCAATCTGGAGAGGTCGGGGAAAGCCCTCAAGTATGGCAGAACCGCAGCCGAGAATCCCACCGGACCATCCTGCGCCAGAGGAATTCCCTGGTCGCTCACCCGCTCCGGCGGAGCATCGTGATTTCCAAGATAGACACTCATGGCCGGGAGGTCGCTAAGCACCTCGGCGCGCATCGTGCCGCCAGAATCCATCATGCCAGCCCAGAGATAAACACGAATTGCGTCGTAGCTGCCGCCCGGCACATCGCTGTCCTTGTTGCCGGTTTGCATGCTGGTCGAAGGATAAAATCCATCCTCGGGAATGTAGTTCACCCAATCCATCGCAAACCCGTGCCGGGCACTCATCTGCAGCAGGCGCGGGACACCCAGCGCAATCTGCTGCCAGGGGCCGGCCGGGTCCACCGTCGCCAGTCGCTCAAAAACAAAGACCGGCATGTAACTGGGATTCAGTGTCCAGGTCTGTTCATGATGCCATCCAACCGGTCCAGGCATGAGCATTGGACCGAAACCGGGCAGATTGGCGACTTCGGTCTTTGCGATCTGGGCCATCATCGCGCGCCCCAGGCTGGTGTAAGCAGGCGCCTTCCACAGCCGTCCGGCCTCCAGCAGCGAATAGGCCATCCAGACATCGGCATCCGAGGCGGAGTTGGCGTCCAGCGTCTTCCACTGGCCATCTTTGCTCTGCCCCCAAAGCCATGACGGCAGGTGGGTCTGCATATCGTTGTTGGCCATATTGACCTGCGTCCACGAAAGCACGCGGTCAAAGGTCGCGCGGTCATCGTCGGCCAAGGCGAAGAACATCGCGTAGGCCTGACCCTCCGATGTGCTGCGATCGCCGCTCGTGTGGTCGATTACCCGGCCCTGACCGTCAATGAAGTGCGCCGCATAGGCATTCCAGAGCGGCCAGGAACTTTGCTTGCAGCCGCCCGTCGGGCAAAGCGCCAGCAGCAAGACGATCGGCAACCAATGCTTGTCCGGCAGGCATTTCCGAAGGCCCATTGCACCAGTTCTCCAAGCAGAGTTTAAAGTGCACAAGCGCGGATGTGGGCAAGAAAACGCAATTGCGCATTGTTTAGTGATCTAGCGATCGGCAGCAGCGCATCCCAGGCCTAATCCCCAGCAGCGAATGAAACCTAGAGCGCCAACGCGCAACGCAACGGCAGCGAGTAGTCTATTCCCTATTCCCGAGCCCCTAAGTCCCTGGTACCCGGCCCCTAAGGCTCCAATCGAAACAATGGCCTGTCATCCTGAGCGAAGTGCACTTCAGCGGAGTCGAAGGACCTGCATTTGGGACGCCAGTTCGTACTCAAGAAATTCTACGAACCTCGGAGACACCACCCTATTCCCTAGTCCCTAGTCCCTGCTTCTTATTCCTCATTCATTCTCAGCCGCGCCCTGGCCTTGCCGCGCAGCCATTGCCGGGTCCACACCGCCAGCAGAAGGGCCAGAATCATTACCACCACCGCGGCCAGCCATGGTACTTCCATGAACCACAGCGTCAAACGCGTCCACCAGGGCAGCACGCCCACGTGGTAGACATCGGCCCCAATACGGAACGATTGGAACTGTGCGCCGTGCAGCACGGAAACCGATCCGGAGATTTCGCTGGACTGCTGGACCTTGATGAAGCTGGCCATGAAGGGCTCAAAAGCTGCCGCATCCTTCAAGTGAATGGCCACAATGCTGCGGTCGCCGCCTGGGCCGTAGGGCGACTTGACGCCCTCAATCACCGAGTCCGGCGTGCCTCCTGCCGTCAGGTCGCCGCTCTCGCTATGCTCGTCCGATTCGAGCTTCCACCATGCGTGGTGCAGCGGAGCAAAGAAGCCTTGTGTGTCGTGAACCTGGATCTGGCCGCTGCGCAGCGCAACGGGCAAATTGTTGTTCAGCTTGTCGAAGCCAGGCTGGTCGTCGCCCGTGCCGATGATCAGAAAATCCGTCCGCGCGCCGGCTTGCAACGCGTCGGCCCCAGCCACGGTAACGCGCAGCGTCGGAAAGCCCGTTTGGCGGCTGAAGTGCCCCATCAATGTGACAAAGGTTTCAATCTCCTGCTCGGTCGGCATCGCCGGCAAAACCACCGTAGTCTCAGCCAGGTCGGCCAGCCGGGTAAACGGGAATCCGGCGTTGGCAAACGTCTCCAGGTTGGGCAGCGGCGCGTAATGCGGATAGCCGCGCAAATCGAGATAAGTGTCGCGCAGGATCGAGGCCTGCATGTTGATCGGAGTCGTATCCTGGCAGCCGCCCTTCTTCAGCAGTTGAAAAGTAAAGTCGAACGACAGCGAATTCGAGAATGGACGCAGATTCACAACCGGAACCGGCACATCGACCTGCATTTTACGCGAAGCTTCCTGCCCTGGAACCAACGGCACCGAACCCAGAAAGGCGTTGTTGATTCTCACCTGCATGCTCGAGATGGGGCCAATCGGAATCGAGTTGTACCGGTAGGCGAGCCTCAGAGTTGCATTCGGCCGCTCGGAATAAAATACATCCGGCGCAATGCGGAAATACACATTCAGCGGAGCCGATCCGTCCCCCTGCAATTGGTCTGCGTTGGCGTAATCCCACAAGGCGATGGTCTGGTCGGTGCGAGCCCACCGCGGAGCGCCATCGGGCGCTTGTCGTGCTGGCAGCTTGAAGTTGTCGATCACCGTCTGCGCCCCGTTGAGCATTTCGCTGTGCAGGGCTACGGCCTGGGCCGCAATCAATGCCTGGTCCGCGGTGCCCCCGGCAATCACCAGAACTTTGCTATACGGGTCGTTTGGATTGGTCCTCATCGCCACCGTCGGCCTGCCCGCGTCTGGCATATTCAGGCCCGGCGGTAGATTGCCTGAACCGTCTGAAATCACGATCGCATTTCCCTTTGGAAGCTGCCCGATGTGCACCGGAAACCGTACCGGCCGATTCTCTGAGATGAGCCCGAAGTAGCTGGTCACTACACCTGCGGCCTGAATGGCTTTGAAGCTGGGCGCGGTTGCAAACACCACCGGAATGCTCAACGGCTGAATCACCGCGGGGTCCAGAAACGGCATCGGCAATTGCTTCAGGTCGTCGGCCAGGGGAAGCAGATCGCCCTCGATGTCGAGGAAGGTGTTGCGATGAACGCGTGCCCAGAGGGTCGTGTTCGCTGGATCCTCGCACTCCATCGTGTAATGGCCGATGAACTGGATGGTAAAAGTGTTGTTGTGCACCAGCAGTTCCGGCGGAATGGTAAACTCGGCCTCCGCATCCTTGGGGTCGGAACCGCCCCTCTCCCCTGGCACTGGCTGCACGGTCGCGAACAGCGTCCCGTTCATCATCAGCTTGATGTGGCTCAACTGCGGCAGCAGGCTGGGAGAAAATGCGTAGTAAAGGTGGATCTTGGCGGTGCGAACCACATGGGTTTGCGGCAGCGTGAAATAGATATCATCGCGGCTATCGATTCCATGCAATTCAATCTGCGGAGATCCCGCATCGTTGAGCGTAAATGTGTCACGATATTGCCCAGGGGGAACCGGCGCGACTTTTTCTGCCGGACGCATTCCGATCGCCATCTCCGCTTTCGCCGCAGCCACAGTAGAGTTGTCGCCTGCTGCTGCGCCTGCTGCATTGCTTGACTGCCGCGCGCCGGAAGTGTCCTGGGCGGCAGCCTGCGCCTTGGCGTTGTGCGCAAAGCCAGTCAGCAGTGCGGCCAGCAAAAGAAGTCCCGCGGACCGAGCAATGGAAAGAGACGCGGCTTTCTTGCGGGCCCTTTTTTCCTTGCTGCCAAATAGGCTCTGAAAGGTATGCACCAGGCCGACCATCGAAATCTTGATAATGCGTCCCATGCTGCGCATCACCTCGTCGGTCTCGCGCGATTCACCCCAGCCCAGCCACGAGTCCGCCCGCGAATACAGAACCATCGCCAGAACTTCCTGTTCGGTAATGTTCAACTCCTGGAAACGCACCCGCAACACTGTTCCCTCGGAGGCAACCACGGTAGCAGGCAGCTCAGCATTTCCTGATGGCAGCGGAAAAGCAAGCCGCACCTGGGATTGCGGAATGAATTCAACGGCCTCGGGGAACCGTATGCTGGTGCCGCCGGATGACATGTCCGTTGTCTCTCCCGGAACGAGCCGTCCATCCGGCGTCCGCGCCATCACCGGCGTCACAATGCTGATGCGGACAGTGGTGCGCAACTGCTTCATCTCCCGCGCAACCGCCGTGCACACGCCAAGAATCACGATGTTGAAGAAGCACCAGATGGCATTCATGATCACCGTGCCAGGCCGGTCGCGATCCCATATGAAGAAGCGCGGAATGGCCACCAGAAGCCCGATCAGGTTGAAAACCAGCATGATCAGAAACGGCTGTGCGATCCTGGTGTCGAAGAACGTCCGCTTTACCACGCCGCCCTTGGCCGTCACGTTGAACTTGCCCAGCTTGGGATTGATGAGCGCCATCATGGTTGGAAGCAGAATGTAAGGCGACAGCACGGTCTCGTAAATTTCATTCCAGAACGAGTGCCGGTGTTCGCCCTGAATACGCGAGTTGGTCACGCTTGAAAGCGTAAGGTGAGGCATCGCATAAGCCAGAATCGCCGCCCAGTATCCAGGAACGTTGGTATGGTTGAGCAGCAGATAGATCAACGGCGCCGACAAAAAGATCAGCCGCGGAACCGCATACAGAAAGTGGCACATGGCGTTGAAGTAGCACAACCGCTGCGCAAACTTCAGTCCCGGCGCAAACAACGGGTTGTCCGTACGCAGGATTTGGATCATCCCGCGAGCCCACCGGATTCGCTGGCCCACATGCGCCGAAAGCCGCTCGGTCGCCAGGCCGGCCGCCTGCGGAATATTGATGTAGGCCGTACCCCATCCATTCATCTGCATGCGCAGAGACGTGTGTGCGTCCTCGGTGACTGTCTCAACCGCGATGCCGCCAATTTCATCCAGTGCGGTCCGGCGCAAAACCGCGCAGCTGCCGCAGAAGAAGGTCGCATTCCAGAAATCGTTCCCGTCCTGAACAATTCCGTAAAACAGCTCGCCCTCGTTGGGAATCACCCGGAACTGGCCCAGGTTGCGCTCAAATGGATCGGGCGAATAGAAATGGTGAGGCGTCTGCAGCATGGCCAGGTTGGGGTCGCGCATCATCCATCCCACGGTCATCTGCAAAAAGCTGCGCGTCGGCACGTGATCGCAGTCGAAGATGGTCACAAACGGCGACGACATGCTCTTCAGCGCGGTGTTGATGTTGCCTGCCTTGGCATGGAAATTGTCTGGCCGGATCTTGTACCCCACGCCGGCTTCGAAGGCGAATTGCTCAAACTCCTTGCGCCGGCCGTCGTCCAGAATGTAGACGTGCATTTTGTCGGCCGGCCAATCCATATTCAACGCGCCCAGCGCTGTGTAGCGCACCACATCCAGCGGCTCGTTGTAGGTGGGAATCAGCACGTCGATGTGAGGCCAATCCTCTTCAGCCTCCGGCAGCGCCACCGGCGCGCGTCGCAGCGGCCAGATGGTCTGAAAGTAACCCAGAAAAAGAATGAAGAAGGCGTAGGTCTCGGCCACAACCAGGCTCATGATGAAGAATGCATCCAGCGCTCCCCAATGATTCGCCGGGTCCTGAAAAAAATGCACCGTCTGCGTCAGCCTCCAGTAGCCATACCGGAAGGTGCAGAACATCGACATCACCATCAGCGAAAGCGTTATCAAATAGGAATCGGAACTGCGCGCCAGGGCCAGGGACATCATCAGGGTCAGCAGCCCGCAGACAGCCTGCTGCGGCCACGTAAGCGGCAGAACGGCCAGAAAGCAGAACACCACCGCTGCCGCCAGCAGAAAAATCAGGCGAAGCAATTTGGTGAATATGTTTTCTCCAGCCCCAATATCCTGCCACAGGCTTGATGCCGTCATCGTTCACTCCAACGTACACCGCGATAGCTGGTCGTGGCAGGGGCAGAAAGGCTCTTCACCCAGCCTGCCAGCGTTGAAAAATCCTCCGCCAGTGTCGAGCCGGGAGCGTAATCCATCACCGTCATGCCTTCGGCGAGCGCTTCGCTCATCGCAGCAGTGCGGCGCAGCGCAAACGGAAGCAGCCGTTCTCCAAGCTGTTCGCGCAATACCTCGCGCACATCCAGATGCAGCGGCAGAGAAGCGTCGAATTGATTCAGGATGTAGAAGGGCAGCGCGGGCGTGCCAGCCGGGTTGCCGTTGTGCTCGAAGAAGGCGTCTATGGAGCTGACGCTGACCACCGAACTCATGTCCGCAATCAACGGCACCAGCACCATTGGCGACATGCGCGTGATCCGCCGCGTAGTTGCGCCCGAGGCTGTCGCCAGGTCGACGATGATGCGGCTCACCCCTCGCGAATACTTCCCGATTTCCCCGCTCAGGCTCTCCTGGTTTGCAGTCTCGGAACCCAGGCTGTCAGGATCGATCGTCACCATCTGAATGGGCGCGTCGCTGCTGGCTCCCGGAGGGCTGAAGGTTCGCAACAACCCAGGGCGCTGATCCGTCGCGCCAAAAAAGAATGGCAGCAGGCCGAAAGCTGCCGTATCCACCAGCAACACTCGCTCTCCGCGCGCTGAAAGAGCGCGGCCCAGCGTCGCAACAAGGCTCGTTTTCCCCACTCCGCCGGCCAGCGAAAAAACCGCCATCACAGGAGCCCGCGAGACCACAGGGACAGGAATCGGTTCCGGCGGCGGGGGAGTTCCGTCGAAGATCCCGCGCAGCGCGAACCAGCGCGACGTAAGCCGGTCCCGCGATCCTTGCAGCGTGTCCTCCGGCGCCGCCGGCACTGCCGCATTAGAAACAGGTTGGCCCGCCGCTTCCTGAAATTCGGAGTTCAGCCATGCCGGACGCCCGACCGGTTCCTGCGAATCGGGAGTCACCCAGGGAATGCGAGACGGCATCGAAATCTCCTCCCGTCTTGGGGGATTTTGCTGCTTGCCAGGAGCCGGCCTGTAGGTCTCATAAGCCTCATGAGGCTCAGTCCGGGCGAAACTCGGATTGTCAATGACTTGCGGACGCGGCGCAGAATACGGCGCGGCGGGAGTCGAAAACGGAGAGGGCGAGAAACGATCGGTACGCAGGGACTGCCAGGCGCGTTGCTGGGCTGCCTGGTCGGCTGCTTGCTGCGCGGCTAACTCTGCTGCCCGCATCGCAGCCTCTTCGGCGGCTTGTTCGGCGGCTTGTACGGCTGCCTGTTCCGCGGCTCGTTGCTCAGCCAGCTCCCTAACCCGCGCGGCGGCGCGTTCCGCAGCCTCTTGCGCAGCCCGTCGCGCAGCTTGTTCAGCTTGTTCGGCTTGCTCAGCTCGTTCAGCTTGTTCGGCTTGCTCAGCTCGTTCAGCTTGTTCGGCTGCAATTCTTGCCGCCTGCACAGCGTGTGCGGCACGTTCAGCTTGTGCCACTCGATCGGCATGCTCAGCTCTCGCGGCTTGTGCGGCTTGTGCGGCTTGCTCAGCTTGTTCAGCTCGTTCAGCTTGTTCAGCTTGTTCAGCGGCGCGGCGTTGTTCCGCTAACTGCCGCCCAGCGCGCTCGGCAGTTTCTTGTGCTGCCAGCTGTGCCGCTTCTTCAGCTGCCTGCTGCTGCGCCAATTGCTGAGCCGCATGGCGCGCCTGTTCCGTGGCCTGATGCGAAACCCACTCCGCCTGCCGTGCGGCAGCCTCTTCTGCTGCCAATTCTGCCTGGTGCGCTGCCTCGACGGCGCGTTCCTGTTCCGCCGCGCGTTCCGCAATTGCCGCCTCTGAAGCTTCGGCCTCCAACTGGCCGTGCCGCTGCCCGTCTTCCAGGGCTTGTTCAGCCCGCAGACGCGCCTTCTCTCGCGTTTGAGCACGCGCAGCCGAGAAATCCCGGTACTTTGCTCCATGCAAATTAGCCCAGGAATACAGCGTTGCCACGTCCTCAGGCGTTGCGTTCGGGTCGCTCAGCGGATTCTGTTCTGTCATTTGCCCCTCATCGACGCTTCGATGTCAGGATCTTCCGTTAGTTTGTGCCACTGTTGCTTTGGCCGCAGCGGTCATTGAACTTGAGCCGGGCACACAGCAGGCACAACCAAATGGAAGGTCTTCTCATCCAGAATCCTAGGCGCACGCTATTGTCCGAACAATAACACTTGTACCGTTACCTTCGTACCACTTTCTTGCCATTTTCGTGCCATCGGAAAGGTGCAAATTCCTTCATCGTCCTCATTCGCAAAGGAGTCCGGGACGGGTGTTTACAGGGCTTTCAGAGCCTGCCTCCTATGCTACCAGCGGTCAAGATCGTCGGCGCACGCAAATCCCGCTGAATCGCTTCGTCGTTTACTCCCTCGATACCAATCCAGGCAGCATTTTCCGCATTTGGAACTGGGTCGGCTCGACCCCCCAACTCAAAGCTCCGCCCACCCTTTCCAACACCGCCGCACAGAAGGGCAGAAAAAACGTTCGTTTCCTGGAGTGTGCAAAGTATTGGGCTGGTCACGTTGAGGCAGCGGTCCGAAGCCGATCTCGGAAATCGTGGCCGACAGTCCCATTCCGGTTAGTGCTGTGAGTTCGAGAACCGAATCCTGACCCGCTACAACCCTTCGGTCAACAGTTGCAGGGGAGCCAATTACCTCAAATGACTTCAATTGCCTCTGGAGTGCGCAGAATCAGCAAGTTAAGAGCGCTTCCTGGCATTGTTCCAGTACTCCGGAATGCTCAGGTTTGCTGTCCAGACTCCCGGTATTCTCCCCGGCAGGATCTTGAACCGATCCCGATTCTCAGGGCTTCGCTTAAGGGCGGCCAATCAGCATGGGAAACCGTCAGGAATGAACTCACTCGCCGACCATCTTACCCGCCAAAAAGCTCTCTAACGGAAATGCCGGCGTCGAATCCAACTTTCTCCGCCATACCGAGACTCATCTATCCGATTCTAAACATAAGATAATAAATAACTTATTAGAATTCAACCCTGTCGATGCCATCCATGTAATCCAGCGAATCGTGCCGTGTAGACCCGTTTTGCATGACAACAGACAATGTGCATGACAACGCGTTGGAGTTCACCGGACCACCGCTAGCTTTTGATCCCAGACGGCCGGCTTGCCATTGCCGCAGCTCTTGGCTGTCTCACCTCAATCTCAGCCGTTGAATGAGGCTGCACTGGGGCGAAGCTTTGCATCTCAGGAACGAACCGCCTAAATAATCGCGCTGGCCGTCACAAAAGCTCCCGGCCAGCCACTAGCTATCAGAATGAACCAAGGGAGAATCACAATGCGCACGAATCTCACACATTTCGTAGCGGTCATTATGCGTGGGAAACTCCGCATCTTTACCGCAGTGATCGCCCTGTTGCCCGCCCTGTTGCCCGCCATCGGCCGGTGGCAGGAATACACCGTAACCGCCCTCGGCAGTCGCTCGCTCACATAAGGAAGCTGATCCGCACGCGGCCAGAGGACGATCGCATCTGTAACCCTTTCGATGCTATCGCTTTCCTCCATCTGGACGCGCTAAAGGGCCCTCACGGGCAGCGAACAAGAAACGATGCCAAGCGAGGATTGCCGTGCAGACTGAAAACCCTCTTGAAGTTGATTTGCTTCGTTCTGACGAACACAATTCCGACAAAACGGCGCGGCCAAGGATTCTCTTGGTCGACGATGATGAAATTGTTCGCGAACTGTTAAGAGCGCTGCTGGAAATGAACCAATTTCTCGTTACGACCGCCGCAAATGTTCCGGAGGCGATTCATTTGATCGACACAGAGCCCTTCGATGTGTTGCTCTCTGATTTACACATGCCCGGAGCAGGCGATGGGTTCACTGTTATCAGCGCGATGCGCCATAAGAACCCGACAGCGGTCACGTTGCTGCTTACCAGCTTTCCCGCATTGAAGGAGGCGATGGACGCCATCCTTTTGCAAGCGGACGAAATCCTGGTGAAGCCGATGCCAGTCCCTGAGTTGGTTTCAGTGATTCGCGGGAGACTGGATAGACATGAGGCCAAGCAGCAGACAAACATAGAGCGGGTCGCTTCTATATTGGAGCGAGACGCACACATTACCATCGCCAATTGGCTTTCCGCAGTAAAGAGCGACAAGGAGCTGACCCCTATACAACTCAGCGATGATCAGCGGACTGGTCACCTTCCGCAGTTGATTCGAGAACTCGTTCAAAGATTGCGTGTGCCTCGCAGTCTCGGGACGAATCAGGAATCGGAAGGTGCTGACTTGCACGGTAAAGTTCGCCGCTCACAGGGTTACTCCATTCCAATGATCATCGAGGAATCGCGAATCTTGCAGGTCAGCATCTTCAATACCTTGCACAACAACCTGCGCTCTGTGGATTTCAGCCTGCTTCTGATCGACGTAATGGCCATTGCGGACGAAGTTGAT
>Ga0302325_10024349_pt1 | contig 12590 bp, 10 predicted proteins | sample Palsa_T0_2_FD_201948 | JGI IMG/M metagenome (GOLD analysis project Ga0302325, IMG submission 201948) | Peat permafrost microbial communities from Stordalen Mire near Abisko, Sweden - Palsa_T0_2 | ecosystem: Environmental > Terrestrial > Soil > Palsa > Peat permafrost | place: Sweden: Abisko...
TGGACTGGATAACGAACGCAGGGTCTGTGTTCGTCGGAGATTATTCGCCACAGCCAATGGGAGATTATGTTTCAGGGCCGAACCATACTCTGCCTACCGGGGGGCTTGCACGGGTCAGAGGCGGACATAGCGTGAATGATTTCCTCAAGCTAATTACGGTACAAAGCTATACTCGCTCCGCCCTGCGCGAGCTGGGACCCGCGGCAATTTCGCTGGCAGAGGCGGAGGGACTTACAGGACATGCTGACGCTATCCGGATCAGGAACACTACAGCTAGATCTAAGTTGCAGAGAGCAAAAGCGGAAAGGAGTGCCTATGCGTGATGCCGTTTCCGCAGCCGCTGTTAAACCGCGCGCCTCCGTATTGCGAATGAAGGAATATCATCCGCCGCTCGGTGGCCGCAGGGGACTGCGCCTGGACTTCAATGAAAACACGCTGGAGTGTTCTTCAGAGGTGCTGCGGGTCTTGCATAATATAGGTGCAGGGGAACTGACTCGGTATCCCGAGCGCGCCCCCGTCGAGCGGACCGTCGCTGAACATCTTGGTCTTGATGCCGAGCAAGTCCTGCTCACAAACGGTGTCGACGAGGCGATCCATGTACTCTGTGAGACGTATCTGGATACCGGCGATGAGTTACTACTCCCAGTTCCGACTTATTCGATGTATGAGGTCTATGGTTCAGCAACCAAGGCGCGAATTGTCACAGTCCAGGCTGGTCCTGACTTCGCATTTCCATTGGAACGGTTGCTTATGGCGATTACTCCGGAGACAAAGCTGATTGCGATCGCGAACCCCAATAGTCCGACGGGAAGCGTGGCCACGCGCGAGCAGATACTGACCGTTGTCGACCGCGTTCCTCATGCCATCGTGCTGGTCGATGAGGCGTACTTCCATTTCTTCGGACAGACAGTGGCCGACTTGATTGGGGAATATCCCAATCTGATGCTCGCCCGCACATTTTCGAAGGCTTATGGTCTGGCAGGGCTAAGGCTTGGGGTGGTGGCTGGTCCAGTCGATGCCGTCCGGTGGCTGAGACGAGTTATTTCTCCCTACAGCGTGAATTCGCTCGCGCTCGCATGTCTTCCGGCAGCGCTCCAGGATAAAGCGTATATCGATTGGTATGTAGGCGAAGTTCTGGCCGCCCGCGCCAATCTCTTTTCCGCACTGGAGGCGGCGAATGTCCAATCCTGGCCGAGCGAAGCAAACTTCATTCTCGTCAACATCGGATCGAAGCACGTGGAGTTCACCGCCGCGATGAAGCGCCGCAGAGTGCTGGTCAGAGACCGCTCCAACGATCCTGGATGTGATGGTTGTGTGCGAATCACTGTGGGGACAAAGGCGCAGACAGCTGCTGCGATCGACATCTTAATGGCGTCGTTGGAAGAAATAGGGTGGACTTCCCCTCGTTCTACAGAAAAGGGCGACTCAGTATGACTGCCAAGAAGAAGAAAACCGGAGGTGTCATAGTAGCGAAGCGCGAAGCCGCATTTCGTCGAGATACCACCGAAACCAGAATTGGTATTGCGCTTACCATCGAGGGGCGGGGCCGTTATGAAATCCATACCGGCATTCGCTTCCTGGACCACATGCTGGAGCTCTTCACCCGACATGGAGCCTTCGATCTGAAACTCGACTGCAAGGGCGACCTGGACGTCGATCAGCATCACACGGTCGAAGATGTGGGCATTGCCCTCGGCACGGCTTTCGATCAGGCGCTCGGCGAGAAGCGAGGAATTCTGAGGGCGGGCTATTTTCTTATGCCAATGGACGAAACGCTTGCCATCGCGGCCGTCGATCTTAGTGGACGGATTGCAGCGGTGGTGAAAACTAAGGTAAAGACCCGGCTGGTTGGCGATCTCCAAAGCGAGTTGGTGAACGATTTTTTTGAAGGATTTGCGCAAGGCGCTCGTGCGAATGTTCATTTGAAGACAATGTACGGCCGCTCGAATCATCACAAGATTGAGGCGCTCTTCAAAGCATTTGCGCGTGCTCTACGCGTTGCTTGTTCCCGCGACAAACAGCTCGGTGATATGTTGCCGAGCACTAAGGGCCTGCTATGACCTCAATCGCTTCAGTCCAGATTGCGGTGGTGGACTATCGCGCAGGCAACTTGACCTCAGTGGTCAAGGCGCTCCACGCTTTGGGCGCAAGCCCCGAGGTCACTTCCGATCCTGAAGTCGTCCATCGTGCCGGGAAAGTGATTCTTCCTGGAGTAGGTCACTTTGCTGCCACAAAATTTCTCGCCGACCATGGATTGACGATGGCAATTCGGGAGAGCGTTGCGCGCGGTACGCCTTTCCTCGGGATATGCGTTGGATTGCAATGGATGTTCGAGGGGAGTACCGAGGCACCGGATGTTCCAGGCGCCGGATTCTTGCCGGGCAGCTGCGAGAGGTTTGTCATTCGCGACAAAGTGCCGCATGTGGGGTGGAACTCTCTATCCGTTCGCGAGGGTTCTCGGCTGATGAGGGGTGTCGAAGAGGGAGCGTACGTCTATTTTACCCATTCCTATAGGGCCTCTCTGAATCAAGATACAGTGGCTGTTACAGAATATGGCGGGGCATTCGCATCCGCCGTCGAGCGCGACTCTATGATGGGGGTTCAGTTCCATCCTGAGAAGTCGGGCGGGGTGGGGCTGACCATATTGAACAATTTTCTGGAACTTTGACCTATGCTGACCAAACGAATCATCGCATGCCTCGATGTAAAAGACGGCCGCGTCGTCAAGGGGATTCAATTCGCCGACCTGATTGATGCAGGCGATCCGGCTGAGCTCGCGGTAGCCCATGCCGAGGCTGGCGCCGACGAGATTGTGCTACTCGATATCACCGCCACTCATGAGGGGCGCGGCACCTTGATAGATACCGTGAAGCGGACGTCTCGGGGATTGTTCGTCCCTTTTACGGTGGGGGGTGGAATTCGTACGCGGGACGAGGCAGCATCGGTCTTCGACGCGGGCGCGGACAAAATCAGCATCAATTCAGCTGCAGTGACCTGCCCCGAACTTATCGATGAAATTGGCCAGTCCTTCGGATCCCAGGCGGTAATTGTCGCCATTGACGCCCGACGGAAGTCTGAAGACTACGATTCTGCAAGGAGTGCGGAGGTGTTCACTGGCGGCGGCAGAATACCGACCGGCCTGCGAGCGATCGACTGGGCGAGAGAGGCAGAACGCCGCGGAGCGGGCGAGATTCTGCTCACTTCAATGGACGCGGACGGCACCCGCAACGGATTCGATTGCGAACTTACGGCTGCAGTCAGCGAATCGGTTGCCATTCCAGTGATTGCTTCTGGAGGCGCGGGTACGGCCGCACACTTCGCCCAGGTATTTGCGACGGGCAAGGCGGATGCGGCATTGGCGGCTAGTATCTTTCACTTCAGCATCTCCGACTCCCGCGCGCTGAAGGCCGAATTAGCCAAACTTGGCATACCAGTGAGGCTGCCATGCTGATTGCGTCATGTTAATTCCGTCCATCGACCTGATGGGCGGTCGTATCGTTCAGCTCGTCCACGGTGAGAAACTTCAACTGGCTTTCGACGATTTCGACTACTGGCTCGACCGGTTCTCGACTTATCCGCTGGTGCAATTGATCGACCTTGATGCGGCTATGCGCCAAGGTGACAATCATGCATTGATCGGTCGGATTGCCCGCTCCCTGCCATGCCAGGTGGGCGGGGGCATCGCGACCATCGCCAAGGCCAGAGAGGTTCTCGACGGTGGTGCGAAAAGGGTTATCGTCGGGTCTGCGCTTTTTCGTCACGAGCCTGACGCCAGCTCCAGCGGTAGAGACCTTGTCGACACTAACTTTGCCACCTCGCTGGCCGAGGCGCTGGGTTCCGAGCGCGTTGTGTGCAGCGTCGATACGAAGGCAGGGCAAATCGCGGTAAAGGGCTGGAAGGAGCAAATGTGCCTTACGCCGGAAGAGGCGATTGCCGAACTGGAGCCCTACTGCCAAGCCTTTCTCTATACCCACATCGATAAGGAAGGAACCATGGAGGGTTTTCCACTGGAAATCGCGCAAAGACTGCGAATACTAACCAGTCGTCAGTTGATCGTAGCGGGCGGAATTCAAGAGATGAGGGAAGTAGATGCATTGCACGAGATCCATGTGGACGCCGTGGCGGGAATGGCCGTATATACCGGGATTCTGAAAGCTTGAGCGATGCTCACCTTCTCCGCTGCCGACGCCTGGCTGAGAAATAAAGCCCGGCAATCAGAAAACACAATGCGACTGTGGCGGCGATCATTGCTTGCCGAGAATCATGCCTACGCAACGCCAGTCCGGCATCGACCATCCATAGAATTGCAAGGCACAGCCAAATGATAGACGCACGCATTGCGATGAGCATAACACTGCGCTTTATCCATGCGCGGTTTCGACGGTCCGGATTGCATCTGTGTCCTACGGCAACGTAGACTTCCGGTGGCCTCAAGAAATATTCGCCAGTGGCCGGCGATAACGCAGAGGAGAAACCAAATGGCAAGCCACAAGAATGGATTGAGGGTCGCCAAGCGTCTCGACGAGGTCGGTTTTTCCGAAATTGTGAACATCCGGAACCGCGTCCTGCAACTGCGTGCTGCCGGGGAGGTCGTTCATGGCTTTCACGGCGGTGAGCCGTTTTTCGAAACGCCGGATCCAGTGAAGTACGCTATGACCCGCGCCCTGGTGGAAAATAAAACCAGGTACGCCCCATCCTCTGGAATTGAGCCGTTGCGGGAAGCTTTGGCCAGAAAACTGAGTGCGAAGAATCACATTCAGGCAGGCATTGAGGACGTCCTTGTCACCAGCGGTGGAGCGCATGCTCTTTATGTTGCCTTTCAGGTGGTGCTCGATCCTGGCGACGATGTGCTGCTCTTCTCCCCTTTTTGGACCCCGATTCGTGAAATGATCAACGGGGCCCAGGCCCGTCCGTTGTTGGTGCCGACTGCCGGAGCGCGCCGCCACGGACTCACGGCCACGCTTGAAAAGATGGCGACGCCGCATGTGCGCGCAATCTACTACAACACTCCGCAAAACCCCGCCGGGACCGTCTTTACCAGGCAAGAGGCTGAGGAAGTGGCTGCGTTCGCGAAAAAGCATCATCTGATTGTGATTGCGGACGAAGCCTATGAAGACCTGGTCTACGAAGGCGAACACTTCTCCATCGCCTCCCTCCCCGGCATGGCGGAGCGGACGATTTCAACATACACGTTTTCCAAAAGCTACGGCATGACCGGATGGCGCGTGGGCTATCTGACCGCCCAGGAACCGTTTATGACCGGCCTTCGCAAGCTGGTGCTTTACTCGGTCAATGGGGTTTCTACGCCGTCGCAGTGGGCGGCGCTAGAGGCGCTTGCGCTGCCCGAGGACGACTTTGCAAAGCGGCGCGAGGTATACCGCGAACGGCGCGACTTGCTGGTCTCTGGACTGAACGACCTAGGTCTCGAGTGTGAAGTCCCGCACGGAGCTTTCTATGCGTTTCCCCGGGTGCAATCGATTCACAAAGAGAGTCGCAAGGCCGCGGAAATCCTGCTTGAAAAAGCGCATGTCGCCACGATTCCCGGCACGGTATTCGGCGCGCAGGGCGAGGGCCACCTTCGGTTTGGGTATGCAATGTCCACCCAGGCGATAGAGAGTGGATTGGCGGCTTTGAAGCGTTTTCTCAAGCAGTAATTTAGGGTCAGCGTCTCGTTATGGCTGGGCTAAAAGAAACCATATGCACCTTCCGCTCGTTCTTACGCGTCTAAGGCTCATATGAACTGCAGGAAAGTGTTTTTGGCCCTCTCTCCAATTCTCCTGGGCGTCGGTATATGTATGCAGACGCTACCGAGTCATGCACAGCGGGAAGCCGAATCGACGGTGGCCGCGGTAAATGATGATGCATTGCCTGACGCCCCGCAGCCTGCACAAGCGACGCCTGCCGCGACGACGGATCAGAAAGTAGATCAGGCAAACACCGGTCAACAGACGAAGAGAATCTTATTCATCATTCCGAATTTTCGCTCCGTCTCGGTGGACGAAAAGCTGCCGCCGCTCAAGCCCAAGGAAAAGCTGAAATTGGTTTTTCAGGACAGCTTCGATTATTCATCTTTCATATATGTGGGCATACTCGCCGGGATCGGCCAAGCGGAGAACTCCTACCCGGAGTTCCATCAGGGTGCGGCCGGGTATGGGCGCTATTATTGGCATAATTTAGCCGACTCTACGAGTGAGAATGCCTTCACGGAATTCATCATCCCGGTTATCCTTCACCAGGATCCCAGATATTACACGCTCGGCCGCGGCGGAGTAGTGAAGCGCACGATCTATTCGCTGGACCGATTGGTGATTACTCGGACGGACAACGCCAACGAAACGTTCAATTTTTCCGAAATCGTTGGTGCGGGCGCGTCTTCCGGCATTTCCAACTTCTACTATCCCAGCAAATACAGCACCTGGACCAAAACCGGCCAAAAGTGGCTAACCCAAGTCGCGCTCGACGGCGTAGGGAACATCGCCAAGGAATTCTGGCCGGACATCAACGCTCACGTTTTCAACAACAAGTTCTGAGGTTGATCGATAGTCTCGATTTGCGGACATCAGCGTTCCGAACAAATGACTTCCGCAAAGTGTATCGCCCGGCGATCGGTGTTCTGTGCAATTTGTTCGCGGCAGCTGAAGCCGTCACTGACGATCAGCGTCTCGGTACCGGCTGCGCGAACAGCCGGCAGTAGGATCCGTTCGCCAATTGCTTGCGAGACGGAGAATTTCTCTCGTTCGAATCCGAACGGCCCAGCCATTCCGCAGCAGCCGGAATCGAGGACCTGAACCGCAGAGCCGGTGGCCCTCAGCAGGCACAGTTCGTCACTCATTTTCATGATTGACTTGTGATGGCAGTGGCCGTGAACGAGCAACTTGCGGCCGGGCGTCTGCGGCGGAACATAATTTGGCGCATGGCGAACCAGAAATTCACTTAGCAAATAGACCTGATCGCAAAGCCGCTGGGCGCGCGCGTCACCGGGAAAGAGATTTCCGAGTTCGTCGCGGAAAACGCTGGCACAACTGGGCTCCAGAACGACGATCGGAATGCCGGCTTCTATTTGCGGGGCGAGACGCACCATAATATCTTCCAGATATCTTCGCGCCTGACTTAGAAATCCGAAGTCATACAGCGGACGACCGCAGCAGATGTGACCTTGCGGGAACTCAACCTGAAATCCCGCTGCCGCAAGAATCCGGTGTGCGGCCTGCAATGCTGGTGGGTGGAAATAGTTATTCCAGGTATCCGGCCAGAGCATTACTCGCGGTAGCGAACTCGTCGGTTGCCTAGTCTGCCGGAAGACGCCATCTCGAAAACTGCGCGACGCGAATGCGGGCAATCTCTGCTGGTCAGCGACCCCCGCAATTTGCTTCACAAGACTGGACAGGATCGGCGCTCGGGTCGCTAAATTCGCGAGTCTGCGGGTCACTCCCGGCACGACGGAAGTCATACTTGCCCAGCGGTCCATAAAGCCAAAGACATAATCGCTCAGCGGATGTAGGCGGCCTTCGTAGTAATGAGCTAAGAATTCCGACTTGTAGGTCGCCACGTCGACATTAACCGGACATTCCGACTTACACGCCTTGCAGGACAGGCAGAGATCCAGTGCTTCGCGAACCTCTTCGTTCCTCCATCCATCCTTGAGGAGATTGCCTTCCAGGACCTCCCACAGCAGATGCGCGCGGCCTCGGGTCGAATGTCGCTCCTCTCGCGTCGCCATGTAACTGGGACACATTGTTCCAGCGTCCTGTTTGCGGCACGCGCCCACCCCGACACAGCGCAGCGTGGCGTCCGACATTGAGCCATGGTCGTCGGGAAAACTGAAGTATGTGGGTGTGTTGTGTTCTTTGTAGGTCGCACCGAGTCGAAGATTGTCCTGCGGCTCATAGACTTCGATAGGGTCGACCAGCTTGCCCGGATTCATCTTGTTCAGCGGATCCCAAATCGCTTTGAACTCGCGGAACGCCTGCATCAGTTCGGGTCCGAACATCTTCGGCAAGAGAGCGGCGCGGGCCTGGCCATCCCCGTGTTCGCCGGAGAGCGAGCCGCCGTGGGCAAGCACAATATCGGTGGCGCGATCCAGAAATTCCCTGAAATTCAGAATGCCCGCTTCGCTTTCAAGATCGAAGTTGATGCGTAAGTGAACGCAGCCTTGGCCAAAGTGCCCATACATCGGACTGCGATAGCCGTACTCCTTCATCAACGCGAAAACCTGCCGCAAATAGGAGCCCAGCTTTTCCGGAGGAACAGCCGCGTCCTCCCAGCCTTCCCATCCGTGAGGTTCGCCGGGTACATAGACCGTCGCCCCCAGGGCCGACTCGCGGACCCGCCAGACGCGACGGGCTTGTTCCGGTGAATAAGCTCGCGCTACCGGGACGACGGGCATTTGCGGAACTACGCTGAGCAGGTGAGCGACTTGCAAATCAGCCTCTTCGGCGGACCACGCGCCCGATTCGACGAGCAGATGGCCGTTGCCAGGGGGCAGCAGGGCGACATCCTCGACCGCCAGTTTCTTTCTCAGCATGAAGTCGACCAACATTCCATCAAAGCCTTCGAGGCCGATGGGCTTATGTTCGAGTATTGAAGGAACATGGTCTGCGGCGATAAATGGATCGGGAAAACCCAGACCTACCAGGCGCCGGAATGGCGGACTGTCCGTCAGATTAAGAGTCGCCCCTAAGACGGTGACACAGGTCCCTTCGCTGCCTACCAGCGACCGAGCGATATGAAATCCGTTCTCGGGAAGCAGATCGTCCAGGTTATATCCGGATACTCGGCGAGGAATCCGCGGGAATCGCTGTCGGATGAGTTCGGCATATTGATCCCGTAGTTTCGCGAGTCGAAAATAAATTTCTCCGCGACGACCGCCGGCAGCCAGTATGGATCGAAACTCTTCCTCGGATGTTGCGCCCACCGTCAACCGCGTTCCGTCGTAAAGCAGAATGTCGAGAGAGTCGACGTTATCGACGGTCTTGCCGCCGAGCAGGCCATGGACTCCGCAGGAGTTATTGCCGATCATGCCACCGATCGTGCATCGGCTGTGCGTCGCCGGATCGGGTGCAAATGTCAGGCGGTGCAACTCCGCCGCCTCTCGAACGCGGTCAAGAACGATGCCCGGTTCGACACGGGCGCTCTTCGTGGCGGGGTCAAGCGCCAGGATCCGATCCAGATATTTCGAGAAATCGATGATCACGGCAACATTGCAGCATTGACCTGCGAGACTCGTACCACCGCCTCGTGACAGCACCGGCGCACCCAGCGCTCGACAGGCGGCAACGGTGGCTTCCACGTCAGCGGTGTCCCGAGGAAGGACCAGGCCGATCGGCACCTGGCGGTAGTTCGAGGCGTCGGTGGCGTACATCGCTCGCGAGCCATCGTCGAAACGGACTTCGCCTCTCACTGTGCACTTCAGCTGCCGTTCAAGCTCGACGGACTCTCCGAAGTCTTCGTGTGGATGAGGTTTGTGTCTCAGAATCTGGAATGCCGCTGCCGAAGTTGTCACGAACAAGATGGTAGCAGCGAATCTCCGGCTAGAGCAGTTCCCGTATAGGTGCAGACCAACGAAACACGCTCGGCTGGCCTTTTCTTTAAGAAAAGGCCAACATAGCCTCCATGAGAAGATTCGCAATAATCGGGAAATCCTCTAATCACCCGACCCGGTTGTAGCCAACGGGTCAGGTCGCAATTCCATGGTCGAATCAGCTTGAGAAAGCTGTCCCGACACGCGAAGAATCATTGTTATTGCAACCGAAACCAGCAAATTCAGTGCAACCGCTGGAACAGCGGCATACACGGGAAAGACCCCTCCGCCGATATGAAACGGATAGATCGAACTCTTCCAATCCCGAGCTGCAAACATCGCCGTTCCACTAGCCATGCCCGCCAACCATCCCCAGAAGAGCGCCTTGCCGTCAAACCAACGCGTAAATATACCGAAAATGACTGTTGGGAAAAGCTGCGAAATCCAGATTCCGCCCAGTAGCTGAAGCTCAATGGCATATTGGGACTTCACTTCCAGCACAAAGACAAGAGCGCCGAACTTGATAAAAATGGAAACGAGCTTAGCAATGCGGGATTCTTGCGCTGGCGTCATCGCGCGCTGAACCAGCTCCCCGTAGAGATTGCGAGTGAACAGGTTCGCCGAGGCGATCGACATAATCGCCGCTGGAACCAGCGCGCCGATACCAATCGCGGCCAGGCAGAAGCCGGCAAACCAGTCCGGAAACATCTTGACGAACAGCAGCGGCACGATGCTCGACGAATCGGCGGTGTGAATCCCCGCGGCCAGGGCCATGAATCCGAGCAGCGCTACCAATGCCAGCACCAGATTGTAAGCGGGAAGTAGCGCTGCATTGCGTCGAATCACCTTCGCACTCGATGCGCTGAGCACACCGGTGACGGTATGCGGATACAGCGCCAATGCCATTGCCGAGCCGAAAGCCAGGCTCGAATAACTGAGATACTGCGACGGTGGCAGAATCAACGATCCAGGCGGAGTGTGCTGTTTCAAGGCCATGCCGGCAGCGTTGAAGACGCGGATATAACCACCCAGCTTCGCAGGAATCACAATCACCGCGGCGAGCACCATGACGTACAGCATCACGTCTTTGACAATGGCAATCGCGGCTGGAGCGCGCAGGCCGCTGGTATAGGTATATGCGGCGAGAATCACGAACGCTGCCACCAATGGCCATTCGCCGTTGATTCCTAGCGCGGCGATCACTTCCCTCATCCCGACGAGTTGGAGTGCGATATACGGCATCGTGGCGAGAATGCCGGTCACCGCCAGAGCGATCGAGAGCCACCTATTGCCATACCTTCCCTTCGCGAAGTCGGCGAGGGTGATGTAGCCGTTGCGGTGGCAGGTGGTCCAAAGCTTTGGCAGCACCAGCATCATGAAGGGATAAGCCACGATGCAATACGGAATGGCGAAGAATCCGTAGGCGCCAATGCCATAGAGGGCGGCGGGCACCGCGATGACCGTGTAGGCGGTGTAAATATCGCCTCCCACCAGAAACCAGGTGATCAGCGTACCGAACTTGCGGCCGGCAAGACCCCACTCTTCCAGGCTATTGAGATCGGCGGTGCGCCATCGCGAGGCCAGGAATCCAGCCACCGTGACCACAAGGAAACAGAAGCAGAAAACGATGAGTGCGGTTGAATGGAGGGACGATGCCATGCCGGAGTGTAGCTATCTTACAATGGCTATTCCTGGCCGGCGGCTTCAGAAACGTAGTAAGAACTAGCGAAGAAGGCTGCCGTTGGGTCCGGTCCATTCGTCCACCACTACGCCTAAGTCATTCAGTAATTGGATGGTTGCCTCGACATTGCGGCGCACCTGAGGGCGGTCGGCCTTGGCGCTTACTGGCGTCTCTTCGACAGCCACCACTCGTCCGTACGGCCACGCTCCCTCGGGAACCGCCGAAAGGGCGCCGGGAAGATCGGAGAGGCGAACATCGAGTTCCTGTTTGCGGGCCTCGGCGGGGCGCAGCATTGTTCCGATTCCGTAGGCGCTGGGGTTGGCATCGGGCAGGATGATTCGGAGATGAACTGTATCTCGCCCGACGATCAGGAAAGGATTGGCCCAGCTTTCCTGGGTGTGAACGGCGAGGTATCGGCTCTTGGCTGGAGGAGGAATCTGGTCGATCTGCTGGCGCGCCTTATCTGTTGCCTGTTGAGCAGCTTTGACCTGTTGTTGAGCCTGTACGGCAGAGTCTGCGACCGGCGTGGCGGGCTTCGAGCAGCCTGCTACTGCCAGCAACCAGCCGGCGAAAGTGAGTTTTGCGAGATTGCTTGGCACAACGCCAAGCATATCAATCCCGACAGCTTGGCGCATGAGGGTCAGCGGCCTTTCCAGACAGCAGGGCGCTTTTCGAGGAAGGCGCGGGTGCCTTCGGCCTTGTCGTCGGTGGCGCAGCAGAGTCCGAAGAGGGAGGCTTCAAGGTCGAGGGCTTGACGAAGAGGCAGATCGTATCCGGCGTGGACGGCGGCGAGGGTGTGGCGGATGGCGAGTGGGGCGTTCGCTGCGATGGTTAGGGCGAGTTGTTCGGCGCGCGGTAGGAGTTCGGTTGGCGGCAGGATTTCTTCGACCAGGCCGATGCGGTGCGCTTCGGTGGCGGAGATTATCTCTCCTGTTATGAGTAGCTTGAGGGCTGCTCCCTGGCCGACGAGGCGGGGAAGGCGCTGGGACCCGCCGTAGCCGGGCAGGAGGCCGAGCTTGACTTCAGGTTGGCCGAGCTTGGCGGTTTCGCTGGCGAGACGGAGGGTGCAGGCCATGGCGAGTTCGCAGCCTCCGCCGAGGGCGAAGCCGTTGATACAGGCGATGACTGGCTTCCCGCAGCTTTCGATGAGGTCGAAGACTCGTTGGCCTTGGGCGGAGAGTTGCTGGCCTTCGGCGGCTGAAAGACCAGCCAATTCCTGGATGTCAGCACCGGCGGCAAAGGCTTTTTCGCCGGCTCCGGTGATTAGAATCAGGCGGATACTGTCGCTGGCGGCTAGTTCGGTGAAGGCTTTTTCGAGTTCGGTGAAGGTGGCTCGGTTGAGGGCGTTCAACACCTTGGGGCGATTGAGGGTGATGATGGCGAGGGGTT
>Ga0302325_10024351_pt1 | contig 12589 bp, 11 predicted proteins | sample Palsa_T0_2_FD_201948 | JGI IMG/M metagenome (GOLD analysis project Ga0302325, IMG submission 201948) | Peat permafrost microbial communities from Stordalen Mire near Abisko, Sweden - Palsa_T0_2 | ecosystem: Environmental > Terrestrial > Soil > Palsa > Peat permafrost | place: Sweden: Abisko...
CGCCTGGCCAGCCGGGCAAGCTGCCGTTCTGGCACGGCGACACCCAGGGACGGCCCGCCGAGCTCGGCCGGGCCATCGGCCAGGCCTGCCGCGAGCTGTCCGCCCTGACCGAGCCGGACGCTGCCCGCAAGCTCGAGCAGGCCGGCCTGGACCAGCTGGCGGCGCGGAACCTGATCAGGTACCTGGCCGAGCAGCGCGCGGCCACCGGCCACGTGCCCGATGACCGGACGCTGGTGCTCGAGCGGTTCCGCGATGAACTCGGCGACTGGCGGGTGATGCTGCACAGCCCGTACGGCGACCGGGTGCACGCGCCGTGGGCGCTGGCCATCGCGGCCCGGCTGCGAGAGCGCTACGGCGGGATGGATGTGCAGGCCCTGCACACCGACGACGGGATCATCATCCGGGTGCCGGACTCCGACGAGCCGCCGCCGACCGGGATCGCGCTGCTCGACCCCGACGAGATCGGCGACCTGATCACCGCCGAGGTCGGCGCGAGCGCGCTGTTCGCCTCCCGGTTCCGGGAGTGCGCCAGCCGGGCGCTGCTGCTGCCGCGCCGCCAGCCGGGCCGCCGCACGCCGTTGTGGCAGCAGCGGCAGCGGGCCGCGCAGCTGCTCGAGGTCGCGAGCAGGTACCCGACGTTCCCGATCGTGCTCGAGACGGTCCGGGAGTGCCTGCGCGATGTCTTCGACGTGCCCGCGCTGACGGAGCTGCTGCGCGACATCGCGTCCCGCCGGGTGCGGATCGTGGAAGTCGAGACGGCTACGCCGAGCCCGTTCGGCAAATCTTTGCTCTTCCGCTACGTCGGGGCGTTCATGTACGAGGGCGACGCGCCGCTCGCCGAACGCCGCGCGCAGGCCCTGTCGCTTGATCCTTCGCTGCTGGCCGAGCTGCTCGGCCAGGACGGGCTGCGCGAGCTGCTCGATCCCGCCGTCATCGCGGACACCGAACGCGACCTGCAGCACCTGTCGGAGAGCCGCCGCTGCCGGGACGTGGAGGGCGTGGCCGACCTGCTGCGGACGGCAGGCCCGCTGACCGCGGCCGAGGTGGCGCAGCGATGCGCGGCCCCGCGTGACGCGGCCCCGGGTGACGCGGCCCCGGGTGACGCGGCCTCGCGTGACGCGGCGGCAGAGAGCTGGCTGGCGGAGCTGGCGGCGGCGCGGCGCGCGATCGGGGTGCGGATCGCCGGGCAGCCGATGTGGGCCGCGATCGAGGACGCGGGCCGGCTGCGGGACGCGCTCGGCGTGCCGCTGCCGCTCGGGGTACCCGAGGCGTTCACCGAGCCGGTCGCCGATCCGCTCGCCGACCTGATGGCCAGGTACGCGCGCACCCACGGCCCGTTCGCCGCCGACGTGGTGGCCGGGCGGTACGGGCTCGGCGTGGCCGTGGTGACGATGACGCTGCGCCGGCTCGTGACGGCGGGCCGCGTGGTCGAGGGCGAGTTCCTGCCCGCCGGGCCGGCCGCGCCCGACGGGCTGCTGTCGACGGCACGCGCTACCGAGTGGTGCGACGCCGAGATCCTGCGGTTGCTGCGGCGGCGGTGCCTGGCCAAGCTCCGCAAGGAGGCCGAGCCGGTACCGCCCGAGGTGCTGGCCAGGTTCCTGCCCGCGTGGCACGGGATCGGCGCGGCCGGCGTACGGCGACGGGCCGACGCGGGGACGGTGCTCGAGGTCCTGGAGCGGCTGGCCGGGACTCCGGTGCCGGCGTCGGCGTTCGAGACGCTGGTGCTGCCGAGCCGGGTCCCTGGCTACTCCGCCGCGCTGCTCGACGAGCTGACCTCGGCCGGCGAGGTCGTCTGGTCCGGCGCGGGCGCGCTGCCCGGCGGCGACGGCTGGCTGGTGCTCGCGCCCGCCGACAGCGCACCGCTGCTGCTGCCCGAGCCGGGCGAGATCAGCATGACGCCGCTGCACTCGGCCGTGCTTGAGGTACTTGGCGGCGGTGGCGCGATGTTCTTCCGGATGCTCAGCGACCGGGTCGCGGCGCTGAGCGGTGGCCACCCTGCCGCCGACAGCGAGGTCGCGGACGCGATCTGGGACCTGGTGTGGGCCGGGCTGCTCACCAACGACACGCTGGCCCCGCTCCGGGTGGTGCTCGGCGGCCAGCAGCGCCGGGCGGCCGCGCCCGCCCGGGCCGTGCCGCGGCCGCGGCCGGGCGGAGCCGGGCGGCGGTACGGCTTTGGCCGGCCGCCGATGCCCACGCGCAGCGGGCCGCCCACGGTCATCGGCCGGTGGTCGCTGACACCGGAGCGGGTCAGCCGGGACACCGACCAGACGATGCGGGCGCACGCGCTCGCCCTGACGTTGCTCGAGCGGCATGGCGTCGTGACCAGGGGCGCGGTGGCCGCCGAGCGGATCCCAGGCGGGTTCGCCGCGGTGTACCCGGTGCTCCGCGCGATGGAGGAAGCGGGCCAGTGCCGCCGCGGCTACTTCGTCGAAGGGCTCGGCGGAGCCCAGTTCGCGCTGCCTGGCGCGGTGGACCGGATGCGCGCGCTGGCTGATCCGGCGAACTCCGGTGGCCGTCCGGCCAAGCTCGCCCAGTCTTCCGAACGGGCCGTGGTGCTTGCGGCGGCGGATCCGGCTCAGCCCTACGGGGCGGCGCTGCCGTGGCCGGAGCGCCCGGGCGAGACGCCCTCCTCGCACCGGCCGGGCCGCAAGGCGGGGGCGCTCACCGTGCTCGTGGACGGGTCGCTGGTGCTGTACGTCGAGCGCGGCGGCCGCACCCTGCTGTCCTGGACCGATGACACCGAGCCGCTCGACCTCGGCGCGGCCGCGCTGGCCACCGCCGTCCGGGACGGCGCGCTGGGACGGCTGACCGTGGAGCGCGCTGACGGCGAGCGGGCCGGCGGCGACTCGCCGCTGAGCCAGGCGCTGGAGGCCGCCGGGTTCCGCCCCACGCCCCGCGGGCTGCGGCTGCGCGCTAGCTGAATCCAGGACCGCGGCCTGCGACGGCAGGGCCCGGCGGCTGCGGGCCGGCCAGGCCGTGCAGCAGCAGCCTGGTCAGGGCGTCGATGACGTCCGGGTCTGAGTAGGCAGGCGCCGGGCCGGACTCCCGCTGCCCAGGGCCGGGGCCGGGGCCGGGTTCGGGGCCCGGACCGGGTTCGGGGTCCGGACCGGGACCGGGACCGGGTTCGGCGGGCGGCAGCGCATAGGCGAGCAGCGACAGCATCGCGCCCATCGCCGCCGCGATCAGCACGGGATCGCCAGGCAGCTGATGCCCGGTGACGCGGAGATATTCCAGGTGGTCGCGGAGCATGCTGGTGCCCCCGGCCAGCTGATCCCAGAGCACGCCGGAGGCAGGTCCGGTCGCGATCGCCGACTCGAACAGGGCGGCCTGGACCGCCCGGTTGTCCCGCATCACGCCCCAGGCCACCGCCAGATGGTCGCGGAGCTGACCAGGGCTGGTGAGATCGTGCGGCGGATGCTCACCCGAGTCGAACTGGTCGCTCGCCTGCCCTTGCATGTCGGCGAGCAGGACCTGCAGCAGCTCTTCCTTACTGGCGAAATGCTCGTAGAAGGAACCCGTGGCGCGGCCCGCGGCGGTCGTGATGTCGGTGATCTTGGTATTCAGGTAGCCCCGCTCGGAAAACTGCCGCCTGGCCGCCTCCTTAAGCGCGGCCGCAGTCTCCGCCGCCCTGACCTTCCGCACTCCCATGGCGTCCTCCCCTTCCTCGCCGTCGACCGTATCCGGTTGACACGGCGCTTGCCTGACCAGCATACTGAATCTAAATTCACTGAAAATAGATTCAGTTAAATCAACAGGAGTCAGCGTGCGGGTGGTAGTGATAGGCGGCGGGGTGGCCGGATCGGCGAGCGCGATCGCGCTCGCCAGGATCGGCGCGGACGTGACGGTGTACGAGGCGTACCCGGATCCGGCGGGCCCGACCGGGTCCTACGTCAGCCTGGCCGTCAACGGGCTGCGCGCCCTGGACGCGCTGGGCTGCCTGGAGGCGGTGCAGCAGGCCGGGTTCCCGGTCGCGCGCCAGCTCATGTGGTCCGGGCGCGGCCGGCTGCTCGGCGACGCGGCCAGGGGGCGCCGGCCGGACGACAGCCTGCACAGCGTCACGCTGATGCGCGCGGACCTGGTCACCGCACTGCGCACCGAAGCGCTCCGGGCCGGCGCCCGCATCGTCACGGGTGAGCGGCTGACCGGCCCGGCCGACCCGCGGGCCGCGGATGCGGACCTGGTCGTGGGGGCGGATGGCATCTGGTCGGCCACCCGGCAGCAGCTCGACCCGTCGGCCCCCAAGCCCCGCTACGCCGGCATCTACTACGTCTCCGGCACCTCAGAACAAAGCAGAGTCCGCGTCCCGGTATCGCGGCAGGGCTTCAACTGGATCTTCGCCCGGCACGGCGTTTTCATCTACCTGCCCGCGCCCGGCGGAGCTATCTGGTGGACGGCGCAGGTGGCCACCCCCGCACCACCGCCCGACCCGGCCGCGGTGAACGTGGCCGACCTGGCGGAACTCTTCCGCGCCGAAGAGCAGGCCGTCGCCGTGCTGCGGGCGGCCAGCGGGATCCGCACCGCGAACATCGGTCACGTACTGGCCCCGGTCACCCGCCGCCAGAGCGGCAGCACCGTCCTGATCGGCGACGCCGCCCACCCCGTCGGCGCCGGCCAGGGTGCGTCCATCGCCATGGAAGACGCCGTCGTACTGGCCCGGCAGCTAGCCGACGTGGACACGGTAACCGCGGGCCTGGCCGCCTTCGACGCGGCGCGGCAGCCCCGGGCCGGCAAGCTAGCCAAGATCGAGACCGCCAACCGCGACGCCAAGGTGGCCGGACCGGTCGCGACCCGGATGCGGGAGGTGATCATGCCGCACGTCTTCAACCGGTTTTACGAGAAGGCGACGGGCTGGCTTTACGACTTCGAACCCGGCCAGCTTCCCGCCCGCTAAGCGCGGCAGGCGGCCGGGCAGCCGGTGAATCGGTGTCCGCGGCCGCCGGGGTCCTCCCGCGCGGCAGGTTCAGCTGCGCGGGAGCGGGCTCAGCCCGATTCGGCCGCCTTCTTGATAGCGGCGAGGGTTACCGGGATGCCCGTCACAGCGGCCTCGGTGCGATCGGCGATCTGGGCTTCGGCGTCATCGCCGTACCTGTCGTGGAACCGGGTGATGCCGGCCGGGAGGAACTCCCAGGACTCGGTGAGCTGCGTCCCTGCCTCGACCGGGGCGAAGGTATAGCCCCAGCGCACCCAGGCGCCGCCGACGGCGAAGGCGAACTCCTGGCCGCGGTCCGCGGCGACGACTTGGGAGCGGGTCTCCCAGGTCCGTTCGGGCGTCTCATTGCGGCCGGTGAACCAGGCGCCCACCCGGGGACCGCCGCCCTCGTCCCACCAGCAGGCCTTGCAGATAGGACTCCACTCCCCCATGCGGGTCACGTCGGACACCATGTCGTAGAGGAATTCCGGCGAGGCGGCCACCACAATCGACTCGCGGTAACTCAGGTTGTCCATAGCCCCAGTATTTCCCGTTGCCGCAAGAATCGCCGAAGCCACGGCCTCAGCGGAGCGGACACGTGGCACTGCGCCCCGAAAACCGGCCTCAATCGTCATTGTGTGTTATTACCCACCTGATCACGGGGGTAATGACGCACGATAATTCGAAATTACTAATTTACGTGCAGAAGTTACTAGTGGGCCTGAGAGACCGGCGCCCGGGGAGTGTAGATAGGACTAGCCGAGGCTGGGACTAGCGGGGGCCGGGGCTCGCCGGCGGTCGTGGGCGGGCGGTGGGCGGGATCGGGCCGCCCGACCCTTCGATGGTCGTCGCGGTACGCATCAGGAGCCTTTCTCGGCGAGCTCCTTGATGGCGGCCAGGTTGTGCTTGAAGCCGGTCTCGAACTCCCGCAGCCGGACGAAGACGATTTTCTGTTCTTTGTCCGGCATCGCGTCGATAGCACGGTTTAGTCCGGAACGGGCCGGTCCCATCCGCGCGAACTGCTCGAGTACCGTGCCCGCCTCATCCGGCTGCAGGGTGAACCGCCACAAGGCCGCCGGTTGGCCCGGGTCGCCGACGGCCCAGGCGAAGCGGTACGGCTCCGCGCATTCGACGATCGTGCTGACCGTCTCCCACCGCCCGAGCATCTGATTGGCGTTGCGGCCGACGAAACGGTGACCGATCGCCGGGCCGGCGACCCCCTCGAGCCACTCGACTTCCTGCAGCTCGGCGCTCAGCTTGGCCATCAGGTAAATGTCGCTCACCAGGGGCCACACACGGGCGGGCGGGGCATCGATGCGGGCCTGCACGGCCACGGTCGGCTGGTCGGCGAAGACCTGTCCTGTCCACTCCATGGCGTCCAGTGTCCCGCTGCCCGGCCCGGCTGGCTAGCCTGGGAAGGTGCGGTATCTAGCGGCCGCCGAGCGGGCAGGCGACTGGCTGATCTCGACGGCCAGGCGAGGACCGGACGGCTGGTGCTGGCCCGTCCAGCCTGGTGTATCAGACGAGGTCGGGCCGGGAGTGGGCTGGGGAACGGCGGCTCCGACGCTGTTCTTCACCGAAGCGTTCCGGACCACGGGTGACGAGCGGTGGCTGGCGGCGGCCCGGCAAGGCGTTCGGTGGATGGACAGCCACCTTGCGGCCATGGCAGGAGAATGGGCCGGCTGCGGCCTGTTCACTGGTGTCGGCGGCTGGGCGGTGGTGCTGGACGAGCTCGCGGACGCGGCGGATGACGAGGCGGCCCGTGAGCTGGCGGGGCGCGTCCTGGCGGTGATCGCGGCGCGGGCGTCGGCCGGGGATGGCGCGGTGTACGGCGGGACTGCGGGGCGCGGCGGGACTGCGGGGCACGGCGGGACTGCGGGGCATGAGCTGGTGCACTGGCATGAGCTGACGGAGATTCTGTGGGGGACGGCGGGGATCGGGTGCCTGATGCTCACGCTGGGGCGGCGTTACCTGGGGCCGCGGGCGACGGAGCTGGCGGTGGGGGCCGGGGACTGGCTGCTATCCCAGGCTGAGCAGGCGGCGGACGGAATCAGGTGGTCACTGGGTCCCGGCTACGAAGCGGAACGGCCTGACGATAAGCGCCGGTTCCCGAACTTCGCACACGGGGCGGCCGGGATCGGGTTCTTCCTGGCCCGGCTGGCTCAGGAGACCGGCGAGACGCGCTTCCTGCTGGGCAGCCTCGCCGCCACCGAATGGATCATGACGACGGTGCGCACCGATGATGACACCTGCGCGGCGTTCCACCACGATCCCGGCGGCACCGAGCTGTTCACGCTCGGCTGGTGCCACGGGCCGCCGGGACTCGGCTGGCTGTTCCGGCAGCTTGAGCTGACCGCAGGCCAGGCGGCTGGCTGGTCAGGAACACCGTGGCGGACCTGGCTGCGGTGGACCGCTCGCGCGGACAGCGCCAGCGGGATCCCGGAGCGCCGGGAGCCAGGTTTCTGGGACAACGTCAGCCGGTGCTGCGGCTCGGCGGGAGTAGCCGAGTTCTTCCTCGACCTGCACCGGCTGGAGGGGCGGCCTGAGGACCTGGCCTTCGCGGTCACGCTGATCGATGACCTGCTCGGCCGGGCGATCAGCGACCAGGACGGGATGCGCTGGTCGAACTACGAGTACCGCAAGCCGGAGCCGGACCTGCCGCCAGAGACGACCTACCTGCAGGGCGCCCCTGGCATCGGCTCGACGTTGCTGCGGCTGCACCGCCAGCTGGCCGGGGATTTGTGGACCGTGCGCTGGCCGCACGCCCCGGCCTGGGAGGCGTGAGGCCAACAGGCAGGACGCCGAAGCGGTACCCAGCTGTGGCGGGTTCAGGCGATAAGCAGGCGACTGTCAAGCTCTGCCGCGTCGAGATCGAGGAGGTCGCGGTTGCGTTCGGCCCACCGGCCGGATGCGAGGTCGTCACGGAGGCTGCGCACTGCCCGCTGCTCGGCGTCCGGACCGACTCTGGCCCAGATCGACATTCCGCGGCGGACATTCTCGTCGAGGTAGGCCTCGGGCCGGCGCCAGTAGGCCTCGTAGAAGCCGTCAGCGCAGTCCCACGGGATGGGCACCGGTTCGGTCCGGGCTGCGATCGCGCGGGCCAGCTCGGTCAGGGAAGGCCGGCCGGCCCAGAGGTTGTGGTGCTCGGGCAGGTAGTCGCGATTCAGCCAGAATCGATCAGGGTCACTGGAGTCGGTCGTGAACACCACCACGCGGCGCGCGACGCGCCGCATCTCGCGCAGCCCGGCGATCGGGTCGGTCCAGTGATCGATGGTGGCAAGAGCCATCGCGGCGTCGAAGGACTGGTCCTCGAACGGAAGGTTCTCCGCGGTGCCAGCCACGCACGGCGCTGCGTCGGCGGGACGCTGCGCCCGCATGACCGCCGACGGTTCCACCGCGGTGACGTCGCGGCCGGTGGGCTCGTAGGACCCGGTGCCGGCCCCGACATTCAGCACGGTCCGCGCATCGCCGAGCGCAGCCCAGACCTGCGCGGCGATCCGCGGCTCGGTGCGCCGCGTCACGGTGTAGGTCGCTCCGATGGTGTCATACAGCTGCGCGCCGGACATTGCCCCGCCTTCCCTTCTGGCCGCCGTTACGTGCATATAGATGGCGGACTCTAGCGCGCGGCCGGGCGGGACGCGATGCTGAGGGACATGACGCAGACCACTCCCGCCGGGGCGGGACGCGGGGCCCGGATTGCGACGCGGGCCAGTTCCGCCGCGGGTGTTCTCGAGACGACCGTGGGCGGGGTGCTGCGCGAGGCGGCGGAGCGCGCAGCGGAGACCATCGCCTTGGTGGAGGGCACCCCGGACCGGGCGTCGCGGCGGCGCTGGAGCTACGCCGACCTGCTGGCCGACGCCGAGCAGGTGGCGCGGGCCTTGCTGGGCCGGTTCGCGCCAGGTGAGCGAGTGGCGGTGTGGGCGCCAAACTCGCCGGAATGGCTGCTGCTTGAGTTCGGGGCGGCGCTGGCCGGACTGACCCTGGTGACGGTGAACCCGGCGCTGCGGGCAGGCGAGGTGGCGCACGTGCTCGGCCAGTCGCGGGCCCACGGTGTCGTGCTCGCGCCCGCTTACCGCGGGGCTGACCTGACGCAGACGCTGGCCGAGGTGCGCGATGGCCTACCTGACCTGCGCGAGGTGATCTCGCTGGCGGACTGGGCGGCGTTCACCGGGTCGGGCTCGCCGGGCGAGCGGCTGCCGGACGTCGGGCCGGACGACAGCGCGCAGATCCAGTACACCTCGGGCACCACCGGCTTCCCGAAGGGCGCCGTGCTGCGCCACCGCGGGATCACCAACAACGGCCGGTTCAACGCCGAGATCCTGCAGGCCGGGCCGGGCGATGTGTGGGTCAACCCGATGCCGCTGTTCCACACCGCGGGTTGCGTGTGCCTGACGCTGGCACCGGTCCAGGGCCTGTTCACCCAGGTCATAGTGCCCGGCTTCGACCCCGGGCTGGTGCTGCAGCTAGATGAGTCCGAAGGCGGCACCATGTTCGGCGGCGTGCCGACCATGCTGCTGGCGCAGCTTGATCACCCGGACTTCGCGGGCCGGGATCTGTCCCGCATCCGGTGCGTCTACGGCGGCGGCGCCACCTTCCCGCCGGCCCTGGTCCGCCGGGTCGAGGCCGCGCTGGGCGCGCCGATGTCCATCACCTTCGCGCAGACCGAGGCCTCCCCCAGCATCACCCAGTCGCGGCTGGACGACTCCCCCGGCGACCGCGCCGAGACGCTGGGCCGGGCCCATCCCGCGGTCGAGGTCGCGATCGCCGACCCGGTGACCGGCGAGCTGCGGCCGGCCGGGCCGGGCGGCAGCGGCACGGGCGGCAGCGGCACGGGTGGGAGCAGGGCGGGTGGCTTTGGTGAGGTCGGGGAGATCGTGACGCGGGGTTATCACGTGATGAAGGAGTACTTCGACAACCCCGCGGCGACCCGGGCGGCGATCGACGCCGACGGCTGGCTGCACACGGGCGACCTCGGCTCGGTGGACGAACGCGGCTACTTCCGGATCGAGGGCCGGCTCAAGGAGATGATCATCCGCGGCGGCGAGAACATCTACCCCAGGGAGATCGAGCAGGTGCTTTACGCCCACCCGGGCGTCACGGACGTGGCCGTGGTCGGCGTGCCCGACGACCACTGGGGCGAGCAGGTGGCGGCGTTCGTCCGGCCCGCCCCGGACTCGGCGGTGACCGCCGCGGAGCTGACGGCCTACTGCCGCGCGCGGCTGGCCGCGCACAAGACCCCGCGGCACTGGGTGTTCACCGACGCCTTCCCGCTCACCGCGTCGGGCAAGGTGCAGAAGTTCGTGCTCCGGGAGCAGTTCGCCGGCGGCTCGTAGCAGGGATCTGGGGGCACGGATCCGGCCCGTTCGGGAAAAATCTTTTGGATCTGGGTTTCTGCATGCGGAACACGCGGCTCGCCGGGCGGGCCCGGGACGGCTTACGCTCGCAAGGTGACTGATCACGAGGCCAAGGCGCGGCGGATGGAAGAGGTGATCCGCGGCTACTTCGACGCCTGCAATACCGGCGACGCGGACGCGGTGGCGGCGTATTTCGCGCCGGGAGCGGTGCACTACTTCCCGCCGGACATGTACGAGGGCCCCTTCCGCGGCGGCGGGACGATCGGCGCGAAGTGGTCGTGGGCGGTGCAGACGCTGGGCTCGCACTGGACTGTCGACGAGGTCATCTGCGACCCGGCGACCGACCGGGCGGTGATCGAGTGGACGCACGAGAAGACCAAGACCGGCGTGGTGCTGCGCGGCGATGAGTGGTACCTGTTCGACCCGGACAGCGGGCTGATCAGCGAGATCCGCGCCTACTACGCCTCGCCGCAGGCGGCCGGTCTTGACCGGCTCGAGCTGGGCGGCTTCCCCTACGCCGAGCGTGGTTATGCCGCCAGCCAATGAACCCCGCGGGCTGCTGCTCGACATCGGCGGGGTGGTGCACGCCACCGGGATCCACCTGGTGGGGCGGCTGGCCGAGGCCGAGCCTGCGATGCGGCCGGTGCTCGAGCGGATCGGCGGGGTCGCCAGCGAGCGGGACGAGCTGTGGCAGCAGATGCTCCGCCGCCAGGTGACCGAGCGGGAGTACTGGGCGCAGCGGGCCGCCGAACTCGGTGCCGCGGTCGGCGAGAGCTGGGACACCCGGGCCATGATGGTTCGGATGTACGAGCTGCCGCGGCAGGACTGGCTGCGCACCGAGATGGTGGACCTGATGGCCGATACCCGCGCCGCCGGGCTGCGGCTCGGCGCGCTGACCAACGACATGACCGACTTCCACGGCGCGGACTGGGTCGCACGGCAGGAGCACCTGAAGCTATTCGACGTCATCATCGACGCGGGGCTGCTCGGGGTCCTGAAGCCGGATCCCAGGGCGTTCGGCCGGGCGGCTGACGAGCTTGGCCTGCCGCCGGGGCAGATCGTGTTCCTTGACGACATGCCGTGGAACGTCGAGGGCGCGCGCCAGGTGGGGCTGCGGGCGGTCCGGGTGCCGTGGGACGACCCGGGGCCGGCCATCGATACCGCCAGGGAACTGCTCGGGCTGCCGGCCCGGGGCATGAGAGGACAACTTTGAAGGAGCAGGCATGCCGCTAGTGCGGATCGACATCATGGAAGGCCGCCCGCCGGAGAAGATCCGCGAGCTGCACGGGCGCGTCGCCGCGCTGGTCGCGGAGATCCTGGAGACGCCGATCGAGCGGGTTCGGACGTACATCACGCAGTTCCCGCCGGAGGGCTGGGGCATCGGCGGCGTGCCGGCCGACGTGGCGCGCGGTGACGAGGTCGCGGCGCGGCGGGCGGCCGCGGCCGAACGGCTGGCCGAAGCTGAGGGCTCCGGCACGTGAGTGACGCTGCGTCTTTTGCCGGGGAGACAGCAGTCGTGGTCGGGGCGACTGGTTCTATCGGGGCGGCGGTGGTCAGGCGGCTGGCGGGGCGCGGGCTGCCGGTGCTGGCGGTGGCGCGGAGCAAGACTGACCTGGATGCGCTGGCGGCTTCTTGCGATCTCGTAACTGGATGCCCGGCGGACATCGGCAGCAATGAGGCGACCTCGCTCATCAGCGGGGCGCTGGCCGGGCCGGTGCGGATGGCGGTGTTCGCGGCCGGGCTGCCGGTGCGGGGTTCGGCGGACAGCATCGACCCGGACGCACTGGCGGCGGGGACCAACATCAAGCTCGGCGGGCTGCTGCGGCTGCTGCACGCGGTCCGCGACCGGCTCGGGCCCGGGTCGCGGTTCGTCACGTTCGCCGGGTCGCTTGGCCTGGAGCCGCGGGCGCACGAGGCCGGGCCGGGCGCGGTCAACGCCGGGGTGTTCAACCTGATGCGGCAGATCAGCCTGCTTTACGGCCCGCGCGGGGTGACCACGCACACGCTGAGCCCGGGACCGGCGGATACGCCGCGGCTGCGGCGGATCGTGACGACGGTCGCGGCCGAGCGGGGCGTGGCCGCCGACGACGTCTGGCAGGAGTACGTGGCGCAGAACTCACTCGGGCGGCTGCCGGTGGCGAGCGAGCTGGCCTGGGCGGTGGAGATGCTGCTCGCCCCGGAGGCCGACGTGCTGCACGGCAGCGTGCTGTACCTGGACGCGGGCGGGCACCGCGGCATCCACTGAGCTGGGGCTCGAGCTGGGGCTCGAACTGGGGCTCGAGCTGGGGCTCGAGCTGGGGCTTGGCTATGGCGGCGGCGGGCGGTA
>Ga0302325_10024352_pt1 | contig 12589 bp, 7 predicted proteins | sample Palsa_T0_2_FD_201948 | JGI IMG/M metagenome (GOLD analysis project Ga0302325, IMG submission 201948) | Peat permafrost microbial communities from Stordalen Mire near Abisko, Sweden - Palsa_T0_2 | ecosystem: Environmental > Terrestrial > Soil > Palsa > Peat permafrost | place: Sweden: Abisko...
CTGCGTCAAACCGGGCTCACCCTCGCGGCGCGCCGCGTCGTGCGCGAGCAGCGCGCGGGCGTCGCGGCGGCCGCTCGCGATCTGCGTCGCCTCGCGCACGAGGTCCTGGTTCATCAGCGCGAGGAACAGCAGCGAGCCGAAGACCACGATCGCGTCGATGCTCTCGCGACCCTCCTTGGTCCAGTAGTCGTCCTGCAGGTTCAGCCACAGCGCGAACTCGTCGAGCGTGAGCGCCGACGCCATCCCGTAGCCGGTCGCCGACACCCGCGATCCCCAGCGTCGGGCGGGGTCGTTGCCGACGCCGAGCTGGGCGTTCCAGGCGTAGCCGGTCACCAGCAGGCCGAGGATGCCGAAGGTCATGTGGTGGATGTGGCGCCCGCCGGGTGTGACATTGCGAAACGGCCCGCGGCCCGCGCGGATCGAGTGGGTGATGCCGCGGACGGTCACGAACGCGGTGAGGAATCCGACGTTGCCGAGAAACAGGCGCTCCTGGCGGCAGTCGCTGAGGTGCTTGCGGTAGAGCGCGCCGAGGACCTTTGGCGAGAGCAGCGAGCGCGATGGGGGCGGCAGGTGCATCACTCGACGATAGCTGGCGGCGCGGGTGTGTTGCGATCCTCCGTGAAGGCCTGCCCCATGCTCGCCGCCCGCGCCGCTAACGTTAGGGGCGGCGAGCACGAAAGCTTGGCGACCACGGTGGCCGCGGTGGCGGGTGAGGAGGATGAAGATGGGGCAGCGGGGGGTGTGGTGCTATCCCGATGGCGATTGGGGAGACATCGGCGGCTACACGGTGTTCGCGGCGGATGGGCCGATCGGACATGTGGACAGACACAACGCGTCTGAGGGGGACGGCTTCCTGCTCGTCGACACGGGGCCCTGGATCCTCGACCGGACGGTGATGCTGCCGGCTGGGGTGCTCGGGCGCATCGACCATGCCCAGAGAACCGTCCACGTCACGCGCACCAAGGACGACATCAGGCACGCTGCCGAGTACCGGGAGGCCTGCCACGACGACGCGGCCTACCGCGACCACCTCGCCGGCTTCTACGGCCGCTTTCTGCTCTGACACCTCGCCTGTGGCGCGCGGGACGCGTTTCCACCGCTGCGGACTGGAGCGGCCGATTTAGTCACACCCGCGCGGGGCCGTCAAGGCGAATCACACTCTCCTCACCACGTTACCGGCGCGCCCGGGGGCGTGTAAAAGAGCGTTTCTGCGTGCAAGAATGCCCGTTCGAAGGATTCTCCAGGGATGGTGAGCACGATGATGGCGGGACTGATTGCGCTGGCGGCTGACGGCGTGGCGGCGGGGCGACCGAGGGCGGCGCGAGCGCACCGATGAGCGCGCACGGCCTGCTCCGGCGGCGCTCGCCGCGTGTGCTGCGTCTGCTTGCCGTGGCTGCCTGCGCACTGGCGGTCTGGGGTGTGGCGCCGGTCGCCGCTCAAGCTGCCGGCTTTTCGTGGTCCTCACCCGTGTCGATCGACAATCGGGCGCCCTACGCGCAGGGCCCGGCGCTGGGCGGGATCTCCTGCCCGTCGACGACGCTGTGTGTCGGTGTCGGCCCGGGCGGCGAGCTGCTCGCATCGACCAACCCAACCGGCGGCTTCAGCGCCTGGACGCTCACAAAGGTCGACACGAGCGCATCGAATTCGCTGGTGGGAATCTCCTGTCCGATCACGACCCTCTGCGTCGCGGCCGACAGCGGCGGGAACGTGCTCACATCGGCCAACCCCGCGGGCGGCGCCGCCGCCTGGACCGTGAGCCAGATTCCGGGAATGGCGTTTGACGCCATCTCGTGCGCGTCATCGACGCTGTGTGTCGCCGTCGACGCCACCGGCAACGTCGCGACGTCCACGAATCCGGCGGGCGGCGCCGCGCAGTGGCAGGTCGCGGCCGTCGATCCGGGCGGCGGCAGGCTCACCAGCGTCTCCTGCGCCAAGGCGCCGACGGTTCTCTGCGCCGCCACCGACGGCGCCGGGAATCTCGTGACCTCGACCAACCCGACCGGCGGCGCTGGCGCGTGGACTCTCACGCAGATGGGACCGAACGCCTTCAACAGCGTCTCGTGCCCGTCGGCGATTCTCTGCGTCGGAACCGGGCTCCAGTCGGCCACCGCCGGCTCGGTCGCCGCCGCCGAGGTGCTGGCGTCGACCGACCCGACCGGCGGCGCATCGGCGTGGACGCCGGCCGAGGTCGATCCGGGCCAGGACGTGCAGGCCGTGTCATGCATCTCGGCCGGGCTGTGCTACGCCTTCGACGCCGCCGGCAACCTGCTCACCAGCAGCGACCCGCAGGACGGCCCGTCGGCGTGGACGCTGGTTCCCGGTGTCGACACGGAGGCGCTCGGCGGGATGCGGGCGATCTCGTGCGCGCTCGACGCGGTCTGTGTCGCTGTCGACGCGGACGGTGACGTCGTGGCGTCCACCGACCCGACCGGCGATGCCGGCGACTGGACCGTCACGCGCGTGGACGGGAGCGGCACCACGATCGAGTCGGTGTCGTGTCAGTCCGAGCCGCTGTGCGTCGGTGTCGACGACGCCGGGGGCGTGCTCTCGAGCACGGACGCCGGTGGTGGCGCGAGCGACTGGCGGCTTGCGAACGTCGACGGGAGCAACGCGATCGAGAGCGTGTCGTGCCCGTCGAGCACGCAGTGTGTGGCGGTGGACGACGCCGGCAACGCCGTCACCTCGGTCAACCCGGCCGGCGGGGCGGGCGCCTGGGCGGTGTCGGCGATCGACGGCACGAATTCACTCACGGGAGTGTCATGCCCTTCGACCTCGCTCTGCGTGGCGGTGGACAACGCCGGCAACGTCCTGTGGTCGACCGACCCGGTCGGCGGCACGTGGCGGAGCGCGGCGGTCGATGCCGGCAACGCGCTGCAGAGTGTGTCGTGCGCGTCGAGCACGCTGTGCGTCGCGGTGGACGATGCGGTCAACGTGGCGAGCAGCTCGGATCCGGCCGACGGCACCTGGGCGGTCGCGAACGTCGACGGAAGCGTCGCCCTGGACGGCGTGTCGTGTGCCGCGGCGAGCACGGTGTGCGTGATCGTCGGCTCGGGCGGCGCCATCTTCGTGACACCCAACCCAACCGTCGCCCCCGGCGCGTGGACGGCGACGCCCGCCGGCGACACTGCGGCGATCACGTCGGTGTCATGTGCGTCGGTGTCACTGTGCGTCGCCGTTGACGCTGGTGGGAGCGTGCTGACGGCGAACGACCCGACCGGTGGCGGGACCCCGTGGTCGGTGAGCCTGACCGACGTCACCGGCGGCGATCCGCCCGACGGGCAACTGCTCGGGGTGTCGTGCACGCTCGCACAGTGCGTTGCCGTCGACGCCGACGGCAACGAGCTGGTGGGCACGCCGCTGCCGCCGGCGGGGCCGTTCACCCTGAATGTGTCAGTCGCCGGCGACGGCTCCGGCGAGGTCACCGGAAGCGGAATCCTCTGCGGGTTCATCTGCTCGGACTCCTACCCCAGCGGCACCGCGGTGACACTGACCGCCACACCCGATTCGAGCTCGTCCTTCACCGGCTGGTCGGGCGGCGGCTGCAGCGGCACCGGGGTCTGCGTCGTCACGATGTCCGCAGCGCAGAACGTCACGGCAAGCTTCGCGCCGGCGCTGGCGACGCTCGACTTCCAGGGTTACCTGCAACTGTCGATCGCCGGCTCGGGCGCCGTGGTCGACGCCGCCACGACGGTGGCGGCCTGCCCGGGAACCTGCGCCGATGACATAGGCGGCGGGGAGTACACCGCGGTGCCGGCGGCCGGCTGGGAGTTCTCCGGCTGGAGCGGCGAGTGCGACGGCGCCGCCGTGGTGTGCGAGGTGCCGGCGCTGGCACTGGACACGATCGGAGCACTCAGCGCAACCTTCACCCCGGTCTCCCCCGCTCCGCTCGTGCCAAGCGGGACCGCCAGCGCTCCCCCGCCGGCCCCCCCGGCGGTCGAGCGCGTGAGGATCAGGGGTGCCAACGTGACCTTCACCTTCGCGAAGCCGCCGGCGGGTGGCGCGCTGCAGTGCGCGCTGGTGAGGCACGCGAGCGGCGCTGTCGGGCAGCGCCACTACGCGACCTGCACGCTCACCAAGATCTACCGGGGACTGCGCCGGGGGAGCTACACGCTCTACCTACGAACGCTCGCGGGCTCGGGTGTGCACTCCAGCCCGTCTGAGCGCTCCTTCAAGATCGTCGCCTGAGTCGCGGCGCGACGGGTTTTCACCGTTGCCGCTCGGATCGACGATCGACACGCGCAAGGGGCGCGTCTCGCTGAGCGTCGCGCTGGCCAGCGGGGTCTCGGAGACAGGCCAGTTCTACGGCGGCGAGTTCGTCCTCACCCAGACCGCGAACGGCACCCTCGTCCTGACCCTCACCGGCGGCAGCTTTGCCGGTTGCCCCAAACCGTCCAGCGGCCAGGACGCACGGCTCGCAAAGGCGGCCAGAAGAAAGCCCTCGAGCGTCGTGCGCCAGTTGTGGGGCGACGCCCACGGCGACTACACGACGAAGGCCGCTATGGCTCGGCCGGCGTGAGCGGCACGATCTGGCTCACCCAGGATCGCTGCGACGGAACCTACGTCCGCGTCACGAAGGACAGCGTGATCGCGATCGCCTACGCGCACCCCCTGCGCAGGCACATCATCAAACAGGGGCAGCACATCCTGCTCCCGGCCCCCGGCTTCTGAGGCGGCCGGGTCCGCTCACTCAACCCGCCACGGCGAGCTTCCGGACGCTCGTCGCGAGGAGCGTCCGCAGGGCATCGGCCGCCATCGGCCGGGCCATCAGGAATCCCTGCGCGTAGTCACAGTGGAGCGCCCTGAGCCGCTCGTACTGCGCCGGCCGTTCGACGCCTTCGGCGATGCAGCGGAGGTCGAGCACGCGCACGAGGCCGATGATCGCCGCGGTCAGTTCGCCGTCCTTGTCGTCGGCGTCGACGCTGTCGATGAACCGCTTGTCGACCTTGAGGATGTCGATCGGCAGGCGGCGGATGTAGTTCAGCGAGGAGTAGCCCGTGCCGAAGTCGTCCACGGCGACCTGGACGCCGAGTTCTCGCAGCGCCCCGAGCCGTTCGATCGCGAGATCGACGTCGGCGATCATCACGCTCTCGGTGATTTCGAGCACCAGACGGCTTGGCTCCAGGCCGCTCGAGCGGAGCGTGTCGCGCACCTCCGCGACGTACTCGACACGTTGCAGCTGTCGTGCGGAGACGTTGACCGAGACGCTGCGCTGAGGCCCGTCCGGATCGATCGCCCCGAAGGCGACGGCGTCCGTGCACGCGCGCGTGAGCACCCACTGGCCGAGCGGGACGATCAGCCCGGATGCCTCGGCGACGGGAATGAACGTGAGCGGTGCGACCGCGCCGCGCGTCGCGTGCTCCCAACGCAGGAGTGCCTCATAGCCGGCGATCTCGCCGCTCGCCAGGTCGAAGACCGGCTGGTAGGCCAGCGTCAGCTCGTTGGCGGCGATCGCCGCCTTGAGATCGGCACGCAGCTCGAGTTGCTTGACCACTGTCTCATGCATCTCGGGCCTGAAGTGGCGATAGGTGTTGCCGCCCGTGGCCTTCGCCTGATACATCGCGACGTCGGCATCGCGCAGCAACTCCTCAACCATCGTCGCGGCGTCCGCGGCGCCGCGACGGCGGGCCACGGCGATCCCAATACTGCAGCGAACGGCCACCTCACGATCCTCCAGCGCCAGCGGCACACTGATCGCTTCGAGCAGACCTTCGACGATCTCCGTCAGGGCGGTCGCATCGCTGACGTCCTCTAGCAGGACCGCGAACTCGTCGCCGCCCATCCGGGCCACCGTATCGCCAACACGCAGGGCGGAGCGCAGTCGTGTTGACATCGTCCGCAGCAGCGCGTCGCCGGCAAGATGACCGAGCGTGTCGTTGATCGCCTTGAAGTCGTCGAGGTCGAGAAACAGCACGGCGAGCGTGCGGCGTTCGTCGCGGCGGCGATCCAGGGCGTGCTCGGTCCGATCTCGAAACAGCGCCCGGTTCGCCAGGTCGGTGACCGGGTCGTGGAAGGCCTGGTAGGTGAGCTGCTCTTCGAAGCGCTTGCGTTCGGTGATGTCACGCAGGTTGACCACGATGCCGCCGACCGGGCCGTTCTCCAACAGGTTCGTGACGAGGCACTCGGTGTGCAGCAGGCGACCGTCGCGGTGGCGAAGGCGAAACTCGAACGCCTGGGAGATCTGCGACGCCTGCGCGATCAGCCCGGCGAGCGCGGGCTCAAAGAGCAGGCGGTCCTCCTCGGCGAGGTAGTCCAAAAGTCGTTGGCCGACGAAGTCATCGGGCTCGTAGCCGAAGGTCCTAAGAATCGAGGGGCTCGCGTACTCCACCTCCATAGCGGGCGCGAGCACGAGGATCACATCGGTTGCGTGTTGGACCAGGGAGCTCAGGCGCGCCTCGCTCTCGGTACGCAGCACGCTTTCAGCCAGAGCAGCGCTCTCACGCGCGAGACCGATCATTCGCACGACGACGAGGGCGAAGAGGACGATCGCCGCGCAGCCGACGAGGACATCGTCGGAGCTCCCGCGCGAGGAGGCCGTCACGACCTCGATCACCGGTGCCACCAGCGCAGCGGCAGCGACGGCGAGAATCCTCACGCGCGTGAGCGTGACCTTCGGCGCTGCCGCCTGCGAAACGGTCGTCATCGACGGGTGCAGCGCGGCAGCGCCCCAGAGCAGGTAGTAGACGATCCATCCTCCGTCGAGCGGATCGCCGGGGTGGTAGGTGCCGTGCAGCAGAATCCAGCCGTAGACCGAGTCGGTGGCGAGCACGGCAACGATCGCCGCGATCACCATGTAGTAGGCGGCGCTACGCCGACCCGCGCCGACTGCCATCCGCACGGCCACGCCGAGTAGGAGGATGTCCCCGAGCGGGTAGGCGATCGACACGAGCTTCGTGCCGAGGTGGAGCGCGTGGTCGTGGGCATACGGAGCGATCAGGAAGACCCACGACAGGAGCGCGAGGCCGATCGTGACGATCAGCGCGTCGATCAGGCTCGCCCAGTCGCGCCCCGGGTTGCGGCGCCTGATCAGCAGCAGCAGTCCCACAACGGTGACGGGATAAACAGCGAGGTAAACCGGATCTGCGACCGAGGGGAATGGCAGCGCCCCGCCGAACAGCGCGTGATAGTTGTACGCGAGCACGTCGCCCGAGACGAACAAGGCAAGGCCGAGCGCGATCAGATACCACGCCGAGCGTGCAGCGGGCCGATGCATGCGCACCCCCGCAACGATCGCGACGACGCCGCTGAAGCCGATGAAGTTGAAGACCGGCCCAGAGTTCAGCGGCCCCGCGAGATAGGCGGCCGCGACCGGCGCCATCACCGCCAGATATACCCACCACGCGTGGCGGGAAAGACGCGTTCGGATCCCGGACACACCCCTCGGGCTGTCGATCGACGCTGAGGCTCTACCCCACCCATCGACAGGACGCGCCGCCAACGAGAGGAACCGCCGGCGAACCGATGCCCAACGTGGTTGCCGCGGTGCGTCGCTCACGCGTGTCGCACCGAGGGCGAGCAGACGAGACGCCGCCCCGAGCACCCGAGGCTCCTGGCGCGGAGCAGGGCTGCGATCGCGTGCCCCGTCGCTGGCGTAGAGTCACCTCCATGCCGGCCTTCGTCCTGCGCCTCATCGCTCCGCGCCCGAACTTCGCGCAGACCATCACGGACTCCGAGCGGGAGATCATGAACCGCCACGCCGCCCACTGGCGCCCGTACCTCGAGCGCGGCGACATGGTCGTGTTCGGGCCGATCCTGACCGACGAGAACTCATACGGCCTCGCGGTTGTCGAAGCGGACGACGAGCCGGCGCTGCGCGAGTTCGCCGCGCAGGACCCGGTCGTGACGACCGGAACGGCGGCCTTCGAGTTCGGGCGTATGGCCGCGGGTCACGTTCGCGGGCGCTGACGCAGCGGGCCGCTGGATCGACGCTCCGGGCTGCCGCACCGTCGGCCAAGGTTTAGCCCAAACGTTGCCGAAAGCAGGCCGCGGCGAGTGGGCGATCCAGGACTCGAACCTCGGACCTCTTCCTTATCAGGAGCGAGCGGATGCAGGCGGCTGCGGGTCGTTTGCGGGTATGTGACGCTAAATCGGCGCTACGCGCCGCAAACCGCGGGCGTTTGCGGGTCGAATCACGGCGACTGAGGCTTCCACGAAGCTTCCGCGCCGAGCGACACTTCAGATCGATGTGCCGGACGCTACGCGCTGCCGCTCGACGGCCTCGGCCCGGGGGGCGGGATCCCTCCCGCCCCCGCCTGCTGGGCCGCTACGACGCGGCGGAGATGAACTGGAACCCGTTGTTCTGGTCGCTCTCCGTCGGGACGGTGTCCGTCAGCACGATGTTGACCGTGGCCGATCCATCGGGGTACAGAGCCCCAGACGCGACGTCCGGTACGACGAACCCACCGTGGACGCCAAACGGCGTGACGGTCACGACCGGCAAGGTGCTCCACGTGCCTGCCGGGAATGTGATCGTGTAGTGGCCGGTACTGGGGTTGCTGACCGTGAAGCCCGAGCCGGCCAGGATCGAAGCGTCGGAGTCGACGATGCCGGCGATCGTCTGGACGCCCGGCCCCGACGCTCCCGTCGGCCCGGTCGCGCCCCTGCTCCCAGGTGTGCCAGGTGGTCCCTGCGGGCCCGTAGTTCCCGTTTGGTTCCAGGTGACCTGTTTCTCCAGCGGCGTGCAGTGGCTCTCGAAGTCCGCATGGGACAGCGAGGGGTCGATCAGGCGGATCGTTCCTAGGCCGTTGAGCACGCACGCCGTGTAGACGCCACTTCCGCTGGGGATCGTCGCGTACGCAATGCCGCCGACACCGAGCGCCACGCCAAACACCGCGAGCGCGACCAGCAACCGCTTACCTCTCAGTCTTGGCTTCACGAAACCTGCCTTCCATAGAGGGTTGGGCGCGCCGTCGGCCGCCACCCGCCGTCGGCTGCGCATCCAAACTCGCAGGGGCGGCGGCGCCCGGGGACACGCAGACCCTAGACGATGCCCAGCACGCAAAACCTGGACAAATCTGCCCAGTTCACCGCCCCACACGAACCGCGTCCAGCGCGGCAGACCCAACCCCCGGGGGTGCGCAATTGCGAAAGTTCCACGCTCGCGGCTCCCCGATGGGCGATCCAGGACTCGAACCTGGGACCTCTTCCTTATCAGAGAAGCGCTCTAACCGACTGAGCTAATCGCCCTCGCCCGAAGGCGGGCCATCTTATCGCCAGCCGCTGCAGGGCGAGGCGCCCAGGGAGATCAGGCGGACCCCCGGTGGCTTGGGGCCGTGCATGTGCCGCGGGGTCGCACACAGCTCGGCCGGCAGCTGTGAAGCGAGCTGGGAGTCGCGCTTGGGACGCGATCCAGCGCTCGGCTGCGCTGGACGCAGCGGGCGGTTCCTCTCGTTATGGCGCCGCGGTGTCGATGCATGGTAGGCAACTCCACATCGGCGCACTGCCGCCGCGCTGAGGAGCTGCACCGAGATGCGCTTTTCGCGCCACGCCTGGTGGATATATCTGGCGCTCATAGCGCCCCTCACGGTCGCCTACCTCGTCGGTTTCGCCAACGAGGGACCGGTGTACAACGCGATCGGTTGCAGCGGCGTCGTCGCGATGGTCATCGGTATCCGCATGAACCGGCCGAGTGCGCGCTGGGCTTGGTCCGTCCTAGCGCTGGGCCAGGTTCTGTTCGTCGGGGGCGACGTGCTCGCCTACAACTACACGGCGCTCTTCGGCGCCCCACTGCCGAACACCTCGATCGCCGACGTGTTCTATCTCTCGTGCTACCCGGTGACGGCGGCCGGGATGCTGCTGCTGATCCGCCGGCGTAACCCGGGACGCGACTGGACGACCCTGATCGACTCGGCCGTGGTCACGATCGGCGTTGCGCTGCTGTCGTGGATCTTCCTGATCGCCCCGCTGGCACACAACGGCGCACTGCCGCTGGGAACGAAGCTCGTCGCGATCGCCTACCCGCTCTCGGACCTGCTGATCCTCGGCCTCGCGGTGCGTCTGGCCGTCAGCGCCGGCCGCCGTAGCGTCGCCTACTACATGATCATCGCCGCGCTCGTCGTGGTGCTAGCCGCCGACTCGGGCTACGGCTGGAGCCTGTTGCACAACGTTTCCGGCCTTGGCGTGCCGCTCGCCGCGGGCTGGATCGCCGCGCACCTGCTGTTCGGAGCCGCTGCGCTGCATCCCTCGATGACGACCGTCTCGCAGGTGGCCGAGCCCAAGCTCAGGCTCACGCCCGGGCGGATTCTCGCGATCGCCGGGGCCGCGCTGATCGCTCCCGTGATCGTCGTCGTCAATGCCGGGGGCAGTTCCGGCTCGACCAGAATCGTCGCCGGCGTCGGCGCGATCGTTTTGTTCGTACTCGTGATCGTGCGAATGATCGGCCTTGCCCGTGCCCAGGAGGCCACGGCTGAGCGCGAGCGAACGATGCGACGGGCCTCCGATGCGCTCGTCACCGCCACGAGCGCGAGCGAGATAGTGAGCGCCGCGCAGGACGCGGCGGTGACGCTCGCGGGAGCCGGCGCGCAGCCGGCGGTGCTCCGGATCGAGGAGGACGACGCGGGCAGGTGGTTGGTTGGAGCTGATCCGCGCAGCGGCGAAGAACTTCGGCTGGATCTGGCACTGATGCCCGAGCATGTTGCCCACCAGTTCGCCGGGCGCGTCGCGGTCGAGCTCCCCAGAGCTTTCGCACCGCGCGGCCCGGGACTCGGGATGACGCCCGCATCCGTCGTGCCGGTTCTGGCTCAGGGGCAACTCGTGGGGGCGATCGCATTGCTGGACACCTCGGAAACCTCGAGTGCGACACGGAGCAGTCTCGAGTCGCTGGCAGCTCAGGTGGGACTTGCGCTCGAGAGCGCTGCGCTGACCGCGAGCGTGCTGCGCTCGCAGAGCGAGGCGCGTTTGAGCGCGCTGGTCAGGCACTCGACGGACGTGATCCTGGTCCTCGCACCCGACAGCGCCGTCGAGTACGCGAGCCCATCGATAAGCGGGGTCCTCGGATACGACAGCCCGGAGTTCGTGGGCCGGAGATTCCTGGACTACGTCGTCGAAGCGGACCGTCCGCTGGTTGGGCCGGGGCTCGCCGGCCTTCTCGCGCGCCCGCCGGAGAGCTCGGAGACGCTTGAGTGTCGCATCCGCCACCGGGACGGTCGCCTGCTGCACGCCGAGTGCCGGATGACCAATCTCGTAGCGGACGCCACGGTCGGTGGGATCGTCGTGAACCTCCGCGACGTCACCGAGCGCAAGCAGTTCGAAGAGCAGCTCACCTATCAGGCCTTCCACGACCCCGTCACCGAGCTCGCGAACCGCGCGCTGCTGCATGACCGCGTCGAACACGCGCTGATGCGCCGGCGCGACGAGAGCCGGCTGCTCGCGGTGCTCTTCCTGGACCTCGACGACTTCAAGGCGATCAACGACACCTTCGGCCACGCCGCCGGCGATCGCCTGCTGCGAACGGTCTCGACGCGTCTGCGGTCGGCTCTGCGCGTTGGCGACACCGTCGCGCGGCTCGGCGGCGACGAGTTCGCAGTCCTGCTCGAGGACATCGTCGACGAGACCGTGGTCTCGGAGATCGCCGGCGGCTTGCTTGACGTCGTCCGGGCGCCGCTGCGGCTGGACGACCACGAGGTCACCATTCCGGCCAGCATCGGGATCGCGGTCGTACGCCGAAGCAGCGACCCGGGATCTGCCGCGACGGTCGACCAGCTGCTGCGCGACGCCGATGTCGCGATGTACCAGGCGAAGGCCGCGGGCGGCGATGGATACCGCCACTTCAAGCCCGAGATGCACGAGGCCGTCGTCAGCCAGCTCGCGCTCCGCGCGGATCTCAGGGCGGCCGTGGCCGCGGAGGAGCTGACGCTGGCCTACCAACCGGTCTTCGACCTGGGCACGGGCGAGATCGCCGGTTACGAAGCGCTGTTGCGGTGGGAGCACGCGGAGCGAGGAACGGTTTCGCCGGCCACGTTCATTCCCGTAGCGGAGCAGTCCGGGCTGATGATCGGGCTCGGTCGCTGGGTTCTCGGGCATGCGTGCGCCGACGCGGTGTCCTTCGAGCAGATCGAGCCGCATGCACGCGCACGCACGCTCTCGGTCAACATCTCCGCTCAGCAGCTGGAGCGCGCGGAGATCGTCGACGAGGTGCGCGACGCGCTGCAATCGACCCGACTGCCCGCACAGAGTCTCATCCTGGAGATCACCGAGAGCCTGATGATCGACGACACCGACCTCGCAATCGAGCGGCTCAGCGCGCTGCGCTCCCTGGGCGTCCGGATCGCCGTCGATGACTTTGGCAAGGGCTACTCGTCGCTGAACTACATCGGGCGGCTGCCGATCGATTTCCTCAAGATTGACAAGCGGTTCATCGACAGCGTCGACGCCGACGACAAGGAGGGGAGGCTCGCGGCGGCGATGATCGGCCTCGCACGCGTCCTCGGTCTGGGCTGTGTCGCCGAGGGAATCGAGCGACCTGCGCAGCAGGAGCGGCTCGTGGAACTCGGCTGTGACTACGCGCAGGGCTTCCTGCTCGCACGTCCGATGAGTCCCGATGCCCTGCGAAAGCTTCTCGGCGAGACCGTGGTGGTGCTCGCCGAGGTCGGCT
>Ga0302325_10024354_pt1 | contig 12588 bp, 12 predicted proteins | sample Palsa_T0_2_FD_201948 | JGI IMG/M metagenome (GOLD analysis project Ga0302325, IMG submission 201948) | Peat permafrost microbial communities from Stordalen Mire near Abisko, Sweden - Palsa_T0_2 | ecosystem: Environmental > Terrestrial > Soil > Palsa > Peat permafrost | place: Sweden: Abisko...
GAGCCCGCTGCCCAGCTGGGCCGCCACCGTCGCCCCGGCCGAGGTGCCGATCACCAGGTCCGCGCCGGTCACGTCCTGCCCGGCCTCGGCCAGCCCGGCCAGCAGACCGGTGATCCAGGCGATCCCGGCCACCCCGCCGCCGCCGAGTACCAGTGTCGATCCGATGGCCACTATGCATCTCCTCGCGTGCGTCGATAACACAATCGACCTTAGCGAACGGACCGCGAGTTCCCGCCTCTCGCCCATGTCCTCGGCCTCGGTGGCGGACGTATCGTTGGCGGGCCGGAACCTCGCCAGGCTGGAGTTCAGATGCACCCTGCGACCAAGCCGCCCGCGCTGATCCCCACCGCGACCCGGTTGCTGCCCCTTGCGGTGGCCGCCAAGGGCGCGCGGATCTTCGACGAGTCCGGCCGCGACTACATCGACGCCTCATCGGGCCCGCTGGCGGTCAGCCTGGGACACGGCCATCCGAGGGTGCTCGCGGCCCTTCGGCGGCAATTCGACGCCGTCGACTACGTGCACCGCACCCAGTTCAGGAACCTGGCCGCCGAGCAGTTGGCGGATCTGGTCACCGACCGGCTCGGCGGCGGCCTCGGCCACGTGCTGTTCGTGGGCAGCGGCTCGGAGGCGAACGAGGTCGCGATGAAGGCCGCGCACATGTACTGGGCCTCCCTGGGCCAGCCGGACAAGCACCGGTTCGCGTCAAGCTCGGTCAGCTACCACGGCAACACCGTCGGCGCCCTCGGCGCGTCCGGCCAGCCGCGGTACGCCGCCGCCTACCGCCCGCTGGTCCAGCCAGGCGAGCGCATCACCGCCCCCCAGGTCTACCGGCTGCCGGTCCCGGTCGGCAGCACCGCCGAGGCCGAGTGCATCGCCCGGCTCCGCGACGACTTCGCCCGCCTCGACGCCCGCCGCACCGCCGCCGTCCTGCTCGAGGGGATCGGCGGCTCCGGCAGCGGCGTGCTCGTCCCGCCGCCGGGCTACCTCGAAGAGCTCCGCCGCCTGTGCGACGCTAGCGACATCCTCTGGATCTGCGACGAGGTCATGTCGGGGTTCGGCCGCACTGGCACCTGGTTCGCGTTCCAGCACGCGAACGCGGTCCCCGACATCGTCACGTTCGCCAAGGGGGCCGGCGGCGGCGCCGTGCCGCTCGGCGGGGCGGCGCTCTCGCATCGGGTCTGGGCGCAGATCAGCCGCGTCCACCCGGCCATGCCGGCCGGCCACACCTTCACCAACGCGCCGCTCGCGTGCGCGGCCGGCGTCGCCACCATCGAGGTCCTCGAGCAGGAGCACGTGCTGCCGCGCGTCACCGAGCGCGGCCGCTGGCTGGGGGAGCGGCTGCGGGCGCTGCAGGGCGACTTCGCGTTCGTCGGCGACGTCCGCGGCGTCGGCTACATGTGGGGCCTGGAACTCGTCGCCGACCCGGCCACGGCTGAGCCGCCGGACCCCGCCCTCGACGTGACCGCCAAGGCGGTCGCCGCCGCGGCCGACAACGGGCTGATCGTCTACCCGGCCCGCTGCTGCATCGACGGGACCCGGGGCGACGCGTTCATCGTCGGCCCGCCGCTCACCGCAACCGACGAAGAACTGGACGAGCTCCTCATCCGGCTGCGGAGGACGCTGGTCAGCCTGCGTTCACTCTTCCCCAGCTGAACCTGGCGGTAACCCGCAGGTCGAGCCAGCCGTCGGTCGCGGAAGGGGCCACGGCCTCGGCCACCTCGCGGTCGAAGGCCGCCGCCTCGGCCGGCTCCATCCACTCCCGGGCCAGGCTCGACGTCGAGTGCAGGTACTCGATGTAGTCCTCGGCACGCTGGCGGAACGGCGTCGGCGCGGTCATGACCTCGCCCACCGGCGCGAACAGGCCGGCCTTGGCGAGCGCATCCGTCAGCCGGAAATCCGCGTCGTAGCCCGGACTGCGGGAGTAGCGGACGATGATCTCCTTGACCCCGGGCGGGTCCTCGTGACCGTGGCCGCCGATCGCCAGCAGCGCGCCGTCCGTCATCACCGCGGCCAGCCGCTCGAACGTCTCCCGCCAGCGCATCCAGTGCATCGACGCGCCGGCGGTCACCAGCGCGTAGGGGCCGCCGAGGGGCGCGGTCTCGACCGCGCCGACGATCCAGCGCAGGTTCGGCGCGTCGCCGCCCGGCCGCCGCCGGCCCTCCTCGACCATCGCGTCCGAGATATCGACCGCATCGACCTGGTCGACCAGCGCCGCCAGCGGCCGCGCCAGCGCGCCCTCGCCCGCCCCGAGGTCGAGCACCGTCCGCTGCGTCTCGCTGATGAGCCCGGCCAGGATGGAGAACACCTCGTCTGGGTAGGGCGGCCGGTGCCGGTAGGCGCTCGCCACCCCGGGATAGGTAAACGCCTCGGCCAGCGGAACCTCAGCCACGGGCCCGCCGCCGGCTGGACTATGCCTCATCGTTCGGGTGCTCTCCACGAACGGCAGGCTAACACCGTCAGATAGTCTCGGCCGAGTGACTTCCGGTCGGCTGAGCGTGGGCGAGTTCGCGTTTCCGGGACCGCTGCGCGACCAGCTCGTGGCGGCGATCCTGGCCGGCGACAAGACCACGACATCGGGTCTGCTCATCGGCTACGAGCACGACGCTGAGCCGCTGCCCCGCCCCGGCGACCGCTGGGTCGTGATCGATTCAGCGGGCGAGCCCGTCACGCTCATCGAGGTCGTGGCGGTCCGGGTGATCAGGCTGGCCGACGTCGATCTGGCGCACGCGATCGGCGAGGGCGAGGGCTTCGCCACCGTGGCCGAATGGCGCACGGCCCACGAGGCCTTCTGGCACTCCGATGAGCTGCGGGCCGAGCTCGGCGACCCCGCGTTCACGGTCGACGACCACACCGAGGTGGTCGCCGAGCAGTTCCGGATGATCACCGACGAGCGCCTCGACCTCCCCGCCCTACTCCGCCAGGCCCGCACCGCCTGAGATAACAGCAAGAAGCGGTCCGCCGACGGGGTGCGCGCCCAGATAGGCGCGGTGTGCCCCCAGATAATGGACCGTTGTGTACATCCCCGTGTATACAACCGTCCACTATCTTTGGTCGGCCCTTCCCGCACCGTGATAACAGCAAGAAGCGGTAGCGCCGCGCGCCGCTGGTGGCGCGGCACCGTGACCGTGGCGGCGCCGTGACCGGGCCGGGATCTGGATCTGGATCTGGATCTGGACCACCTGGATCTGGGACCGGGCTACTGGTGTCCACTCGAGCCCTGGTCCACCAGGCCGGCCGGCTCCGCCACCGAGCGACCGGGGCCGAGCGAGCCGGCCACCGCGAACGCGGCGATGAACAGGGCGGCGATGACCCACAGGGCGCTCAGCAGGCTCACCGACTGGGCGAGGGCGCCGATGGCGGGCGGCCCCGCCAGGTTGGCGAAATACCCGATCGAGGCGACCACGCTGATCCGGGCGGCCGGGTCCGGCCCGCTCTCGGCGGCGGCGGACATGCCGAGAGGGAAGCCCATCGAGACGCCGATCGCCCACAGGGCCACCCCGATCAGGATGATCCAGGGGTTTCCGGCCACGATGAACAGCGCGATCCCGACGACGCCGAGGGCGGTGGTGAGACGGACGGTGCGGACGCGCCCCAGCCGGTCGACCACGGGGCCGGCGAACAGCCGGGTGATTCCCTCGGAGGCGGCGAAGACGGTAAAGAACAGCGCCGCGACCGCGGCGCTCTGGCCGTGGTCACTGTGCGCGGCCAGGGTGAGCCAGCTGTTGGCGGAGCCCTCGCCGAGCTCGCACCCGAGCATGACGACGCCGATGAGCAGCAGCCGCCAGTCCAGCCAGCCGCGCAGCCACTGGCGCAGCCGCGCCGCCCGGTCCTGCGGCGGCCCCGCGGCCGGCCCGTGCTGCCCGGGCGGGATGCCGGCCGCCACCCAGAAGGAGGCGACCACGATGAGGACGGCCTCGCCGATCAGCTGGGTGGCCGGAGTGATGCTGAGGGCGGCGCAGACCGCGCCGATCCCCGACCCGGCGGCGGCGCCGATGGACCAGGCGGCGTGCATGCTCGGCAGCAGGGTACGGCCCGCGGTCCGCTCGACGGCCGAGCCCTCGACGTTGATGAGCACGTCGAGGGTGCCGATCCCGGCGCCGGTGATCACCAGCGCGACCGCCACCAGCGGGACCGACTTGACGATGAGCGCGATCGCCATCACGGTGATCGCGGCGGTGATGAGCCAGAGCGCTGCCGCCAGCGCCCGGCGCGCGCCCAGCCAGTGCAAGACCGGGGTGGACCCGAGCAGCCCGCCGATCGCCCCGATGGTCACGCCCGCCAGCAGCAGCCCGATCGTGCCGGTGCCGATGCCGAGCTCGGTCTTGATGGCCGGCAGCCGCGGGCCCCAGGCGGAGAGCGTGATCCCGCCCAGCGCGAACGCGGTCGTGATCGCCCAGCGCCAGCGGGCCAGCGCCCGGGCGTCGGTTGCGGGCACGGGCTGGGGGTCCACGGCGCCTCCGTTCAAAAACCTTCCACTGGAAGGTATCACTTCGGCGGATATATCCCAATGCCGCCGTCGGCCGCCTAGATCGCTTCTGGCCTGGTGCTTCCGGCCAGCAGGCGGTCAAGGATGGCGAGCGAGCGGCCGACGTCCACCGCGTCGGGGTCGAGCAGCCACTGGATCTGCAGGCCGTCGGACGCGGCGATCACCAGCGCGGCCGCGTCCATCGGGTCGATGCCGGCCGCGCCCGCCTGCCCGGCCCGGGCCCGCTGCTCTTCCGCGATCAGCCCGGCCAGGGTCGCGCGCAGCGACCGGAATCGGCCGCGCACGAACTCCCGGGTCAATCCGTGCTGCTCCTGCAGCGCGTCGGTGCTGAGGGTGGCGTACAGCTCGACCAGGCCCGGAATCGAGCGATTGCGCTCGGCCGCCTCGATGATCACGCCCACGGCCGAGGAGTCGGCCGACGGCCCGTCCCCGGCCGCCTGGCCCTCGTGGGTCCGGTAGGCCTCGACCAGCAGCTCGTCACGGGACGAGAAGTAGTGCCGCAGCGCCGAGTGGGACACCCCGATCGCCTCGCCCACCGTCCGCAGCGACGCCCGGTCCACGCCGCGCTGCGCCAGCAGGGCGATCACGCTGTCCAGGATCTGCTGACGGCGCCGCACCCCCTTCGGGTACGAGCGTCGGGCTGGCCCGTCCGCGGCTGTCTCCGTCGTCACCCCGCCATCGTAGGAGCTAGGCCGTAGGAGCTGGGACTTAATCAATTGTGCGGGTCTGCCATGATGGCGGGCGTGGGTCATATCGAGGTCGCGCACGTCGACTACTACCTCCCCGACGGCCGGATGCTGCTCAGCGACGCGAGCTTCCGGGTCGGCCAGGGCGCGGTGGTGGCGCTGGTCGGCCCGAACGGCGCGGGCAAGAGCACGCTCGCGCGGCTCATCACCGGCGAGCTCCAGCCGGAGGCGGGAACGGTCACCACCAGCGGCGGGGTCGGGGTCATGCCGCAGTTCGTGGGGTCGGTGCGCGACGACAGGAGCGTCCGCGACTTGCTGGTCTCGGTCGCGCGAGAAGGCATCAGGGCCGCCGCCAAGGCCGTCGACGACGCCGAGCTCGCGATCATGGAGCGCGACGACGAGCAGGCGCAGATGGCCTACGCCCAGGCGCTGAGCGACTGGGGCGACGCCGGCGGGTACGAGGCCGAGACGATCTGGGACATGTGCACGATGGCCGCCCTCGGCCTGCCGTATGAGAAGGCCCAGTTCCGGAGCGTCAAGACGCTGTCCGGGGGCGAGCAGAAGCGGCTGGTGCTCGAGGCCCTGCTGCGCGGCCCGGACGAGGTGCTGCTGCTCGACGAGCCCGACAACTACCTGGACGTGCCGGGCAAGCGCTGGCTCGAAGACCAGCTCAGGGAGACCAAGAAGACCGTGCTGTTCGTCTCCCATGACCGGGAGCTGCTGGCCAAGTCGGCGTCCCGCATCGTCGCGGTCGAGCCGGCCCCGGCCGGGTCCGACGTGTGGGTGCACGGCAGCGGGTTCGCGTCGTTCCACCAGGCGCGGGCGCAGCGGTTCGAGCGCTACGAGGAGCTGCGCCGCCGCTGGGACGAGAAGCACGCCCAGCTGAAGAAGCTCGTCGTCGACATGCGCCAGTACGCCGAGCGCAGCGACGCGATGGCCTCGCGCTACGCCGCCGCGCAGACCCGGCTGCGGATGTTCGAGGAAGCGGGCCCGCCGCCCGAGCCGCCCCGCAAGCAGGACATCAAGATGCGGCTGCGCGGCGGCCGGACCGGGACGCGCGCCATCACCTGCCAGCGCCTCGAGCTGAGCGGCCTGATGCGCCCGTTCGACCTGGAGGTTTTCTTCGGCGAGCGGGTGGCGGTGCTCGGCTCCAACGGGTCCGGCAAGTCGCACTTCCTGCGGCTGCTGGCCGGCCAGCCGGTGAACCACGCCGGGAGCTGGAAGCTGGGCGCGCGCGTCGTCCCCGGCTACTTCGCCCAGACCCACGCGCACCCGGAGCTGGAAGGCAAAACGCTCGTCGGCGTCCTCTGGGACAGCTACGCGCGCAACCGCGGCGCGGCGATGAGCGCGCTGCGCCGGTACGAGCTCGACCGGCAGGGCGACCAGCTCTTCGACCGGCTGTCGGGCGGGCAGCAGGCGCGGTTCCAGATTCTGCTGCTCGAACTGGAGGGCTCGACCGCGCTGCTGCTCGACGAGCCGACCGACAACCTCGACCTGGAGTCGGCCGAGGCCCTGCAAGAGGGCCTCGAGGCCTACGAGGGCACGGTGCTGGCGGTCACCCACGATCGCTGGTTCGCCCGGACCTTCGACCGGTTCCTGATCTTCGGCGCCGACGGCGTGGTCCGCGAGACGGCCGAGCCGGTCTGGGATGAGGCCCGCGTCAAGCGCGCCCGGTTAGCTGCCCCGGTACGTCGAGTAGGAGTAGGGCGACAGCAGCAGCGGCACGTGGAAGTGGCCCGGGGCGTCGTCGACGGTGACGGTGCTGAACGTGATGACGACCTCGGGGTAGAACCCCACCAGCCCTCGATTGGAGAAGTACAGGCCGGTGGCGAACGTCAGCCGGTACGCGCCGCTCGCCGTCTGCGTCGCGAACCGGATCCGTCCGTCGGCGTCGGTGACGCCCGTCTCGACCGGTCGCCACGATCGACCGTCATCGCGGATGGAGAGCTCGACCGGCACCCCCCGGGCGGGGGCGCCGGCCACCGCGTCCAGGATGTGGGTGGAGACGGTCACGACGCGAGGGCCTTCGCCACCCGGAGGCGGGTAATCATACGCAGCTCCGTGGCAGCCACGGTCCGTTCGATATCGGCATTGTTTTTCAGCCTTTCTCGCAGCGACCCCAGCATTTGATCCCCGGTTAGACCGCTGGCGCAGATGAGGAAGACGTGGCCGAAGCGATCCTCGTACTCGGCGTTGCCGGCCGCGAGCGCCGCCCGCGTGGCGTCCGCCACGCCGGACTGCTCGGCCGCCGACTGGCCGCCCGCCCGGGCACCGATCCGAGGGTGGCGGTCCATTGCCTCCAGCACATCTGACCAGGTCAGTGACTCGAAGATCGCATCAACGGCGGCAACCGCGGCGTCGGCCGACGGATACGGCCGGCCGGCCGCCATCGCCGTCGCGAACCGGCGCGACGCGCAGCAGGCCAGTATCGCCGAGACCGCCTCGTCGGCGGGCGCGGCGTTGAACGCGGCCAGCGTCAATTGGAGAACCTCCTCGGTGGCGGTCACCCGATTCTCTACGCTACCGGTGCGGACCGGCGGACCGGCGAACCTACCGGCGGAGTGGTGTAACGCGCGCCGAACAATTTTGTAGCTTCCGATAAACACGCGCGGGTTACGGTGGCCCGGTCCCCAACTGGAGGTGCGTGTGAGCGCAGTAGAAGCCCTTGATGTCGCGGCGCGAGAGCGGTCGCAGGCGCTCACGGTCGGAGCGGGAGACGGCGCCGCCGCCGTCGATTCCCACGAGCGGCTGCTCGCCAGCGTCCCGACGTCGGTGCTGAGATCGTTCACCGAACGGCTGCTCGGCCCGCTGGCCGAATACGACGCCCGGCACAACGCCGAACTGCTGCCCACCCTCCGTTCGTTCCTGGCCTGCGACGGCTCCTGGTCGGCGTGCGCGTCGCGGATGTACGTCCACGTCAACACCGTCCGCTACCGGATCGGCCGGATCGAGGCGCTGACCGGCCGCGACCTTTCCGCCCTGCCGGACCGGGTCGACTTCTTCCTCGCCCTCCGCGGCGCCTAGCCGGGGCAATCCGATGACGCTCCTTGCCCTGGTGCACGCTCACGGCCGCTGCAGAAGCCAGTCTGCGTAGGATTTGGATTCATTCAGGCCGGGTTGCAGGCCATCCGGCGGGGGCTGGGCGAACACGAGCGTGGCAGTGGCTTCAAGGGCGGCGTGCAGCTGATCGGCCGGGCCGGTCGTTTCGAAACCCAGGGACCACCAGGGCTGGCCACCCGCGCGGAGCGCGGTGAGTTCCACCGCGCACCGTGCCTCCCCGGCCGCCCGCTGGGCTCCCGCCGCAACCCGGCCGTCGGCAAAGGAGAACCGGCTGGTCCGTCGCCGCTTGTAGACCGGCCGCCAGCCGGGCGGGTCGCCGATGCCCCGACCGAGCGGGTTAAACGGAAACGACCACTTCTGCCACGATTGCAGGTGGCCGCTGACGCGGCCGGCCACCAGGAGCGTCCCTTGGCTGCCGCAGTACTCCTTCACCTCAAGTGCCGTGCCCGCCCGGATCTTCACCGAGAGCCCGCGCAACCCCGGATCGACGAGGTAAATGTCCTCCCGTGATTCCGTCTCGGCCGGGAATCGGCCCAGCCACCGGGCCACCCCGGTTGCCATCTGGCCAGGGAAAATCCAGCGCACCTCCAGGCTGCGCGTTCCTTCGCGGACCATGCCCGCAGGCGGCTGGACGTCGCCTTCGGCTGGCTCCTGACCCCGCGGGCGAGGGAAGTCCCGTGCCATTGCCTGGCCGGTCCCGGGGACGCGCAGCCGCCTCACGATCAGGCCCCCTCTCGGACTGGCCGAGCGCTGAGCGGCGCCCAGTCTGTCAAGGACATCTCGCCGCCCGCGCCAAGTCGCCACCCCATCGGGGTGAGCCTGAAGGTCAGCCGACGTGTGCCGCCGCCGCTGTCACTATGCTTCCGGCATGGAATCCGTGGCCGTGCTGTCCGACATCCATGGGGTGCTGCCCGCGCTTGACGCGGTGCTGGCCGATCCGGCCGTGCGGGCGGCCGACCGGATCGTGCTCACCGGCGACATCGCCGCCGGCCCGCAGCCGTCCGCCGTGCTCAACCGGATGATCGGCCTGGGCGATCGCGTCACCTGGGTCCGCGGCAACGCCGACCGGGAGCTGGTCGAGCTCGCCCGCGGTGACGTGGACGACGTCGGCGACCCGATCGCGCACTGGGCGGCCAGGCAGCTCGGCTCGGATCACCAGGACCGGCTGGCGTCGCTGCCGCTGTCGGTGCTGCTCGACGTCGGCGGGTTCGGTCCGGTGCTGTTCTGCCACGCCACCCCCCGCGACGACGCCGAGGTCGTGGTGGTGGACTCGCGCCTCGAGCGCTGGGCGGAGGTCCTCGCGGGGCTACCGGACGATGTCATGACGGTGGTCTGCGGGCACACGCACATGCCGTTCGCCCGGCTCGCGAACCGCCGCCAGATCGTGAACCCGGGCAGCGTCGGCATGCCCTACGGGCGCGCGGGCGCGCATTGGGCGCTGCTGGCGGGCGGGACGGTCGAGCTCCGGCGCACCGCCTACGACGTGCCCGCCGCGTGCGCGTCGGTGTGCGCGGAATCGGCCTACCCCGATATCGCCGAGTGGACCGACTACTTCCTGAACTCCCGCGCCAGCGACGCCGACGCGCTCGCGGTCATGGCCCCCCGCGACGGTCGGTAACCCGGGCGCGTTGGCGTACCGGGCCGCGTCCGCCTCAGCCGGCGTGATCGCTGAACGCGGTCCTCAGCGCATCCTGCTGCTGGACCGAGAGGTCCGAGCGGATCAGCTCCATGGCCTGCCCGTGGAACGACTCCGCGACCGCGTCGATCGCGGTGTCGGCGCTCAGGACGACGAGCGCCGATGTCCCCACCTTCATGTCATCCTTGACGGCCTGTAGCATCGTCGAGTCGATGCCGGCCTTTCTGATCCGCTTGGCCAGCGAAGAGGCCTTGCTCCCCTCGTCGGTCACATGCTCCTGTAGCTGCGGGCCCGACGAGTACTGGGGCCAGCGGAGCACGGCGACATCCTGCACGTCCATGACCTCGTGAGAATCCAGCTGCTGAAGCCTGAGGACGGCCGCGTCGGCCCCTTCGGTGCCGCTGAACCGCCACGCCGTTGTCGCCATCGATAACGCCCCATCCCTGGTGCCTGCGTTCAGCCGCGCCGCCACCCGATGATGAGCCGCCGGTCCAGGCCAGGCTGCCATCCAGAGTCCGCGTCGATTTCGTACCAGTCAACCCGGCTCAGCGCCTCCTGTGCGTCATCCGCGACGGGTGAGACGGCAGCTGGCGCGGCGGTGAGAAGGCCCGGGCGGCGGCCGCCGCCGCATCAGAAGTCAGGGGCGCCGCCGGAGGTCGTCAGGCTCACGTCGAGCAGGTCGAGTCCCATGCTGGTGATCCGCTGCAGGAGTCCTTGGAGGGCGCCTTGATCCGGTACTTCGGCGCGAAGCGTGGTTGTGCCGGGGCCGACGCAGACGTCGCAGTCGTCGAACTCTTCGCGCAGCGCGGCACCCGCCTGGCCGGCGAAGGTAATCTCATACGTTCGTGATTGCACCGGTGTTCGCCTCGCAGCCTCCCCTTGGTCACGTGCTCAGACCCTGACTGACTGCCGGGCCGATGTCATCACCCGTCGGAGGGTGAGCAGCAGACCGGTCCACAGCCCCTAGCGGCTGACCTGGCAATATGGCTGCTATGATTCATATGGTTACGGAACGTGACGAACTATGGGGGTCGCGCTGGCGGCAGGCGGGGGTGGGGGCTTCGTGCTTCAGCACGAGACGAACGGACATGACGCGCGGCGGAGCGCGCGGTTCGCGGCGGCGAAGTTCCGCCCGATGACCCTGCCGACGACGCTGGTCGCGCGGTCGGCGCTGCTCGAGCGGCTGACGGCGGGGGCGGATGATCGGCTGACGGTCGTCGTGGGATCGGCCGGCGCCGGCAAAAGCGCGCTCTTGTCGAGCTGGGCGGCCGCCCGGTGCCCCGCCGTCACGTCGTGGCTATCCTGCGACGAGGCCGACGCGGACCCGGCGCGTTTCTGGGCTGGCTTCATCGAGGCTCTCCGGGTCGCGGTGCCGTGGTTCGGCGCGGAGGCCGGCGAGCTGCTGGCGATGGACGGCGCGATGTCCGCCGACGCCATCGCGTCGATCGCGGACGACGCCGCGAAGCTGCCCGCGGGCGCGGCGATCGTGGTAGACGACTTCCACGCGGCGACGGCCGCGGCCCCGGCCATGACCGATCTCATCGAGCGCTGGCCGGCCAAGACCGCCCAGCTGGTGCTAGCGAGCCGCATCGACCAGCCGCTGCGGCTGCACCGGCTGCGCCTGTCCGGTGAGGTGTGCGAGCTGCGCGATCGAGACCTGTATTTCTCGCTCATCGAAAGCCGCGACTTCCTCGCGAACTTCGGCGTGCAGCTCGCCGACGCTGACGTCGCGCTCCTGCACCGGCGAACCGAGGGCTGGGCCGCGGCCCTGCAGATGGCCGCGCTGACGTTGCGCGGCACGGGGGACCCGGCGCGGGTAGCGCGTGCGCTCGACGTCCGCGGTCACACGATCGCGGAGTACTTCATCGGTGAGGTCCTCGAGCAGCAGCCAACCGAGTTGGCGCAGTTCATGCTCGCCATCTCTGTCCTCGACGAGCTGACGGCGGAGGCGTGCGCGGCCGTCACCGGCCGGCCGGACGCGCTGGCGCTGCTGCGCAGCATGGAGGCGGCCAGCCTGTTCATCACACCCCTGGACGATGACCGGATGAGTTACCGGTACCACCATCTCGTGCGGCAGGTCCTGCGGGCCGAGCTTCGGGCGAGGGACCGGACGGCAGAACGCGCGCTGCAGCTCCGGGCGGCCGAGTGGATGGAGTCCGTCGGCGACACGCGGCGGGCGACCCGTCACTTCCTGGCCGCCCAGCAGGTCGACCGGGCGCTGGCCCTGCTCCAAGATCATGTGGCGACCGATTTCCTGCACGACCCGGCGCCGGCGGCGCTTGACGTCAGCTTGGTCGACCCCGCGCTACTGGTATCCGCTCCTGACCGGCTGCTGGCCCTGGCGGCCCACCTGCTGCTGTGGGGCGATGTGGCTCTAGGCGGCCAGTACCTGGACCAGCTCGAGCGCGCGCAGCCCGCCGCCGCCTCGGATTCGAGGCTGGCGGCCCGGTTCGCGGCGATGCAGGCACTCCGCCACGCGCTGGGCGGCGAGGGGCGCGACGCGCTCCGCCACGCCCTCGCGGCGCGGAGCATCGAGGAGCGGACGCTGCCAGGGGATGAGTGGAACGGAATCGTTCCCCTCGTCCTGCTGCGCGCCTACACGTGGCTGGAGGACATCGAGGCGGTCGACCGCGAGGCGGCCGCGGTCCTGCGGATGCCCTCGCTCGACGGGCCGGCCAAGCTGGTGGATGCGCGCGGGGCGCAGGCGCTCGCGTGGTTCG
>Ga0302325_10024357_pt1 | contig 12588 bp, 13 predicted proteins | sample Palsa_T0_2_FD_201948 | JGI IMG/M metagenome (GOLD analysis project Ga0302325, IMG submission 201948) | Peat permafrost microbial communities from Stordalen Mire near Abisko, Sweden - Palsa_T0_2 | ecosystem: Environmental > Terrestrial > Soil > Palsa > Peat permafrost | place: Sweden: Abisko...
CCGCGGCGATGAAGCGCACGCTCGAGCATCCGGACGTCTGACGCCCGCGACAGACAGACATACATCTCCACACCGGCAGGGCGGTTGCGGAGGGCAGCCAGCCTTGCAGAGCACTTAGGAGTGTTCTAACCCTGCTGCTTGGCCGCCTCGAGCGCCGCCGGCGGATCGAGCGCGGGGTTGCCCTTCGCGAGCTCGAGCGCCCGGTCCGCGACCTCCGCCGCCTCCGCGCCCCCGAGCGACTCGTCCCGCAGCGCCAGCGCCAGCAGCACCTGGCGCAGCAGCTCCGGGTTCTGCGTGTCCGGCGGCGGCCCTGCGGGCGGCAGGGAGCGCACGCCCGCGAGCAGGTGAGACGCACCGCCGCCGCCCCCGAACAGCCGCCCCGGGTGCTTGTCCGGGATCGTGGCCACGATCGCCCCCGTCGCCGGATTGACGACGTTGACCTTGCTGCGCAGCCCCGAGCGCTCGAGCGCCAGCCGGTAGCCCGACAGCCGCAGGTATCCGAGCTGCGCCGCGAGCTGCGTGAACGCGGCCATCTCCGTCTCGTCGCGCAGCTTCGTCTGGTACAGCGAGATCTGCGTGCCGGCGTCCGGCAGCGTCGGATCGGGGTCGGGGGCGATCAGCAGGAACGCTTGGGATCCGAGCCGGCCGGCGCCGACGCCGGCGATGTCGACGAGCAGCTGGTAGCCGCCGAGACCGAGCGCCCCGACGATGCCGGTGGGAAGCGGATGGGCGGCGAGGTGACCGGCCGGATGGTCCATTTCAAGCCCCCCGGATCAGTTGTCCAGCAGGCCGCCGACAATGCCGCCGAGCAGCCCTCCGCCGCCGCCGGACTGCATCTGCGCCTGCCCACCGCCGGCGCCGGTCTCGGCTCCCGGCGGGTGGAAGTAGGCGCTCTGTAGTCCGACCTTGCCCGGACCGGTGAAGCGGTTGAACACGAGGCTGCCGCCGCCGCTCAGCATGCCGGTCTTGAACCCGTACACCTCCTGGGACATCTGCACCGAATGCTCGCGGTACAGCCAGCCGCCGGGCTCGATGTCGATCGTCTCGCCGGGCTCGAGCTGCTTCTCGAACACGTTGCCGTAGCCGTGCACCCAGACGACGCCCTCATGGTCGGCCGCGAAGAACTGGTCGACGAAGAAGCCGCCGCCGTACATCATGTTCGCGAACCCCTTGATCCGGCTGTAGTCGTACTCGACGCCGCCGGTCGCGGCCAGGAACTGGTGCTCGCGCACGACGATCGCCTCGCCGGCCTGGAGGTGCAGCGCCGCGATGTGGCCCGGGGCGTCGCGGCTGAACGCGATCTCGCCGGGCGACTGAGCCTCGAGCATCAGCAGCGGCATTCCGCCGAACACGCGGCGCTTGAGCCCCTTCTTCAGCGGGTGCAGGCCGACCTGCATGTTCGGGTACTTCCACAGCAGCACGTGGTGCTCGAAGTAGACCGGGATCTGGCCGTCGAGCATCATGTGCAGCACAGGCACGAGCTCGCCCTCGAGCCGGTAGCCGACGCCGGGGGCGGTGCCCTGCGTGATCTGCGTCGGGAGGAGCTGCGGCGCGGCAGGCATCTGGTTCTCCGTTCCTCGAATGCTTGTGTGGCCCGGCCGAGCCCCGACCGGTCCCTCTCAGGACGGCACGGTAGCGCGCGCTGCCACGGGCTGCCGCGCCCTGACCCGGACCGGCATCCCGCCCTCCGGGGACAGCGTCGGCAGCTTCCCGATGCGCAGCTCGTAGCCCGGCGCGAGCTCGCAGCTGAAGCGCGCCACGACGGCGCTCGCGACAGCCTTGACGACGAGCTGGCCGAAGCGCTTGCCGATGCAGATCCGCTGCCCGCCCCCGAACGGGATGTAGGCGCCGTTCGGGAGCTCCCGCCGCGCCTCCGGGGAGAACCGCTCCGGCATGAACGCCTCGGGGTTCGGGAACACCTCGGGTAGCCGGTGGCTGACCCACGAGGAGTGGATCACGTGCACGCCCGCCGGCACTCGGTGGCCGCCGAACTCGAACGGCCGGACGCTCATCCGCGGACCGAACCAGACCGGCGGATACAGGCGCAGCGTCTCGCCGATCACCATCGACAGGTACGGGAGCCCGTTGAGCAGCTGCTCGGCGCTCGGCGAGCCCCCGTCGAGCACGCGGTCCTGCTCCTCAAGCACGCGCTCGAGCACGTCGGGATGGCGGCTCAGCTCGTAGATCAGGAACGACAGCGTCGACGAGGTCGTGTCGTGGCCGCCGAACAGCAGGTGCATCAGCTGGTCGCGGACCTCCTCGGCGCTGAACCCCGCTCCATCCTCATCGTGTGCCTCGAGCAGCATCGAGAGGATGTCGTCCGCGCCCCCGCTGCCATTCGCCCGCCGCTGCTCGATCTGCTGATAGATGATCCGGTCGAGCTGGCGGCGGTTGGACTGCATCCGCGCCCACGGGGTTCCGGGGCCGCGCAGCAGCGTGAGCACGCTCTCGGTGTCGTAGAAGGCGAGCGCGCGCTCGAACACCTCGGCCGCCTCGTGCCCGATCCCGCCGGAGCGCGGATCGAGCCCCACCAACGCTCGCATCGCGATGTTCATCGCGACGTCGCGCACCCACTCGTAGAAGTCGACCGTCGTATCCGTTCGCCAGCCGCCAAGTGCCAGCTGGGCTTCGTCGACCAACACCTGCACCGCCGCATCGAGCTGGCGCCGGTGGAACGCGGGCATCATGATCCGGCGCGCGCGGTCGTGGAACTCCCAGTCTGTCGTGATCAACCCGGCGCCGATCAGCGGTGTGAGTTGCTCCCCGAACATGCCGAGCCGCCAGCTGAAGTTCTCCGCGCCGGAGACGGTCACGAAGTGGTTCGCCTCGGGGCCGATCAGCGCGACGATCGGCCGGTGCAGCGAGCGGAAGGTGAAGATCGGCCCGAAGCGCTCGTAGTACTCGAGCAGCATCCGCAGCGTGTCGCGCTGGAAGCGGTGCGTGCGGCGCGGGCTGAACGACATCTCGCCCGGCGGAAGTTCCTCGCGCCGGAGGAGATCGTCGCGGATCTCGTACATCACGCCGAGGAGATTGGCCGGACGCTCGCGGACGGTCACTTCCATCGGGACCGGACAATAGACATTGACAGAGCGTCCTGTCAAGATTGTGCGGCGATGCCCGAGGTCGTCCGTCCATACCGAGGCGTGAGCGCTGAGGAGCGCCGCGCGAGCCGTCGCGCACGCCTGATCGAGGCGGGCCTCGACGTGCTCGGCGCCAACGGGATGGCCGGCCTGACGATGACGGCGGTGTGCGCGTGCGCTGGTCTGACCGAGCGCTACTTCTACGAGAGCTTCCGCGACCGCGACGAGCTCGTCGGGGCGATCTTCAACTCGTGCCTGATCGAAATGGACGAGGCGATGTTCGCCGCGATCGACAGCTCACCGCCGGATCTGCTCGAGCGCTGCCGCGCTGCCGCCGGCGCGATGATCGGAGTGCTCACGGACGACCCCCGCAAGGCACGCCTGCACGCCGAGTCCGTGTCCTCGCCGGCGCTGTCGGCGCGCCGCTCGGACGCCATCGGCGCTCACGCCGAGCTGCTCGCCCAGCAGATGCGAGAGCTCCGCGGCCTCGACCGGCCCGAGCACGAGGCGCCGCTGCGTCTCGCAACTGTCGTGCTGATGGGCGGTCTGTCGGAGGCGATCCTCGGCTGGCTCGACGGCTCGATCGCGATGGCGCGCGATACGCTGATCGAGGAATGCGCGCGGCTCGCGGTCGCCGTCGCCGACGCGGTCCAAGCGACGGCCGAGCGCTGAAAGCCACGAGCCAACGCTGGCGGATCGCGACGCACGCGAGATAATCGCCGCGTGCCCACGATCTACGTCACCGGCCACCGGAACCCGGACACCGACTCGATCGCATCGGCGATCGGCTACGCCGAGCTCAAGCGCCGCCTCGACCCGACCAGCGATTACGTGGCCGTCAGGCTCGGCGAGTGCAACGCGCAGACGCACTGGGTGCTAGAGCGCTCGGAAGCACCCGAGCCGGAGTTCCTCCCGCACGTGATGCTGCGCGCGTGCGACGTGATGCAGACCGGCTTTCCGATCACCCGCCAGGACGAGCCGATCCGTGACGCCGGGCTCGCGATGGCGCGCGCCGACCTCGAGCTCGCGCCGATCGTCGACGACGATGGCGTGCTCGTCGGCGTCGTCTCAGAGCGCGCGCTGGCAAGGCGCTACATCCGCGAGACGCGGCAGACCTCGACACTCGAGGAGGCGCCGACGTACGTGCGCGCCGTCGTCGAGGTCCTCCAGGGCGAGCTCGTGTGCGGCGAGGATCGTCAGCTCGCCGGGCGCGTGTGGGTGCACTCGATGGACGTCACCTCGCCGAGCGGCATCTCCCCCGGCGATGTGGTCGTGATCGGCAACCGGGAGAACGCGCAGCGGCTCGCGATCGAGCTCGGGGCGGCGCTGGTCGTAGCCTCGAACGGCGCGCGGCCGACCGACGCCGTGGTCGAGCTCGCCGCCAAGCACGACACCGCCGTGATCGTCTCGCCGCTCGACACGTATGTCTCGGCGCGGATGATCACGCTCGCGGCGCCGTGCAGCGCGTTCATGGAGGATCCGCTGACTGTCACGACCGACTATCTGGTCGCAGACGTGTCCGAACAGATCAAGGAGATCCACTACGGCGCTGCCGTCGCAGTCGATTCCCAGGGCCAGCCGGTCGGCCTCGTGACGCGCTCTGATCTGGTCGCCCCAGCGCGGCGCCGGGTTGTGCTCGTCGACCACGCCGAGCAGGCGCAGAGCGCTCCCGGGATCGAGCAGGCGGAGATCGTCGAGATCCTCGACCACCACCACATCGGCTCGATCGAGACCCGCGTGCCGGTAACCGCGACCTTCGACCCGGTCGGCTCGACGGCGACGCTCGTGGTCGAGCGCTTCCGCCAGAACGGGATGGAGCCGAGCCGCCCGAGCGCGATCGCGCTGCTCGGCGCGGTCCTGTCGGACACGGTGATCCTCAACTCACCGACCACCACCGACCGCGACCACGGGGTGGTCGAATACCTCGAGCGGGCGCTCGCTCTCGACGCGCGTGAGTTTGGGCGAGAGATGTTCGAGGCCACCGCCGACGTGTCGGAGGTCAGTGCCGAGGAGATCGTCTCCCGCGACGCCAAGCGCTACGAACTTCGCAACGGCCAGACGATCTGCATCGCCCAGATCGAGGTCGTCGGCAAGGGCCTGCTCGAGCGCAAGGACGAGCTGCTCGAGGCGATGCGCCACGAGCGCGAGAACCGAGAGCTGGCGCTGTATGCGCTGATGGTCACGGACGTGCTCAGCAAGGGGACCGAACTGCTCGTCGCGGGCGACACGGCCGCAGTCTCACGCGCGTTCGGTGTCGAGGCCGACGACAGCGTGATCGAACTGCCGGGCGTGATGAGTCGCAAGAAGGAGGTCGCGCCGAAGCTGCTCGCGGTGTTGTAGGCCCTACCTGCCAGCTAGGCGCTCAGCGCGTGTACGGGCGCCTCGCCCCACAGCTGCTCGAGCCGGTAGTACTCGCGCGTCTCGGGGGTGAACACGTGCACGACGACGTCGAGGTAGTCCATCAGGATCCAGCGTGCCTCGCCGACGCCCTCAACCTGTCGCGGGAGCAGGCCGTGCTCGGACTTCATCCCGGCCTGGATCGCGTCGTGGATCGCCTTCGCCTGCCGGTCCGTCCGACCCGTGCAGATCACGAAGTAGTCGGTGTAACCGATCAAGCCGCGCAGATCGAGCTGGACGATCTCGAGCGCCTTCCGGTCCGCGGCATAGGCCGCGATCACTTCCGCCATCTGGTCCGAGGTCAAGCTGCGCCACCTCCCTGGTAGAGACCGTGCCGTTCGATGTAATTTGCGACTGCATCGGGTGTCAGGTACGTGATCGGCTCGCCCGCACGCACGCGGCGCCGAATGTCCGTCGATGAGATCCCGATCCGCGGCATCTGGAAGAACGCGACGCGCTCCCCCCCTTGCAGTGTCTGCAACGCTCGCTCCACACGGGCTCGAGCGGTCCCGCCGCGCTTGGCCACCGCCAGCGTCGCCAACGACAGTACTCGCTCGGGCTCGCGCCACTGCGGCAGACCCGCCGCGACGTCGCCGCCGACGATCAGGAACAGCTCGCTGTTTGGCGCCCGGGAGTTCAGTTGCACAAGGGTATCGACCGTGTAGGACGGCCCCGAGCGCTTGATCTCGTGATCGGATACCCGGAACCGGTCATCGCCACCGATCGCACACCGGCACAGCTCGTAGCGGTGCTCTGCCCCCGGCTCGTCCTCGACTGGCTTGTGCGGCGGTGTGCGGGCGGGAATCAGCATCACGCGGTCGAGTCCGAGCTGAAGGTACGCCTCCTGCGCGCACACGAGGTGACCAAGATGTGGCGGGTTGAAGGTCCCCCCGAGGATGCCGATCCGCACGGCGCGACGCCGCTCACGGGCGAGTGTGGCCCGTGCCCTCGATCAGATACTTGAACGTGCACAGCTCGCGCAGTCCGATCGGACCACGAGCGTGGAGCTTCTGGGTCGAGTTGCCGATCTCGGCACCCATCCCGAACTCGCCGCCGTCGGTGAACCGGGTCGATGCGTTCACGTACACGCACGCCGAATCGACGCCGAGCTGGAACGCCCGCGCCGAGGCCGTGTCGCGCGTCACGATCGCGTCCGAGTGACCCGAGCCAAAGCGGTTGATGTGCTCGATCGCGCTCTCGGTCGAGTCGACCACCGCCACCGCCAGCACCAGCGCGTGGTACTCGGTCGCCCAGTCCTCGTCGGTCGCGTCCGCGATCTGGGTTTCGCCCGCGAACGCTCGCGCCCGCTCGTCGCCGCGGAGCTCGACGCCCGCCTCCGCGAGCGCGCGCAGCGCCCCTGGCAGGAACTCACGCGCGGCCACCTCGTGCACCAGCAACGTCTCGGCGGCGTTGCACACGCTCGGGCGCTGGGTCTTGGCGTTGAGCGCGATCGCGAGCGCGTCGGCGAGATCGGCCGTCGCATCGACATACACGTGGCAGTTGCCCGAGGCGGCGTAGATCACGGGTACGGTCGCGACGCCCTTGAGCGCCGCCTTCAACCCCTCGCCGCCGCGGGGAATGATCAGATCGACGACGCCGGACTGGGTCGCGAGCTGCTCAAGCTCGTCGTGGCCACCGCCGGCGACAAGCACGAGCGAGCCATCGGGCAGCCCGGCCTGCGTCGCCGCCTCGGTCGCGACCGCGGCGAGCACCGCGTTCGAGTGAGCGGCGGTGGAGGAGCCGCGGAGCACGATCGCGTTGCCCGATTTCAGGCACAGCGCGCTCGCGTCGATCGTGACGTTGGGGCGCGCCTCGTAGACGACCGCGATCACGCCGAGCGGAACGCGGACGCGACGCACGTCGAGCCCGTTCGCCAGGCGCCCGCCGTCGATGACCTCGCCGACCGGGTCGGGGAGTGCGGCGATGTCGCGCACCTGACCGGCGATCGCCGCGATCCGTCCGGGATCGAGTGCGAGCCGGTCCATCAGCGCGGCCGTCAGCCCCGCCTCGCGGCCGGCCTCGAGGTCGAACGCGTTGGCTCGAGGATCTCCGGCGTGCGCTCGATCAGCGCGCCGGCGATCGCCTCCAGCGCACGGTTCTTGGTCGCCGAGTCGAGCGTCGCGAGCACACGCGACGCGCGCTTGGCCGCGGCGCAGAGGTCGGCTACTGATGTCGCGGTGGTCGCCATCCCCACTACAGGTTACGCAAGTACGAAGTAGTCCCTGTGGACGGCCTCGGGGCTCGCGCGCGGGACCAGCTCGCGGACGTCACCGGACTTCAGCCCACGCACCTGGCGCAGCTCGTCCGCGGAGTAGTTCGAGATCCCCTTCCCGACCGCGACGCCGTCGTGTGCCACCTCGATCGCATCGCCTGCGTCGAATTCGCCGGCGACGTCGACGATCCCAACCGGGAGCAGGCTCGTGCCGCCCTCGCGCAGCGCCCGGGCGGCGCCGGCATCGACGACGACCCGGCCGCGCGCGGGCTTCGCGTACTTGAGCCACAACTTGAAGCTCGAATAGCGGCCCTCCCGCGCGGCGAAGCGGGTCCCGATCGGCTCGCCGGCGGCCGCGCCGAGGATCGTCCCGGCCGTCAGCCCGTTCGCGATCACGGCCGGGATCCCGGCCGCCGTCGCCATCTCGGCCGCGACGACCTTCGAGCGCATCCCGCCCGATCCGAGCGGCGAGGTCGCGTGACCGATATCCAACCCCTCGAGCTCCTCGAACTCGCTCACCTCGGCGACCAGCTGGGCGTCGGGCTGCGCGCGCGGATCGGCGGTGAACACGCCGTCGGCGTCGGTCAGCAGGATCAGCAACTCGGCGCCGAGCAGGATCGCAACCTGGGCGGCGAGGAAGTCGTTGTTGCCGAACGAGATCTCGTCCGTCGTGGTCGTGTCGTTCTCGTTGATCACCGGCACGACCCGCCACTCGAGCAGCTTGCGCAGCGTCTGGCGTGCGTTCAGGTAGTGGGTCCGGGCGCTCATGTCGAAGAACGTCAGCAGCACCTGCGCGCTCAGAACCCCGCGCGAGCGAAGCAGCTCGTCATAGACCTGGTAGAGCTTGCCCTGGCCGACCGCGCTCGCGGCCTGTAGCTCGTCCATCGCCCGGGGGCGCAGCGGCAGTTGCATCACGCCCATGCCGCGCGCGATCGCGCCGCTCGTGACGACCAGGACCGCGTCGCCATCGTGATGCAGGCTCGCCAACTCGTCGCAGATCCGCCCGAGCACGTCGGCGCGCACGTCGCCACGCTCGTCCGCGACGATGCTCGAACCAAGCTTGACGACAACCGTGGCCATGCGGCCAGAGAGTGTGTCAGCGCGGCCGCGCCCCCGCACCCGCGCTGGGAATCAGCGCGAGTGCGAGGTGCCGGGACGCTTGCTTATGCCTGCCGCGTGGCCTTCTTCTTCGATCCGCCGCACCAGGGGTTCTTCGGAACGCCCTTGCACGGGTTCGGCATCGTCGGCAGCTTCGACTTCGACGGCAGCGGGTGCAGGCCGTTGTTGATCGTCGTCACCCGCGGGTAGTGATCAGTCGGCACGCACGCCGACACCCCGCCGATCTCGTCACCCGAGTCGCACAGGACCTGGCTCAGGAACGGACCGTTCGTGTTCGCGACCGCCTGGGTGCCCGTGCAGGACGGGTACTCGGTCTCGAGCAGCTGCGACCCGCTATCGAGCTGACCGCTCGCATCGGTGTTGCCGCTGAAGCAGTCGTTCGCGTTGCCGGCGTTGAAGTTCAGCTGCTCGAAGTCACCGTTCGTCGGGTTGCCGAAGAACCCGTCATGCGAGTACTTGTTGTCGATCACGGCATCGCCCCACTCGTCGTAGAGGCAGCTGCCGGTGCCGAGGAGCGGGTTGTTCAGCTGGCCGCCGGTACAGGGGGGGCCGCTGTCCGGGTACGGCACGATGATGTTGCCCCAGGCGCCGTTGTTGGCGAATGTGTTGTCCATCACCGTGTCGAAGCGGCCGCCCGAGATCGACATCCCGGTCCCGACCGGACCGGCCGCCGCGGAGCCGGCCGCTGGGACGTTCGGGTCGTTGTTGTCGTGGACGTCGTTGTCCATGAACACCCAGCACGAATGCGTATGGGTGATCGGGCTGACGCCGTTGTTCGGGCACGATCCGTTCTGCGGCGGCGGGTTGTCGCCGTTCTGGCTGTTGGTGTCGAACCCGTCCTCGTTGTTGTCGAACTGGGAATCCTTGACGACCAGGCTGCCGCCCGAGTTCGAGCCCGAGTAGCCGAGCGCGTTGTACTCCGCCCAGGCGTCGTTGACGACCTGGTTGCACTCCTGCTGGCAGGCGCCGATGTAGTAGCCCGAGTCGTTCATGTTGCTGGCGTACGTGTTCAGCCAGGTGCCGCCGTCCCAGTTGCTCGAGAAGATCCCGTACTCGGCCGCCGAGACCTCGCGCTTCACCTGCGAGAGCTTCGTATTCGGGTTGTAGAAGAAGCTCGTCGCGTTGAGGTACTCGCCGAGATAGCCCCAGCCGCCGATCTTGCCGCTCTCGGCGCCGCCGTTCCACCAGACCTCGTTCCCGGTGCCCCCATCGCCGCCGGAGCCACCGAGGAAGTTGCAGGCGGTCAGGTTCTCGACGTCAACGCTGTCGGCCTTCCATACCTCGACCCCGTTCAGCCCCGCAGGTCCGCCCTTAGCCGACGGGCCGAAGTTCTGGTCGGCGGGTTTATCGGTGCACGCCGGCCCCTTCTGGGTGCCGTCGACGATCACCGTGTTGCGGTTCATGCCGCGCAGCGTGACCTTCGGCGCGGTGATCAGCACCCCGGCCGGGAACTCGCCCCCGGTGCCGGGCGCCGCCACGCTCTTGGTCGTCTTGTAGTCGCCCGGAGCGACGAGGATCCAGTCGCCCCGCTTCGCCACCTTGGCTGCGGCCTCGATCGTCTTGAACTGCCCTTTGACTCCGTGATAGGTGCCCACGAGCAGGACCTTCGCGCCTGCGGCCGGTGCCAACACGGCGACGGCGGCGGCGATCATTGCCGCAGTCAAACAGACTGAAACGGTACGGCGCATCCAGTTCTCTCTCTCTTTTTGGGGCTCCGGCCGGGCCGATCCTACACCTCCGGGTCGAGTTCGAACGCCACGCCGGCGATCTCGACGTCGTCCCCGGCCTCGAATCCACTCGCCTCGAGCGCCGTGATCACCCCGATCCCGCGCAGCCTGCGCTCGAGGTGCGCGAGCGCATCCTCGTTCGCGAGGTCGTACCGCGCGACCAGTCGCTCAACCCCCGCGCCGGTGACCCGAAAGCTCCCCTCCGTGACCCGCTCGACTGTGAACGCCCGCGGCGCGGCGGGCTTGAAGATGCGGTGCTCGGCAAACTCGTGGCCGGAGTCGCCACGGTCGGGGAGCTGACCCACGCGCGCGCCGTCATCTTCGGTAGCTGCGCGGTCGGCAGCGCCCACCCACCCGCGCTCTAGCGGAATGCGGTGCATCAGTAGGGTGGCGAGCTCCTCGAGGCCCAGGCGCGTCACCGACGAGGTCAGGATCACCGGCACCTCCGGCCCAAGCCGGCGGACCCATTGCTCGCGCGCGGCCGCGCCCGCTTGCGCCTCGACGAGATCGGCCTTCGACAGCGCCAGCACTCGCGGCAGCGCGGCGAGCCGCGGATCGTGCAGCTCGAGCTCGTGCTCCACGAGCTCGTGGTTGGCGACCGGGTCCGAGCCGTCGAGCGGTGCGAGATCGAGCACGTGGACGAGCAGACGGGTCCGCTCGACATGCGCGAGGAACTCATGCCCGAGCCCCGCGCCACCGCTCGCCCCCTCGATCAACCCCGGAATATCGGCGATCACCAGCTGGCGGTCGTCGGCGTGCAGCGTCCCCAATACCGGCTCGAGCGTCGTGAACGGATAGTCGGCCACCTTCGGATGTGCGCGCGTCATCCGAGCCAGCAGCGAGGACTTGCCGGCGTTCGGCAGTCCGACGAGCCCGACATCGGCGAGCAGCTTCAACGTCAGCGTGGCCCACGTCTCGTCTCCGGGAAGGCCGCGTTCGGCGAACCTCGGCGCCTGATGCGTCGGCCCCGCGAATCGCTTGTTGCCGCGGCCGCCCGACCCGCCGGTGGCGATCAGCGCTCGCTGCCCGGGCCGGATCAGATCGTGGAGGGTGCCGTCTCGCTCGACGGTCACCTCGGTCCCCGGAGGCACGGCGATCTCAAGCGTCGCACCGTCCGCGCCGTGCCGCTGCGAACCCTGCCCGTGGCCACCTCGCTGTGCCTTGAAGTGCGAGCGCCGGCGGAAGGACTGCAGATCGCGGAGCGAGTCGTCGCAGACGAGCACGACGTCGCCGCCGCGCCCGCCGTCGCCACCGTCGGGACCGCCCTTGGGCACGTGCGCCTCGCGCCGGAAGCTGAGGCAGCCGTCGCCGCCGGCTCCGGCCTGGACGTGAATGCGCGCGCGATCGTACATACGACGATGCTGTCACGGATCGTAGTCTTCGAAGCCTCATACACCAGCGGCACCGGGCGCCGTTCGGGAGCGACCGGGCCGACCATTTCTCGGAGGTGACCGGTCGTGGCTGAGATGCTCAACGATTTCAAGAAGTTCCTCGTGCGCGGGAACCTCGTCACGCTCGCGGTGGCGTTCGTCATGGGACTCGTGTTCGCCGCTGTCGTAAAGGCGTTCATCGCGGACCTGATCACGCCGATCATCGCCTTGATCTTCGGCAAGCCGAACTTCGAAGGGCTGTCGTTCACGATCAACTCGAGCCACTTCCTGTACGGCGACTTCATCAACAACCTGTTCGCGTTCGTGACCACGGCCGCGGCGGTCTTCTTCTTCGTCGTGAAGCCCTACGACGCCTATCTCGCCCGACGCAAGCCTGGCGACGATCCGGACGTCAAGGAGTGCCCGGAGTGCACGAGCGAGATCCCGGTCAAGGCACGTCGCTGTCCGCAGTGCACCGCACAGCTGACAGCGAGCTGAGACTCATCCGCGCGGGTGCGCCGTCCGCCTCGGCGGGCGGCGCGCTACGCCTGGTCGTACGAGGACGCCTCGGCAGCCGCTACGGCCGCCTCGGCCCCCTCGCCGACCACCGTTACGACCCGACCGCGCCGCCCGCGGGTGAACGTCACCGTCCCCGCGGCGCGGGCGAACAGCGTGTCGTCCTT
>Ga0302325_10024358_pt1 | contig 12588 bp, 9 predicted proteins | sample Palsa_T0_2_FD_201948 | JGI IMG/M metagenome (GOLD analysis project Ga0302325, IMG submission 201948) | Peat permafrost microbial communities from Stordalen Mire near Abisko, Sweden - Palsa_T0_2 | ecosystem: Environmental > Terrestrial > Soil > Palsa > Peat permafrost | place: Sweden: Abisko...
AGATATCGCCTCCGGCTACACGCTTACTCAGCGTGTAACTCCCCAGGCATTCCAGGTTATACCTCAGCTCGTCTACCGTGTCTATGCCGATGGCCGTCCCGACGAGCTCGTCCGCGGCGTCCAGATCGTCGGCACGCCCCAGGCCTCGCTCACGCATATTCTCGCCACCGGCGACAAGCAGGACATCTTCAACGGAGAGTGCGGCGCGGAATCGGGCAGCATTCCAGTTTCGGCCATCGCCCCGGCCATGCTCTTCAGCTCGATCGAAACCCAAAAGGCGCCGCAGGGCAAAGTGCGGCCGCCCATCCTTCCCTCACCGGACGCCGACAGCACTCCGGAGGCTCAATAAATGCGCATTTTACCCTTCGCTCCATGCACCATCATGTTCGCTGCCGCAGCTCTTTTCCCGTTCGCGATTGCCCCGGCCCCCGCATCCGCGCAGCAGCCGGCCACGCGTGCGCAGGCCGAGCAGGACCCCATCTTGAAAGCCATGCTCGTCGAACTGGGTCGGAATCAGAAGCGCCTCCAACTGGAGAACTCTGAGAAGCCATACTTTATCGAGTTTCGCATCGACGATGTCGTCGAATATACCGCGCGGGCGCAATATGGCGCTTTGACCGGGGAGCATGACTCGCACAGCCGCGTCGCGCGCGTCCGCGTGCGCGTCGGTGACTATAAGTTCGACAACTCCCACGCCAAAGTCGACAACCAGGTCCTCCTGGCACTGCAACGCTTCGGCTTCGGTGGCGACGGCATGATTGCCATCGAGGTCATCGACGACGATCCCGTTGCTCTTCGCTTCGCGCTTTGGAATGCGGCAGACCTGGCCTACAAGATTGCTCTCGACGACTTCGCCAAAAAACAGGCGGAACTCAAGACGGTCGAGACCCCGCCGCAGGCCGGCAGCTTTGCCCAGGAAAAGCCAACCATTAACCTCGCGCCCGTGCTCCATCTCTCGCTCGATCGCGACGCCTGGAAGCGCAACATCATCGACGGCTCGGCGCTCCCGCTCACCGATCCCACCGTCAAGAACTTCGCTCCTCAAATTGAGGAATCTTCCGGCGAACTCAGAGGCCGCGTGCGCACCGAATATCTGGTTAACTCCGAGGGCGCCATCGTGCGCAAGAGTTTTGCCGAATATCATGCCGAGATTGCATTCAACGCACAGGCCGCCGATGGCATGAAGTTAGCGCGCTCTTATCCCGTCAACGGAAGCGCGGCCGATGGGCTGGGCACTGCGGAGCATTTTCACGACGGCGCGCTCCACGCACTGACCGGCCTCGATGAGCTCTGCAAAGCACCTGTCGTCCGCGATGAGTATCACGGTCCGGTGCTCCTCGCCGGCAACGCCAGCGCTCGCAGTTTCGGCGATCTTCTTCCCAGCGCTGTCGAAGCCCGTCCGCCGGCCCTCGGTTCCACCGCCCGCACCACGGGCGCTTATAACTCCAGTTACCAAACCCGCGTCCTGCCCGATTTTCTTTCCATCCTCGACGATCCTACGCTGACCACTTTTTCCGGCAAGGAACTTACCGGAACTTATACCGTCGATGACGAAGGTGTGCCCGCCCAAAAGGTCGCATTGGTCCAGGACGGAAAACTTGTAAGTTATCTGCTTGGCCGCGAGCCGATCCGTGATTTTCCCGAGTCCAACGGCCATGGCCGCGCCGCTGAGGGTCAGGCGCCCGCTCCCAGCATCGGCGTGCTCAAAGTCGAAGCTTCTAACGGTGTGAGCGAAGATGAACTGCTCAAGAAGCTGATCGCCATGGGCAAAGATCAGGGCCTGCCCAACGTGTACATGGTAGCCACGCTCGGCGGCCCATCGCAGCCGCGCACCATGTATCGCATCAAGGTTGAAGATGGTTCACGCGAGTTGGTTCGCGGCGCTGCTTTGGGCGAGCTCAACCTGCACACCTTCCGCTCGGGAATAGTAGCCGCGGGTGACACGCCTTATGTCTACAACATCTTCGGAGACGTTCCGAAAACAGTCATCGCGCCCCCGCTACTTATCGACGATTTAACAGTCAAACAAGCCCAGGAACGGGACGCCCGCTTGCCCTTCTATCCTGCACCCGCCGAATGAAGAATTGTCGTGAATGCTCCCTTCCCGGCCCGGCCTCCCCGACCAGCATCAATTGGCCGAGATAGCAGGCTCTTTCATTCGCGCTTCAAGTCAATGCCCAACTGCTGGCACTTCTTGTAAAGGTGGCTTCTTTCCAGGCCAAGCGCCTTGGCGGTCTGCGAAACGTTTCGGTTGTGCCGCTCCAATTCTTTGAGCACCTCGGCTCTTTCGAACTGCAGCACCCGCTCAGCGAGCGCAGCAGAATCATCCACCACGGCCCCGGAACTGGCTGCATGCGCGGGAGGGCTCGTTTGCCTCGAACGAGCAGCAGGCAGCGCCAGCTCGACCGCCTCGGCGTCTACTTCAGTCCCGGCCAGCAGCAGCAAACGCTCCACCACATTGCGCAGTTCGCGGACATTCCCCGGCCAGGCGTACTGCTTCAGCGCTTCAATGGCCTCTTCCGTAAAACGAATTGGCTTCCAACCGTTCTGTGCGCTCACCTGGCGCGCAAAATGATCGATCAGGGCGGGCAAGTCCTCTGCGCGGCTGCGCAGCGGCGGCAACTCGACGGGGAAGACGACAACGCGATGGTACAGGTCGCGGCGGAACTGGCCGGTTTCAACCAGCTGCTCCAGGTTGCGGTGCGTTGCCACCACCACCCGCACATCCACGGTTGTGGGCTTGTTCGCGCCAATCCGCTCCACCTCTCCCTCTTCAAGCACGCGCAGCAACTTGGCCTGCATGGCAAGCGGCATATCGCCAATCTCGTCGAGGAAGAGCGTCCCTCGATGCGCCTGCTCAAACTTCCCCGTATGCCGCTGCGCCGCGCCCGTGAACGAGCCCTTCTCGTGACCGAACAGTTCGCTCTCGATCAGCTCAGAGGGCACGGCTGCGCAGTTGAGTGTCACAAACGGCCCCGCGCACCGCAAACTCTTCTCATGCAATGTCCGCGCGGCCAGCTCTTTGCCGGTTCCGGTTTCGCCGTAAACGCAGACGCGTGTTTCACTGGCTGCCACTCGTTCAATCTGCGCCAGCACCCGCCGCATGATTTCGCCGGTAAACACCAGGGTGTGCTTCCCAACGCGGCTGCGCAGGTCCTTGTTTTCCGTCTCCAGCCGCGTCAGCTTCAGCGCGTTCTCAACTGTCACCAGCAGCTTTTCAGTCGAAAGCGGCTTTTCGAGAAAGTCCAGCGCGCCCAGCCGCGTTGCGCGCACCGCCATCTCGATGTGGGCCTGCCCGCTCATCATCACCACGGGCGCCTGCACGGCTGCGCCCTTCAAATCGGCGAGCAGCGCAAGCCCGTCGCGCCGCGGCATCACCACGTCGCTCAGAATCAGGTCGAAGGGCTGCGTCCGCGCCAGTTCCAGCGCACGCTCGGCGTTATCGCAAACCACGGCCTCGTGCCCCGCCAGTCGAAACGCGCGAGAGAGCGACGCCAGCGTGTTGGCCTCGTCATCCACAATCAGAATCTTTGCTTTGACCGTCATGATTTCTCTTCTTGCGCCCTCGGCAAGCTGATCACAAACGTAACACCCGCGCCCGGCCGGCTCTCCACCGCAATCGTGCCGTGATGGTCGGCCACCACCGATTGCACAATCGCCAATCCCAGCCCGGTGCCATGTTCTTTTGTGGTGTAGTAAGGCGTAAAAAGTCGCTCGCACTCTTCCGGCGTAATTCCCTCGCCGGTGTCGGCCACGCGCAGCTCCACTATTTCACCCTTTGGTCGAGCGCTGACGGTGAGCGTTCCGCCCTTTGGCATCGCATCCATCGCATTCAGCACCAGGTTTGAGAGCGCACGGTGCAGCAGCTCAGGGTCCGCATCAAGCGGCATCGGTTCCGCTGCGAGTTCAACTTCGAATCGAATCTTCGCTGCCTCTGATCCGCCCGCATTGCCCGAATCAGCCACGGCAGATGCCGGTTCGTAAAGCGACCGAACTCGCTCAACTACATCCCTTGCGTCAATCCGCTCCAGCTCAGGCTTCGGCATCTTGCTGAAGTCGCTGAACCGTCCAATGATCGTCTTCAGATTCGCAATCTCCATCGCCAGCGTTGCCGTGCTCTCCCGAAACACCTCGTCAAACTCCGCCTCCGGCAGCTCGCGCGCCCTCACCAGGTTCTCAACCGTAAGCTGCAACGGGAATAGCGGATTCTTAAGCTCGTGCGCCAGCCGCCGCGCCAGTTCACGCCACGCCGCCACGCGTTCGGTCTGCACAAGGCGCTCACGCTGCGCCACCAGTTGCCCCGTCATGTGATTAAAACTTCGCGCCAACACCCCGACCTCGTCGCGCCCGCGTTCTGCCACGCGCGCCTCCCAGTTGCCGCCGGCTACCTCTTCCGCAGCGCTCGCCAACCGCTCGATAGGCCGCGAAACCCGTGCCGCAATCCACAAGCTCAACGCGATCGCCAGCAGAATTCCCCCCGCCGCCACGCCGTAAGCAATCGCGCGAATATGCTGCTGCGCTTCAACCATGCCGCTGCGCGAAACCGTCACCATAAGAACCGCCAGAACCGCGCCCTCACCACTTTTCAGAGGAATCGCCGTTGCGTTAACGCTGTCTTCGCGACGATCGGTCAAGTACAAAATGCCGCTTGACGTTTGCCCGCTCTTACGCGCCGAATCGATTAACGATTCATAATGCGTGGCATTGGCCAGTACACCCGTCGCACAAATCAGACGCGTAGGATCGAATGAAGCAAGGCTCTCCTGCGCCGCTGATTGTTTCGACGAGTAGTCATCGTTGTAGAGGCAAACCTGCATCCCCGGCGCGACGGGTAGATCGGCAAGAAAGCTTTGGTCCAAACGTTTGCCGCCGATCAGTCGCACAGCCGGCTCGCTTCCCTCGCTTACCTTGACCGCACGCACTCCAAACAGCCCCAGGGCCGCGGTGCCATCCGGCAATTCCTCGCGCTTCAGGAAGGCCGCCGACGTCTTCGTCGCAGCCGGTTCTGGGTAGCCAAACCGCGCCGGCCACTGAGCGGAGCTCACAACGTTCCCGTCCGGCCCCACAATCTCCAGAAAATCCAGCTGCGCTTCCTGCGCCAGCGTTTGAGCCTCGCTCAGATACGGTGAGGCGTCCCCCGTCTGAGCCAGTTCCATGGCCATCGATCGCACTCGTTCCCTCGATGCAATGTGGTCCACCGCGGCCGCCACTTCGTCCGACCGATGCTGGAATTCCCGTTGAAACTGGCTCACAACCAGGGCCGTTTCATCTCGATCGCGCTGCTCAAAAACCAGCTTGATCCGCACCAGCACCGTCCACGCCACCGCCGCTACGGCAAGCGCAACGGTGAGCGAAAACAACAGCAGCAGCTTTTGCCGCAGGTTCATCGAGCGTCCCTCATGGCACATCCTGCAGCGAAGCACCTGCCAACAGCGGCATTCCATCCGCACTCAGGCTGAAGTCGCGCACCCGCCCTCCCACCGCATAGGCCCGCGGTAAATAAAGCAGCGGTACCAGCGTATGCGTCTGAAGAAACTCGCGCTCCACTTTGTAGAGGCCGGCCGGAGTGCTCTCGATAACGGGAGACGCAACCCCCAGGCCACGCAGCAGAGACTCAATCGCTGCCTGCGGCTGGTTCGATTGCAAGGTCAGTCGCAGCAGAACAATGTTGGCGCGTTGATAGGTTCTTCCAATCACCTGCACATTGAATCCGGCTTCGCGCAGGTTGAGCGCAAGCCGTTGCGTCGCCAACTGCATTGCTGCCCCAGGGTCGTCGGTGGAGATCGTGAGCGAAGGCGGGGTCAGTCCTCCGCGCAGTTCATGGGCCTTGTTCACGTCACGGTCCGCCGGGAAAAGAAACCCATAACCGGTTAGCGCCGAGGGCAACAGGCTGCCCGTGATCTCGCCCTGTTTTTGAAAGATCACGTTCGAAAGGGAGCTCCGATCGACCGCGAGCGCAATGGCCGCCCTCAGGTTTGGATCCGCAAGCACGCCGCCATCGGCCACCGCCAGCGCCAGCAGCGACACTGGCCCCGAGGCCACCACATTGAGCCGCTTTTCATGCGCTTCACGCAACTGCTCGGCGGGCACTTCAACCACATCGGTGCGGCCCAGGCTCAGGTCGAGCCATTGATCGCGAATCGCCTTGTGGCCGGTGATCACAATCTTGTCGAGAAACGGGCGACCCTCCCAGCATGAATCGTTCGCCGTCAGCGTGAGAACGCCATTCGAGAATCCCGTCGGCTCAAAAGCACCTGTCCCTACCATGAACCCGGTTGGCGACGCCGGCTGCGCTGCCGCATTCGCGTCAACAGACCGAGGGTGGACGATCAGGAAATCGTCGCCCGCCAGCAGCGCTGGAAGGTTAGGCATCGGGGAGTCGCTCGTGAACACGATTGACGCTCCCACGAGCCGGACGGCAGTCCAGGGACAATCTGTCCCGCAGAGCCCAGTCAGCGAAGCCACAACAACAGCCGCGGTCAGCGGTGAGCTGTCTTCAAAGTGAACGCCCGGCCGCAACCAGAACTGCCAGCGGTGGTCGTTTTCCTCTGAAGCCCAGCGGATAGCCAATGCCGGCCGCACGGTTCCATCTGCGTCCACCCTTGTCAACCCGTCGAAGACCAGCCGTCGCGCGGTTGGGCTGCCCAGCCCCCCTGTCCCGGGCACGTTTTGTGTCCACGCGTCGCCCTCGATCTCCACGCGCAGCGTGCCGCCATAATGAGGACGCGTGCGCGCCTCTACAGGCATCGCTAGCGCGATCAGGATGCAGAGTGTGCCCCCCTCTCGCCACGTCTTTGTCTTTGTGGCTGGAGCCTGCCCTGAGCTTGCCGAAGGGGTCGGATCCCTATTCATTGCAACTCGCCGTAATACGATCCACCTCATATTGATTCCCCGCGCCTTGGTTTCCAGGCCTGCGCACAACCGCAAACACGCTCTTGCCGTCCTTCGCGGTCCACAGCGCCATCACAGTTCCATCCATTGCCAGGGCCGCACTGGCTGGAATCGCCTCCTGCGCCGGAACCTCGTATGCGCGCAGACTGTCTGCAATCGCCTCGCCGGAACCCGACGCCACCATCTGCACCCCCGCACCGCAGCCTGTATTCAGCGCGGCAAAGTCACTACCCCAATCCCGCGCCCCGTTCACCTGCTTCAGCCCTCCTCCTTCTGTCAGCTGCACCTTGCCATCAATTCCTTTCATCAGCAGCGCAGCGAGAGATCCCGAACCTGCCGGACGGGGAAGTATCGCCGCTGAATAAAACGGCGGCAGCTCCACTCCCAAACTCGGCGCCAACACCCCAGTGAAATAATTGCGTGTGGAATTGTAAAAAGCCTTGAGCGGTATCGCCTCGACGTTCTCGCCCTGCATCCCCGCCGCCGTCTGTGCCGAAGCCGCAACGGAAAGCTGCCAGGGGTCGTCGCCTTCCCTGCAGCGCACCGTCCAGTCCCCGCCCGTCAGTCCCCGCGCGTAGCTCCCGTCGCACACCATCCCCGCAACGAAGGCTTCAAAACCCTCCCCATCTTTCAGCGGACCAATCACGCCGCGCGGATCGCGGGCCAGCGGCTTTCTTTGTCCAATCTCAACCCGTTTCTGTTCCCGCCAGCCCTCAGCCTCATGCTCATAAATCACAATCTCCTCGGGCTCAACCGTCACAAGCCCATTCGCGGTCTCGAGCGCAGCCAGCACCGGATCCCTCGTCGTCAGCACAGCCTGTTTGCGAAGGGTCAATCCCGTTCCAGCCTGAGCCTGCCTCGCCGACTCCGGCTCCACGCGCACCATCGCAACCTGTCTTTCGTTCCCTTCAATCACCTCGGCCACCCACAGCCGCTCGCGAACATTTTCGCTCAGCGTAATCCGAATGGCATTCGCGCTCTCCGCGCCCGACGCCAGCACACCGTGAGCCTTCAAATCCTCTTCCAGAAGGAGCCGAATTTTGGGAATCTCGTCCGCTGGAATCGTTGACGCGTTGCGGATTGTCAGCCTCACCTGCCCCGGTCCCAATATCCCTGCAATTTGATCCGCCAGTGCCGCCGCTGGCTCTGCCCACTTGCTCGGTGCAGGCGCGGCCTTAGCAAGCATGGCGAGCCCGTGAAGCCCAAACGCAAGAACGGCAACCATCCACAAGCCTCGCATTGGATTCCACTTTCTGCGCATCTGTCGTTTGCGCGGATTATATCGTTCGGGCCCGTCCAGCCCATGCGACGACCGCAACGTAGAAGCGCTCGACTTTACAGGTGCAGATCCCCGCCGTAGATCATGTCCAGCTCGAGCATGTGATCGCGCGTCAGCTTCAATTCGCACTGCCCCTCGAAGCTCGGTCCACCCGTGCCCCCGTCGAATTGATGAAAAGCAGCCGTGCAAGCCGTCTCGCGGTACTCTCCCCAGATTTTCTCCACGCGCTCGAACTCCTCGATAAAATGTTGCGGCGTAAGAGCCGGCCCAGCAATGCCAGGCACATCGCCGGTCACCTCCGCTTGTCCCGGCATCTGCGGCCCCGGAGCCTGCAGCGCCTGGATGATCCCCTCAAACGTCTTCAGATTTCCATCTGTGATTGTCAACTGATCCCCGAAGCAGTTGATAAAGTCAGCGTTGGATCGGGCATTCGGACAGTCGCCGGCCTTCTCGCGGGCCATCTCCGCGTCGAAGACCGCTTTGCCCTGCGCCTGAAGCCTGTGATGCTTGTCCATGAACTCCTTCCATTGCTGCTGATAAGCCAGCTGCTCGGGCGTCAGAACTTTCTTCGGCCTCTCTGTGCCTTCTTGACCGCAGCACCGCTGACTCCAGAAGACCGCAATCAGGATTACCGCGCCGCACAGCGCTACAGCCCACCTGCATCCATATTTCGCGTTCATATTCACCTCCACAGCCTGGCAATTGTTCTCATCAGCTTTGATGCTCTGTGCGCCGCCGGCCCCTTAGCGTTGCCATCGCGCAAACGGCCGGCGCCACAACCTCCAATCGCCGTCCTTCAATGCCCAGGCGCCGGAGCCGGCTCGTTTTCGCTGTCCATCTCCTGCTTCACCACCGGGCTATTCGCCATCCCCTTGAACACGTCGTTGGCAAAGAAGAACTTTCCATCCGATGGCACCATCAACACCTGGATCTTGTCCGACAGCCGCTCCGCCACGATCTTGTTAATCAGCAGCGGCGACTTATTCAGCAGCGCCGCTTCGCTCGTCATGCGTTCTGCGTTGGCCGCGGCCATCAGTCGTACCCGGCTGGCTTCCGCATCGGCCAGCAGGTTTCGCCGCTCCAGCTCCGCCTTGCTGTCGATCACCTTGGCCTGGGCATCAGCCTCCGCATTCTCGATGGTCGCTTCCTTGCGCGCTTCGGCCTCCAGCTTGCTCTGCTCAATCTGCTTCTGCTTCAACGGCAGCGTGTATTGCATCGCATCGGCCTCGCCTTTGGCCTCCACCACCTTTGACTGTGCCTCGCCCTCAGCCTGCTTCACCTTCTGCACGGCTTCAGCCTCGGCCTGCAACTCGGCAATCTTCACCTGCTTCTGCTGGATATCGGTCACCACACCCAGTTGATCGTCCTCCTGCTCCTTAAGCAGCAACCCCTCCAACCCTTTGGCGTACTCTTCTGGCAATTGAATGTCAGAGAGCATCACCTCTTCCACCACGATGCCATCCGCGTTCAACTTCTGCGTAATAATCGCCGCCGCCTTCCCTCTCACCTCCTCGCGCTTGGTCGAGAAGATCTCCCGCACCGTGTACTCCGGCGCAATTTCCCTCCAAGCGCTCGCCACCACCGGCGGCACCAGCTCCTTATCCACCGGCTGCGGCATATGGGCCTGCACGCTCGATAGCTTGTTCGGATCCAGCCGATAGCGAACCGTCACCGCCAGCCCGATGTTCAGTCCCTCGCGCGACTGCACGCTCAGCCCGTTCCCTTGTGCACCCACCTTTCCGCCTTTCTCGGCAAAGTCCGCCGTGAACAGGTGATCGCGCAGGCTGAACGTCTCCACGCTCTCCACCAGCGGAGTCACGAAATGCACTCCCGGATAAAGCGTCCCAGGAATCGTGCCGCGAATCTGGCTCACCCGCACGCCGCCCATCCCGCTCGGTACCACCACAATGCTTGCTGCAACCAGCAGCGGCAGGCAGGCCACGAGCGCCAGCGCAAGCGGACCGCGCCATGCAATCTCCCTCGGCTCCCTCTTTTCCGCTTCCGTCAACTCCGCTTCCGCGCCGGCCTGGCGCCGCGCGGTGCGAATGCGAATCCAAATTCCATACAGCGGAATTCCCAACGCGGCAGCCAGCAGCAGCACCCCCGCGATTGTCAGCAAAATCTTCATTGCGATCATTGTCTTTCTCCTCTTTTCTGTTTGTGCTCCCGGATTTTGCGCCTCAGCGACAACGACCTGTCGCCGCGCTCCCCGCCGTTACCTGCCCCCGGCCTCGGAGCCACAAACAGCCGGACCAGCCCTCCAAACGTCAACTCCTCAAGCAGCAGCGCCGCCACAACCTGCAGCAGCACCGCGCCCAGGCTCTTCATCGCTTCAATCAGCAGATCCATGCCGGACCCCCTCACCTCGAACCGACCACGCCTGCATCTGCATCCGCCGCTGAGGCAGCCTTACCCTCAGTGTTCGAGTCCGCAGTCGCGGCCTGCACCGGCAATTGAATCGGGGTCTGCACAGGCGCAGCATCTGTCGCCGTCTGCACAGCCTGGGCAGCTTGCGCTTCGGCCGGCCCTTCCCCAAACAGTTGCGCCGTCTCCTCGTTCCGCTCGCCCACCAGCTCCACCGTGTCGCCCACCGCAACCAATTCGTACATCTCTTCCAGGTCAGCCTTTGCCATGCGGATGCATCCATGCGACGCAGCCTTGCCTATCGACTTCGGTTCATTGGTTCCGTGGATTCCGTATCCGTGTTTGCTCAAGCCCATCCAGCGCGTCCCAACCGGATTGCCCGGCCCCGGCAGCACGGTCTTGCCGTCGTGGTGGTACGTGGGGTTTTGAACGCGCCGCTCAATCTTGAAGGTTCCAACCGGGCTCGGCGTCGAGGGCTTGCCCACCGCCACCGTGTAAACCTTCTTCACCTTCCCGTCTTCCACCAGCGCCAGCTTGCGGTCCTCAAGGCTCACCACCACCCGCCTCGTTGGCACACTCTGTGCAAGCGCCTCGCCCGCGAAAATCGCAACCACCCCAGCTGCCAGGATCAACCGATTCAGCTTCCAGGTCTTCATTGCATCCTCCTCGTCAAAGCGCCTGCGCCCTGACAAAGTGCAACCCTGGAGCCAATCGGGATTGGCTGAAAGCAAAGAAGTTATAGGTAAGAACATCGAGAAAAACCGTGTCACCGCTGACACGCTGTCTGTCTCATGACACGCCCCGCCCAGCCCTCGCACCCGCTCTTCGAGGCAAACAACAAAACCATAGGAACCGGGGAGCCAAACCAACCGTATCTCCCTCTTACCGATGTATCCTCATCAGGAAACTCAATCAGCGCCGGTTCGTGTCGCGATCGTCTCGTGATGCCCGCCGGGGACAAGGACTCATCCGCATGACGCCGCAAAACTCCGCTCCCAAACTCCGCGGAACACGAACCATCCTGCTCAGCGTGGCCCTCGGCCTTGCGGCTTTCACGCCGATCCTGATCGCATTCACGAACCCCACCACCGCCAGCGCGCAAACTCCAGCGCCCGCGTCACCTCAGGACCTTACCGGAACTTGGCAGGGCACGCTGCATGCGGGGCAGGATCTCCGCACTGTGCTCAAGGTGAGCAAAACGGACGCCGGCGGCTATAAGGCGGACTTCTACAGCATCGACCAGGGCGGCCAGCCCTTTCCCGTTACCAAGATCACGCTGGAAGGAACAACGGTTAAATACAGCCTCACTCCTTTCGATCTCAAGTACGAAGGCAAGCTGAGCGCGGACGGCAAGACCATTGAGGGAACCTCAACCCAGGGCGGCGGTGCGCTGCCTCTTAACTTCACCCGCGCCACGCCCGAAACCGAGTGGTCCATCCCCAAGCCTCCGCCGCCAATCCCGCCCATGGCCGCCAACGCCGACCCCAGCTTTGAAGTTGCCACAATTAAGCCCAGCAAGCCCGACGATCAGCGCAAGGCGTTCATCGTCAACGGAAATCAATTCCACATCATCAACGAGCCCCTTACACAGATCATCTCGTTCGCGTTCGACGTGCAGGCCAAGCAGGTGATCGGCCTTCCCGATTGGGCTGACACCGACAGGTTTGACATCGACGGCAAACCCGACGGCGAAGGCGCGCCCGACGGGAAGCAGTGGAAGATCATGATCCAGAAGCTGCTGGCCGACCGCTTCGTGCTCAAATTTCACAAGGAGAAGAGGGAGCTTTCCGTCTATGTGCTCAGCATCTCCAAGACAGGGCAAAAGATGACAAAGGACGAGAGCGATCCCAATGGCCTTCCCGGCCTCTTCTTCCGGGGGGGATTGGGCAAGCTGAATGTGCGCAATGCGCTCATGACCGACTTCACCGGCCTGATGCAGAGCGCCGTACTCGATCGCCCTGTGCTCGACCAGACCGGTCTCACCGGCAGATGGGACTTTACGCTCAACTGGACGCCCGACGAATCGCAATTCAAGGGCATGGGCGTCACCATTC
>Ga0302325_10024359_pt1 | contig 12587 bp, 7 predicted proteins | sample Palsa_T0_2_FD_201948 | JGI IMG/M metagenome (GOLD analysis project Ga0302325, IMG submission 201948) | Peat permafrost microbial communities from Stordalen Mire near Abisko, Sweden - Palsa_T0_2 | ecosystem: Environmental > Terrestrial > Soil > Palsa > Peat permafrost | place: Sweden: Abisko...
GCGCTCACCCTGCAGCGCAGCCTGCTGCCGACCGGGCTATCCGCGCCGTCGTCGGTCGAAGTCCGGCACCGCTACCTGCCGGGCAGCAAGATGATCGAGGTCGGCGGCGACTGGTACGAGTCGATCGCGCTGCCCGGCGGCCGGGTGGCGCTGGTTGTCGGCGACGTAGCCGGGCACGGAGTGCACGCCGCCGTGACGATGGGCCGGCTGCGGACCGCGATCCACACGCTGGCCATGCTGGAGCTGCCGCCCGCCCAGACCCTGCAGCAGCTCGACGAGCTGATGGCCGGGCTCGGGGCACGCGAGCCGCATTTCGCCACCTGCGTTTACGCGGTCTTCGACGCGGTTTCCGGGATCCTGGAGGTGGCGTCGGCCGGGCACCTGCCGCCGTTACTCGTGCGGCCGGGCGGCAAGCGGGAGTTCCTTGACGTCTCGCCGGCGCCGCCGCTCGGCATCGGGGCTGGCCCGATTCAGAGCCGGTCGATCAAGATCGACGACGGCAGCCTGCTGGTCCTCTATACCGACGGGCTGGTGGAGAACAGAACCAGCGACATCGACGAAGGGCTGGCGCGGCTCAGCGAGGTCTTCGGTCCCGGCGCCGCCTCGCGCCCGCTGGATGATCTCTGCCGCGCTACGCTGGCCGGCGTCTACGCCGATGAGCAGCGCGATGACATCGCGCTGCTCATCGCGAGGCTGAGCCGTCTCTCGCCGGACCGGCACGTGAGCTGGAAGCTGCCCCCCGAGCTGACCTCGGCCCGGCGCGCGCGCTCTCTTATCCGGCGGCCGCTGACCCGCTGGAACCTGACGGAGCTCATCGGTGTCACCGAGCTGCTGGTCTCCGAACTCGTGACGAACGCGGTCAGGTACGCGCCCGGCACGATCGGGCTGCGCCTCGTGCTGGAGGGCGGGCTGGTGTGCGAGGTGCAGGACAACTCGGCCGCGCTGCCCAGGCTAAGGCACCCGGGGGAGGAGGATGAGCGGGGCCGCGGGCTCCAGGTCGTCAGTCAGATGGCGCAGCGCTGGGGCTCGCGCCGGACCAGCGGGGGCAAGGTCGTCTGGTCCGAGCAGGCACTCCCCCGCCGCTAGAGCGTCGGCCAAGTAGCGGGCCGGGTTCTGGCGGAGGGCCAATAGCGTGGCTGGGACTTTGCTGTCGCTGTTACCGCAGCGGAGTCCCGGCGACGCTGATAGTTCTCGTGAGCTGCCTGGCTACCTGACCGGCGCGCTAGGACCTGCCCCGCCCGGCAGCGCTAGATCGCATCGCCGCGGAGGATCCGGCTCGTCCCAGGGTGCAGATCCTCCACGCTGACGGGCATCACGTCTGCCGCGCTGACGGGCATCACGCCGCTCGCGGCGCGCGGGCTACGGGGCCAGTGCGAACGTGCGCCAGTTGGCCACCGACGGGTGCTCGCGGCCGGCCGGCCCGGCGCCGAAGGCCCGCAGGATGTTGCCGGTGATCCGCCGCAGGATTGCCGCCGCGCAGCGCCGGGTACCCTGCTGCTCCCTGACGCCGCAGCCGCTCCGGTCCGAGCCGAGCGCGGTGATCCAGTTGGTGGTCCCGGTGTCCAGCACCCCGGCGCCGCTTCCGGCGGCCGTGTAGTACGTCATGTCGGAGTAGAACGGCCCGATCTCGGTCTGGCCCATGGTCAGCGGGATCGGCGAGTGCGACAGGATCTGCACGTCGGCGGGATGAGTCATCGCCGGGTAGAAATGATCGACGTCCGAGGCAACCACGCCGGGCACCGCCGACCCGTCGCGCAGGCTGGTACCGCGGTAAACCCAGGACGACGCGTCGGAGACCACCAGGGCCACATGGCGGCCGGGCTCAAGGAAGCCCGCGTACATCTCGCCGACGAAGTCGCTCTCCGGCCAGTTCGTCGGCGGCGACCCCCAGGTGTTCGCGGTGACCTCCAGCGGGCTGGCCCTGCCGTTCAGCGGATCCTCCAGCGGATCCCGGTAATCGACCTCCTCGCGGCCTGGCCCGAGCGGCGAGGACCGCAGCCTGACATGGCGCAGGATCGGGCTGGCCCCGAAGAACACGATGTTCATGCCGCGGTCGCGTGCGGCCACGGCGGCGGCCCGCTCGGCCAGCGACCAGCACTCATCGTGGCCGAGGGACAGCAGCACGCGGTGGCGCAGCAGGAAGCCCGGATGCTGGGCGATCGCGGTATCCGTCGCGTAGGTCACGTCGAGGCCATGCTGCTCGGCGAACCGGACCAGCGGGTATTCCAGCGCCAGGAAGTTCCCCGACCCCCCCTCGGCCCCGTAAGGACGGTCGAAGGACACGACTCTCGCCCGCGAGCACACCAGATACTCCACGGCCGGGCAGTCGCCCAGGCCCTGGTAGTAGTCGTAGCCGCCGTACGGATTCCATGCCTGCCAGGTCATGACGTCGTTCTGCACGACGTAGGTGGCCGAAGACGACGGATCCCAGACTGTCAGCGGCACGTAACTCTGCTGGCCGCCGCTGCCCACCAGCTTGATCAGGTAATCACCCTGCACGAAGGCGCCGGTCACCGTGAAGGTAACCGAGGGCGTCCACCGGTCACAGGTAACCATATTGATGCCGGAGACGACCGGGCAGGGCGCTTGCACCTTTCCTGCTATGTCAGCCGACTGCCAGACGAGCCGGGCACCGGTGCCCTGGTAGTAGCCCATCCGGAATGCATTGGCCCGGAATGTGGCGGCGGCAGTCGAAACGTAGAGCGTCACTTGCTGGCCGGGGCGAGCATAGGTCAGATTGGCAAATCCGCTGATACTGCCGCGGGCGTCGCGGATCTTCCACGCGGTCGTGCCCGGCCGCCTGTTCTCCGCGATGACCCAGCGCGCCTCGACGCCATCAGGGCCCGGCCGCGTGCCGACCCGCGTCCACGCGGCGGACGGCACCGCCTGCCCGGGTTCCGCGCCTGGCGCCGTTATCCCCGCCACGGCCGGTGAGGCGCCCTGCCACCCCGCGCTGCCGGCGGCAGGCGCGCCCACGTCGTGCAGGATATGCCTGGTGAGGACGACGCCGGTCACCACGACAACAGCCAGCGCGAGGACCGCGGCCGCGCCGGCCATGCCCGCGCGGACGACGGGCCGGGCGACGGGCCAGCGGGCTTTCCCGCCGTCCTGCCGTATCCCCCTGGAAATGGCTGATCCTCCTGCCCGGCCGCTGCCGGGGTAAACGATGCCGCGCATTCGCGCCAGCACGACGGCATTCCGGCGCTGCGTTGCTGATCTCTTGCGCGCGAGCTTAGTTTCGGTGATTCTATCGCCGTCCGGCAGCCCCGACAATAAACAACTCCGGTACCGGAGGCGAGTTGCTTCCGCTAATTACCCGGACAATAACTGTTTTACGCAAAAGACAGTTAATGACCGATATGCCGGGGCGGCCGCCGGACAAGCGGTAAGCTCGCGCTTGATCTTTGGGGCGCACAACGAACGAGGCGGCACATGAATGACGGCGGCACATGACCGGCGGCCGACACGGGAGCGACCGCGGCAGATGAGTGACGACGGCAGATGAGCTTGCGGGCGTGGCTGGCGAGAGCCAGCGCGGGGGTGGCGTTCGCCACGCTGTGCGTCACGGCCGTGGCGGGCTGCGCCGCCACGGCGCCGCGGCTGCTGCTCGGCGGCATCACCGCTGATCACTCGGCTCCCGGTGGCATCAGGGTCCTGCCCGCCGGCGTTGACTCGCCGGCGGGCACCGTGTCCCCGGCGGGCACCGCATCGGCTGGCAGCGCGGCGCGACGCTGGCTCAGGGCCGGCTCGGTGCCCGGTAGCACCCCCGTACTGCGTCAGATGGCCGAGGGCGCGCTGGCCGACCTGCGGCTGCTGACCCAGCCCGACGGCGCGGTTGCCGCCGCCTGGTACGGCGAGTGGAAATTCGCCTGGCCGCGGGACGATAGCTGGGCGGCCGCCGCGTTCGCGGCGACCGGCCATCCCGGCGAGTCGCTGCGCGTGCTGCGTTTCCTTGCCAGGGTCCAGTACCCGTCCGGCGCCTGGGCGGCCAAGTACACGCTGTCGGGAACGCCGGTAGTGACCGGGCCGGGTTCCGAGCTCGACGCCTGCGGATGGTTTCCCTGGGCCGTCTGGACCTGGTATTCCTACAGCGGCGACCGCGGGGCGGCGCGGCGGCGGGAGCTGGCCGGCCTGTGGCCGGCCGTCCGGCTGGCGGCCGATGCCGCCGCCGCCAGCCTGTCGCGCGACGGGCTGCCGCCGCCATCCCCCGACTACTGGGAGGACCGGGCGAGCCAGCCGACGATCGGCACGGCCGGCCCGCTGCTCGCCGGACTGCGCGCCGCTGTCCGGCTCGCGACCGGCCTGCATGAGGCCGCCGACGCGAACCGCTGGGCGGGCGCGGCCGCGCGGCTCGACCAGGGGATCACGGCTGCGTACGGCCCGGAATTTAACCGCTTCCCGGACGGGACGGGCGGGCTGGCCGAATGGCTCGCGCTGTTCGGCGCCGGCCCCGGTCCGGCGGGCGCGCTGGGGGGCGGCGGGCAGCCGGGCGGCTGGCTGCTGAACGGGCCGGACGCGGCGGTCACCTTTCTCGGCCCGCCGTTCGGCCCGCCAGACGCCGCGGTGAACGCCGCGGTCGCGCGCGCGGCCAGGATCCTCACGCTGCGCAATGGCGGCATCCTGCCGGGCACCACCTGGCGGGGTGACCGCTCGGTCGCCTGGACTCCGGCGACCGGGTTCTTCGCGCTCTACGACGCATCGACCGGCCGTCTCGCCGCCGCGCGGACGTGGCTGGACTGGCTGGCCGCGCACCGCACCGCGGCCGGGGCGCTGCCCGAGCAGGTCAGCGGCAGCGGGCAGCCGGTATCGGTCGCGCCGCTCGACTGGACCTGCGCCATCGTGCTGCTCGCGCTGACCGCGATGCGGCACCCGCTGCCCATCCCGTGAGCCGGGCCCGCCGCCCGCGGTGACCGGCCTCAGGTCACCGGCGGGCGGACGTCCTGCTTGATGGACAGCTTGCCGTCCCGCATCACCCCGACCCGCTGGGCCCGGCGCGCGATCGAGCTGTCATGAGTGATCAGGACCATGGTCAGCCCGAGCTCGCGCCAGAGGTTCTCCAGCAGGCCGATGATCTCGTCCCTGGTCCCCTCGTCGAGATTGCCGGTCGGCTCGTCGGCGAGCAGCACCTTGGGCTTTTTGACCAGCGCGCGGGCGATGGCGACGCGCTGCTGCTGGCCGCCGGACAGCTCGGACGGCAGATGGCGCAGCCGGTCGCCGAGCCCGAGGTCGGTCAGCGCCCTGGCGGCGCTGGCCCGCCGCTGCGCCGCGGCCGGGCGGGACGGCACGAGCGCGGCCTCCACGTTCTCCTGCGCGCTCAGCGTGGGCACCAGGTTGAAGGTCTGGAAGATGAACCCGATGGAGGCGGCCCGGACCCTGGTGACCTGGCTTTCGCGCATCGCGCCCAGATCCTGCCCGTCGAATTCCACGGTGCCGGACGTGGGCCGGTCCAGGCCGCCGAGTATCTGCAGCAGCGTGGTCTTGCCGTGACCGGTCGGGCCCTGGATGGCGAGCCACTCGCCGTCTTCGATCACCAGGTCGATCCCGCGCAGCGCCGTCACCCTGCCCCGGTCCTTGCGGTAGTCCTTCGTCACGCCAGTGAGCTTGTACATGTGCTTCCCCTTGTGCAGGTCCGAGGTACCCGGCAGATCGGTCAGGCGGACGGCTGTCAGTCGACCTTGGCCAGCGCGGCGGCTGGCCGGAGCCTGGCCGCGCGCCAGCCGCCGAAGATCCCGGCGATCAGGCCGCCGGCGATCGCCAGCGCCACGGCGACCGCGATCGCGGCCAGCGTGACCGGGGCGGTGAGATGCACGGCGACCGTATGGCTGGCGTTAGCGGCAAACCGCCCGAAGCCGCCGCCGGGGCCGCTGGCACCGCGGCCGGCGCCGCCGCCGCCGAAACCGGCGCCGCCGAAGTTCCCGCCGCCGAACGTGCGCGCGCCGCCCGGCGTCGCGCTGCCGGTGGTCGGGCCGACCGACGCGGACAGCGTCGGGGACAGCCGGGACACCAGCGTCGCGCCGAGGAACCCGAGGCCGACGCCGACGATGCCGCCGGCCACGCCGATGACGAGGGACTCGCCCATCACCTGGCGGATCACCCGGCGGCTCTGCCAGCCGAGAGCCTTCAGCGTGCCGAACTCCCTGACCCGGCGGGACACCGCCGACATGGTCAGCAGGCTGGCCAGCAGGAACGCGGCGGCCAGCACGGCGATGGCCAGCCAGCGGCCGAGGTTGTTCGCGAGACTGGAGGTACTGGCCAGCGAGCCGGTCACCTCCTTGGCCAGGTCGCTGGAGTTGGTCACCGTGGCCGCGGGCATCGCGGCGGAGATCTCCTTCGACACGGCAGTGATGTCCGAGGCGCTCGCCGCGGCCACGTAGATCGTGTTCACCTTGTCCTTCAGGCCGGCCAGGGCCTGCGCCCGCGCCAGCGGAACGTAGACGTCGGAGGAACTGGCGCCAGCGGGCTCGCTGACGATTCCGACCACCGTGAAGCTGGTCTTGGCGATCGTTACCGTCGAGCCGACCTTCAGCTTTTCCTGCTTCGCGTAGTCGGAGTCCACCACGGCCACGTTCGCGCTGGAGTCAGCGGCGGTGAAGGTGCGGCCGGCCGCGAGCTTGCCGGAGCTGAGCGGCCCGAGCTCGCCCTGGGCCAGGTCAACGCCGGCCACGCTGAAGGAGGTGGGGGTGAAGGCGCCGCGGAACCCGCCGCCGCCACCGCCCGCCCCGCCGAATCCGCCGCCGCTGGTGTTGATCGCCGGGATCTTCCCGGTGATCTTGGTGTCGGTAAGGGTCAGCCCGCCGGCCGCCGCCGCGACGTCGTGCAGCCTGGAGACGGACGTCACCGACCCCGAGCTCAGCGTCCCGAGACCGAAGTTGCCCAGGGTGTCGATGTCAATCTTGGTGCCCGCCGCGGGACGGGTCCGCGAGCCGGTGGCTCCGCGGAACCCGAACGAGGGGGGCCCGCCAGACTGGGCCGCCGGCGCCTTCGTGACCGTCACGTCGGTGCCGACCCCGTACAGCGAGTGCAGCACCGTGCCCTGCGCGTTCCGGACGCCGGCCGACAGCGCGGTCACCGTGATGACCAGCCCGATCCCGACCGCGAGGCCGGACGCGATGAAGATCGCCTGGCGCATCCGGCGGCGCAGTTCGCGGCGCAGGTAGGTAAAGAACACGTGAGCTCCTCGGGTTCGCGGTCGAGACGCCGTCCACCGGGCGTCTCGGCGCGGCGGCGGGCGGGCTGCGGGGCGGGTGCCAGGCGGGCTGCGGGGCGGGTGCCAGGCGGGCCGGACGGCACCTCGCGTTGCCAGCCACCTGAGGTGATCATGACGGGCGACCCTGAACGGACCCTGAAGGGGCGCTGCAAAGTTACCCGGGACTCAGCCGCCCACTGCCATGGCCCCGGCGGGCCGGAAGACCTGCACGTCATCGGCGATGTAGTCGAGCCGGAAACCCGTCTCCTCCAGGAAGCGAACGCAGCGCCGGTGCCGGCCATCCCATCTCCATACGAGCACCCAGCCGATGCCCAGGTGCCGTGCGTCCAGCCGGGCCGCGGCCAGCTGCGCCGGGGTGCTGCGCAGATCTTGCTGGGCGGCGACCAGCCGGGCGTAGAACGCGTGCCTGCTGATCCCGGCGATCGTCGGGGCAGGCACCCGGGACAGGAACGCGACTGCCCGCGGGTGGCCGTCGGCGGTCGCCAGCACCTGCGCCTCAGGATCGAACTTGCCGCCGTAGATCGGGATTCCGCCGCGGATCCCGAACGGGACGTCGACCACCAGGGATCCGGAGTGGTCGGCGGCGATCGAAGCGTCCACGGCGGGCAGCGCGGTCGGCATCGACCCGATGCCGGGGTTGCCCGACCAGCCAGCCTCAAGCACCCCGAGCACCGCGACGACGATGATCACGGGGGCCGCGTGATAGCGCAGCCAGTTCACCGCCGCGCCGGCCAGCAGGCCGGCCGGCACCATGCCCAGCATCAGGATCCGGGCCGGCTCCCTGAAGCCGGCCAGCCCGGGGATCCGGACGAACCAGGTGTAGGGCATCACTCCGGACACCCGGACGCCGCCGAGCGTCTCGGCGTCAGGGACGTAGACGTGGTTGCCGATCCGCAGCACCGGGCCGAGTGCCAGCACGGCGCAGCCGAGCCACAGCAGCGCCAGCAGCCACGCGCCGTGCCGCCGCCGGGCGGCGAGCAGCCCGAGCACGGCGAGCACGGTCAGCACCAGGCCGAACGCCGGGATCCCGTCGGTAACCGGGCCGTTGTAGACGACCCCCAGGCCCCCCAGGCCGAGATCCTTCACCCGCGGCGAGAGCTCGAACATGCCGGGGAACCTGGCCGCGTAGCCAACGTAGGACGCGGCCAGCTGGGCCTGCGGCGAAGTGGCGCCGCCGGATCTCGACTGCTGGATGACGGCGATGATCTGCGGGCTGGCGGCAGCCAGGGCAACGGCCGCCGCAAGCGCCGCGGAGCGCAGCGCCGCGGCCGCGGCGCGCAGCCGCACGGCCACCGGGAGCCCGGCGGCTGACGGGCTGCGCAGCAGCCAGGGCAGCAGGGCCGCGCCGGCCAGGATCAGCACCAGGACGGACATCTCCTGGTCGGTCAGCAGGGCTGCGCCGACCACCAGCCCGAGGATCACCGCCCGGCGCCAGCCCGGCCGGCGCGTCAGCCGCACCGCAGCCTCCAGCGCCAGCGGAAGGAACAGCGCCCCCGCCGCCAGGTTCAGGTGATACCACGACCGCCAGGCCAGCATCGAGGACAACCCGAAGAAAGCCCCCGCCGCGAACGCGCCCGCCTGCGAGGGCAGCCACAGCCTGCCCGCCCGGTACATCGCGTAGCACATCAGCCCGGGCAACGCGATGCACAGCAGGTTGTACGAGGCGCTCGGGCCGAACACTATGGTCACTGGCATCATCGCCGCGCCCGGCAGCGGCATCAGGGCATGCAGGCCAAGCTGCGCCCCCACCGGCGCGGCGATCGATCGGGTGAACCACGGGTTGCCGAGGTGCTCGATTTGGCGCGCCATCCACCAGAATCCCCAGACGTAGCTGCCCGCGTCCCTGGTGGCCGGCAGACGGCCGGCCAGGTAGGTGGCCCGCGGCCAGCTCACCGCGATGCCGGCCGCGATGAAGCCAGTCAGCACCGCCAGGTGAACGGTGACCGGGTGGCCGGCCAGCGCGCGGACCCGGGACGACCGGGCGAGCGCGCGGACCCGGGACGAGCCGGCCAGCGCGCGGACCCGGGACGAGCCGGCCAGCCCGTCCCCGCCAGCCGGGCCAGCCGATTCCGCCAGGCCGTCCCGGCCGGCTGCAGCCTCCTCCCCGGCGTCGCCCCCCTGCTCCGCGCCGCTGGAGCCGATCACGCGCCGATCAGCCGCCTTCATCGCGCGGCAAGGCTGCCGATGAGGGCGGCGGGCCGGTATACCTGCACGTGATCAGCGGTGTAGTCGAGCCGGAAGCCCGTCTCCTCCAGGAAGCGAACGCAGCGCTGCTGCCCGCCGCCCCACTTCCACACGAGCACCCAGCCGATGCCCAGGTGCCGTGCGTCCAGCCGGGCCGCGTTCAGCTGCGCCGGAGTGCTGTGCCACCCATTCTGGGTGGCGACCAGCCGCCCGAAGAACGCGTGCTTCCGCATTGCCGCCACGGTCGGGGCCGGTACCCGGGACAGGAATCCGACGGCGCGCGGGTGGCCGTCGGCGGTCGCCAGCACCTGCGCCTCGGGATCGAACTCGCCGCCGTAGGCGCCGGTTCCGCCGCGCAGGCCGAACGGGACGTCGACCACGAGGGACCCGGAGTGGTCGGCGGCGATCGAAGCGTCCACGGCGGGCAGCGCGGTCGGCATCGACCCGATGCCGGGGTTGCCCGACCAGCCGGCCTCAAGGGCCGCGAGCACCGTGACCACGATGAGCACGGGGGCCGCGTGATAGCGCAGCCAGTTCACCGCCGCCCCGGCCAGCAGGCAGGCCGGCACCATGCCCAGCATCAGGATCCGGGCCGGCTCCCTGAAGCTGGACAGCCCGGGGATCCGGACGAACCAGGTGTAGGGCATTACTCCGGACACTCGCACGCCGTCCAGCGTCTCGGCGTCAGGGACGTAGACGTGGTTGCCGACCCGGAGCACCGGGCCGAGTGCCAGCACGGCGCAGCCGAGCCACAGCAGCGCCAGCAGCCACGCGCCGCGCCGCCGCCGGGCGGCGAGCAGCCCGAGGACCACGAGCACGGTCAGCACCAGGCCGTAGGTGGGGATCCCGTCGCCGGTCCGGCCGCCGTAGGTGAGCGCCCGGAGACCGGAGAGCCCGAAGTCCCGCACCCGCGGCGAGAGCTCGAACATCCGGGGAAAGATGACGTCGTTCCCGAGATACGACATGCCCAGGACACGCGGCGGGAAGGCAGCGCCGCCGGATCTCGACTGCTGGATGACGGCGATGATCTGCGGGCTGGCGGCAACCAGGGCGACGCCAGCGGCCAGCGCCGCGATTCGCGCCCGCGCCACCAGCGCGAGCCCCCCCGCCGCCGGGCGGCGCAGCAGCCAGGGCAGCAGGGCCGCGCCGGCCAGGATCAGCACCAGGACGGACATCTCCTGGTCGGTCAGCAGGGCTGCGCCGACCACCAGCCCGAGGATCACCGCCCGGCGCCAGCCCGGCCGGCGCGTCAGCCGCACCGCAGCCTCCAGCGCCAGCGGAAGGAACAGCGCCCCCGCCGCCAGGTTCAGGTGATACCACGACCGCCAGGCCAGCATCGAGGACAACCCGAAGAAAGCCCCCGCCGCGAACGCGCCCGCCTGCGAGGGCAGCCACAGCCTGCCCGCCCGGTACATCGCGTAGCACATCAGCCCGGGCAACGCGATGCACAGCAGGTTGTACGAGGCGCTCGGGCCGAACACTATGGTCACTGGCATCATCGCCGCGCCCGGCAGCGGCATCAGGGCATGCAGGCCAAGCTGCGCCCCCACCGGCGCGGCGATCGATCGGGTGAACCACGGGTTGCCGAGGTGCTCGATTTGGCGCGCCATCCACCAGAATCCCCAGACGTAGCTGCCCGCGTCCCTGGTGGCCGGCAGACGGCCGGCCAGGTAGGTGGCCCGCGGCCAGCTCACCGCGATGCCGGCCGCGATGAAGCCAGTCAGCACCGCCAGGTGCACGGTGACCGGGTGACGGGCGAGCGCGCGGACCCGGGAAGAACCGGCCGGCCCGGTGCCCGCCGGCCCGGTGCCCGCCAGCCCCGCGGCGTGCCCAGCGCCCGCCAGCGCCGTGGCTGGCCCGCCTGCCGCGGCGTCGCGATCAAGGATCTGCGCCGCGGCCGAACCCGCCCGCTGCTGGTCAGCGCCCGCCGTGTCCATCCGTTCCCTCGCTTAGCTCGTGACGTGGCTGCGAAAACGCGGCCGCGGCCGGAACAGGTGCGTTCCGGCGCTGTGTCGCCTTGCCTACAGCCGCCCCTCGCTGACCGCCTGCTCGATCCACGGGATGACCTCGTCGAGCATCTCCTCCAGCGTGGTCGTCGCCTCGAAGCCGAGCACCCGCCTGGCCTTGCCGACATCGGGAATCCGCCGCTGCACGTCGTGCTCGTAGGGTTCCTCGGTCACGAACCGGAACGGGACGTCCGGGCCCTTGACCTTGCGCCAGATGAGCTCGGCCAGCTCGAGCACGGTCGTCGACGTGTCGGTGGACAGGTTGAAGTCCGCATTGACCGCGTCGGGGTGCGCGAGCGTGGCGACGATGCCGCGGGCCAGGTCGCCGCCGTAGGTGTAATGCCGGACCTGGTCGCCCGCGCCGAGTATGCGCAGCGGGTCCTGGCCCTTGAGCACCTTCTGCACAAGATCCGGCACGACATGCGACATGGCCAGCCGGACGTTTCCCGACAGCACCTCGACCTGGCCGAGCGCCCGGCCCTCGCCCACTCCGACGCAGTTGAAGGGGCGCACGATGGTGTAGGGCAGCTTGTACTGATCCCAGGCGGCGCGGGCGAAGTACTCCACGGCGAGCTTCTGGAAGCCGTAGGAGGACCGCGGCGGTGCGATCCGCCGCTCGTCGCCCTCCGCCGACGGCCAGTGGTCCGTGGCCTCGTACACCATCGAGGAGCTGACATAGGTCATCTTCCGCAGCGTGCCCGCCTCGCGTGCCCGCAGCGCGGCGTCGCAGCTCGACGCGATGATCCGCTCGTTGGTGGCGAGCAGATCGTAGGCATAGGCGTGGAAGTAGGAGATCCCGCCGATCATCGCCGCCCCGGCGATGAAATGGTCGCAGCCCTGCAGCAACTCGGTCAGCAGGCCGGTGTCGCGCGCGTCGCCCTCGACGAAGTAGTGGTTCGGGTGGTCGTCGAAGCTGTGCTTCACCGGCCCGTACTTGGAGAAGTTGTCGACGCCGACCACGGTGTGGCCCTGGTCGAGCAACTCCGCCGTCACGTAGCCGCCGATGAAGCCGGCCGAGCCGGTGACAAGAACCTTAGCCACGAACGCTCCTTCTTTCGTTACTCGTCTTGGTTACTCACGGGCGGCGTCGCTGGCGCGGCCTGGTCGCATGCGGCCTGCTGGCGGCGGGGCAGATCAGCGCGCTGGGGCGGGAGCATCCGCAGTGTCCCGGCGGGCAGTCAGCTCGTCGG
>Ga0302325_10024360_pt1 | contig 12587 bp, 9 predicted proteins | sample Palsa_T0_2_FD_201948 | JGI IMG/M metagenome (GOLD analysis project Ga0302325, IMG submission 201948) | Peat permafrost microbial communities from Stordalen Mire near Abisko, Sweden - Palsa_T0_2 | ecosystem: Environmental > Terrestrial > Soil > Palsa > Peat permafrost | place: Sweden: Abisko...
TCCGCGCTGACGTAGCCCTTTCCGGCGACGATGCGCTCTGCTTCGCCGAGCAGCCGGTCCGGCTCCGCTTCCAGCGCCTCCTCAAAGCTCAGCGTCTCGCCACCGTGGTGGGTCCGCTCTTTGAAATGCGAATATGCCCGCTCCACCGGATCGCGCAAAGTCACGATGACACGCACGTCGGGATAATCGTGCGCCAGTCGCTCTGCGGCCAGCGGATGAAACAGGTAGTACGGGCTCGCTTCACCGCAGATCGCTGGACGCACATTGGGACGCACCAGGTGACGGTCGCCGACTTCGAGCGGGAAATGCGAGCGGTACCAGGTCAGGCCGCGCTCGTACTGGGTGTCGTAGTAGTGCACTCCCTTGATGTGCTGGCGGCTGGGGAACAACGGAACAACACTCGGATGATCAAGCACATAGTTGTACAGCGACGTACTGCCACCGCGCTTGGCGCCGATGATCACAAAGTCCGGCCCGTGCCGCAGCCCGGCCGTCGTCTCACCGTAACTGCGCAGGAAGCGTTTGCCGGACTCACGCACCGCCTGGTTGACCGGCCCTCTGCCGTCCCGGGTCATAGTTGTCTCCTGTTCGTCAATTTGCGCTTTTTCGGAGCTGCGAACTCCGATCCAGCTGGTTCGGACGCCCCGCCGGCCGGCAGGACGGGGCGCAACCGGGGCACCGGGGGCCGCAGCGCTGCGAAAACGCCGGCGAGCTGGAATGGCACCCGCGCGAAGTAGAGGAGGGTCCCGAACGCCGCCAGGCCGACGGCGACCGCCACACACAGGGTGAGGAAGCTCGGGCCGAGCAGGACACGGGCGGCCAGGCCCGTACCACCGAAACACGCCACCGTCGCGCCGGCCGCCAGCCAGTAGCCAGGGCCGAACGGGTCGAGGCCCATGATCCACCTGATCTCCACCATGGCGGTCACGTTGTCCACCACGATGCTCGCCGCCCAGGCGATCGCCGCGCCCAGTATGCCTATGCGCGGTACCAGCACCAGGTTCAGGCCGATGTTGATGGCCAGCGCCGCACCCGCGTTGACCGCGCTCCAGGTACTCCGGCCGCCCATCAGCAGCACCACTGTGACGTTTCCGGTGCCGAGGTTGACCAGCATCGCCAGTGACAGCACGACCAGGGCGGACGCGCCAGCGGTGTAGCGCGGCCCGAAGATGCCGAGTACGGTCGCGGGGAAAACCATGAACGTCAGGTAAAGCGGCCAGGACGCCAGCATCAGCCATCGGGTGCTGCTCTGGTACAGCTCGGCGGCCCGATCGTACTGGTGACGAGCGAGCTGGGCGCTCAGCTGGGGGCCTATGGCCAGCCGGTTGCCCTCAAGCGCGAACGTACCGATGATGGCCAGCTTGCTGACCGCGCTGTACACGCCTGCGGCGTAGCTCGAGGCCAGCGCGCCTACGATCAGGATGTCCAGCCAGAGGATGATCACCTGGAAAGAGGCCTGCAGGGCGCGCGGCCCGGTGAAAACCCAGAACTCTGCGGCGAGCTGCCGGCTCCGGCGGCTGATGGGCTGCCATGGTCCACGGTGCCGCCCACCTTCGCGACTGGCCGCCGCATCCCCGTTCGCCCGCACCGATGGGACTGGATCGAAAGTGGCCGCAAGGTCGGCCCTGGCCTCGAGCTCGGGACCCGCCAGCGATTCGGGTGAGATCCTGTGCCGTTCTGACAGGAACCCATCCGGCACTGGGCGTACCGGAGCAGCCGGTCCGGGATTCTGGCTCGGGATGACCCCGTTGCCCGGCGCTTCGGCCGCCGCTTCTGGCGCGCCCTCGGCGTGCCGCCGCCTGCTGGGCGCTGAGTCAGCTGGCGCTTCCTTCCGCAGCACGCGTACGAAGATGATCGATGCCGCTGCCAGGCCGGCCACGACCGGCAGGCCCCAGACGAAAACGGCGACGCCCAGCCCGAGACCGGCCGCCAGGACCGTCACGACCAGAGCAATTCGCAGCGTTGGTTTGCCGACGCCCTCGATCAGCAGATACGGCCACATCCGGCCGAACCCCCGCGCACCGTCGACGAGGCAAGCAGAAAGCGCCCCCAGCGGGATGAGCGGCGCCACGATCCGAACGTCTGTGACTCCTTGGCTGACGGGCAGGCCGCGGAGGAAAAAGTGCGCGATCTGCGGCGCGGTGGTCCAGACGGCCGCCGCTCCGGCGAGACCGACGACGGCGACCGGCACGAGGGCTGCCACCACGACACGTCGCACATCACCCAGGGCACCGATGACCCGTGCCCGTGATATCCACCTGGTGAGGCCCGTATCCGCGCCAAGCTCGAACGTGTTGGACAAGATCGTGAACAGGGCGATCAGCTCGAAGAACGCGCCCGCGCCTCGTGGCTGCAGCCATCGGCTGACCAGCACAACCAGACCAAAGCTCATGACTGCGCCCGCCACCATCGCGACCACGTTGATCACCGAGCCGCGAACGACGACCGCTGCCGTGCCCGAGAGCTCGCTTCCTGAGCGACCCGCCGCTTCGCTCACCGATAGACCGCCCGCGCTGGTCGCGGTGGCTGCGGCGACGGCAAAGTCTGATTTCGCGGAGCGTGCTCAGTCCCCGGCAGCTCTTGTTCACCCGGCCGCCAGGACAGGCGGTAGGACAGGGCCGAAATCACCATCACTACCTGGAGCTCGGCTGGAAGCCAGCCGTAAACGCCAATCTGCGCCAGCGCGATCAGCGGAGCCGCGTGCAGCCACAGGCCCGCAGCGCCTCTGGCCCGGCGTGTCTGCCAGAGCACCGCCAGGAAGAAAGCGAGGAACAAAGCTGTGGCTACGTAGCCGTCCGAGTACATGACCATCCACAGCTGGCCCTGAGTGCCGATGGGCGGCGTCCCGCCCTGGCCGGTCACCGCCTGCGGTTCGCCGTACCCGAAGAGCGGCGACCGGTTAGCGCCGTCGAACGCCTGCTGAGACACGCTCGCTCTGGTGGCATTGCTCTGGCCATGCGTGCTGGAGACATTGGCAATGATCAGGTGGCTGAGCGGCGTCAGCGCCACGACCGCGGCGACCAGCACGATCAGTCCAAGCAGGGAGACCAGCTGCGCTACCCGGCCGCGCAGCGCCAGCCGGATGGTCACGTACAGCAGTCCGATGCCGAGGCTGAGGAACATCCCGCGGTTCAGCGACACAACCATCGGTACCAGGGACGCGAGCAGGAAGCCGATGATCAGCCTGCGGCGCGGCCCTCGCCCGGTAACGGAAAGCGCGGCAAGCGCCACCGGGGTCAGCACCGCGATGTTGCCACCCCAATTATTTGTGTACGGGAAGGGAGCTGCGGGGCGCGGAACCGGGAAGCCGAGAAAATTCACGACATTGGCGAATACCGGCTGGATGAGTTCTTGTACGAAAGGCTGATTGCGAAAGCCGTGGGGGAGCAGGAATTCGATGACCGCGGGAAAGGCGTGCGCACCCCCGATAATGCCGGCATAGCCCCCGATGACCACGACGATCCAAAAAACGGTCAGGATATGCAAAATCTTGAGATTAACCCACCTTGACCTGGGCATATTATAGACGTACAGGAACAGGATCCCGGCCCCGACATAGAGCAGGAGCCGATAGGTAAAGGTCATTATCTTGGTTCCGCTGTCCAGCTGGAGCCCGGACATCAATACCCAGCTGGAAAACAGAAACCAGAAGACGATGGGTACCGGGGCTTTAGTCCACCGCCGCCATATCAAGGCGACCAGCATCGGCACGGCCAGCACCGGCCAGATCAGGGCACTCAGCCCAAGCACCCACCAGAGCGGGAATGCCACGAAAAGCGCCACAAGCGGCCAGGTCACCGGAAGGCGAAAGCGAGTTTCGGTCAGGTCAGACCGGATCGGGCTGCCGTCCGGGGAGAACGGCGCCAGCTGGCCTGCCTCAACCGCTTCAGTCACCGCGGCTGCTCCGGCCCGCTTCCCTGCGCCAGGGACCTGGTCATGCCCTCGGACGCCAGCGGCAGCGGCATGGTCGCTGGGGATACCGAACCAGGCCGCGATCCCGGATGTGGCGCCACCGGAGCGGGACGATCCGCAGCCGACGGGCTGGCAGCCGATTCCGGCTGAGCCGACGCATGCCGGTAACGGCCGCCACGCACTGTGCTGATCAGGACACCGCCGACTACGGGAGCGCCGACCTGACCAAGGCGATGGCACAGCGCCATCAGGTCCCTGCCCCTGGTGTGCGCCTGGCGGGCCAGCACGATCACGCCATCGACGTGAGAAGCGAGCGCGAGGATATCCGCACCCGCTCCTGAAGGGGCGTCCAGCAACACAAAGTCGTGCACTTCACGTTGCCGGCGCAACGTCTTGGCCATCCGGTCAGAGTCCAGGGACGAGAGTGCGTAAGCAGGCTCGCGGCCACTCGGCAGCACGGCCAGCCGTTCCTCGACGCCGACGGGCAGCAGTGCGCCCGATGCCTGCCGAGGCGACTTGATGTAAGCGTCGGGATCGTCGTCTCGGGTAAGCAGTTCCTTCAGGCCCGGGTTTCCGGCCACGCCGAAGATCTGCGGCAGCGCAGAGCCCTGCGTGTCCGAGGCCACCAGCAGGACTCGCCTGCCTGATTCGGCCAGCGCCACACCAAGCTCAGCAACCACGAGGCCAGCCGACATGCTGGTGTCTGCCGCGACCACCATCAGCACGCGCAAATTGTGTCGCGACGAAACCGCCTCGACCGTGGCGCGCAGGATGCGGGCCGTATCGGCGGCGCGGCTATCTGGCTCAGTGGCGATAGCGATGGCGGTGGACGATGGCGCTGCCCGCCCGCGGCGACGGGCCGCGGCAGCCTCGGCGGCAGGCACGATCGCGAGCACCGGAGCGCCCAGCCGCTGCTCTAGTTGCGCTGCGTCCCGCACCCGATCGTCGGAAAGGTCCCGCGCGAACGCAATGGCCAAGCCGAGCAGCAGGCCGAGGATCAGTCCAATGCCAACCAGGGCCGAGCGGCCGAAGCTCGAGGACTTACCGTTCAGAACGGCTGGGATGACGCTGCCGCCGGAGTCGTTGTAGGTGGGCAGCGCGGCCAGCTGAGCTTCGGCGGTGCTGGCCTGACTGGTCAGCTCATTGAGCCGGATGCTCAATACCTGGTGGGTAGTTGCCGACACGTTGCCGGCCAGCTGCCCGGACAGCTGCGCGATCTGAGTGCGCAACGACGATATCTGCTGCTGCAGTGTCCCCTGCAGGACGGCGATCTGGCCGGCCAGCTGATGGTGCCGGTATGACAGGTAGGCGCTGGCGAAGGCGTTGGCTCCTTGCTGGGCCGCTGGCTTGCTACTGGCCTGCCAGCCGATCTGCAGCACGTTTGACGTGGTGAGCGTGCTGGCCGGAACGGTGACCGAGAGCCTCTTGGTGGCAGCCGACTCCAGCGTGCTGGCGGGAACCTTGAGCGTGGCGGCGGCCTGCTGGATCACCGGTCCTGACTGCGCAATGGCCTGCTCGGTGCTCATGTTGACCTGAGAGGTGGCCTGCGTCGACTGGTTCAGCGGTCCTTGGGTGACGGGCTGCACCACCACTTGGGCGGTCGCCGTGTAGGACGGCCCGCGTTCGACAGAGTATGCGGCCCCGGCGAGCACGCCTATCACGCTCATTACCGCGATCAGCCGCCACCTGCGGCGGACGATCGACCAGTAATCACGCAGGTCTACCGAGTGTGGCTCGGTAGGAAAATCGTCTTGCGCTTGTGGCTGCCTAGTGGCCATGGGTGCGGTCCTTCATGCGCGGGGTCTGGTGCCGTATCGCTAAACTATTGGCCGAGCACGGATCACGCATCATCGCGCTGAATGCGGCTGATGCCGCCGGGGCGCCTTCTAGCTGACCTGGTCACCGTAAGCCTGGTGACCTAAGTCTGACCAGGTCACCGTAAGCCTGGTGACCCGAGTTGAAGTAGATGATCACACTGCGCAAGGACGCCAAGATCCCAGGCTGCTTGCCTGGTCCCCAGCTAAATCCGCTGGCGCATTTCCTGTCAGCGTAAATCTCGCCTTTATACAAGTGTTGCGCTGCCTCCTAAGGAGCGACCGATCGCGCTCGGGCGCCACACCGTCGCGAGAATGAGTGTCAGCCATTGGCGTCAGATCCGGTGTCGCCCATCGTGCGCTGGTAGCTCAAGCTATGGGATTAGCCTCGGCAGCGCGCCGATGGCCAATAGGCGATCACCAGGTGACTGCCTGCCACCGGCGCGCTGCGTAGGCGAGCCTGGCTAAGCCCTTAGGGCTGGATCTGCCGGAATCATCCTCCCTGTACGAGCGCGGCTGCGTAATGCGCCACTACCTGAGTCGCGGTCAGCGCGGTCGGGTAGACGGCCACGTCGGCGATGGTGCCGTTGAAGTAGTAGCTGTTCGGCTGCGTGGTGCCCTGGCTGTTGCTGCCCCACGGGTCGAGGTTCCAGCCGTTGAGGTTGTCGCCGCCAACGCGCCAGTAGCCGGTGTACGACTGCGCCGAGCTGCTGGTGGTGGTCCCGATCAGCTGACCGTCGACGTACAGCGCCTCGTTCGGCCCGGTGGTGTTGGTCGCGTCGTAGGTGGCCACGACGTAGTGCCACTGACCGTCGTTGTAGACGTTCGGCGTCTCGATGGTCTTGGTCCCGCTGTTGTACACACCGAAGACCAGCTGGCCATCGTTCATCATGTAGATGTGCCGGTCGTAGCTGCCGCTCAGGCCGGACTGGCTGCCGCCGAAACCGATGATCTTGCCGCCGGTGTTCGTCGTGGTCTTGAACCAGCCTTCGATCGTGAACGTCTGCGGTCCGGTCACCGCGTTCTGCGACGCCACGTTGCCGGTGCTGCCATCGAAGGACGTTGCCGTGCTGCCCGTCAGCGGACCAGGCACGCCCTGGGTCGTACCGCCGGAGTAGCTGCCATTGAAGCCGTTCGAGGATGCATCTGCCGCCGTGCTGCCGGTGTCGTTCAGCGGCCACAAGAAGGACGGATTGTTGCTCAGTACGGTCTGGCTGTAGGTCAGTGCTGGGCTCGACGACGCCACTGTCACCGACGCCGAGGACGGCGACCGTCCGCTCAGGTGCGTGCCGTCAGTCGCAGCGTAGGTGTAGGTGTGCGCCGAGCCAGGGGTCAGTCCCGTGTCCTGGTAATGCAGTACGGGTAGCGCCCATGGCCAGGACGTGGCGGTCAGGGTCGCGATGGGGCTCTTGCCGCCGTCGCGGAAGATCTCGTAGTTGAGCGTGCCGACATCTGCACTGCTCACCGCGGGGAAGCTGACCGAGGCGGTCCCGGCGGAGGTGCTGCTGACCGTCGGTGCGGTGGTCGGATTCGATGGGTACACCGAGTCGGGCTTCGCCGGGAAGATCGCGAAGCCTTGCTGTGGCTTGCCGTTTACGTTGAAGAAGTCGCCGCCCAGGAACAGCTGGCTGCCGTCGGTAGCCATCGCCCTCGGACCAAGAGTCGTGTCATCGTCGTTCGGGTTCCAGTGACCGAGTGACCCGTCGGTGAGCGACTGGTCCAGGAGGTGATGGGTCACCCAGCCGCCCGAGTTGTTGTTTACCTGCGGGAAGCCTTCGGGAGCGTAGGCGCAGTCATGCGCGTGCGAGCCCTTGAAGAGGTAGCCCTTGATCACGACCAGCGCCTGAGTCGCTCCGAGACAATCGTTCTGCCAGACCAGGCTGTCGCTGGTCGGGCTGAGCCCAACCGCAAAGTCGCCGTCGAAGCAGCCACCGCCGGTGCCCTCGGAGCCAAGGTAAGCGACGCCGTTGCTGATGGTGATGGTCTTGACCGCCGGCGGGTAACAACTGGAGCTGTCCGGCACGATGTTGGCGCCCCACGCTATGTTCGTGGTTCCGTTGACCGGATCCACCGCCCCGGCAGCGGGCTGGTAGACGCCGTTGATATTGGCGAAGTAGCCGCCCACCAGGATCTGCGAGTTGTCCGGATCCACCGCAACGCTGGTGAGGGCGTTGTCCAGGACGGGTGCCCACGGGAGCAGGTTCCCGGAGGTGTCCACGGCGCCCGCATACGTCCGGGACTGGATTCCGGCGGTTGTCCCGGAAGTGCCGAGCGCGGTGAAGCCGCCGCCTGCGTAGATGGTTCCGCTCGACGCGACGGCGAGGGCGTTCACCTTGCCGTACGCCGAAGGTTTCCAGCTCGTCAGCGCGCCGGTCGAGGTATTGAAGGCAGCCAGGTTGTCCCGGTAACTCCCGTTGACCGAGTTGAACAGGCCGCCCACGTACAGCGTGCTGCCGTCGGGTGACAGCGCCAGCGCGTAGACGGCGGGCGACGACGAACCAGACGTTTCTGCGATCACCGGATCAAACGAAGTGATCAGCGCACCAGTGGTTGAGTTGAACGCGGCGAGGTAGGTGCGGGACACCTCGCCCGTCGTAGTCCCCGACGCCTCGCCGGGCGGTTTGGCGTTCTGGAACTGACCGCCGACGTATACGACACCGTTTCCGTAAGCAATGGTCCACACCGTGTTATCGACCTGCCAGCTCGACAGCGCGTTGGAGCTCACATTGCCGTCAGACTGGCCGACCGGTAGTGGGGACGGGGCGGTGGCGCGCGCCACCGCGGTCGATTTCGCGCTGGGGGCCAGGCTGGCCGCTGACGCTTGCGCGATTGGCACCGCGGCCAGCGCCGCGGCACCTAGCACCACGGCTGTCGCCGCGCCGAATACTCTTGCCTTCATTCCTGCTCCTGGTTAAGTGCTGGGGAGGCAGATGCGTGCTGTCCTGGGACCTGCCTGCCGACCCTCAGCGGCCTGGTGAGTTCCTCAGATAAATCGCCGCCCCCGGCGAGCACGCGGATAGCGGCCGCCGGGTCGTGGCGGCATCGCCCGCGACCGATCAGATGCAGCCGGTGCGGACGGCCGACGAAGTCCCGGATGAGAAAATCCGTCATGCCGCCCTCCCGGGCGACGAGGGACCGGCCAGGCCACTGGGCTGCGCGAGCGCATGCTGCAGCACGTCCGTGACGGCCGGATAAAATCGCTCATCGACATCGCCTGTGCTGCTGCGCGCCTCCTCGTGACGTACAGCCAGCTCAAGCAGGTGCAGGAGCACGACCAAGCGGTGTGCCTGTGCTGGCACGCCGAGCGCCCGAAGGGCAGTTGCGGCCTGCTCCGCCGCCGCCGCCACCGCCTCGCCGAGCGGGCACTGCCTGGTTAGGAACGCGACCTGGAAGTAGTAATGCACCGCATCGAAGCCAAGCGGCGCGTTCTGCGTGCTGCACTCCCAATCCCAGGCGTACAGGCGAGAACCGGCGCGGGCGAGATTCCACGGCACCAGATCGCCATGCCAGGCACCGAACGTCAGCGGTATCCGGCCGTGGATCCGTTCGAGCTGCTCAACGGCAAGGTTCAGCGCCGACCGGGCTGCCGGTTCGAAGCCAGCCGCCTCGATCCGTGAGCGCACGCTCAGCCACCACGGGCTAGCGGCGAGCTCGCCGGTGAAACCCGGCGCCAGTCCGCTGATCTCCTGGAGGACGCTGGCCGGCGGCAACCCGTTTTCGCTGCTCACACGCTTGCTGTCGCGAGGCAGGGGACCGGTAATGAGGAGATCAAGGCCACGCCAGACGGAGCGGCCGAGGAGCTCGGGCACGCCGAGGTGCATCGGCTGCACCGCACAGGCTCGCAGGGCGGCGGCCTCGCGGCTCACTGCCGCGCGCGCCCAGTCGTTCCAGCCCACCCTGATATAGCCAAGCGGCACCCCGCCGGTGCTGAAGACCTGTAGCACTGGCTTGCGGTACGGACCACTACCGCCACCGAAGGCCATGACGATCTGCTCGCGGCCGAAGAGCAGCCGCAGGTGCTCGCCAAGCAGTTCGTCGGCCAGCTGCCCATCGGTGGCGCCTGCGGCGATCCCGATATCTATCTTGTCCCGGACCAGCGGCTGCGCCAGCCCGGTACGCAGTCCCAGTCCCAGCGCACGGCGCGCGAACCGGGTACGTCCCGTACGCAGTGAGTTATAAGAAGTCAGCGCGGCTGAAGAACCACGCCGGCTGGCGAGCGAGACCATGAAACTTCGGCTGGCTCCGGCCGGGAACACGGCGAATCGATCGACACGCTCGAAGCCCGCGGGCAGCGTCCCTGCCGCGGCCCAGGTCACAACCGGCGTTCCCGAAAACAGCAGGTCGAACAGCCAGGTGGGGGTACGGCCAGATCGGGCCGACAGCGATGCCTGCACTCTCCCCCCTCCGATGGAGACGCCCAGCTCACGGATGGCATTCCTACGTAGAGGTGACGCCAACATGAACAACCAGGTTTACATGCATGAACCGAAAATTCCGGTTTTGTCTTCTTTTATCCAGAACTTTAAAAGTAAGTGGACTTTGATCTTTACCTCAGGCGCCGGGATGTCGGCCAGGGCAGCGACAGAGAGCTCGATCATCAGCGGCCTGAACGCGTACCCGCGCCGACCAAGGGGACTCGGGGGCAGTACGCGTTGCGGTCGTGACCTCGGACAAGAGCCTGATGGCCGGCGATGGCCGATCGTAAATAGGCGCCTGATCTCCGGACCACCGCTGACACCGTCTTCCACATGATCTGCAGGTCCAGAGTGAACGACCAATTCTCCACGTACCTCAGGTCCAGCCGGACCGATTCGTCCCAGGACAAATTTGCGCGCCCGTTGACCTGCCAGAGCCCCGTCAGGCCTGGTTTGACTATCAGCCGGCGGCGGACATGATCGGCATATTTCGCCGCCTCGTCGGGAAGGGCAGGGCGGGGACCCACCAGCGACATGTCACCGCGGAGCACGTTCAGCAGCTGCGGCAGCTCGTCGATGGACCAGTGCCGCAGGTGCGCTCCGACCGCGGTTATCCGCGGATCCTTCCGGAGCTTGAAGAGAATGCCGTCGCTGTCATTATTCGTGAGCAACTCCGCCCGCCGCTGCTCGGCGTCAATGACCATGGTCCGGAATTTGTAGATCCTGAACACCCGGCCGCCCTTGCCTACTCTGACCTGCGTAAACAGCACCGGGCCGCGGTCATCCAGCCATATCATCGTGCTCAGGACGACCAGCAGCGGAAAAAGCAGAAGCAGCGCCGCCGCGGCGAAGCACCGATCGAACGAGTCCTTGACCAGCACACGAAGGCCGGACAGCTGCGGGTGATCCACATGCAGCAGGGTGAGTCCAGCCGTCGTCCTGATGGTCGTGCGCGGACCCGCCACGTCGAGGAGCGCGGGTGAGACGCACAGGTCGGTGCCGGTTTTCTCAAGCTGCCAGGCGAGGCTGCGTAGCCTGATGCCGTCCATCTCCGTGCAGGCCAGCACGGCTACGGTGTCCGCGCCGAAGGCCTGTACGGCGGTCGGGACATCGTCGAGTCCTCCATGCACCGGAACCCCGGCGACTTCATGGGGCTCGGCGGGCTGCGCTACGCAGGCGCCGACCACCTTCAGCCCATGGTGGCGATCTCGCCGGAGTTCCTTGACCAAGTTGGCTACCGCCCGCTCGTGGCCCACGGCCACCACACTGAGCATGCACCGGCCACTTCTACGCAGCCTGTGCAAGTGCTTCCTGATCGCGTACCTGGCGAACAGGTCAAGCACCGTGGTGCTCGGCAGCGCGATGAGCAGGTAGCTACGAGACAGTCTGATGTTGACCGCATAGGAGAAGATCGCGGTCGCGGCGGTAAGGCCGATCCCGGCGTTCAGCACCTTCCGGAACTCGTCCGAGCCGGTCCCGATGTAGCGGACGTCATATCCGCCGGCCAGCGCGAGGGCCAGGAGCCAGAGCACCAGCAGCGTGAGGCTCAGGATCACGTAATTCGACGTGACGTCGTCGCCAAAACGAAGCTGGGCCGCCGCGAAGATGCCAAGGGCAGCACAGCCGAGGTCAGCAAAGACGGTTTTGCGCAGATATTCCTTCGACCACGTGGATAGCCGCCGCACAGTTCGACGGTCGTAGCTGTCCCCGGCTAGGACAGAACTGGACATGCTTCTCCGCCTTGATGAGGAACGCCCGGAATGTACCGGTAACTCCCCGAAGCTCCCGCTCTAAGCAGCCTCAGGTTCTCTTCTAAATGGTGACGTGTCAGCATATGTTTTGGTTTACTACGAAAGCTTGTAACCTTCCGGACACCTTGCGTTAAGATGCGGTGAATTTCTACAACAAAAGACCACAAAGTAACTAATCGAGCGCGTTGCGTTCCGGCACGATCTCGCCATCGGTGGCGACGGCGACGGTAATCGCGGCCACAAACGCGCCGTACAGCGGTACGAGCCCGAGCGCCAGTGCCCCTGCCGACGGCGCGAGCATCCACACCTGCTGGAACGCGACCGGACTGCGGCGGGTAAGCGGATTGGACCGTACCCCGATCAGCGCCCTATGGATGCGGCCCTTTGCCCGGCCCGGTCCGGAACCGTGGCCCGCCATCGATGTGCGAGTGCCTGCCTGCACGCAATTGGGGGTGGTCGTGACCCGTCGCGCCATACGTTGCGGGTTGCGGGATGGCGGTCAAGCTGAATAATTACGGACGTGACAGGCGGGATCGCCAGCCGGGCCGCCAGACCTGGCCTACTGGGGCGATGTCACCGTTTCCGGTCGCGGCGGAGCCGGTCCAGGACCTCGTCCGGGTTCTCGGTGGTGACCCGGATCATGGCCCGCACGGCGTCGGCCAGCGCCACGCGCGGCACGTCGAGCTCCACGGCGG
>Ga0302325_10024362_pt1 | contig 12586 bp, 8 predicted proteins | sample Palsa_T0_2_FD_201948 | JGI IMG/M metagenome (GOLD analysis project Ga0302325, IMG submission 201948) | Peat permafrost microbial communities from Stordalen Mire near Abisko, Sweden - Palsa_T0_2 | ecosystem: Environmental > Terrestrial > Soil > Palsa > Peat permafrost | place: Sweden: Abisko...
GTGATTGCACTTCACGAGGGAGCGTCTCTCCTAAAAAAACTTTCGGACTCACGGTAGCTTAGAGGCTTCACCAATCGCTGTCCAGCAGCAGTTTCCGGCGATCCGATCAGGATCGTCGGCCCCGAGCGAACCCCCAGCTCTTTGCCTAGTGGGCCGAGGGGCGTCCGGCTCGGCCCGCGATATTTCTGCGACACCACGACGCGCTGGCGTGCCTGACGCAGCCACATCGGCGGCGCATGCTATTCTTTTCAAAGCATGTCGCCGACCGCCTCCGATGCCGAAATCCTTTTCTACGACGGCCACTGCGGCTTGTGCCATCGCGCGGTAAAGTTTGTCCTGAAGCACGACCGCTCGGGGAGGGCCTTTCGATTCGCTCCTCTGCAGGGCGCGACATTTCAATCGCGGGTTCCCGCCGCCGACCGCGCGGACCTGCCGGATAGCGTCGTCGTGCTTACAGCGGACGGATCCCTGTTGGTGCGTTCGGATGCCTTCGTTCATATTCTGCGGCGTCTGGGCGGCGGCTGGAGAATTCCGGCCGGCGTGCTCGCGGTGGTTCCGCGTCCTCTGCGTGACGTGGTCTATAATTTCATCGCGCGTACTCGCTATAGTGTGTTCGGCAAGCGCGACGATTTGTGCCCGATTGTTCCGGCCGATTTGCGCGCTCGCTTCGATCCATAATGCCAACAGGAGGAATCATGGAACGGAAAAACATTGCATCCGGCGCGCCGTGGGAGCCAATTATCGGTTATTCGCGGGCGGTGCGAGTCGGCCCCTACATTTGCGTCTCGGGCACTACGGCGACGGGCGATGAGGGGCAGATCGTCGGGGTGGGCGATCCCTATGCGCAGACTATCCAGGCCTTGCGCAACATCGAATCGGCGCTCGAGAAAGCCGGCGCGAAGTTGTCCGATGTGGTGCGCACTCGGCTGTTCGTCACGCGCATCGCCGACTGGGAAAAGATCGGCCGGGCGCACGGCGAAGTCTTCGGCAAGATTCGGCCGGCAACCGCGATGGTGGAGGTCAGCCGCCTGATCGCGCCGAACATGCTCGTCGAGATCGAAGCGGATGCAATCGTCGCCGTGGAATAGCCACGCGACCTCGGGGCGCGAATTCCTGCGCGCCTCTGCAAAATTTACTCGCTTGCCGAACCGGCCCCTTGGCTAAGGCCTCTACAATCAATCCTCTAAAGCCATCCGGTTTGGAACGCTCCTTGCCTTGCTAACGGCGTGACTTAATTCCTCAAATCGTGCGAGACCCGACTACCCCCTGTTACACGCACGGGTCTCGCACGCCCACCTCTTAGCAATAATCCGCTTCGAAGCCCGAAAAATATTGTTTCTTGGGCCTCGAAAAAGTGTGTCACCCTGCGCGAGGCTCCGTCGTTTGTTCTCATGGTTTTACGCTTTCAATTGCTCGACATGGTGTGTCGAGCAATTCTGGCGACGAAGGCGCGATTGTGTTTGCATGCACCACAGCTCCGGAGGAGACGATTACGTGCGTGGGCGGGTTGACCCACTCACCGGTTTCGTTGATGTGGGCGAGGGTGCGGACGGCGCGGATGACGGAGTCGGCGGTGAGGCCCGGGGCGGTTTCGGCGCGGTGGATGATCAGCCCCAGCGAACGGCGAAGGTTGCGATCCCGGATGGGGAATAGTCCAACGGCGTGCGCGTGACGATATATCGTGCGGCGCGGAGTGTTGAACTCCCTGCCGATTTCGCTGACGTTGTGCCAATTGACGAATAATTCGTCCATCTCCTCCCGGCATTCGCTGCCACAAATCATGCACTGTGCCTCATGCATGGCGAGAGACGACAATTGGGGCTCCTCGATCACGGTCTTGGGACGCCGGCGTTTTTTCTTGAGACGCTTTCCCTCCAGCCTGCGGCGGGTGCGACACTTTCCTTTCCCAATGGGTTGCGGTTCGGGCGTTTGTTGATCGAGCGGTGGCTGCGCTAGGATCGCCTCGATAACGGCTTGGACTTGGGGCGAAGGAGCATGTTTGTCACGCGGGACGTGGACCAGCTCGGTGCTCGTCGAGGGAGTAAGTTCGGCTTCGCCGGTGGCGAAGACCTCGGTGCAAGTACGTTCGGCTTCGCTACTGGCGAAGACCTCAGTGCGGGCGGCTTCTTCGAACGCTTTTAGGGCAGCGAGGCTTTCATAAATGGTTTCTGTGTGGGCAAATCCGTAGAACCGCGCTGGGGCCCTTCCTTCGTCTGGGCAAGCGGCAGGCGTTGGATTGTCGGTCATGGAGGTCTCTTTCCGTAGGAGCGCCCGGAACGCACAAGGCGCGCTTTCGTGGAGTGTTGGTGCGAGGATTTAGCGTTGGGGATGTTGCTGCGTTCGCTGCGACAGCGACTTTTGGTTCGTCGGTCATGTTCATTTTTTCTTTCACACTACGGGCTCAGGCTAGCACGATGGGGCGAGCGTCGCGACTGGTCGAAAGTTTAGGAAAAGTACAGGTGACACGTGCTGGCCGCGATGAGGCCTGACTCAGCTTCCTCTCGGCTTCTTCGACTTCGAGGTCTCTCTGAGGGTCCGCACCAGGGCTTTGAGACTCTCCACATCTGCTTCGAGCACCTTTATTTCCGACCGGGCGTCGACTAGCTCGGCAACTGATTTGTCGGCGAGGGCCATTGATTTCACAGCCTCGATTATGACCTCGGCCGAGTTCGCGGAAGGAAGTCCCTGTTCAAACTGTTCCCGGAAGCTAGCGATACTTACATCTCGTTTCTCTGCCTCCTTACGGAGCGACTCATCGAGAATACGCACTAGTGTTTTTCGCCTTGCCCAGGGGAATTCATAGTTTCCGACGCCCCTAATTATGCGAAGGGCTAGCCGCTCGCTATCTTGGAGATGGGCCGTTTCGCCGAAGCCAAACAATGCGCCTCGAAGCGAACCCGCCCCGAGCTGCGTATCAGGGATCATTGAAAGAAGATAAGAAAGTGTCCCGAGCGAGAGAACTGCCCGAGGGCCCAGGTCTTGGAGAAACTTCAAGTGAGCCTTCCGGAGACGGCCGGAGGATGACAGGAGGACAACGTTGGCGTCGTCCCCCATTCGCCTACGTGCTTCACTGTTCGCTACCATCGCAGCGAGGAGCCTCGCGTCTCGGGTAACTTTCCCAGTATCGGACCTGTCCAAGCGCTCGACTGGCACACGTTGGTGCTGTGCGGCGAGGTCCATGAGATAATTCGAGATCCTAAGCTGCAGATCCGTGTCAAATGTATCCGGCAAAATCTCAGCGCCGAGCTCCGACTGCAGGTGCGGAAGCAAGTTCGAGTAGTCGTTCGGTTCGCGTCCCCGGAATTGGTTGATGTACACGGGCCAGTTCTTGGCTTCGCTGGCGTCCTTTGAATGGAAGTGAAACGCCCGTACGAAAGCGTTGATGGCGTACCGCCGGAGTTCCTGCTTGCCGAGCTTTCCGAGTAGGAACTCGGTGTCGTCGAAGTCCTTCTGGCTTATCCATGCGTGGTGCGCGACCTCCTCAAGCACCGGGCGGGCCAAGAGAATCCTGCCACCCTCGCGCCGCCACCGATTAATGAGCGTGCGCGTGACCGAATAGTCGGACTCGCTTTCGCATAGAAGGCTCAAGATGACGTGAGAATCGAGTATGACGTGGTTCTGTCTCACAACTTTCTTGACTTCGTCCGCGGAGGTAGCTTCGAGACCCAAGGCGCAGAGAGCCACAAAGCGTTCACAAACCTTTGCCAACCACTCGAAGACGGCACCGGAGCGCTCGGTGAAAATGTCCATTACAGCTTGTTCAAGGGCCTCGCCGAGTTCCGTGTTGCTCGTGGTTGCGCGAATCTTTTGGGCGCCCTTAATAAGTAGAAAGGAAAGATCACGCGCCGCCTCAGCTTTTCCGTTGCCGGGAGCGATAAACTCGTTGACCGCCCTGATAGTTTCCAGACCATTCGAGTGAAATAACTCACTCAGGAAATCAACGAGCGTGGACCAAACTAGCTCGTACTGGCCGTCGGTAAAACGGAATCCCACAAGCTCCTCGAGGCGCTGTCGAATTATCGTTCGACCCGTGAGCAGCTCCCGAGCGGCTTCCGGTGATACCTCGTTGAGCAGGGCCTCACCGGCAGCTGTGACCGACCAATCCGAATGAGTTTCGGAAACAAGTTTCTCTTGGAGTAACCTCTTGAGCACGGCATGCACGTATGCGTTGTCTAGGCATCGCGGTAGGCACAGGTCGGTCGAAGCTTTCCCCGCAATAGCCGATAATGAACCGCTCGGACAATGGTGACACGCCTCTAGAATGAGGCGTTTGGATAACGACATTCTTAACGCGGATGCGTCCTCCGAGCCGAAAGCCACTAGTGCGAGGCGAAGGCCGCGACTTTCGGTGGTGTCGGAAGCAGTATCAGGGGCCGCCAGCGCCGATTGGATCGTCCGCACTTCGGAGCGGTAGTGCTTTTCAAAAATTTCTGCATGTTTTTCCGCGAGGTTCGAAAGCTGAATCGAACCTACGAGCAGGACACTGCACGAGGCCGGCACAATCTTTCTAATCTCGAATGAAAGTTCGTCGATCTTGTCTTCGGATAGTTTTTGCGAAGAGCAATAGATTATGCGGTCCGGTTCGGAAGTCTCGGCGACGCGCCGCAGGTCACGATCTACCTTCGCGTCGATGTCCCTGTTGAGCGTTGCGCACAAAATTGCCGGGTGGGAGCCTTTACTGGCTCCCATGGCTCGCGCATCTCGCCCTCGATCGTATGTGGTTGACGTAGGGACTAACGGTCGGCGCTCGATCTGTTCGAACACCTCCCTACAGAAATTCTCGAATCGCGTGCTGTTGGTTTCAGCCTCAAGAATGGGCGCCGCGAAGCTCGGGAGCATCTTGAACCTCTGTCAAACGCTAAACGCGCTTGGCGATTATATAGCGTGGAGAACCGCAGTCCACAGGACAATCGCCTGACTGTTCGGGAATTTTATGGCCGAGACGTTGTGAAGGCTTTCTTGTTTCGTGATTCCAAGCAGCTAGCATGAGTCACGATTTCCACAGGCGTCCACAGCTGCCCACAGTTACCCTCCTTGACATTTCGCTTTCTCTTCGCCTAGGATATTATTGAGAAGTAAATCTGCTTCAGATTGAATCGGAGGTTTCATGCGAGCGGCAATTCTGATGGCGATTGTTCTGATATTCAGTACGGCAGTAAGGGCTCAGACTCCCGTTTACCATCCGGGCCAGACGATAAAGGTGTCGGTAACGTTCGCGGGGAAGGACGCGGCGAAAATTAGCGCAGCGACCGCTGAAGTGAAAACTTCAGAGACCCGCATAGATCAATATAACTTTACTGGCGATTTCACCGGTAACAGCGCAGGGCCTACAGCCGGTAGTACATTTGAAATTCTGATCAAAATTCCCGTGAACGCAACAAGTGGTGTTTACAAGCTCGTTTCAATCCAGGGTTACGTTTCCGATCTTCAGCTCAACGTTACTTATAATTCGCCCGCCGATTTTAAGGAGCTCACATATACCGTGGAAAACCAGAATCATTTTGAGAAGCCGTCCGTCAAGGATGTGAATTAAATATCAAGGAGCGGTGGCATTTTTCGAGCGGACGAGGCATTCGTAATTCACAAATAGGCCCTGATTGGTTTGGGGGTAGAGGGTTACGACATAACCGTCTTTGAGTGCCGCGGACACGGCGTGACCGATCTCGCTGTCTGTGAGTTTTGTTCTACCGGCTTTTTCTAGGTAGCCTGCTGTGGAAGAGGTGCAGGAGCCTGGCTGAACAGGCTCTGAGGGCAGGGTCGTGATGTTACCAATAGTGGGCTTTGCGATCCCTTGCCCGACGGCCGCTAGCGCGATAAGACCGAAGCCCCCTAGGAACATTGCGTGTCGAGTGTAGTTTTGCATGTGCGGCTCCTTCTGAATTACTTGCACGGATCACGTTCCGCTATTTGGCCTTATTCCACAATTCCAAGAACCGTCCGATGGTGGCGGGGCTGTGGCCAGCGTAGTGATTATTCGCGTAGGCGAAAATGGTGACGCCGCGGCGGGTGATGGGTTGGAGATAGTCCACCCAGGACTTTAGCTGGGCTGAGCGGTCAACAACGGTCTTATCCCAGGTTTTGGTGATCTGCTCGATTCCCTTACGGTCGCCTATTAATCCTACGTACGTAAAGTCCGCAGTGAGGGGATCAAATTTGTACGCCCAGGGCATGGGCATCCAGCTCTGATCCTGCAAGGCCAGCGCAACGCCGTGGTCGCGGAGGAGATTGGCGAAGGCGGCGTCGAGCCAGTTCTTGTTGCGGATCTCGACGGCGAATTTGCGGCCGCGGGGAAGTTTTTCGAGGAACGGTTTCAGGCGGGCGAGGAAGGATTCATTCGGTGCCGCTCGTCCCTTCGCCACATCACTCAGGGCAGGAAACACGCTGCGATTGAAATAGGGAAACTGGAGCAGCATGGGGCCGAGTTTTTCGCCGAGGAGGTCCATGGTGTCCACGAAGTGCTTGAAGTCGGCGTCGCAATCCACGAGGATTTTTTCGTGGGTGATCAGCTGCGGGACTTTCACGGCGAAGATGAAGTGGTCCGGCGTCTTGCGCGCCCAGCCGGAGACGGTGGAGGCGGCGGGAGTGCGGTAGAAGGTGGAGTCCACTTCGACGGTGTCGAATTTGGTGGCGTAGTAGGTGAGGTAGTCGGCGGGCTTCATGCCGGCGGGGTAGAAGGAGCCTTCCCAGCCGGCGGCGGTGAAGGCGGATGTTCCGAGGTGGAGGTCGGCGGGCCCTCCAGCAGGCGGCGGGCTAGTTCCTAGCATGTGCGGCGCCCTCCAGCAATCGGCGCGTGTGGCCCTCCAGCAATCGGCGGGTTGCGTGCAAGCATCCGCAAGATTGTAACGCAAGGCAAAGGCATTCACCGCAGAGACCCGCCAGCCAGCGGCGGGCAGGCCCTCCAGACGGCGGCGGGCAGGCCCTCCGGACGGCGGCGGGCAGGCGCAGAGGCGCAGAGAAATTCAACGCGACGGCTGCCGGTCTGAAGACCGGCCCGCCAGAAATCGGCGCGGCAAGCGCTACATTAGCAACGGCGAAAGAGCACAGACAAGATTGTCTGTGCCACGTATGCGACGGCAAGAGAGATCCCTCGGGCGCGAGGCACCCTCGGGATGACAGCGCCAGCATCCTGGTGGCTGGATTGACGTTGTCGTATCCGGGAAATTCGCCGGCGGGACGCCAGCGTTACGAACCAAGAGCACAGACAGGAGTGTCTGTGCCACCGGAACCAATAGCTGTGCTAGTACGAGGAAGCATCAACGCTGGCGCGGATTTCCTGCCAGCGCTTGGGGCGTTTCTTGGCGTCGAGGACTTTTTTGCGGAGGCGAATGGATTTCGGAGTAACCTCGACGTATTCGTCGTCGGCGATAAACTCGATGGCTTTTTCCAGCGTCATGTCGCGCGGCGGGATCAGCCGGATGGCTTCGTCGGCGGAAGACGAGCGCATATTCGTCTGCTTCTTTTCCTTCGTGATGTTCACGTTCATGTCGTCTTCGCGCGCATTTTCGCCGGCGATCATTCCTTCATAGACTTCGACGCCGGGCCCGACGAACATTTCGCCGCGTTCCTGAATTCCCCAGATTGCGTATGCGACCGAAACGCCCGCCCGATCGCAGACCAGCGCGCCCGTGGGACGCATGGCCATGTCACCGGCGTAGTCCGTCCAGCCTTCGAGCAGGGAATGGATCAGCGCGGTTCCGCGCGTGTCCGTGAGCAACTGGCTGCGCAGGCCGATCAGGCCGCGCGAAGGAATGCTGAACTCCATGCGCACGCGGCCCGAATGATGATTTACCATCTTTTTCATTTCGCCGCGGCGGCTGCCGAGCAATTCCATCACGATGCCGATGAACGATTCCGGGCAATCCACGATCAGCAACTCGAGCGGCTCCGTGCGGCGGCCATTTTCGGTGCGCACCACGATTTCCGGCTTGCCCACCATCAGCTCGTAGCCTTCGCGACGCATCGTCTCGATCAATATCGCGAGTTGGAGTTCGCCGCGGCCGAGAACGCGAAACGCGTCCGTGGCCCCAAAGTCCTCCACGCGCAGGGAGACGTTGGTCAGCAGTTCTTTTTCGAGGCGCGCGCGGAGATCCCTCGAGGTGACGTACTGTCCCTCGCGGCCGGCGAACGGAGACGTATTGATGGTGAACACCATCGTGAGCGTTGGTTCATCGATCAGGAGCGGCTCGAGCGGCATGGGATTCGCAAGATCGGTGATGCTTTCGCCGATCTGAATTCCCTCGACGCCCGCGATGGCGACGATGTCTCCCGCCTGGACCTGCTCCGCTTCGTCGCGATCGAGGCCGCGAAACGTGAAGAGCTTCGTAATCTTTGTAGGCTGTATCGTTCCATCCAGCTTCGAGATTGCCACTTCTGTTCCGCGCTTCAGAGTTCCCTGAAACACGCGCGCGATCGCGAGGCGCCCGAGAAAATCGCTGTAGTCAAGATTGGTGACCTGAATCTGCAATACTGCCGCGGGATCACCCGCCGGCGGCGGTATGGAAGCGACGATCTGCTCGAAGAGCGGCTGCAGCGTGGTCGAATCGTCGCCCACCTTTCGGTGAGCCACACCGGTCTTCGCGTTGGTATAGAGGACCGGAAAGTCGAGCTGGTCTTCGGTGGCGTCGAGGTCAATGAAAAGGTCGTAGATCTCATCGAGGACCGCGGCCGGACGAGCGTCGGGCCGGTCAATTTTATTCAGCACCATGATCGGCTGAAGCTTGGCGGCGAGCGCCTTCTGCAGGACGTAGCGGGTCTGGGGCAGCGGGCCTTCGCTGGCATCCACCAGGACGAGCACGCCATCCACCATGCGCAGCGCGCGCTCCACTTCGCCGCCGAAGTCGCTGTGGCCCGGCGTGTCCACGATATTGATCTTGGTGTCGCGATAGGTGATCGCGGTATTTTTCGCGAGAATCGTGATGCCGCGTTCGCGTTCGAGGTCGTTCGAATCCATCACACGCGTGACGAGTTCCTGGTTATCGCGGAAAATTCCGCTCTGGCGCAGCATGGCGTCCACGAGCGTCGTCTTCCCATGGTCCACATGGGCGATGATGGCGATATTGCGAACCGGTGTCGTCATAATGAGTTTTACGGCATCCCTTCGGCCAAACGGAACGGGCTGCAAGCGCGGTCTTGCGGCCCCAGTGAACTCCAAAGCAGGATTTGCGGGAGCTACAAACGCACGTACATTCTAACACGCGCGGGACGAACCCGCCATCTCCACGGGCCAGCCAAGATGCGGATTCGACATGGGATGAGCAAGAAAAAGCCCCGCCGTTCCCAGCTTCGGGAAGGGCGGGGCTTGGGCTGTCTTATCCCCGATCTATTCCGGTGCTTAGAACAGAAACTTCAGACCGAACTGAACCACGCGCGGAGTGGTTGACGTGGACCTGATCTGCCCGAAAGTCGCAGCCGTGCTGGCGTCGACACCGAACGGCGGATCAAACTGCGCGTGATTGAAGAGGTTGAAGAATTCCGTGCGGAATTGCAGCGTGGTGCCCTCCCACAGCTTCGTGTTCTTGATGAGGGCCATGTCGAAGTTAATCTGCCCGGGGCCGCTGATTTCGCCTACGCCAGAGTTTCCGAAGCCGGTGCCCGCACCCACGTACGTTGCACCGGGATCTCCGGGACCGAGCGCTCCCGGCGCATCGCCGCAGGGGTCAGTGGCGCTGCCGGTCGGATTGAAAACTCCCCCGATGCAGTAGGGCGAGCTGGCTGTAATCGAGTTGAGCGGAATGTAAGCAGCTGTATTCAGCCAGTTGTTGCCCGGCGTCGCGCGCTGCGAGTTGCTGCCGGAGCTAACGAGCGGAATTCCGGACTTGCAAATCCCGGTTCGTGGGCTGCAATCCACGGGATCGGCTAGAACTGCCCTGGAGTTGGCCGATCCGGTGCCGTAATAAATCGATCCACCCTGGCTATCAGCCAGCGAGAAGGGTTCACCGTCCTGGATCGTGGTCACGCCCGAAACCGACCAGCCACTAAGCGCTTTGCCGGTAAAGCCTTCGGTGTGCTTCCAGGGTAAATCGTAGCTGTAGGCGACCGACAGACGCTGCGGACGATTGAACGCTGCGAGCCCGTATTGCTGGCGCAGATCGGTGGGATCGTTGCTATTGGAAGAACCATAGATCACCTCGCCCGGGGGATTAATGCCACTCCCGGCTTCGGCGGTGTCCACGTTCGTGATTGCTTTGCTCCACGTGTAGGCCACTTGGAGCGTCAGTCCATTCGCGAACTGGTGTTTCAGCTGGGCCTGCAGACTGTTGTAGAGCGAGTCTCCGTTCGTGTTCGTGGTTGCCACTCCCTCCGGCGCAAAGCCGAGGTAGGCGACGCGCTCGTCCGCGTTCGCGACTGTATTGACCGTCACAGGCGTAGCGTTGGCCGGATCGTTGAACGGCAGCGAGGAAGCAATCATCTCCGCGTTTTGAAAGGCAGTAGGTGCGTTCGGAGCTCCGGCCACCAGGCGTGCCAAATTGAGGTCCTGCGACCAATTGTAGAGGTGAGCACCGTGGCTGCCGACGTATCCAATGTCGGCGACCCAACCGTGAGCAAACTCGTACTGGAGGTCGAGGTTGTATTCCTGAATGAGCGGGAGGCGATTGGCCATCTGCGGCGAATCCGAAGTGTATCCGAGGCCGGAACTGACAAATGTTCCGTCGGTCGTGCAAGTGACAGGGCATCGAATGTACCGCGGTGTCCACACAAGTGGCGTCGGCAGTACAGCGCCGGCCCCATAGGGATCGTGCAACGTGTTCGCCTGGCTCTGTGGGAACGGTCCTGAAGCTGCGCCCGAGTATGGCGGCAGGTTGAGCTGGTTATCGATAAGCAGGTTGCCGTAGATGCGGTCGTAGAACAGACCGTAGCCCGCGCGGACCACGAAGCGCTCTCCGAGCGGTTGCCACGCGGCGCCCAGCCGAGGAGCAAAATTGTGCCACGGAGTTCCGGGAACAAGTGTCTTGTTGGTGTTCGTCAAAACCCCTGAAGCACCATCGGGAGCGGTTAGACCAAACTGCTTCACGGCGAAGTTCGTCGGCACCACGAATCCGTCCAAGGTGCCGGCTGAGTTGGCGGGGTTCAGAAAGTAGGAACCGGTGTTGATCTTGGCTAGCTGACTCGGCCAGACGTTCGCGAACTCGCCGCTCTTGTCGTCCGGGAACCCGTCGTACTCCCAGCGAAGGCCGGCATTTACAGTGAGCTTTCTGGTGAGCTTGATGTCGTCCTGAACGTACCCATCAAAAGCATTGATTCGGTTGTAGTGGGTCAGCTGCCCGGCCAGACCAAACCCGAGTGCGATACCGCCGGTGGGAGTAACGGGCGTGCCATCGACCGCCGGTCCCGAGCTGCTCGTCAAGAAATCGCCGGTGCTGTAAAAGAGCAGTTCTCCACGGCCGGATGCCGGGATCGTGTTGTTATACAGAATGCGCTCGCCTTCGAAGCCTGCGCGAATCGCATGCTTTCCGTGGTTCCACGAAATTTGATCGCCGAACTGGTAGGTATTGATGTAGTTCGTGGAGGTAGCTGAAAAGTTCCCGCCTTGGCTCCAGGGCACTCCTCCCACTCCCAAAATATCCAAGATCGGCACAACGCCGAATTCCGAAAACGAGTTGTTCGCCAGCGGACACGGCTGACCGTTGTTCTCCAGCGGAATGATCGTGGCGCCGTTCGGCAGATCGCAGGACTTGACGATGTTCGGATCCTGACCGTTTTCGATATTTCGTTGGAATGCAAACCGCGCTTCGTTCACGAAGTTGCTCGTCAGCAGCGTGACCAGCTTCAGTTGACCGACATGGTTGGTGTAGGTCACGTCCTCCGGGGCTCCGGGGTTGCAGTTCCCGGCGGTGATAAAGCACGTAAAGCTCTGCTGCTGCGGATCGGTCTGAAAAATGTAGCGCTCCTCGAGCGTGTTCTTATTCGATATGACGTACTGCGTGTTGATCAGATACTGATTCTCGTTCGCGACGGTCGGGTCGGAGATGGCCTGTAGGCAGCCGGCCGGGCACGATGCCGGCGCGCTTGGAACGTAGAATCCCTGGTTGAAACCGCCCTTGACGATGCCTCGTGCTTGCAAAATTGCCACTGAGGTATTCGTGATGTTCGTGCTGTTGCAAGTAAGGTCACCGGCCGTGCAGGGGAGTATTGGCCGGCCTGTACCGCCGGCAAATGAGAAAAAGCCGCCTTGGCCGGCAAACGCGTTCGCCAGGTACGCCTTATAAGCAGGAATATTATTTGTGCAGCGGAGGTCACTGCAAACGCCGCTTGTGAAGTCCGCAATATCGTTCCACGGCAGCAATTCAACGTTTGATTCGTATCCGGACGCGAAGCCGCTCGTGCCGATGCCGTTGATCTGCCGGATTCCCTGATACGAACCGAAGAAAAACAGTTTATCCTTCCAGATCGGGCCGCCCAGCGTTCCGCCGAAGGTGTTCTGTTTTAAGGTCTGCGGTGCGTTCACACCGGTTCCACCCGGGCCCAGTTCGCTGGCCTTATAGAAAAAATCGTTGGCGTTGAAGAAGTTGTTGCGGTTGAACTCCCAGGCCGCGCCGTGAAACTGGTTTTGCCCGGTCCTGGTGACGACTTCCACGTTTGCGCCAGG
>Ga0302325_10024363_pt1 | contig 12586 bp, 11 predicted proteins | sample Palsa_T0_2_FD_201948 | JGI IMG/M metagenome (GOLD analysis project Ga0302325, IMG submission 201948) | Peat permafrost microbial communities from Stordalen Mire near Abisko, Sweden - Palsa_T0_2 | ecosystem: Environmental > Terrestrial > Soil > Palsa > Peat permafrost | place: Sweden: Abisko...
TCGAGGGAGGCGAAGTCTTCCGATCCGGCTGCAGCTGGAAACGGGGTAACGGCAAAATCTTTTACTTTCGTCCCGGTCACGAGTCTTTTCCAACCTATCGCCAGCCAGAAGTGCAAACCGTCATTCGAAACGCTGTCCATTGGGTGGCGCCGGAAGGCTCGCATTGGGTCGACGCGATTCCGAACGTGAAACTTTCCCCGGAAGGAATTCGGCAGGAATAGGAGGGGAATGTGTCGGCGTATCGCCGTCGTCGAATGGTCTCTCGCTGAGAGGTTCGCTCCTCTTTCACTGAGAACTGGCAACTCAGAACGGACGACCGTTCGCCTCCATCGTGTGATTGATGAATGCCAGCGGGCGCGGTTTGCTTACCGCCGGAACAACCAACTGACGAGCGTCAGGACAATACTGACCAGGATGCAGGTGGCCACCGGAAAATAGAATGAGAAATTCCCTTTCTGCATGGAAATGTCGCCTGGGAGTTTTCCCACCCATCCGAAGAGACTGGGGAATCGCCAAAGGACCACCCCGACGACGACTAGAAGCACCCCGACAATCACCACAAATTTACCGATCTCCTGCACGTCGATTATTCTCCGGGCTGCATCGCACTAGTCAAGGAGGCAAGAAAACAGGAGTCAGTGCTGAAGAGGTTCAGGCAGCGAAAGGATGAAGCGCTAACGAAACACCAAGACTCGCTGTCACACCCTGTAAATCCTGACTTCGGACTCCTGAATTCAGAATTCTGACTCCTGTCTCCTGTTTCCTGATTTCTTGCTCCCTTGACTTCCGCCTCTGCTTCAGAGCAGCTTGGAAATCTTGCGCGCTCTGGCCCGCGAGATTTCCAAGCTATGTTCTTCGCTTTTTACGTTCACCACCTGAGTCCGTTCCTCATTCACTTCAACGAACAGGTCGGGATACGATGGTACGGTCTGGCGTACATTGCCGGTTTTATTGGCGCGTTTTACCTGCTGAAATGGCTGGCCCGAAATGGATACGGCTCGCTGCGGGAGAACCAGGTTGGCGATTTCGTCTTTTACGCGGCCCTGTTCGGCGTTCTCATCGGGGGACGCCTCGGGTACGTGCTTTTTTATCGGCCATCGATGTTGACCGAGGATCCGCTCGGAATTTTTCGTGTCTGGGACGGCGGGATGGCGAGCCATGGTGGGATTATTGGTCTGGTCATTTTCAGCGCGATCTACGCTCGGCGGCACCGAATTTCCTGGCCCGGAGTTGGCGATAACCTGGTGGCTGTCGCACCTATCGGGCTCTTTTTCGGCCGCCTGGCGAATTTTATCAACGGCGAATTGTACGGCAGAATTACGAACGTACCCTGGGCGGTCCAGTTTCCGGCGGAGTTGCTTGATCACCCAAACGAGGCGGCGCTGGTGATTCAACAGACGAGTAAAATTGACCCGACTCTTGATAACGTTCCCGAGATCATCGCCGCTGCGCGGCATAGCGCCCAGGTTCGTGAAATCCTCGGCGGCGTTCTCACACCACGCCACCCGAGCCAGCTGTATGAAGCTTTTCTGGAAGGTGTTGTGCTGTTCACCCTCCTGATATTGATTCGCCTGAGATTCAAGAAACCGGACGGCGTAACGACCGGCTGCTTTTTCCTTCTTTATCCTCTCATGCGCATTGTCGGGGAGTTCTTTAGAGAGCCGGATGCGCCCATGACCGGCCTGTTGACCAGAGGCCAGTTTCTTTCGCTCTTCATGTTTGTTGTCGGCGCGGCGTTTCTCTGGAGCGCCAGGCGCAGATATCTCGCAAATCGCTCAGTGTCGAATGGGTGAATCGGCAGAGTGCAGATCCGAGACAGCCGTTTTCAGAATTTTTACGATTGCCGCCTTGGCCAGATCATCTACGGTCTCGTCATCGTCTCGATGCTCTTGCTATACGGCCGCGAGCGCGTCCCTTAATATAAACTGAGCTCACACAACGATCCGTCGAACCGCCGACACACCAACCCGTTTCCGCCCTCACCTTGGTGTCAGCCGCAAAAATTCGTTTGGAGCGATCTTTACCAGGACAACCCGCAAATCATTTTGTTTTTTGATTTGGTACAGCTCAATCTTTCCCTCGTCATCCTTGCCGACTTTGAGCGCGTCGAACTCCTGGAGCTTTACCGGCTCATTGGTTTGCAGGAAATAGGGCTGCTGCTTCCAATTCAAGACTTCACGACCAGGATTATCTCTCGGATCGAAATCGAGCGTCATCGGATCTCCGACGGCAGTTCGCGCTGTAATTTTTTCCAAATTTGTCCGATCCTGAGAATCGATCCACACGGTCAGCGCAACAACGAACATCAGCAACAGGAACCCGCCCATCAGGCCGTACGCCCATTTTTCGGCGGGCCAGTGTTCGAAAATCCCTCGATTCATCGTGGTTGATACCGTTTCAACTGTGCCGGAAGCAGGATCGGCAAAGGTTGAAGAGCGGTGCTCCGGGTTGAGTTGACGAACTGTTCCGACACCTGTTTCAGGGCTCGCCAGCGGTCCCAGCCGTAATCTGGTGCCTGAACGATTTGACGAAGTAAACTTCGCCATTCAGTGATTGCACGCTCGATATCGCCGTAGCGCAGGAGCTCATTGACCAGCTTGTGCCGGGAGGTCTGGTTTTCAACCACCTCCCGGATTACCTCAGCTGCACCCGCCCCGTACGCCTGCGGAGCGCCCATTTCGAGGTAACCCGCAAAATCGGCCCGGTGATAGGTCTGCTGGCAGACCAAACCTAATCGCCCACCGAATTGAGATTCATCCAGGGCGAAGCGGTGCCCAGCACGAAGGTTTCCCAAATCGAACACAAGATCCTCCACCGGATAGTCCGCGTGCTCTAGTGCCGCTGCGATTGCAAGGCCCTCCCCTTGATTAAAGAAACTAAAAAGAATGCCGCGCCGCGTCGGTTTGCCGGATTCGTCGATCAATCCGAGCTGTCGCCACGCGTATGCAGGGGTCACGCTCAGCTCCATTCCTTCGCATTCGGCCCGAAACTCGCAACCTCGGCAAACTTCCGGATAATCCCTCTTCGTCTGCGGATCGGCAAGCCAATGTCCGAATTCGTCGAGATATCCCCTCGCGGTCAAATTGTCGAAGCGAAATCGCGCCACGACCACTCTTTCTCGAAGAACCAGATCCCAGAACTGGCCTCCCATTTCCCGTGTTACCAACGGCACTAGCTCGCGCTCAAAATCCTCCTGCGTAAGGTTCTGTTTTCCGCTGACGAGAGGGTGCCGCAGGCGGAGCAATTTGCGTAGCCACTTTACGGGGCGCCACTCTTTCCCGGAGACGGAGGCAACCGGTATTTCGCGGCCATAGACAAAATGGTGGCGTTCCGTTTGAATCCGGCAAATGTTGCCAAATCCGATGTCATCCAGCGTTGAAGCGACAGTTAGGGCGGGGCGCCATCGACCAAGTTTGGTTTTCACGAACAGACTTCCTAGGGTTGTCTCGGCCACGCCCGGCTGAGTTTGCCAGCGCCCACGCGAGTTTTGCATTTCTTCCTGATGCCGCCTCACAAACCGTCCTCTCTCGTCATCGACGCGAAGACGGCACGGTCGCGTGCCTGCATCATAAAAACGCTCGACCCCGAGCGTCAGAGTTCTCGCGGAAAATAGTCGTTGGGAAAGTTCGAGCGCGCTCAGAAAAGGATCCTCGCCGCGAGAGGCGGCAACGTTCATCACGGCCAGAAACGAGGGCCAGTCCATCGGCGCCGGTCTCTTCAGCCTCAGCGGGAAAGCCTCATGCAATCTCGGCACGTCAGGTGTAACGAGGGCGTATCCGGCTTCGTCGAGTCCACGTCTCCCGGCTCTGCCGAACATCTGCAACAACTCGTCCGGGCGAACGTGGCGTTGAACATTGCCCGCCATGTAGTGTGTGCCGGTGACGAGGACGGAGCGCATTGAGAAGTTGATTCCGGCGGCAAGCCCCATCGTTGCAACCACCACGCGCAATTGACCTCGTTTAGCCAATGGTTCGATGATCCCGGCACGGACGGCATAGCTGAGACCACTATGATGATAGGCAACTCGGTGTCGCAACAGCTTGGCCAACGGCTGCCCGGCTGCCGCAGCCTGCTCGTGGCTGATCGACATCGGTTGCTCGATCCCAAGCGCGCCTGCAAGAGATTGCGCCAATTCCTCGGCCATGTTGCGCCGGGGAGCAAAGATCAGCAACGGCCCAAGATTGGCAAGCAATGCGCGAGAAATGAGTCTGGGCCAATACCCATTGATCAGGCCGGGCGTCTGCACCGGAATGTCATTTAGGATCACCTCTTCGAGACGGACCGGACGTTCACGGTGCTCGACAAGCGCGGCGTTACGGCCGATCCGCTTTAGCCACGCTACAACGTCCTCCGGATTTGCCACGCTTCCGCTCAAAAGCAGGATCTGTGTTTCCGACGGAGCTAACGACAGGATCAACTCATAGTTCATCCCCCGAACCGGATCGGCCAGCAGTTGATACTCGTCGACTACCAACAGCCTCGGACCTTCCCGCCGTAAGAAGCGGCCTTTTTGAGTCTCCAGAGTCGCAACAACAACGCGTGCCCCCAGGTTTTCGGCTAAGTCGCCTGTCGAAATGCCGACATCCCATCCCCGCGCTCTCCACTCCGCCAGCTTATCGTTCGCAAGGGCACGGGTCGGGACAGTGTACACCGCCTGTCCTCGAAGCGACTCATACATCAGCTCAAAAATGTAGGTCTTGCCGGCGCCTGTCGGCGCTTGGACCACGACATCTTTTCCATCGCGCAGTAGATTCACCGCGTCCTGCTGCCACTTATCCGGAATGATCAGATTGACCATCTTTCAACAACTAGGGCCCCATTTTCTCGTCACTCCTTTTCTTTAAGTGTAGCCTTCAATGGAAACGACCCAAAACGCAAGACTTCCAATTCCTGAGAAAAGCGCGCGAGCGGAAGTGAACAGTGAGAGGTTCGCGCCCGACTTTCACTCATGGATAAAATGCGACAAGGAGACCAAAGACGACGGGCTGGTTGTCGCTTTATGAACATCGAATTCGACCTGTCGCGATCGCGAGCGCGCCTGTTCCTTGCGTTTTTAAACGGGCAGCGGCGTTGGCATACCAGATGCTTTTATTCCTCTTGGCTTCATTCGGGGGGAGGTCCGAATGTTAATTCGCGCAGCACGGTTACGAAGGGGAGTTGACCTCCAAAAGGGTAATCAGGGATGGAAGGTCAAATGTAGGCTATGCGCGTGAGTACCTTGCGGGGAAGTCGGCTTGGAGGGAGTCGCACTTCCTCGCATCCTTTTCACTTATTGGGAAAGCCGGAGCGAAAGTTCCGTCCCATGGGAGGAATGGCGGGTGGTTACCCGACATGAAAAAAATCGAGGCGATCATCAAACCGTTTAAATTGGAGGAGGTAAAGTCGGGACTTGCTGAACTCGGAATCGAAGGCATGACCGTCAGCGAGGTCAAAGGCTACGGGAACCCCACTCAATCCATTCGGCCACCCTATGGCCCTAGCCGACTTCCGTTCATCCCGAAATTAAAAGTCGAGCTCATTGTCAGAAACGAATTGCTAGGTTCCGCCGTTGCTGCAATAAAGCAAAGCGCGCGGACCGGTACACGCGGCGACGGCAAAATTTTTGTGCAAGATCTCCTGGAGGTTATCCGAATCCGAACGGAAGAACGCGGGGATCGGGCTCTCTAATAAGTGCCTTGCGGGACGTCTCTGGGTACTCGGTCAGAGCCTGAATGACTGTCTGAACCTACCCGCTAAACCCCTAACATCATCGCACCTATGACCCCAGCCGATGTCACCTCGTTTATCAAAGATAAGGAAATTAAACTTATCGACTTCAAGTTCACCGACCTTCTCGGGACTTGGCAGCATTTCACCACAACGCTGAATGAATACAGCGAGGCCATCTTTACGGATGGCTTGGGCTTCGACGGCTCCAGCATCCGCGGTTGGAGAGCAATTCAAGCCAGCGACATGCTCGTCATTCCGGATCCGGCGACTGCCTGGATCGACGTGTTCAACGCCGAGCCGACGCTCAGTTTTATCTGTACGATCCAAGATCCGATCACACGGGAACCGTACGACCGCGATCCACGCGGCGTGGCCGAAAAGGCTGAAGCTTATCTGAAGAGCACAGGCATTGCCGACACGGCGTACTTTGGACCGGAAGCGGAATTTTTCATCTTCGATGATGTCCGATACGAATACAGCTCTAACAGCTCCTTCCATAGCGTTGATAGTGCTGAAGCAATTTGGAACACCGCGCGCGAGGAGTTTCCAAATCTCGGATACAAGATCCGCCACAAGGAAGGGTACTTCCCCGTCGCGCCTGCTGATACTCTCCAGGATCTCCGAAACGAGATGTGCCTGGAACTCGAGAAGGCAGGCGTTCCAATCGAGCGCCACCATCATGAGGTCGCCACAGCCGGTCAGGCAGAAATCGACATCCGGTTCTCCCCGCTTCGGGCCATGGGCGATATGATGATGTATTACAAATACATCCTTAAGAACGTGGCCAAGAAATACAACAAGGTCGTGACCTTCATGCCCAAACCGCTGTTTGCTGATAACGGCTCCGGAATGCACACCCACTCTTCGCTCTGGAAAGATGGCAAACCGCTCTTTGCGGGAGACAAGTACGCGGGCCTGAGTGAACTGGCTCTATTTTATATCGGCGGGATCTTGAAACACGCCCCGGCGCTGACCGCCATCTGCAATCCGACGACCAATAGCTACAAACGGCTTGTACCGGGATTCGAAGCGCCAGTCAACCTTGCCTATTCTGCGCGGAATCGGTCGGCTTCGATTCGAATTCCGACCTATTCGGCAAGTCCCAAGGCGAAACGCGTTGAGTATCGCACACCGGACCCGGCAGCAACTCCTTACCTGGCATTTTCGGCCTTATTGCTGGCTGGTCTTGACGGCATTCAGAACCGAATTGATCCGGGCGATCCACTCGACAAGAACCTGTACGAGCTCCCACCGGAAGAACTCGCCAAGGTTCCAACTGTGCCCGATTCACTCCTCGGAGCGATCGAAGCACTCGAGAAAGATCATGAGTTCCTGCTCAAAGGGGATGTCTTCACCGAAGATTTTCTGCAAAACTGGGGCGAACTGAAGAAAAAGGAGTACGACGCTCTGCGCCTCCGGCCGCACCCGTACGAGTTTTTCATGTATTTCGATCTGTAAAACTCGTTATTCGCAAAAGATCTGCGTGAACCGGCGCCCGGAAACTTGCGGGCGCCTTTTGCTTTTGGGCTTTCGCGAAATTTGTTTTTTTTCTTGCTAGTGGAGGGGGTTGCCCGCTGTGTTACTTACCTAACCACCCCCCGGGTTTTCCAGCATGCGAAAAGGTTACCTAGCTCTCGTTCTCCACGCCCATTTGCCGTTCGTTCGACATCCCGAATACCCAGACTTCCTGGAAGAGGATTGGTTGTTCGAGGCGATTACGGAAACGTATTTACCCCTCTGGCAGGTGTTTGAGGGTCTGATTCGCGATGGTGTTCCGTTCCGCCTCACCATGTCGCTCACTCCAACGCTGTGCGCGATGCTCAACGATGCTCTGCTGCGCGAGCGCTACATCGTCTACCTTGATCGCGCGATCGCGCTCTCGAAACGCGAAATCGACCGGACCCAGTCACAGCCGGAAATAAATCATCTGGCTAGAATTTATCACTCCCGCTTTCTGGAGTGCCGCGAGATCTATGTCGATCGGTTGCATTGCGATCTTGTCGGCGCGTTCAAACGCTTCCAGGATGGCGGGTTTCTCGAGATCATTACCTGCGCAGCGACCCACGGGTTCCTCCCGTTGATGGAAGAACATCCGGAAGCTGTCCGCGCCCAAATTCAGATTGCCCGGGACGATTATCTTAGCAATTTTGGACGGAAACCGAGAGGGATCTGGCTCCCTGAGTGCGCATATTTCTCCGGCTTGGAAAACTATCTGCAAGAGGCCGAGCTTCGCTGGTTTTCCCTTGATGCGCACGGCCTGATGTTCGGGAATCCACGACCGCGATACGCTATCTTCACCCCCTGCTTCACGGCTGCGGGTCCGGCCGCTTTCGGACGAGACCGGGAATCGAGTAAGCAAGTCTGGAGCGCGCAGGAAGGTTATCCCGGGGACCCGGCGTACCGGGATTTCTACCGTGACATCGGTCACGATCTGGATCTCGAGTATCTGCGTCCATTCCTGCATGCTGACGGCGCTCGAAAATTCACCGGTATCAAGTACTACCGCATCACAGGCCGCACTCCAAACAAGCAGGTTTATGTCCCCGGATGGGCCGAAGGCGCCGCGGACTATCACGCGGGCGATTTTATGGTCAGCCGCGCGAAGCAGATCGATCATCTCAAAGAGGCCACCAATATCGAGCCGCTGGTGTTGAGTCCGTTTGACGCAGAATTGTTCGGACACTGGTGGTACGAAGGACCAAGGTTTTTGAATTTGTTTATCCGCAAGGCTGTCTATGACCAGACGGTGTTCGAATTGACCACCCCAAGCGCCTATCTCGAGAGCCACGACACGCTTCAGATCATCGCTCCGAGTCCATCGAGTTGGGGTCATAAAGGGTTTTGGGAGGTTTGGTTGGATGAGTCGAATTCCTGGATCTATCCACATCTTCACGCGGCGGCCCGACGCATGACCGAAGCAGCGCGCGCCTGCCTCAAGGAACCGGCCAAATGGAAGGAGCCAGTGCTCAGACAAATGACGCGCGAGCTCTTGCTGGCGCAATCGAGCGACTGGGCCTTCCTCATGAAAACGGGAACAGCCCGCGACTACGCAACCAAACGGACCAAGGATCACATTTTGCGATTTACACGACTCTACGACCAGCAAAAAGGGGGCGTGATTGACGAAGAATTCCTTTCGAATTGCGAGTGGCGAGATAACATCTTCCCGGATGTGAATTGGAAGTATTATGTTTGACCGGCCCCGGTGGTTCCCTGGGATCGCGCTGCTGCTCTGGTTTGTTTCGTTCCAGGCGCTGCATGCGCAGGATGAGGAGTCAAATGCGAACCAATTGTTGTTTGTCCCGCCTCCTGTCGAAGGAGTGATCAGCCTTGGGGCGTACGATAGCAAAGGCAAACTCGTGCGGGTCCTCAAACGGGCGGCTGAAATCGAAAGCTTTAAATCTGCGTCGGACGGTCTTGTCATCGACTGGGACCGAAACGATTCGCAGGGGAATCCGGTTCCAAACGGGAAATACTTCGCTCGCGGCGTCTTGATCGGCGACGTCAAAATCGAAGGCGTCGCCTTTCATCTCAATGACTGGGTCGACGCTTCAGCTGATCCAAGAATCCGAAAGATCCTTTCAGCCGCCTTGTTCGACGCGCAACGGACTGTCGTGCTCGCCGATGCGTCACAACCAGAAGCAGTGGTGCTCGAAAGCAACGGTAACCGATCCAACACCATTTCGCTCGGGTTCAACCCAATCACGATCAAAGCCGCCGGAACCAACCTCCTGCTCTTTGACAGGACACAGGTGCTAGTAGTCGACCCGACTTCGGGCGCCCAGGTTTCGCGACAGGATCTTTCCGACGTGCGAGACGCGGATTCTTCCGGAGATCGAACCGTCGTGCTTAGCGGAAATCAAATAAAGTACCAGAACCAACTCAACGCTGCGCCCCAAGACCTGAAACCACCCACAGACGATCTTTTCCGATGCGCTGTCCTAAGCTCCTCGATTGTCGTTGCATCAAAGGAAGCGAGGCTCTGGAAGCTTGACGGCCAGCAGTTCACCGCAATTGACGCAGGTGAAACAGGCGAACTTCTCGACATGGGCGCCGGCACATTAGGCAGCGTTTGGCTCTTGGCTAAGACGAGCACAGCAACCCTCTTGAAACAGATTGATTCATCCGGGAAAATTCTAAGAGAAATCGAACTGCCTGCCGACTTGCAAACTGTCACACGGCTCGGAGCGTCACGGAACGATGATGCACTGTTACTGATCTCTGACGACGGTACGACCCAACGAGTCATTGGAGTTCGTTTCCAGGCAGCAGACCGGGGGAAATCCATCTGGGAAAAATGGTTTGAACGAACATTGACCCCTTTTAAATTCTTCGATCTCAAGGAGGGCAAGGTCGTCGCGGCCGACGCGAAGACCGATTCTCCTCCGGTTCCGGTGAAACCGGCGAACAACCCGATGGAAAACAGTCGGCAAACGTTGTTCCAGCTATCGATCGTCGCAGATGAAACCGGAGCATGGGTCGCGAGTATGGACGGCCTCCCTTTGTTCCAGGTCTGCGGAACAAAAAACATCAAGCAGACCCGGTGCGTCTCCGATGGCGCAAACGGCCTGCGAGTCTACACATCCGACGGAACGGTTGTGGAGGAATTCCATCTAACCAGCCTTGAAAATCTATTCCGATTTGACGCCGGCTCATTTGATTAGCGCAAAAATCGCAAAAATCGGGCGAGCGCTCCTTCCGAGTTTGCTGCCGAACCAACCGGCAGATTGGTTTCTCGGCGGCAAAGTGGTAAGGAGCGCTCGCCCGATTTTTGCGCTCAACAGCCGCTTCGGACGGGGCTCGCATGGAAGACTCGAGTTCAACAGGAAGAAAACGCGGTCAGAATGAACATTGTTTACTTCGATCTCGAAACTCAGCGCACCGCTAATGATGTCGGCGGATGGGACAAGAAGAGAGACATGGGCATGTCGCTGGGAGTCACTTACAGTACGAATCTCAATGAGTATCGGATCTATCCGGAGAAACGCGTCAACGATCTCATTCAACAATTGCTACGCGCCGATCTTGTCGTGGGGTTTAACATCGTGAGCTTCGACTATGAAGTCCTGATGGGTTACACAATCCTTGACCTACCGCATCAACTGCGAAGCCTGGACCTGCTTCTGGAGGTCGAGAAGGCGGCGGGGAACAAGCTTAAATTGGATAACATCGCGCAAGCGACCCTCGGCGTGGCCAAGACAGGCGACGGAGTCGACGCGATCAAATGGTGGCGCGAAAAGCGCGTCATGGAAGTCGCGGAATATTGTTGTTTCGATGTGAAAGTGACCAAACTCCTTCACGAACATGGCGTCGAACGGCGCGAGGTTTTCTATAGCGATAAATTCGGCCGTAAGCAACGGATCGAAATAAAATGGTGAAGAGGAAACCGTCGCGTTTTCTTGAATTTCCTGTTCTGCCATCGACACTGACACAAAGCTCCACAAGGTCATCACATGATTTTGCCTCTGCGCTCAACAAAGGAAGTCTGGGCGTTCGATTGGTTCGACCTGGATGTACCAATCCAATTCGGATCGATGTTCATTTTGCCCACCTGCCTTTACGTTGTCCATCGGCATACCCGAATGCTCCTCGCGCACGAATTCGTTAGGGAGCTGGACCAGCGCCGAGTTGAACTTTTCCTACATCGCGCGTTTCAGGAAAAAGGTGCGCCGGACGAGTTGCTCGTGCCGGATGTGGACGAGTGGGATGAGGCCGTATGGCAGAGCTTTTCAAAGGAGTACCAATGCCAGATCAACCTCGTTGACGTTGAATCCAGCGAAGTGGAGACAGGTGACGAGGAGGGCATTGAATCTCAGCTCAGCAATTTGATCGCAGGCCCCGCCGAGAGTCTGTTAGTCAGCCATGGCGCCCAATTTGTCGCTCAAGGTCTGGTCAAGGCCGTGAAGCACACGCGATCCCGCGATAAGCAGCGCTCACTGTTGGCCAAAGCTCTCGACCTCTCCGGAAATCTGCCGGAAGCCCTGGTCGAACTGGCCGATCTCGATCTGCAGGAAGGCAACCTCGACGAAGCCACAGAAGGATTTGCAAAGGCAGCCGTCGCCGCCGCTCCATTTCATGTCCAGGGACAACCCAGTTACTTCCTGAGAGCGCAACATGGACGTTTGTTGGTTTCCTGGCAAAAGGGCGAATTGAGTGAAGCCGTCGCCATCGGAGAAGAACTCCTGTTTGTCGATCCGGCCGATCATTCCGGAGTGCGGTTTCTCGTACCGTTGCTGCAACTTTCACTCAGCCAGTTTGACGCTGCGAATGAATTTTTCACATGGTATCGCCAATCGTTCCCAGATGATCTGGAGGATCCGGGTTTCTTCTTCGGATGGGCGCTCACCCTGTTCGAATTTGATGAAGAATCGAGCGCCACCGAACGCTACAAACGCGGGATGTTACAGAATTTTTATCTGGCGCCGCTTCTGCTCGACCTTCCCGAACCTTCCCCTGACCTCTGGCAGCATAACCAGCGTGGCGATTACAATTATGCCATCGAATTTGTCGATTCCTTCGGCGCAATCTGGGAACGCGATGCCGCCGCGACCCGCTTTCTCCGGGAGCTCTATGTCAGCCTCTTACCGCAATTGGACGCCTTGATCGACATCCGTCGTCAAATGGCTGAGCTCCAGGACAATCGCTACGAGCCCGACCACCGGAAAATTTGGGACAAACTTGTCGCCGAAGAACATCGCCAAATCGCGACATGGGACGCGTGAGCAGAAACGGATCGGCGGGCCTGAGAAACGGATCGGCGGTGGGGAGAAACGTATCGGCGGATCGGCGGATCGGCGGATCGGCGGGTCGGCGGGTCGGCGTAATGCGATGAAGGGAGCCAGGAATCTTCACTTTCGACTTAACGCCGACACGCCGA
>Ga0302325_10024364_pt1 | contig 12585 bp, 9 predicted proteins | sample Palsa_T0_2_FD_201948 | JGI IMG/M metagenome (GOLD analysis project Ga0302325, IMG submission 201948) | Peat permafrost microbial communities from Stordalen Mire near Abisko, Sweden - Palsa_T0_2 | ecosystem: Environmental > Terrestrial > Soil > Palsa > Peat permafrost | place: Sweden: Abisko...
AGGGAGGCGAGCCGGTGAGCGACACCTTGGCCGTATCGCTGGTCTGCTGTGACGTGCTTGGGGCGGCCGCGGTCGACGGCAACGTGCTGGAGCGGGCGTTCGCGGAAGCGATCGCCACCCAGGGCGTGGTCACTGGCACCGCGGCTTACACCAGGTCGATGGTTCAGTTCGACCGGACTCGCGGCTGGGCCCCCGCCGACGTCCTGCGAAGCCTGTTCCCGGAGGATGAAATCCGGGCCCAGGCCGCGAACCTTGCCTTCGAGCGGTCATTCCAGGCGGCCGTGGACCGGTTCGGCGTGCTGCCGCTGCCCGGGGCGAACGAGGCCCTGGCCAAGCTCACCGCGGCCGGCCTCAAGGTATGCCTGCTGTCTTCGCTGTCCCGGCCCGCGCTCAGCGTCATCATCGAACGCCTCGACTGGTGGCAGCGTACCGACCTGGTCCTGTGCGCGGACGACGTGGCCAGGGCCTTCCCCTGGCCAGACCTCATTCTCACCGCGCTGCTCCGGCTCGGCGCCGGTGATGTACGGGACGTCGCCGTGGTCACCGCCAGTGAAGGCGGCGTGCTAGCCGCCCGGCGGGCCGGAGCCGGGCTTGTCGTCGGTGTGCTCGGCGACGTCGACGGCGGGAACAGGCTCGGCCGGTCCGGGGCGACGCACCTGCTCGCAGACATCGGCGAACTGCCTGATCTGCTGTCACAGGCCGGGATCGCGCCCCTCGGGCCGCATCACGGCGAGTGAGCAAACCCGGCGAAGCACATGGCAGACTTAAAGCATGCCCGAGCTGCCCGAAGTGGAGTCGCTGGCCGCCTTCCTGCGCGGTCACGCGGTCGGTCGTGCCGTCGCGCGGGCCGACGCCGCCTCGTTCTCGGTGCTGAAGACCTTCGACCCGCCGCTGGCCAGCCTGAGCGGCCAGGTGATCACCGATGTCGGCAGGCACGGCAAGTTTCTCGACCTCTCCTCCGACCAGGGCTTGCACCTGATCATGCATCTGGCCCGGGCGGGCTGGCTGCGCTGGCGGGACGAACAGCCGACCGCGCCGCCGAAGCCAGGCAAGAGCCCGCTGGCCTTCCGGCTGACGCTCGACGACGGTTCCGGATTCGACCTCACCGAGGCGGGCACGCGCAAGCGCCTTGCGGTTTACCTGGTCCGCGATCCGGCCGAAGTGCCCGGAGTCGCCTCGCTGGGGCCCGACCCGATGGCCGCGGACTTCACCGCGGACACGCTCGCGGGCCTGCTGGCCGGGCGCCGGACACAGGTCAAGGGCGTGCTCCGCGATCAGCGGATCATCGCCGGCATCGGCAACGCTTACTCCGACGAGGTGCTGCACGCGGCCAAGATGTCGCCGTTCAAGATCGCGGCCAGCATGACGCCACAGGAGGTAGCTGTCCTGTACGACGCGATCAAGACGACGCTGGCCGAAGCCGTAGAACGATCGGCGGGCCTAGCCGCCGCGGACCTGAAGGGCGAGAAGAAGAGCGGGCTGCGGGTGCACGGCAAGGCGGGCGAGGCCTGCCCGGCCTGCGGCGACACCATCAGGGAGGTCTCGTTCGCCGACTCTGCGCTGCAGTATTGCCCGACCTGCCAGACCGGGGGCAAGCCCCTCGCCGACCGCCGCCTGTCTCGCCTGCTCAAATAGCTGCCGCGTCCAGAACGGGCCGTGGTGCCTGCTCTCATCGCGGTGCGAGTTCGCAGCGGGTAACCTAGGCGGAAGACATCTCGGGGCTATAGCTCAGCTGGAAGAGCACTTGCTTTGCAAGCAAGGGGTCAGGGGTTCGAGCCCCCTTAGCTCCACAGGTCAGAGGCCTAATCTGGGTCCGCAGCATGTCGCTGGGAGCCAATCCGGGAGCCAAAGTGTTACCCTGAGGGCATGGGTAGGCGTGGTTTTGGCGACGATGCGATCTACTTTGACCACTCTGGCGACTGCCACGATGCGCGGCTTCATAGAAGGTGCTCTGGCCGGTGGCGCGGCGCGGTCTCGCTTGGCTACGGCCCCGATGGCAAGCGGATCCGCCGCAAGGTGTCCGGCCGGACCAAGGAGGAGGTCAAGGACAAGCTCGGGAAGCTGCACAGCGATCTCGATGCCGGTATCCGGACGCCCGCCAGCCGCTACACCGTGTGCCAGGCTGTCGAGGACTGGCTGCGCGAGGGCCTGGATGGCCGTTCGGAGAAGACGGTCACGCTCTACCGGCAGGTCCTGCAGCCCGTCGTCGATTGCATCGGCAAGCTTGCCCTGCGGGAGCTGACCGCCCAGGATGTCCGCCAGGCGCTCGCGGAGGTTGCGAGGACGCGCTCCAGCCGGACGGTGGGCATGGCTCACAACTCACTGGAGCGTGCGATCCGACATGCGGAGGCCAACGACTACGTCCGGCGCAACGTCGCGGCGCTGGTGAAGCCGCCGACCGGACAGCCGGGCCGACCGTCCCGGTCGCTCACCCTCGAGCAGGCCGCTTCGCTTCTAGCTGCCGCCGACACGTCGCCGCTGGGCGACTACGTCGTGCTGTGCCTGCTGACCGGGGTCCGAACGGAGGAAGCCAGGGCACTCACCTGGGATCACGTCGACCTTGACGGGAATGCCGCGGCAGACCCGCCGATCCCGCCTCACGTCGCCGTTTGGCGCTCCGTGCGCGCCCACGGCGATACCAAAACCCAGCTATCCCGGCGTACGCTGCAGCTCTCAGAGCGTGTGGTCAGGGCGCTGCGGGAGCATCAGCTCCGGCAGGCCGAACAACGGCTGCTCGCGGGTGACCTATGGCAAGACGGCGGGCTGGTGTTCTGTACGTCGGTCGGATCGCGGCTCGACGCGGCGAACGTGCGCCGGGCGTTCAGGAAGATCACCAAAGCGGCCGGGCTCGGCGAGCAATGGGCTCCCCGGGAACTGAGGACCTCGTTCGTCAGCCTCATGTCCAGCTCCGGCGTCCCGGTGGAGGAGATCGCCCGGCTGGCCGGGCACTCCAGCTCCCGCACCACGGAGGTCGTGTACCGCCGCGAGCTGCGGCCAGTGATCACCACCGGTGCCGAGATCATGGACAAGATCTTCTCGGGCTAACTGATCCCTAAGCTCCTCGATGCGAGGAGATGCCTTCTACAGCGCGGCGTGCCAGTAGATGTGCAGCAAGCTGCCGGGGCGACGATGCGGGGCTCGCTGTAACGAGGCCCTGGGTGCCGCCCGCCGTCGGCCCCCGCCTTGATTCCCGTGGGCAGAATCTCACGCCGGTCTTCTCGAAGCGCCGCTCCGGCAGTGGCTGGATCAGATGGCATCGGAAGCGCCACTTGAGTCAGGCCAGCCACGTCTGTCGGTGTGGCTTCCGTGCGGAGGCGGAATCCTTCCCCGGCTCAGCGCGCTGACCGAGGACGGCCGTTTCCGGGTCATGCCCGAGGCGCATGATATGGATCTGCACGCTTGCGGGCCGCTGATGACCAGTCACGTCCGGCGCTTCACCGTGGACACGGGCCAGTCGGGGGAGGCGGAAATACCCCTCCCGGTCCTCGATTTCCTACCGCGCAGGGCCTCCTGGACTGACCTGGGCATGGTCGCGGCCGACATCGAGGTCCGCTCAGAATCGCCTAACCCAGCCGGCGACACGGGGATGATCGTCCCGGCCGCGCGGTGCGTCGCCCCGTACCTGCGGGCCTTCATACCGTTCACCCGGCCGCGCTCGGCGTCTCCCGCGCCTCGGTCTATCGCCACCTCGCCGGGGAGAGCACGCCTACGGCAAGCTGAGCGCCACGCTCGCCCGACGGAACACGAGAGCCCGGCCCCCCTGGTGATAGGGCCGGGCTCTCGCACTGCCTCAGGGCCACCAGGTCGGCAGCTGGGGTCAGTGCCGCACTGCGAGTCGCAGTTCGATCCACCCGAGCTGGTTGTCATGGTCTTCATTCCATCGGGTGATGGAAGGAGGACGATCAGCTACCGGGTTCGGTGTGTGCTAGCGCTAGCACTGACCCTCCAACCCCCCGGGAGCGGACGGCCGGTACGGTAATACCTCGCTTCTCCATGCGGTTTATGAACGATCTGCGTGCATTTTTCAGGGCCTACGCCAACGGTGATGGCGCCCCGCTCAACCGGTTCCTCGCGGCGGCGTAAGGCCCTGTAGGCGCGAGGCTGGCCGGTGATCAGGTAGAACACTGTGTCGTCCAGTGGGGGGCACACATCAGATAACCGTCGCCGTCATATTGGCAGCCGCACACACGGGGTGTGTGAAACAGCGCAAAACTGCAGGTCAGGTGCAAAACTGCAGGTCACATACAGCATGTCGGTGTTTCAGCTTGCGCCGGTAATGCGCCGGTAAACTGAATGTAAGAAAAATGCGTCGATCGGCGCGGCGGCAACCCGGCTACCCGTACGTGCGGCGTAGTGATAAGGCGGCGGCTCCCTGCGGGAACAGGGAGCCGCCGAGAGATTAGGTCAAGGCCTGCGGAGGTCCTCACCCATGGCTCTCATCTATGTCCAAGAATACCTGATTCATATGAGCAGGGCTTTTGCGTTCGCGTCAGCCAGCGCTACGCCGGGCGGGCAACCGCCTCTTTGCTGCCGGGCGTGCTGATGCCGCCTGGCGCGGGGGCCGTAATCGTACGGGCCGTCGCGGTTGTCCCGGTGGTACTGCTCATATTGTTCACCGGACTGCTCTGCCTGCTCGGGCTCGTGTGTGACGAGCAGCGCCGGGCTTATGTGACAGCTATCAGCAGTCGGGCCATGAGCACGATCGAGGTAATGCTGCACGGCCCGGCTGCTGTTCCGGCGAAGCGCCAGCAGAAGCCCGTCAGCCCGATGTCCAGCTCGCCGACATAGCCGAGTCGCGGCTCAGCAACGTCTTCGCGAGGCTGGCCATAGCGGTTAACGAACTGCGCACCTAGACGAGGCGCTCTCGCGGCTGACCGGGAGAAGGGCGCCGTGTCGGTACGGTCCCATCGAGCCGGAGCAATCTTTAACCAGCACCCCCGCCCCTGGGGCCCTGATTCGGGCCCCAGGAGGGTGCGGTGGTCTCAGTCGGTGTCGCTTCGGAGCGGGAAGAGGCTGCCCGGCGCGGGCCGGGGGTCAGGCTTCCCGCCCGCGTCACCAGACGAAGAGTAACGAATTGATCTCGGGTGATCCAATTTCCAGAAATCCAGGCAGAAAGTTGCTATGCAGCGGCACACTCTCTATGAACGCGGGAGGGCCAGCCGACCGCCAAAGTCAAGACTGGCCCTCCGTTAGCCCCGGCCTGCTACAGCTTAGGAGCGTGCCTTATGGAATCAGATGACCCGGGCGGGCGCAAGCCTGCCCTGCTCTCGCTGCGGTCGGCCTTCATCCTGACATCGGCGCTGCTCGTCGCCATGGGGGCCGGTGGACTGCTGTACGCCGCGCATCGCTCAATCACGCAGGCGGTGCTTGGCGCTGGCGCTGCTTTCGCCGCCGCGGCGACGTTCCTCAACTGGGTGATCGAATTACGGGCCGCCGTGGCGGCTACACGAACCCGTGCCTGCGCTGCAACGGGAAGACGAAGCTTCCGGTTGTCACGGTGTCAGTCTGCGGACCATTCGTAGACCAGGCCTCACTGGCGCGCGGGCATCACGATCACGCGGCCGTTGCTGTCTGTCGCGGGCAATCCGCTCGACGTCGTAGACACGCTGTTCTGTCGCAACTGACGCACTCGATGGTCCTCGCCCGGCTGCCCGAACCGCTTGCTGGGCACCTGACCAAAATCCACGGGCCAAGGCACGGGGTGCACGGAGAAGAGCCGTTTTCGCCTGTCGCTCCCCATTACGGTAGGCCGAGCTTGCATTGCGCCATGACCTGACTGCCAGGCTGCCAAGGCGAACAGTCGTTAGGGTCGGGTGATGGCGCGCCGCTAGTGTGTGTTTGGGTAGCGTCCCTCAGTAGCCATATTCATCCTGACCTAACCTCACCCGGGGTTTTGGGGCAGTGCGCTCATCTAGCTGTGTGGCACCGTCCTAGATGTCCGGTGACCGGCTAGGACGTGCAGCCAGCGCCTCCGAGACCGGGCGTTCGCAGGCTACTACGGCACTAGATCCCGAACGACTGCGTGAGGCTGGTCGACGGAGTCGATGGGAGCTCGCCGTAGACGCTATTGGATGACTCGCCGGTTCCCACATCGGATGCGACGCATGGTGGCAAGCCATCCCGTGGCTCCAGCGGGTTCGCCGCTGCGTATGTGATTGTGCCCGCTCCGGAGATGAGGTTTGCGACCTTGCGATCGCCTGGACCGACGAGGTTGAGTTCAAGCGCGACGATGGGCGCCAGATCCGCGCTGGTGACCGCGCCGCCCGAGGTCTTCGTCAGTGACGTGAGCATCAGCGACTGTGACTGTCCCGGTGTCGATGCGAACGTCACTCCGTTGACGGCTCCGTGTTGATCGGTCGACAGGGTGATTGTCAGCTGAGTGCCGGCCGGGACCATGTCAGGGTGCGGCGGGTGCGTGAGCACGAGTGCCGGTGAATTGATCGTCTGCTCGCCCGAGAGGGAAGCGGCGGTCCAGTTGTTGACGGCGCCGACGACGGCAGTTCGACCCACTCCGATGATGTACTGCTGCCACACGATCCACTCAGGATCTTGCGGGTTGGCCTGGTTCTTGGGCGAGTACGCGTTCAACTGAAACGAGAAGCCATGTTGCTGGCCAGCGGCCGGTGGGGCAGCCACCAGATCCTCGGTCACGTCGATGGCTATCGAGACGCCGGAGAGTTGGTTGCAGTTGCTGTAGAGCACGTAGTTCGACGCGCTTCCCAGGCCGCCGCTGGGCGGCGCAAGCAGTGGGCCGCCGCTGTAGAGCGCGGCGTCAATCCCATTGGCGCCGAACGCACCCCAGCCCCAATTGCTGATCGGCGCCGGATAACCCGGATCGATACGACCGGCACCCGTGTCGGCACGATGCACACGGATATACCGATCCCCCGCGAAGAAGTAGCACACCGGCCCGCTGTAAAGCGCGGCATCGATCCCCTCGGCGCCGAACGCTCCCCAGCCCCAATTGCTGATCGGCGCCGGATAACCCGGATCAACCGTCCCCACTCCCGTTTCGCCGCGCGTCACGCGGATGTACTCGGCGCCCGAGAAGAAATAACACTTCGAGCCGCTATACAGCGCCGCGTCGATCCCGTCGGCGCCGAACGCTCCCCAGCCCCAATTGCTGATCGGCGCCGGATAACCCGGATCAACGGTTCCCGGCCAGAGAACGCCGCGCGTCACGCGGATGTACTCGGCGCCCGAGAAGAAATAACACTTCGAGCCGCTATACGGCGCCGCGTCGATCCCGTCGGCGCCGAACGCTCCCCAGCCCCAATTGCTGATCGGCGCCGGATAACCCGGATCAACCGCACCAGGCCCGATTTCGCCGCGGCTGACACGGATGTACTCACTGCCCGAGAAAAAATAGTCGTACACGTAGCTCCCGCCTCATTTCGGCAGCGGCGCCGCAACGGGCAGCGACCTGCGTATGTCCGCGCCCTTCAATATAGCCCCAACCTATCGCGGCATGATCCTATGAGCGGGCCATCTGCTCCGTCAAGACGATTCAATTACCGTAGCTCAGACTTGCTGTCGGTGGGTGCCTGACCTCCTCGGTGTGAACTAGTGGCATGACGGTCGATACCGGTCGTTGACGCAGGCCGGAAGCTTATAGCGGCCGATGTGGGTCACTGCGATACCACCGCCTATAAGAACCTCAAATACGTGGAAGGGGACTTCCGGCACATCAAATCCGACGACCTGGACCTGCGGCCGGTGTTCCTCCGGCTGGAGGAACGCGTCAAGGCGCACGTGCTGATCTGCATGCTCGCCTGCTACCTCACCTGGCACCTGCGACACGCCTGGGCGCCCTTGACCTTCACCGATCAGGACCCGCCCTGGCGGGACAACCCCGTCGCACCCGCCCGCCGATCGGCGGCCGCGCAGGCCAAGGCCTCCGGCCAGCACGACCCGGCCGGGCAGCCCTACCACAGCTTCCGCGGCCTGCTCGAGCACCTGGCCACCCTGACCCGCAACCAGGTCCGCTTCGCCGGCACCACCGCCACCGTCCCGATGCTCGCCGAGCCGACCAGCACCCAGCGACAGGCATTCGAGCTCATCGATACCACGATCCCGCTCACCTTGAAGTAGCCAGGAACTCCATCCAGCCATTGCGGTAAAAGCCCAGCTCAAACCTGAAACAGCCCACCGAATTGGCCGTAACTTCGGTTTAGCGGTCAAGGTTGTCCAGAGTCGCGCCTTCGCCATGCTGGTTGCTGGTCTCCCAGAGGATCGTCAGGGCCCGCCGGATTCAGCGAGGAAAGAAAGTCGGCCTGTAGGCCGGGTCTTGTGCTGGGTTGCTCTAGACCTCGGGTTATGTGTTCAGCACGCTGCTTGACCAGCGGATGAGATCTCGGCAGTTCTCAGCGCCTCCGGACAGATCTCGTGCTGATGTGCCCCCGCCATCGCTCCTCCTGACCCTTAAGTGTCAAAAGCAACGGCGACAATCCTGGGGAGGACAGCGGTTCGACGCGAACTGACACGCCACTTCTGGATGACCGGACCCTTAAAGTGTGCTGGTGGCAGATATTGACACCGCCTTGAACAGGTGGTAGGTCTTCTACGAAGACTTTCTTCAACGTTCCAAATTCCACCGTGCTTAACAGCTTAATTTTCCCTCCATACCCACAAAGCTCCGATGCGAGAATTTCAATTAAAAGGGAAGTAGGATCATGTCACATCCAGCAATACCACCAACTGTTATCCAAGGTGATTTTGGGGTCGTTGTGGCTCATCCACACTTTTCATCTATATCTTTCGCGCCTGTCAATGCCGGAGTACTCGGCAGTCAAGAGTCCTCGATAACTTGGGAGATGACACTTCCTCAACTTATTAGTGAAGCTTCGCAATCGGCCGATCACGTTGCTACCGTAAATGCTTGGCGCGCCGGAATCAAGCTAGGAGAAATGGAATTCCGATGGGATCTAAATTTTAGTTCCTTCACAGTAACGTTCCGGACAGCAAGCGACTTTACTGCCATTCATGTTCTGACCCTTATTTATCCGACTACTGCCGTCGTAGTGACGACGTCAACCAGTCGTAAAGTTCTGATTGTTAATACCATAACCGGGACTGTCACTGGTGACGACTCCCAGACCCCGGACAATGTCCTAATCTTTCCCGCGCAGCAAGTGGGCGGGGCCTTCGAGGCGATCAGGCCACAAGTGCAGGCACTCATTGATGGGCCAGCAGTTCTCTTTTCGGACGAGACTGAGCAGCAATGCAGAAATGACCGAAATGCGGATATGACAATAGCTATTGGCGGTGCAGTTCTGGCCACGCTGGCAGTTATCGCCGCCCCTGTAAGCCTTGCCGTGGCAGTAGGAACCGTGCTAACAGCCGGCGCAGTTGGCGGTGCCGCGGCAGCAAAAGCGGAGAATACTTATCAGAGATGTGCAGGAGACGCCGCAAACTCTAACTCGGGAGGTCCTCCCCAAGATGCGGGGCCAGTTGACCCCGAGGAAAACGAATAGGGACGGCCGAGTACCCTTCATTCCTTGATGCTGTTGCCGGGATATCGGCAGTCTTCTCAGTGTGCTCTTGACAACAACGCGTGCTCATTCGACGCGAAGCTCTCTGAGGGACGGTGAATCCTATGCCCCTGCGGACGGAGCGGTGGATTTGACGCGGGGGCGGCGGCTGTACGCTTGCCCGACGCTTGCCCGCGATCGGGCGGCCTTCCCAGGTCGCCCTCTTAGCTTAGCCCGATGGAGCCGCCGCGAGGGGTCCCCGGGTCAAATCCGCCGCGGCCCGGTGACTTCCCCGGAGTTCCGCGGCCCCGTCTTTGCCCTGCGCGCCAGCCGACCGGCGTTAGAGGCCAGCCGGGCGGGAGCCTGGCTGAGCCGTCCGAGTCGGCGGCGCGAGCGGCCCCCCGGGGCCGCCTTGAAAACGTAGAGAAACTTGTCACAGTCACCGCCCTGGCGCCCCGGTGCTCCAGCTCTCCACCGAGAGCGGATGGGCACGGCCCGCAGTCCGCTAAAACCATCTCAAGCTGTGCGCGACGTCTGACGCGATCCAGATCCCGCCAGCCGCTGTCGCGCGGTTGATTAGGAGCAGGAAGGCATACCTGAACGTGGTTCCCCATCCATCCTGGGCAGCCTCAAGAAACGCATCTTTCGCGAAGATCCGAGAGACTAGATGGGAGAGGAGACCAGCCGATTGCCCCGCTTGCGGGGCACGTCCGTCGATGGAGCCGCCGACCGACGACTGATTGCATGAATCAGATGTTGTATTAATCTGCCTGCGCTGCTTCTTCGCAAGGCCCATTGTTGGCTACTCCGGGGCGTCCTGAACGGACCCACCGGTTAGCGGGCTGATTGCGACTGCCGGATTATCCGGCTGGAAGGTAACCCCATCCTCGCCTGGGGGCTGCCTCGACTCTCGCCTGGCAGCGTCACTACCTAGTAGCTAGACCGTAAGGGTAGCAGAGAGATGTCCAACTCGTTCATGCCAAGCCGCCCTACCTCGTCAACGAGCTGCCACCAGCGCTGCCTCTTGATATGAGGAGTCCGCGTGCACCGAGGGCACCGGAAGACGTAGGAGTCATGTGGCTTATGCAAAACTCTCTTTGAAAAAGTAGAGACCGATTGCGGCGCGGAACGAAGAAGCGAACGTTCCAAGCGGCCTTCTGTAGTCTGTGAAGAGAATCCGCCAGGTCTTGAGGTTGGCGATGGCCCGCTCGACCGGTGCACGGAAAGAGCTGACCTGGTTATTGTAGTCATGCTCGCGTATATACAATTCCCGGTCTTCTGGTTTGCGGACTGGAGTGGTGATGTAATCGGTTCCGATGAATCCCTTGTCGCCGAAAACGCCACCCGCAGTCTTGAGGATCGTCTCGCATTCTGATTCCTTCAGCTTGGCCATGTCATGCTTGTTGCCGGGAACCGGCTCGGATACGAAGGTTACGCAGCCTTCGAGATTGGTGATGATCAAGGAGCCGTGGCCTGTTGTCTTGTATTTCCCTGCCCACAATTCGCGCTTGCCCGACCAGGACCAGCATGGCCACAAGGTGCCATCTACCAGGGCGATTGCGCCCCTGGTGGCTTCCGCTGCCTCGTCCGCGACTGGCCGGAACTCATCGGTCGCCTGATCTATTAACGGAGTAAGGAAGGTGATGCACCGCGAGATCGTGGGCTGGCTCACGTCGAATATCTCGGCCCAGATCTCCTCGGTGATGTTATTGCGTTCGTATCCGCAGGCCACGATGAGTGCCTCGCGCAAGGTAAGCTCCCGCGGACGCCCGGATCGTTTAACCCAGGGCTCTTCGAGCAATTCGCTGACGCGTACTTCGAGTTCGTCGAGTTGCTCAAAGGTCAGGCCTGACATACGATAGCAATGCAACGGCTTCTCCGTTTTGGAAGGTGCGTGTGAGAACCTCCTTTCTACCGGACGGAGGGGCCGTTGCCTATTATCTGACGCGGGGTGTCGCCAGCTTTCTCAATATTCTGGAAATCTACCCTATTAACAGTAATGGTCGAGGTTCTGAATAAGCCTCCTGGGGTCAGCGATTCCCACTAGGCGGCGGCTGATATTGTCGCGACGGTCCACAAAGACGATGCAGTGGAGGGCTCGCTGTCGGTGCAGCAGTTCCGAGAAAAGGTACAGCCGTGAGGCAAGCCATCTACGACCGTCGCGCAGGTTAATCACTACGTAGTCAATATCGTCTGGCTGCAGGAGTTGCTGCATGAGGGAGGTTACACCGCTCTGGATGTCGCTCGAGGCGACTGGATTCCGGAGCTGTTCCAGACCCGGAAGGTCGGCCTGAGTGACTGTCGCCAGCTCAAGGCTGACCTGGAAGACCGAAATCTTGCTCGTACGCCGCCCGAGTTCGGCCAGTGTCCCTGAGCGCCAGAGCACTACCACGCCCAGGAGCGCCACGACAGGCCACGCGATTGCCCGGATGATGTCGACCGCCATGGCTACGCCTCTCCTGGCAGATAATCGAGCTACGACGCGCCAAAATGATAGTGGAGCAGGAGTACGAGGAATACTTACCGTGGTGGCGACTAATCATGCAGGTGAGCGCATGCACAGCCGCTCTCGTAGCGCACCCTATCCGACAATAGGAAGACTGGCCATGGCCGAGGCGCGAGCCTGGTCCGTCTTGCGGCCCCGGACTGCCAAGCTCGATGGCGAATGCATCGGAGGTCCGCCGCCAACGCGGGACGGTCCACGGTGTCGCAGAAACACAGCTGCCCTGGTTAGACCAGTCGGTGGCGTGCACTTCCTTCGGTCTACGATCCGTCTGCGCCGGCCGCCTGAGCGCGGCGAGGAAGTCCGGAACCAGTGACTGTGATGTGGGTTCCAATGGCCCAGTCTTTGGCTGGACGTCATGGGACATGATCCAAAGGCTGCGTCGTCACCACAGACAGCGGTCCCTTGCCCGCCCACCAGAGAGCCTGCTCGAATGCGGCACCTCGCGAGCTAGGTGTGTCCCCTGCTGGCACTCTCATTCCTGGGCGCGTTCGCGTCCTTCCTTATGCACCTGGACAGGAACCTTGCCCACCCGGTAATGAAATGCGGCCGGCCGTCGCTTAGCGGCGTGCTGTCTTGCACAAGTGCCTGGGAATCCGGAAACTCGCACCT
>Ga0302325_10024365_pt1 | contig 12585 bp, 15 predicted proteins | sample Palsa_T0_2_FD_201948 | JGI IMG/M metagenome (GOLD analysis project Ga0302325, IMG submission 201948) | Peat permafrost microbial communities from Stordalen Mire near Abisko, Sweden - Palsa_T0_2 | ecosystem: Environmental > Terrestrial > Soil > Palsa > Peat permafrost | place: Sweden: Abisko...
CGGCACAGCTCATGGTTTTGCGACGAAGTGTATGCCTTGCTGCGACAATATAGTGTCGCGCTCTGCGTTGCCGAGAGCGAGGACCTGGAGACGCCGGATGTCGCGACGGCTCCCTTCACGTGCTACCGATTCCGCAAGAGTGAATACTCTGCATCTCAGCTCGACGCGATTGAGAATACCCTTCGCAATCGGTCTGCCGAGGGCGAGGTCTTCGCCTACTTTAAGCACGAGGAGGAGCCAAACGGAGCTATCTGCGCGGTCGATACGCTCCGAAGATTCCTGCATCCTTGATGCGACCTTGGTAGCAACTACCTAAACCTGGGAGTAGAGCGGCAAGCCGGAAGTAACTTTCGATTGAGGCCTTCAGCCCTTAGCACTCTCCGAGAACCGAGCTGGAATTAGCGGCGATGCACCGTCATTTGTGCCCGTACTCAAGCTTGGGGTACCAGTCAGTACCGCGGCCAGCAGGAGTCAAATCCAGCATCAGCCAAAGCGGATCAAGATCAGGGGCACCGCGCGGATCTTGCCCAGGATCCGCCATAGCGCCGCTCAATTCGCCGCTATAAAAGTGCCTGACGACGCCGTCGCGGCGAGTGAACACGCTAAAGCCGGGGATATCCGCATCCTCAGCACTGACATAAGAGCGCGTGTAACCGCCCGTGAGATCGGAAACGAACGGAAGGTTGGCGAAAGCGCGCTCTCGTTTGTACCCCGAGAGGCGCTCGATCGGTGAACGGGCAGTCACCGCGATGGCAACGCGTTCACGCAAGTTGACTGCTATCCCGTTCCATGCGCTGAGAAACGAAGTGCAACTGGGACACGGTTGCTTGCGCTGCGGGCCGAACATCATGCTGTAAACCATCAGGGTCTCTTGTCGCCGAAAAGGACTGAGAGGCAAGCCGGCCCTGCTTCGGAGACAAATTCGAAGTCCTCGGCGAGCTTGCCACCGGGCGGCAGCGCGCGCCGCTGAACTGCGACGCGTTCGATGTGGCGCCGCAGATCGATCTCTTCAGCAAGAAGCGCATTGCGGTATGCCCGATACTCTGCGCTTTCGTTGGGATAGTGGGCCTGATTGGCGGCCGCCAGGTGCTGATCCGGCGATTGAGTCTCAGAATTGGACATAAGTTCTCCCCGTGGGCCCCGCTCATTGGATGCGCTTTCTGTTCAAGGTCGTCAAATCGGATTCCGGCGGAGATCGATAGCGAGGCAAATTAACGCCCGAAAACATTCGAGATTGACTGTATCGCCGGCGTCTGGGGGTTCCGTGAAGAAGAGCTTCAGCGCCACCACTCCGAACGCAGTTCCTCGCCCGCCATTACATCCGAAGGAACGCCCGGTGTTGGCGACCAGAGCTTAAGTCCCTCGACTGGCCAGATCGTCTCGATAGGTTGCTTCCAGGGATGCAGTGCCAGATCGAAGAGTCCCCAGTGAATCGGCATGAGCAGGCCCTGGCCGCCTAGAGCATGAAAGCTGCGCAGGGCGCCTTCCGGTCCCATGTGAATCTCCGCCCACAACAGATCGGACGCGCCAATCTCAAGCATGGCTAGGTCGAACGGGCCGAACTGCTCCCCGATCTCGTGGAAGCCCGCCCACTCCCCGGAATCGGCTCCATAGTACACGCGGTGTTGCGGGCCTCCCAGTGCAAACGAGGCCCACAATGTTTCGAATCGATTGAAGAGGCTGCGGCCGGAAAAATGCCGCGCTGGCAGAGCCGTCACCTGCACCGCGCCCACTTGTGTACTGTCCATCCAGTTCAGTTCGAGACACTGCGCCGCCCGCACACCAAACCGCTGCAGCAGCGCGCCTACTCCAAGCGGCATGATCCATTGCACGTTCTCTAACGCGGCCAGTTGCGTCATCGCGCGGATCGTGCCCGCGCCCAGGTGATCGTAGTGATCGTGCGAAACAATCACTGCATCGATGGTTGGAAGGTCGCTCAGTTCCAGAGGCGCGGAAAAAAACCGCTTGGGGCCGCTCCAACTGGTCGGCGACGCGCGCTCATCCCACACCGGGTCGATCAGGATGCGCACCCCATCGATCTCGACGATCGACGTAGCATGCCCCATCCAGGTGATACGCAAACCTGAACGCGGCTTCGTAGCGTAAATCGCCGTGTCGGTACGAAACGGACCCAACGGCGCACGTGGTGAGCGTGCCTTCGCCCCGAAAAAAAACCGCGGCCCGACTTTGAATATGGTTGACAGTCCACCGACTTTCGTCGGCACGGGATTAAGATAGCGCGGGCCGTCCCGTCGGGCAGGTTGAAGAAGCATGATTATTCGATGATCTCTGCGCGCAGCGGATTCTATTGGAAACCTGGCGTTGCCGACGTCTGTTGTTGGTTTCTTTGGTCAGTGCGTTACCGCGCATTCGGTCGAGAGTAGAAGTCGATTAGATTCCCGTCTGGATCGCGGAAGTAAACCGATCGGGTGCCCCAGGGTTGGGTCGTAGGCGGCTTGACCCAGATCTTCACGACGTCCTGCAGCCTCCGGTATTCCCGATCCACATCCGCAACTCTAAACTCAAGGACGACGCCCCTGTTGTTCGCTGCTATGGCCGAACCAGGGATATACCGTTCCTGCGCTTGCGCCGAAAAGATAGCCAGGACTCCGATGCCGGTGCGGAACTCCGCGTAATCTTCGCCCGACATCTGTGCATCCCGTTCCAAAACAGATTCGTAAAACTTCACCAATCCCTTGACATCTTTCGTGATCAGACACGTGTTTACCAATCTTGGAGGCTGTCCGGAGTCGGGCACACTGTTGCGAGCGGATTGAGCACTTGCAGGCCACGCGACCAAGTATGCGATCAGCGAAGCCGCAATGAACGCCAGACATCGAGTTCCTTTCATCTCGTGTTCCTCCCAAAATCGAATCGATCTCCAATGCATTGACCATAGAGAGTTCGTCAGGCCCAGTCATTCTAGCGTGTGTCGCGTCTCTACTATTCGATACTCATGGGCAAGAAACGATTGGTTCAGTTCGTCATTGGGAAAACTGACTGTGCCTGTTCTGTTCGCAATATAGAGTGGAAGTTATGCCCGATCAGCACAGCAGGGCGACGATCGTCACCATGGAGACGCTCTCGAAGCTGCGTGAAGTTGGCCTGGAAGTAATACCAGGGAACGAGTCGGATTGCTCAGAATGGGATGCAGCGGCCCGATATAGTGTGATCCAGTTTCGCTGTAGAGAGCCGCGAAATTGCACATCTACCTATACTCCCGTCTCTGGGTAACGTGGCGGGAGATTTTTTTGACCGTATAAAAATGACCAGACCATATTCCGTTCGAGCCAATACAGTGAAGCTCATACCGCACGAGGTAGAATAGCTGCCCTCCCCCTAAATACGACCAAGTTTCCCGCCGGAGTCCTAAGCCCGGCGGGAAGCTTCTCTTTAACTGAAACTTTTCGTTTTGGACAATCCTTATCTTCTTTCTCAAATTCCTTTTTATTCGGGTTGGTAAGTGACTTCCACGCCGATCACGACGAGTCGGATTGCTCAGATCGCGATTCAATGGCGGAATAGAGTGATGCATATCTCGCCCAAGATGCGAGATGATCGAAGATACCATTTATCATCCCGCCGGCATACTTGGGAACCCGGCGGGATATTTTCTGTAGCGGCGGGAAACCTTTTGAACTTCTCATAATGCTGGACGTGGTTGAACGTTCAAGGAAAACTCGCGCCGATTGGGCACGGCGCTTATGGCCTCTAGTTATTGGCGCGGAATGAAAAAGCCGCCGTCCCGGGAATACACCGGAAGAATTCGGCGGCGCAAGAGAACTCTTTTGCTTTACTTCCAAAAGGCCATCTAAGGTTCGACCTATATTCGACCTCGGCCGCGCCCATGGGCAACGAACGATGTCTGTTCGCGATATAGAGTGGAAGTTATGCCCAACCCGCACAGCAAGGCGACGATCGTCAGCATGGCTGTCATCGCCTCCGCTCTGGCGACGCTGCTCCATGAAGGACTCGGCCATGGCGTCACTGCTGCGCTGCGTGGAGATGTCGTGACGGAACTTACGAGCAACCACCTTTCGTCTCTCCGCCCGGATCGGTGGGTGGACGCAGGTGGGACAATCGTGAACCTCGTCGTTGGAAGTGGAGCTCTCTGTGCGTCTCACCTCACAGGCAAACGGGCGAATACCCGCTATTTTCTCTGGATACTTGCCGCGTTGAATCTGCTTCCAGGAGCCGGTTACTTCTTGTTCTCTGGGACTTTTGGTTTCGGAGATTGGTACCAGGTCATTCTCGGTCTGCCGCACCAGGTGGCCCTCCGCGTCGGTATGGCAATCTTCGGCGCGGCTCTGTACGTTCTGGTGGCGAGGCTGCTTGCAATCTCGGTTCATCCATTCGTTCCGGATCGCTCAGCATATAACTCAGTGGGCCGACTCCCTTACTATGCCGCGGGCCTATTTAGTTGCGCAGCCGGCATATTCGATCCGCTCGGGATTAACCTGCTCTTCGTTTCCACTATCCCTGCAGCCTTCGGTGGCTCGTCAGGCTTGCTGTGGGCAGACGCTCTCATGCCGCGTACAGTGCCGGAGCAGAATCTCGTCGTACACCAGAGCCGGCTCTGGTGGATAGCCGCGATCGTAATTGGCATTGGCTATATCGTGATACTCGGCAGAGGAATCGCATTTGCGCACTAGCGTCGCCTGTAAGCCCCTGCGACGAAACTGGCATCGATGTGAAAGCTTGCAAGGGCTTTCCGCCATCGAGTTCCCATTTGTTAAAGCATATTGAAGGAAAAGGGCAAGCGAGGTTGGGGATAAGTCAAGAAAACCAGTGTGCGATCGCGTGAAATAGGGAAGTGAGGCTCTTTAGAATTCCGTCGAGCTGAGACAGAACGGTACTCACCGCTGCGAGGCGAATCAGTAGCCTATTCTCTGAAGTCGGACTGGGAGGTGGCTTAGGCATAAACGAGTCACGTCTCTTCTTTCTCCCGGCGAAAGAAGATCATGTCTCGTTACTGCCAAACGGTTTTACGTTTTCGCCCTGCCGGGTGGGCTTGGGTCCTTCGCCCAAACTTTCATTTGGGGGCCATGCGGTCCAACCGAGGCGCATCGGGGTCTCGTAAGAAACTACGAGGGGATGCGAATCTCGTTTGTAGTTTATCCCAACGGCAGGTTTTGAGAATCAAAATTATTGTTTACTGGCGTATCTAATTTGGTTCCCCGGATTCACTTCGGCGCATCCTTATTATCCGTTGTCTGGTACCACGGCTCCTTCTGCTGCGGGAAGATCGATTCGTATTTTTCGATCAGCGTTGTCATGACGCGGCTCGCTATGTTCGCGGCGAAGTGGATCTCCGCATCCAGCTCCGCGCCGCTCAAAGAGGTGTCGCACCGCGCCGCCATCTGGAGGCCCGAATCGCGACGATGAGCGCGGTCGAAATGAGGAGCGACGGCCCCATCTTCGGCCAGTCTGTCCGTTCGTGGTAGCCGCCGACCTCGATGCCCATGAGGGATATTAATAAAGGCAAAGAAAAAGCGAACACATTTTATTCAAAATTGCTACAAAAAGAGAGCAATTCGGGACATACAGTCACCTAAATGTTGACCTACAGTAACCTTCATTGCCAAATTAACCACCTCCGGGGCACACTTCATCTCCCAATTGCGAAAGAGGTAAGTGAATGGCTAAAGCTGGTTTTATGCGGTGGAGCAACGCAGATCAGACGGCGGACGTGATCTGCCTATGTTGCTTCGAGACGATTGCCCACGCGCACTCCCTGGATGAATTGCTCGTGGCGGAAGACCTCCACTCCTGTAAAGCGTGGGAGGATTTTCTGTTACCACAGCCCGACCCATACCAGGGCCTTTATGGGTAAGAAAAAGCCGCCCCTGGCTCTCGCACTGGATCAGCTTTTCGATGTCGGCGGCGTTATGGAGCGAACGGGACTGGTATCCCGAGTTTTTGCTTTAGCTACTTTTGAGCTCCGCTAGGCTTTGCGGTCGAAGTCATTGTTTCTGGCACCGGGACCTTCTCGCTCGCCTGCACCACCACAAGGTCCACCCGCCGGTTCATTCTGCGGCCTTCCGGTGTCGCATTATCGGCGATCGGCCGATATTGTCCGTAACCCGACGCGGAGATTTTCCTCGGATCGAATCCCGCATCGTTCACCAGCAGGAGCAGCACATTCATCGCGCGCGCTGTCGATAGATCCCAATTCGAACGAAACTCGTCATTGTGAATCGGCTGATCGTCGGAGTGCCCTTCCACCCGTATCTCCAATCCCGGCCGGGACAGCACTTTCGCGATCCGCTCGATCTTGCCGGAGGCGCCGGGAAGCAGCGTGGCTTGTCCACTATTGAAGAAGCCAAGCTCTTTCAGGCTGATGACAAATCCTTCCGGGGTCACCTGCAACACTACTTCGTGATTGGCCAGTTCCTTGCCGATCGCAGCCTCAAGTTGCCGGCGTAGCTCCTGCATGTCGGCAACCGATCCTCTCGATGCATAGCCAGCTCTCGGTTCAATGTTCTGCAGCCGCGAGGGGCCATCTGCTGTCTCCGAGACAGGCTTGGAATAGGCTCCTCCATCACCATTCTCATCCGCGGAGAATGCTCCCATCGTCTGGAAGCCGTTGTGAATGGCACGCGAGAGCTTCTTGATTGATTGGTTGTCGCGATAGGTGGTGGCGAACAGCACCACAAAGAACGCGAAGAGCAGGGTGACGAAATCGGAGTACGACACCAACCAGCGTTCGTGGTTGACATGCTCTTCAACCTGTCTTCTTCGTCTCGTCACGACGCCACTCTCTTCGGACCTGGTTTCGGAGCTGTATTTAGATACCGGCGCAACTGCATCTCAAGAGCTCGCGGGTTCACGCCCTCGACGATGGACAGAACCGCCTCCAGTGTCATCTCCTGAATAACTTGTTTTTCGCGAATGCGGATTTTCAGCTTTCCCGCCCAGGGTAGGAAGAACAGATTGGCCGAGCCAACACCATAAATGGTGGCGACAAAAGCAACCGCGATCCCTTTGCCCACTTCGTTAATATCCTGCAGATGCTGCATCACCTGGATCAGTCCCAGCACAGCTCCGATAATGCCGATGGTGGGAGCAAAACCGGCTGCGGACTCGAAAACCTTCGGAACGCGCTCGTCCTTCTCCCCTCGATAATCCAGTTGCAGCTCCATCATCCGGCGCAGGTCGGTCGCATTCACGCCGTCAATCGCCAGCATGAGGCTTTCCTTCAGGAACGGATCGTGAATCTTGGCCAACTCCGCATCCAGTGAAAGGAGTCCTTCCTTCCGCGCCTTTAATGCGTAACGGAGAAGGTTCTGCACCAGCGCATCGGATTCAGGCTCCTTGCTGAGGAACACCTCTTTCAACTGCGCGAGCGCCTCAAGAACGATTGGCAGCGGAAACTGCACCATCACGGCGCCGATGGTGCCGCCGAGAACAATCAGGGCAGCCGTCGGCTGGATCACCTGGGAGAGCCTGCCTCCATCGAGCACCAATCCGCACCCGATGCCCGCCAGGGCAATCACTATGCCGCCAAATGTGCTCTTGTCCACACCGCTCCCCGTTTCCATCGAGCGTTGCGATGGAAAAACCAGTGGCTCATCGTCCCTGCAACTACATGCGAAAACCCCGGCGGTTTCTCCTGGGTTCGCTTCGCCCACACCCGGACTGTCCGGATAGCCTTCTATCGGCAAGTCGGCTGGAATGTTCAAGACCGGACATCCCCCAAAAGGGGTAGCCAAGACACTGAAACTGGGGCTCTTGAGTGTGGAATTTCCACATCGATTGGCCGATGAGGGGACATGCACTTCCGCTGCCCTCCAGGATTGCCTTCTCGTGCACACGGCTCGGAGATCGACCCAATCGCCAATGATCTCGCGAAAGTAGAAGATGCCCTTGCTGCCGCGGAAGTCACCCCACAACGCCCGTTTGTCGAGCGCAGGCGCAGCCGCCGCATCGAACAGTCCTGGCCCGAAGCAATCGATGTGCTCCATCAGGTTCTGCTCGGGTTTGAAAACGCAAACAAGCAACTCGTGGAGTCGGAAACCAAATATAGAACCATCTTCGAAGATGCCCCGGTTGGAATATTCCAGGTCGATCGCCATGGGCGGCCCATGAGCCTGAATAGCGCGATGTCACGAGTCTTCGGCTACGAATCCCCGCAGGAATTCCTGGCCGCGGTTTCAAAAAAACAAGGCCTCAGCCTATTTGACCCGAGCCGATGGAATGCGCTTGCGTCTTCCATCGGAGAAGCAGACCTGCGGCGCTTTGACCTCCAGGTTGAAAGTCGAGACGGCGAAACAAAATGGGTTCGCTTCCATGTGCGTGCCATCCGGGAAAAGGGCCGCGTTGTTCGCTATGAAGGAACCGGTGAGGACGTATCCGAGCGGAGGCGAGTCGAAGCCCGGAATGAACGCCTGGCATACTTCGATTTGCTTACGGATCTGCCCAATCGAACCCTTTTCCATGAGCAATTCTCCAAGGTGCTGGCCGGCGCCAGACGCAAACGTAGCCAGGTTGCGCTGCTTCTTCTCTCAGTTGATCGGTTCAAGATCATCAACGATTCCCTCGGGCAGAACTTCGGCGATCGTCTTCTGCAGGAAATTGCGGAGCGGATCATCGAAGCAGCGGGTGCGAGCAGTGTCGTTGCCCGGGTAGGCGGCGCGGAATTCGCCATCGTTCTCAAGAACGTCGGAGATCTTAGCGCCATCGCCGAAATCGCCGAAAAAGTGGTGGCCAAAATCAGCGCTGAGTACTCATTTTTCGGTCATTCCCTGAATGTGTTTTGCAATTTGGGCATCAGCGTCTTCCCCGAGAATGGGAAAGATTGCGAAGCGCTCATGAAATCCGCGGATATCGCAATGTCCTGTTCCCGCGAAGATGGATTGAACAGCTTCCGCATCTTCACCGACGAAATGAACGACAAGATTCAGGAAAGCCTGCGCATGGAACACGGATTGCGTGTGGCAATTGCCAAGAATGAGCTGTTCCTGGTCTACCAGCCGCAGGTTGACATGCGTACCGGGAATGTCACGGGGCTTGAAGCTCTCCTGCGATGGAATCATCCGCAGTCAGGCTTATTGCTACCAGGCAAATTCATTGACGTGGCGGAGTGCAGCGGCCTGATCGTTCCCATCGGCGAGTGGGTCTTGCGTACCGCCTGCGCCCAGGCACGAAAATGGCAGGATGAGGGCCTGCCGTGTGTGCCCATCGCCGTGAACGTCTCCCCAATCCAGTTTCGCCAGCAAGGGTTTCGCGAGCTAGTCCGCGATGTCCTTGACGAGACTGGCCTGGATCCGAAGTACCTCGAGCTCGAATTGACTGAAAGCCTGCTCCTCAGCAGCGCCGACTTCATGTTCTCTCTGATCCAGGAACTCAAGGACATGGGAGTCATGCTGGCCATCGATGACTTTGGAACCGGCTTCTCCAGCCTCGGTTACTTGCGGCAGTTCAAGGTGAATCGGCTGAAAATCGCCCGATCCTTCATCCAGGACGTCTCGGTCGACACCGACGATGCAGCGATCACGACGGCGATTATCAATATGGCGAAGGCACTCAACCTGTCCGTCCTTGCCGAAGGCGTCGAGAACGAGGCCCAATTGTCGTTCCTGCAGGAGCAGCAGTGCTACACGATCCAGGGTTTCTATTTCAGCAAGCCCGTTGCGGTCGATCAAATCGATCGGCATCTGCGGATAGGATTTGGCGGCTTCGCCCCTCTGCTCCCCTTGGGACAGCCAGAGGTTTAAGGAAACGAAAGCTGTACGTCGACACACGAAAGAACCATCGCCTGCACGCCGTCAGCGATGGTTTTCGCGCTTCTGCCGCTGGAAATTCTCTGATTCCGTGCCGATAGAGCATCAGCAATTTAAATAGCAAGTCAACTTCCTCGCAGCACGCCGTCGAACCCTGGCAAGTGTGCGAACAACGAAGGACAGGCCACATGTTTTCGATCATTGGGATTATCGTTGTTCTCGGAGCCGTGCTCGGTGGCTTTCTGATGGAGAAGGGGCCTATCCTTGTTCTCATGCAGCCGTCGGAATTCATCATCATTGGCGGCGCTGCCCTGGGCACCTTGCTCTCGGCGAATCCCATACATGTTTTGAAAGGCGTTGCAAGCGGTCTGCTGTCGGTTCTAAAAGGATCGAAGTATTCAAAGCAGCGTTATATCGACTCGCTGAAGATGATGTTCATTCTCTTCAACAAGGCCCGCAAAGAAGGCCTGGCTGGGATCGAGCCGGACATCGAGGAACCCGAGAAAAGCACGGTTTTCTCCAAATATCCTGACTTCCTGCACAACCACCACATGCGCGATTTTGTGTGCGACACCATGCGCATGGCGGTCACTGGCGGCGCCAGCGCCTTTGATCTGGATCAGATGATTGAGCTGGACATGGACGTCCATCACGCGGGAGAGGCGCAGGCGGTTTCGGCATTGAGCACCGTTGCGGATTCCCTGCCTGGATTGGGCATCGTCGCCGCCGTTCTTGGAGTGGTGGTCACCATGAGCGCCCTTGGGGGACCGCCCGAGGAACTCGGCCACAAGGTCGCCGCGGCGCTCGTGGGCACCTTCCTCGGCATTCTTTTGTGCTACGGCGTCCTTGGACCTTTGGGGTCGAACCTCTCCAAGCTGGTCGACGATGAACACTCCTTTTATCACGTGCTGCGCGTTGTCATGATGGCCTTCATCAAGGGAATGTCCCCGCTGCTGGCGATCGAAATGGCCCGGCGCGCGATTCCCGAGCACGTTCGTCCGAGCTTCACTGAAGTTGAAAAAGCCTGCCGCCAGAAGGATGAGACGGCTGCGGCGCCGGCAGCAGCGGCGTAACGGATTCGGGAAGGATTACAGCTGTGGCTGAAGCGGGCGAATCAATCATCATTATTAAGAAAAAGGTCAGCCACGGCGGGCATCACGGCGGCGCTTGGAAAGTGGCCTACGCCGATTTCGTCACGGCCATGATGGCGCTGTTCATTGTTCTGTGGCTTATGAACGCCAGCAAACAGGTGCAGGAGGCCGTCGGCGGCTACTTCAAAGATCCGAGAGGCACCTCCAAGGTAGTCGGCACCAATAAGAATGGCGGCGGTGTCTTTGTAGCACTCAAAAAAGAAGACATGTCGAAATTGAAAGAGACGCTCCTGCAGTCGATTCACCACCTCGACCCAACCGACAAGCTCAAAAAACAAATCGAGATCACCATTACGCCAGAAGGCTTGCGCATCGAGTTGATGGAATCGGCAAACGGCACATTCTTTCAGTTGGGAAGCGCCAAGCCGACGCCCGCACTGGTGGATATGCTTAAACTGCTGTCGCAGGAACTCGGCAAGCTGCCCAACAATATCTCCATCGAGGGGCATACCGATTCAAAGCCCTACTCGGCCCTCCGCACCTACGACAACTGGGACCTGTCGTCGGACCGGGCAAACGAAGCCAGGCGCATGATGCAGAATGAAGGACTGCGCGCCGGCCAGGTCAAGCAAGTGCGTGGCTTCGCCGATCAGCGCTTGCGCGTGCCGCAGAACCCTGAAGATCCATCGAATCGGAGAATCTCTCTGATTGTCCAATATCAGGTGATTGACTCCTCGGAAGTTGCTCCCGCGATTGCGATGGCAAATACCAAGGTGACCCGGGGCCAGAATTAAGACGTCTTCCAGCTACTTGCCGGATCTTCCAATCGTGCAAGAGGCGCGTCTTCTAAAGCATGTTTCAAAAACCCGGCTCGCGAAAAGAAACGCGCCGATGCCAGGAATTTGAAGGGTACGGGCTTCAGCCCGTATGGTTATGCCTCAAAAACTCAACGGGCTTTAGCCCCTGAGGGAATGCGAATCCGAAGATCCTACCGGGGTCAGAGTCGCGCAGCTTCGCAGCGGCGGGGCCACGGGACAACCGCAACAACATCGAGATGATCTGGGTTAGCGCAGCAGAAGGGGGCCCGACTGCTGCCTGGGCCCGGCCAAGACTGCAACCAGCCGGTTCACGTCGTCCCGCTGTTCGTCCGACTCGTACACGAACTTGACTCCATCGTAGGACGCTCCCGAATGCGCGACCCGTACCGGAAGCTCGAGCCTGAAGTTCAGATAGCTCAAGCGCACTCTGCCACAGGAATTGGGAGAAAGCGGCTCGCGCAGCTCTAGCTTCATGCCCTCTGTGCTGATTTCCCGGCAGCGCCCATCCTGCATCGAGTCCTCGAACGTCAGCCGGATCGGAAGATCGACCGAAAAGCGTGGAGCGCGATAATCGAATTTCCGCATATTTTTTCCACCCCTTTCAGGATTTGTGCTTGGCCGTTTGCCGGCAGCCGATTTACTACTATCGGCACCTTCAAGGAAAAACTCCGGTTCCATCGTCATATATTTGAACACCTCTCGAAATGCTTTCTGCGAAGCCGCCACCCGCACATTCCTTGGGTGCCCCATCCAAGCTTTGCTTGGGTGGGAAAGCAAGAACCTTCCCAGCCGGCCTTCACGGTGCCTTACGACTTTATGAACATCTCTTCAAGCGCTTTCTGCGAAGCCGCCACCCGCACATTCCTTGGGTGCCCCATCCAAACTTTGCTTGGGTGGGAAAGCAAGAACCCTTCCCAGCCAGACTTCCACGTCCCAAACCCCGAATACTCACTG
>Ga0302325_10024367_pt1 | contig 12584 bp, 11 predicted proteins | sample Palsa_T0_2_FD_201948 | JGI IMG/M metagenome (GOLD analysis project Ga0302325, IMG submission 201948) | Peat permafrost microbial communities from Stordalen Mire near Abisko, Sweden - Palsa_T0_2 | ecosystem: Environmental > Terrestrial > Soil > Palsa > Peat permafrost | place: Sweden: Abisko...
TCAAACGCGACAGCGGTCACGACCACGACCACCAAGATGAACGTCGATCCCATGCGAGCCGCAGCGTCCCAGTTCCCCCAGGCACTGGTGTGAAGTGATTGTGACTTTTGCCGGCCGCGCTCGTCCGAAGCCTCGTGGCCTAATCGGTGGCGCTGAACTCCCAGATCGCGACGCCCAGCATCGCCAGTCCGAGCACGACCACGACCGCGGCCTCGACCAACGTCGGCACCCGCCAGCCCCACCACGTGATCCCCGGATCGAGCGCGTGCCGAGCCGCCGGCGAGATGTTCAGATGCTTGAACACGATCCGCCGCATCGGATCGACCGCGTAGGTCAGCGGGTCAATCCGGTTCAGCACGGTCAGCCAGACGGGCAGCCCCGCCACCGGGAACAGTGCGCCGGAGATGAACATCAACGGGGTCATCACCATCTGCGTGACGCCCATGAACGACTGCATCTGCTTGATTCGGACGGCGATCATGACCCCGAACGCCGTGATCGCGAACGCCAGCAGCAGTTGCAGTATCAGCACCTCGAGGATCATCACGGGGTTGTAGGGGACGTGCACGGCGCCTGCCAGGCAGAGGACGATCACGCCCTGGGTGCCGGCGACGGTGGCACCGCCGAGGCACTTGCCGATCACGATCGAGCTGCGCCGGACGGGCGCCACCATCATCTCGCGCAGGAACCCGTACTCACGATCCCAGACGATCGAGGCGGCCGAGAACATCGCCGTGAACAGCACCGAGATCGCCAGAATCCCGGGGTAGATGATCGTCTTGTAGTTGACCCCGTCGGTGCTGGCGGCCGACAGTTGCTGTAGCCCCGAGCCGAGCACGAACAGGAACAGCAGCGGCTGCACGAGCGCGGTGGCGATTCGCAGGCGGTCGGAGAAGTAGCGGATCAGCTCCCGCTTCCAGACGATCTTGATCGCGCGCAGCTCGGATCGCGTGGATCGCTTCGGGACGGTGACGCGGACGACCTCGGGCGGCGGCGTCGCGGGCGCGGTGCCGACGGGCTCGCGGGTGGCGCTCACCGGCGGCCTCCTTGCATCATCTGGGCGGCGATCCGGTTGCGTGCCTTGCCGGCGTCCTCCTCGGCATCGCGGATCGTCGTGCCCGTGTAGGACATGAACACGTCGTCGAGCGTCGGGCGGCTGACGGCGACCGCTGTGATCGGCAGCTCGAACTCGGCGAACAGCCGCGGCACGAACTCCGCGCCAGCCGCCACGCCGAACACCACTGCGCCCTCGGAGATCTGGGCCTCGAGTCCAAACTGTCGCGCGAGCGCGTCGATCGCCGCCTGGTTGTCGTCGGTGTGGATCGTCACCCGGTCGGTGCCGACGCCGGCCTTCAGCGCCTCTGGCGTGTCGAGCGCGACGATCTCGCCGTGGTCCATGATCGCGATCCGACCACACCACTCGGCCTCGTCCATGTAGTGCGTGGTCATGAAGATCGTGATCTCCTCACGCTCCTGCAGCTCATGGATGTAGTCCCAGATCGACCGACGGGTCTGGGGATCGAGCCCGATCGTGGGCTCATCGAGGAACAGCACCCGCGGCGAGTGCATCAGCCCGCGGGCGATCTCCAGCCGCCGGCGCATCCCACCTGAGAACGTGCCGACGGTCCCGTCGCGCCGGTCCCACAGCCCGACCATCTCCATCACCTGCTGCATCCGCGGTTTGACCAGCCGGGCCTCGACGCCGTACAGCTCGGCGTGCAGCTGCAGGTTCTGAGCGGCGGTCAGGTAGTTGTCGAGCGTCGGGTCCTGAAACACCAGGCCGATGTTGCGCCGGACGTCGTCGCGCTCGGTCACGACGTCGTGACCGGCGACCTGCGCCGATCCCGAGGTCGGCTTGCTCAACGTGCACAGCATGTTGATCGTCGTCGACTTACCGGCTCCGTTGGGACCGAGGAAGCCGAACACCTCGCCCATCGCGACCTCGAAGTTGATCCCCCGCACGGCACGGACCTCGCCAAACGTCTTGACGAGGTCCGTGACCGAAATGGCCGGGGTGGCAACCGCTGCCGGGGTGGGGGTGCCGTGAGCCTCGGTCATCGCCATCGCGGCTATTAACTTAGTCCGCGCTGGGGGCGTCTTCGCCGTTCGGCGCGTCTGCATCCGAGTCCGCCGCGGGGACATCGGGCGAGCCGGCGTCCTCGTAGGCGGCCTCGGTGTCGTCGGCGGTCTCGTCGACGTCATCGGGATCCTCGGCGAGGATCCGGTACAGGCCGCGCCGGGTCTCGTCCAGCAACTCCAGCGCGCGGGCGCGCTGCTGCTCTGAGCCGACCGAGGCAACCTGCCAGACGGCCTTGCCGATCCCGATCACGAGCGGGCCGAGCTCGGCCATCGCGTTCTCGGAGCGCTCATCGGACGGGGTCCATGGATCCGGCTCGTCGGCCCGCGTCTGCAGGTGCTCGCGACCGGCGTCGGTGATCTGGAACAGGCGTGTGCCATCCTCGTCGACCGATCGGATCAGGCTCTCGTCCTCGAGCTGCGACAGCGTCGGGTACATCGAGCCGGGGCTCGGGCGCCAGCTGCCGTCCGATCGCTCCTCGATCGTCTGCATCAGCTGGTAACCGTTGCGCGGCTCGTCGGCGAGCAGCCGCAGCACCGCGAGGCGCACGTCGCCCCGGCGAGCCCGGCCGCGGCCTCGGCCGCGACCGCCACGCGGTCCGCCGAACCCGGGGCCTCCGAAGCCCCGCATCCGCCGCAGCGCGATCAGCTCCTCGATCTCCTCCGGCGTCGGACGCCGGTGACCATGCCCGCCCTTGCCGCCGGCCCGTGCGAGCACCCAGCTCGCCAGCGCCTCCAGATCGCTCTGGCGGCCGTGCCGGCCCTTCCCGCCGCGGTGTCCACCGCAACGTCCCTCCTCGTGGCTACCACGCTCGTCGCCGTAGCGCTCGCGTTCGTCGCCGGGGCCGCGTCCTCCGCGGCCATGTTGTGCCCAGGGTCCTCTCCCGGGCCACTCCTGTGCGTATGCACCAGTCATGTATGTGTCCTTTGTTTGGTTCGAAGTAGGTATCGCTCTATCGCGATGCGTCAACGATATATCGAAACTATTCTTTTGTCAAGGGGCGCGGTCGGGCGTCCGGCTCGGGAGCGCCGCGGCCAGTGGCGGGGCGGGCGCGTTGCGTCGGGCACCCGAGCGCTCCCGTTCCGGACACCCGACCGCTTCGCGTGCTTCGGGCGTGGGCTCAGATCAGGGCGGGCGGGTCGGGTCGGGTCGGGTCGGGTCGGGTCGGGGCGGGGCGGGGCGGGGCGGGGCGGGAAGTTTGGCGAGTTGCTGCGGAGGCGGGGAGGTTTGGCGAGTTGCTGCGGAGGGGGCGCAGGGATTCGCCCGAGTTCGCGGCGGCGGCCGCGGCCAGGGCCGCGCGGACCGGGCCGGGGCCGAGGCGCCGCGCGGACCGGGCCGGGGCCGAGGCGCCGCGAGCCCTCGGGGGCGTCAGACGCGGGGGCGCTCGAGCAGCCGCGGCGTGGCGGCGAGGATCACGGCCGCCAGTACTCCGGCGAAGATCACGAGGCTGACGCGGGCTGAGAGGTACAGGGTCATCGCGCCGAGCCCGAGGACCGGCAGCGAGAGGCCGATGTACGCGGCGAGGAACACGCCGGCGAGCGCCTCGGCGCGGCTCTCCGGCGTGGCGATCTCCGCGACCGAGGTGACGACGCCCGTGAACAGGGCACCGATGCCCGCGCCGGTGATCACGCTGCCGACCAGGAACAGGGCGAGCGAGGGGGAGGGCAGGAAGACCGAGACGACGTGCCGCAGCTGTGGCTACGCGCGCGGTCGGGCGGCTACGTGCCGCCGCTGTGGCTACGCGCGCGGTCGGGCGGCTACGCCGCGCGGTCGGGCGGCTACGCGCCGCCGCTGCGGCTACGTGCCGCCGTTACCGGCGTTGCGGTTGCGCAGCCAGTCGGCGACCTGGGAGCTGGCGTTGCCCACCTGGCTGCCGATGTTGCTGATGCTGTCGCCCAGCTCTGAGAACAGCGACCGGAACCGCTCGGAGTAGAAGTCGAACGCGTCGCCGGCTTCCTCGCGGACGTCGACCGGGTCGGCGCGCTTGCGATACTCGCCGCGCTGGATTCGGTCGTACTCGCCGCTCTGGACCCAGCGCATGATCTCCGACACGCGGCGCACCGCGTTGGCGTGGGTCTTGCCGATCTCGTTGAAGAACCGGCGCACGCGGTCGTGGCCGTCCTCCCAGTTGTCGTAGTCCATCGCCTGCGCCATGAACGCGTCGAGATCGAGCTTGTCGGCGGAGACGCCGCCGGCCAGCACCATCAGCGTGCGACAAATGATCTTCGGGTCACGAACGGCGAGGACGGCAGCCCGGTCACAGCTCAGCTCGGCGGTGCGAAACCACTCCAGCAGCACCGCGCGGACCGGCAGCAGCGGCAGGCCGAGCATCCCGACCGAGCCGCCCGCCCTGAGCAGGATCTGCAGCGCGGTCATGTACAGCACGTGATCGGACAGGATGTGGCCGAGCTCATGACCGATCACCGCGCGCTGCTCACCGACGCCGAGCTTGGACAGCAGCGGCGACCCGATCACCAGAATCGGGTTCTGGGAGCCGATCGTGAGCGCGTTCCACTGCAGTGGTCCGAGGCCGCCGGTGACGTACAGGTCATAGTCGCCGGGCATGTCGAGGATTCGGTGCACGCCCCGATAGGACGCGTAGAGCTCGGGCAGCTGGCGCTCTGAGACCTTGATCGAGTTGCCCAGGTAGGACTGGCGCAGTGAGCGCTCGTACCCGTACTCGACCAGCTTGCGCACGACTTTGTTCATAGCCGGGATCGACTGCAGCGCGGCCGTCGCGGCGCGGTCGGCCGGGTGCTCATACGCTTTGGACGAGATGTCCGGGTACGGCTCGACTGGGTCTGGGAGCGTTTGGACCATGGTCTGGTCGAGGGTACTCTCCGGCGCGCACCGGGACCTACGAGCAGCCGAACCCTGGCCCCTAGACTGACCGTCCTCGTGAACGCGGCCGGCACGCAGACAGAGCGGCTCGCGTCGCTGATCCGTGACGCCGGCAGCGTCGTCGCGCTGACCGGAGCGGGCATCTCGGTGCCGTCCGGGATCCCGGACTTCCGCACGCCGGGCACCGGTCTGTGGGCCGACGTCGACCCGATGGAGGTGGCGCACATCGAGGTCTTCCGGCGAGACCCGGAGCGCTTCTGGCGCTTCTACGGCGACCGGTTCCAGGCGCTCGAGCACAAGCAGCCCAACGCCGCCCATCATGCGCTGGCACGGCTCGAGTCGGCCGGCCTGCTCGACGCGGTCATCACCCAGAACATCGACCGCCTGCATGAGAAGGCCGGCACGCGTGAGCTGATCGAGGTCCACGGCACGATCGGCCACTCGTCTTGCCCGGACTGCGGCTCGCGCTATCCGCTGCCCGACGTCCGCGCACGGCGGACGCGTGATCCCGCCGGCGTCCCGCGCTGTGACTGCGGCGGTCCGCTCAAGCCCGACGTGGTCCTGTTCGGCGAGCTGTTGCCGGCCGATGCGCTGGCGCGGGCGGAGCGGCTGGCCGCGGGCGCCGATCTGCTGCTGTGCATCGGCTCCTCGCTGGAGGTCCACCCGGTCGCACAGCTGCCGGCGACGACGCTGGCCGGCGGCGGCAGCATCGCGCTGATGACGCTCGGGCCCACGCCCTACGACGCCCGCGCCGCAGTTCGCTGCCGCGGCGATGTGGTTGGCGAGCTGACCGCCGTCACCGTGGCGCTGGGTCTCGGCTGAGCGCGACGGCGCGTGCGCGCAGCGCTGCCTCGAGCCGCTGCAGGGTCGATCGTACGGTCTCGATCTGCTCGGGCGAGGGCATCGCGCCGAGCGCCGACTGCGCGGCGGCGGCAACCTGCGGGCGCCGCTCACGCAACTCGTCGACGCGCTCGGAGAGCCCGAGCCCGGACGGCTCACGGCCGAGCTCGGCGACCGCCGCGTCCAGCGTCACCAGCAGCTGCAACGACGCCTCGCGCGGGCGATCCTCGTCGAGGTCGATCCGGGCCCGCAGCACGAGCTCCTCGCAGACCAGCATCCGCTGCTTTGCTCCGAGCGTCGCGGCCAAACGCGCTTGCGGCCCCAACGCCTGTACGCGGCGGCGCGAGCGGTTCGGCGGCGGCAGTTCCCGTGCCTGCTCCCAGCGCCCGTCGGCGACCTGCTCGCCGCTGCCGTAGCCGACCCGTGACGCGATCAGCTGATGGCGCCCGACCGACACCGCGTAGGGGTCGGCGACGACGCGCCTGAACGTGCTCAGCATCCGGTTGAGCGTCAGCAGCCCAGCGTCCAGGTCGTCCTCGCCGGCACCGCGCAGCCAGGACTCGGCCGCGGCGCGATCGGCCAAGGGCTCGGCGCTGCGGACGATCGTCGCACGGCCGGTCGTGACCGGCGCCGGATCGGGCGCGGGGCCCGCATCGCGTGGACGGCGAGCGCCGAGCCGGTGGCGTTGCGGCGCGCCGAGCGTCGCCAGCACGATCACGTGCGTGACCTGCGCGCCGGGATCGCCGTCTGGACGCAGCACGTAGCGTCCGTCGTCGGGACCCAGCTGCCAGGGGACCTCGACCTGCGCGAATCCGAACAGCGCCGGCCCGTCGCGCGTCATCGGGGCCGGCGGATCAGTGCGTGGGCTCGCGGATCGCGTACCGGCTGGGGCTGACCGCGACGACCGGCTCCGGAATCTCCGAGAGCCGGTTCATCAACGTCGCCCACTGGCCCGGCTTGAGGATCGACTGGACCTGCTTGGAGGCCTTGCCGTTGGCGCCGTAGGAGGAGCCGAACAGGATCTGGATCCGGTTGTCGTGGCTGGGCAGCGCCAGCGTCGTCGGCTGGTCACGGTAGGAGATCGGGCCGATGATCTGCGCCGGCGCCATCGATCCCTGCAGCGCCAGCAGCCGGCGGATCACCTGGTCGGTGACCGACCCGATGCCGGTGTGGCCCTGGATCGGGACGCCGTTGATCGCGGAGATGTCAACGCTCTCGCCGGTGCTGCCCGCCTCGTCGACGCCGGTCGTGCCGTTGACGCTGGCATCGCAGGCCAGACCCGAGACGTACGGGTGCAGGCCCGACGCCGACAGGAACTCGATCGTGGCTAGCACCCGGCGGTCGATCTTGCCCGCCTCGATGTCACGGCGGCCGCAGGCGTAGATCTGCACATGCGGGTCGGTCAGCACCCGGTTCTCGAGCTGCTCCTTGGACATCAGCAGCACCTGTCCGGCGGTCGGGTTCTTGGACCCCGGGCCATAGAACGGATTGACGCCGTTGGCGCCGTAGACATCGGTGGCCTGGAGCAGCCTCCAACCGTCGAGGATCGGCTTGGGGTCGATGTCGGGCGCGTCGTGCCCGGCCGGCTGGATCTGGAAATACAGGTGCGGGGCGCCGCTCGCGGTTCGGGCGCCGACCCGTCCGAGGATCGTCCCCGCGATCACGATCGACCCGACGCGCAGCGGCTGCAGCGTGTACTGGTTCTTGGCCAGGTGCAGCGTGTCGGCGAAGTAGCTCTTGAAGCTCGTGATCGCGGTTGAGACGCTGTGCAGCTGCTGCATCCCACCGGCCGCGTAGGACGCGGGACGGGAGGGGTGCGCGAACAGCCGCTCCTTGACCAGCGGCGCGGAGACGTCGGTCGCCTGGGTTGCGGTCTCGCTCGAGGTCTGCGATCCACCCGCGGCGCCGGGCTGGGCGCCGGCCGAGGCGGCGACGTTGGGCGCGGGCACGGAGTTGGTCGCTGAGGCCGCGCTGCCGAGGTCCATGGCCAGCGCGGCCCGGGACTGCGCGGTGAGCACCAGGCGCGCCTCGGTGCCCTTGATCGCGTCCGAAAACAGCTTGGGCTGCGTTCCGGCCGACGCCGCGACCGTGGGCTTCTTGGTCGAGACGGCTGAAAGCTCGCGTGCGGCGTTGGCGCCGGTGACCGCGACGGGCTTGGGGACCGGGTACGTGGAGGAGACCGAGCCGAGCTGCGAGTACGTGTAGACGTTGCCGGTCGCGTCCTGCAGTTGGATGTAGTGGCCCAGCGTCGAGCTGTCGCCGAGCTTGACGATCTTGCCGTCGTTGACCGCGACGATCGGCGAGCCCTGCTTGGCGTAGATCGTCGTGCCCTTGGTGGAGGGGCTGGAGTCGACCGTGATCGCGGCGTTGGAGCCGGTCACGGGGCGCTTGGCCAGCGACACGACCGAGCTGTCTGAGTACTGGGCGGCAGCCGCGACGGGGAAGTGACCCTCCACGAGCCCGGTGAGCGCGCCGATCAGGCTCTGTGGCATGGCGCCGATCAGCTTGGCGCGCAGCAGCACCTGGTTCACGTACCAGCTCGCGTGGTTGTAGGCGAAGATCGCCTTCGACAGGTTCGTGGAGGCGCCGGCAGCCTGCAGATAGCGGGCGGCGCTGAAGATCGCGTCGACCGGGTTGTACGGGTCGGCGACGCCGTCCCCGTTGGCGTCGATGCCCCATTCCTTCCATGTCGCCGGCATGAACTGCATCCAGCCGACGGCGCCCGCGGACGAGACCGACAGGTTGCGCCCGTAGTCGGTCTCGATCTCGTTGATCGCGGCCAGAACCTGCCAGGGCACCTGGTACTGGATTCCGGCGGCCTGGTAGATCGGCAGCAGGAACGGCGGGATCTGGAACGAGTCGAGGAACAGGTTCGGCACCCCCTCGGGCGGGGCGCTGGGCAGCGTCAGCGCGTAGCCCGGGGCGTTCGTACCCGAGGCGCCGCCGGACTTCTTCTTCGCCGTCTTGGGCTTCTTCGGCGTCGTTTTCTTGTGGGTCTTGGCCTTCTTCTTGTGCGTCTTGGGCTTGGACGAGCCGTGGTGCTTGGTCTTGCCCGTCGACGGAGGCTTGGTGCCCGGGTTGGGCGACGAGCTCGTCGGCTGCTTGTGCGGCTTGCCGGGGCCGGTCGTCGTGGTCGTCGTGGTGGTCGTCGGCGTGGTGCTCGTGCCGGTCGTCGGCGTCGTCGGCGCGGTGGTGGTCGTGGTCGTGGTCGTGGTCGTCGTCGCTGTCGACCCTGAAGTGGTGGTCGAGGTAGAGGACGACGTCGACGTGGTGGTCGACGATGTGGAAGACGAGGAGGAGCTGGTCGTCGACGAGCACGGGGCGATCGACTCGACGTCGCTCGCAGCTTCGGTCAGCACTGGGTCGGGATCGTCCGCCTCGAGCGCTGCGCCGTCGGTCGGAAGCGGGTCGGTGGCCAGGATCGAGACCGGGGTCTGGATCGAGCCGTCCAGGTAGTCCACGGTGAGGCACTGCTCGGCCGCGCTGGTCGGAACCGTCGCAGTGTCGGCCGCCGACGCGACCGGAATCGCCCACAGACCGATGATCACGAGCGCCGTCAGCAGCACAGCGAGCGCGGCGCGAAGCCGCCGACCGGTCATCGTGTTCCTTGGATCATGTGTATGAGTGCGCGCGTTCCCAGAGCACTGCGACGATCCTCCCACAAGACGCCCTGGAAGGGGAAATTACCGGCCACCCCGGAGGTTTGCAATGTGGAACCGTATTCCCGCAGATTGCAGAGCTTGTTGCGCTGATGTGATCGCCTCGGGCGGCGTGCGCCGAGCCTCGCGCGTAAGAACAACACGGGCGGGTCGTCGACGGTATGGGTCTCACCGTCTACTCCAGCTTGATGTATCTGCTCGAGAGCCGCTCGCTGTGACGGACGGCGGGTAGAGTCCGGCTCATGGCCAACGGTGAAGGTCTCAAGGGGCGCGTGACGCGTCAGAGCGAGGAAACGATCGGCAAGCTCGCCCAGGAGCTGCTCGAGAATCCCGTCGTCTCCGGAGCGTTGTCACGGGCGTTCGAGACCCGTGAGCGGGCGATGCGCGCGCAGGAGGTGGCGATGGGAGCGCTCAACCTCCCGTCCGCGAGCGACCTGGAGCGTCTTACCCGACGGGTGCGCAGCGTTTCCCAGCGGCTGGAGGGGATCGAGGACGGGCTCGACCGCCTCGACGACCGGCTGCAGCGGTCGACGTCACCGAGCGCGGGCGGTTCGGTCGAGGAGCGCCTGACCGGCATCGAGCGGACGCTGGAGCGGCTCGAGGCCGCGCAGACGGCCGCCGCGGCGCAACCGCCGGTGGCGCAGGCCAAGCCGGCGCGTAGGCGCGCCGCATCCAAACCCGCCGCCGAGACCGCCGCCGAGCCGCGGGCCCGCAAGCCCTCACGCTGACAGCGCCCTGACGGCGACCTCGCCGAGGCGCTGCTCGCCCGCGCGGAGCTCGTCAGGGTCGATCCGCCGCCGTGCGCCATCCGCTGCGATCGCGTCTGCCACCAGCAGCAGCGAGCCCGCACGCAGACCGCGGCGCCGAGCGAGCGCCAGCACCGTCGCGGTCTCGAGCTCGACGGCGGCGGCGCCCAGGGCGGCCCAGCGCGCACGCGTTCCGGCCGGCCGGTCATAGAACAGATCGGTGCTGACCGTCACCGCCTGGCTGGCCTCGTCGCCGGCCGCGGCGATGAGCCTGGCCAGCAGCTGCGGCGCGGGCGCGATGCGCTGCGCGTCGGCGGGAGACACGTGGTCCGCGAACACGAGCGCGCGGCTGGTCCCGTCCTCGCAGATCGCCTCGGACACGATCAGCAGCCTGCCGACCCCGAGCTCGGGCCTCAGCGAGCCGCAGGTCCCGACCCGCAACAGCGTGCGCGCCCCGAGCTGCACGAGCTCGGAGATCACGATCGCTGCGCTCGGGCCGCCGATGCCGGTGCTCTGGATCGTCAGCGGCCGGCCGTCGGCAGCCGCGTCACCCGTGTAGCCCCAGAGCCCCCGGTTGTGGTTGAACATCTTCGGCGCCGAGAGCAGAGACTGCGCCAGCGCCAGCGCTCGTCCTGGGTCGCCGGGGAGCAGCACGCGGTCGGCCAGCGGTGCAGTCGCGAGGATGTGGATCGGGTCCGCCACCCGCGTCAGATTAAGCTCCCGCGGCTTGCGCGGGAGGTTCCGCGGATCTTTAGTGAGTGACTATTGACACGAGTTGCCCGGGCGGGTAGACCTATGTGCACGAACAAGGCAACAGGTCGGAACGTGGTTGCGCCGGCCGGCGCAACCGCGAGGCGCCGCCGGAAACGTGACGAGCGCCGACGACCGACGCAGCGGGCCGCTACGCCCGCGGGTGGCGGGGCCGCGTTTCTCAACGCGACCCCGCCGCCTGACCTATCCGCGGGCCGTCGACGCGCGACCGTCGGTGCATGCGACCGGGCGACGAGATCGTGAGCGACGGGCGGCATGACGTGACGAGCGAGCTCCAGCGGCGTCTGGTCGATGATGGACTCCTGGCCCCGGGCCGCGCGGTGGTCGTCCTCTATTCCGGCGGGCGGGACTCGACCTGCCTACTGGACCTCGCCGCCACGATCGCTGGGCGTGACGCCGTTACGGCGCTGCACGTCAACTACGGCCTGCGGGCGGCCGCCGGCGAGGACGAGCGCCACTGCCGCATGACGGCGGACCGGCTCGGAATCGAGCTCGCCGTCCGCCGGCCGACGGACCACGTTCCGGACACCGGCAACCTCCAGGCATGGGCGCGCGCCATGCGCTACGAGGCGGCGGAGCGGCTCGCGCGCGGGCACGATGCCGACATCGCCGCCGGTCACACCGCCACCGACCAGGTCGAGACGATCCTCTACCGGTTGGCGTCCTCGCCAAGCCGTCGCGCGCTGCTCGGGATGCGGCCGCGGGAGGGGCGGCTCGTGCGACCGCTGCTGGCGTTGACGCGCGCGCAGACCGCCGAGCACTGCCGTCGCCGGGGCCTGGCCTGGCGTGAAGACGAGACCAACGGGACCGATGTCTACGCGCGCAACCGAATCCGGCGCGCGCTCGTGCCCGCGCTGGAGGCGGCCCACCCGGCGGCTCAGTCCAACGTGCTGGCGCTGGCCGAGGTCCTCGCCGCCGAGGCCGCGGTGCTCGACGAGCTGGTCGAGTCGGTGCTGCGCGGCCGCGACGAGATCCCACTGGCGGCGCTGCGCCACCAGCCGCAGGCGCTGCAGCGGCTGATCGTCCAACGGCTGGCCGACGGCGCGGCGGGGGAACCGGCGGCGGGAGTCGCGCGCCGGGCCGCCGACATCGCCGCGCTGCCCGACACGGGCACCGCCTCGGTCGATCTGCCGCACCGCGTCCGGGCGACGGCGCGCGGCGGCGTCGTGCGCTTCGCGCGTACGCCCCCGCTGCGCAAATAGACTGCGGGCGAGTGACCGACGACCCCGCAATCGGCGAGATCCTCGTCGGCGCCGAAGATCTCACCCGCCGGGTGAGGGAGCTCGCCGACGAGATCTCACGCGATTACGCCGAAAAGGACCTGCTGCTGATCGGCGTGCTCAAGGGCGCGGTGTTCTTCGTCTCGGATCTGATGCGCTACCTCGACATCCCGGTCGAGGTCGACTTCATGGCGGTCGCATCCTACGGGTCGGCCACGCGGTCCTCCGGCGTGGTCAGGATCCTCAAGGACCTGGATGCGGCGATCGAGGGGCGCGACGTGCTGATCGTCGAGGACATCGTCGACTCGGGGCTGACGCTGCAGTACCTGCTGCGCAACCTCGCCGGGCGCAACCCGCGCTCGCTGGAAGTGTGTGCGCTGCTGATCAAGCCAGAGCGCCGTAAGGTCAACCTCCACACCCGGTACGTCGG